>JFJP01005287.1_pt1 | contig 104325 bp, 96 predicted proteins | sample 431651 | NCBI WGS metagenome assembly JFJP01 (sample SAMN02602958, study PRJNA72255) | Microbial mat metagenome, whole genome shotgun sequencing project. | biome: fresh water; feature: sink hole; material: water; isolation source: purple microbial (photo- and chemosynthetic) mats found in...
CCCGAGGTGGGGTTGCAGGGTGTGCCGGGAGCCGATTTGTGCGCATTTGGCACCATGAGGCCTCCGGCACACCCTGCAACTCCGCCGGGCGCACACCAAAAAAACAGCCAACAACACGGGCATCGCCCAGTACTCACGCTTGCGTGCCAAACACTTGATGCAGCGGAATTTGGCGCCTACGGCCCGATCGGTGACGAAGAATGAGAAGAATTTATACGTCCGAGGCGTATAATTTTGCGATGAAGTACAAGTTCATTGAGTCCAGTCTGTTTTCCAGAATGGTGTACGACTACCTCAGTGAAGACGACTACACAGCGTTTCAGCAGTTTTTGTTGGAGCAACCCGAGGCAGGGGATGTGGTTAAAGGTTCGGGTGGCGTGCGCAAGGTGCGTTGGGCGCGTGCCGGTTCTGGCAAATCTGGCGGTGTGCGGGTCTGCTACTACACGCGCAATGCTGCCGGCGAGATATTGCTGCTGGTGATTTATGCCAAGAGCGTGCGAGCCAACATTTCTGGCTCCATACTGAAACAACTCAAGGAGGTCCTCGACCATGATGACTGATGCACAACTGAAGGAACGCGATGCCAAACGGGATATAGGTGCAGAAATACTTGCATCGCTGCGCGAACTGAAAGCCGGAAAGCTTGGACGCACAACGACTTTCGAACCCTTGCCCGATGGCAGCGTTCGCCGCACGGTCACCCTTGGTGACGGGTCCCTGCAAAAGCAAGAGGTACTGGTAGGGCCGCGCTGGCAGTTGATGGCTGCGCGAAGCCAGTCGCAGATGTCGCAATCTGAATTTGCCAAGGCCACCGGTGTATCGGTGCGCACACTGCAAGAGTGGGAGCAAGGGCGCAAAGTGCCCAGCGGGGCCGCGCAAAGTCTACTGAAGCTGGTAAGCCGCCACCCGGAGTTGCTGGCCGAACTGGTTTGAACGGGTCTTGCTGAATCGGGGCGTAATACTCCTATGGCCACCCAAAAGTACCTCTGCCCTTCCTGTCGTCAAAAGACCGGAGTTTCGATTCTCTACGGCATGCCGAGTTCTGAGGCTTGACACATGGCTGAGCGAAATGAGATTGCATTGGGTGGTTGCATGATGGAAATCGGAAACCCCGATCGCAAATGCACCGACTGCGGCCACGAATGGCAGATCAAACGGGTTGTAAGTGCCCGTGGAACAAGCGCAAGGCGCTACTGAAAACGTAGCGTTTTCCACACACCCCGAGGTGGGGTTGCAGGGTGTGCCGGGAGCCGATTTGGGCACACCCTGCAACTCCGCCGGGCGAGTAACGCAACGCCGCTGCGGTACATGCGGCGAGAGGGTTGTTCAATACCCGGGATTGATGGACAACTCCGCTGGCGAAACATAGGGCACGCCGCGCAGGGCTGCGGACACGGCCTCGTGCAGCCAACCGGATCGCAACAAGGCATAAAAATTCTTGCCCGGGCAGACGGTTTGCCCACTGAAATCGCGGTGCGAGGCAATGGCAGACAAGTCGAGGCGGTGCTTTTGCACCAACCAGGCCACCAGTTGCACCGTCGCATCGAGCTGCGCTGCCGTGGGTTGCACCTCCTCAAAATTGCCCATGAGCATGACCAGTGCATGGCCACTGGGGTCATATTCGGTATTGGTGTCACCAGACAACGCGATATCCCGCGCCGCATAGATTTGGCCGTCCGGAGCGATCACATAGTGGTACGGAATGTCGGCCCAGCGCTTGGTCAGCCGGGACCATTGCTGCAGCCGCTGCAAATACTTCGCCACATCGGCCCCCGCCTTCCAGGTCTCGCCCTGATGGTGCAGCGTGACTCTATGGATCTTTTGCGGAGCCGCCGGAAGCGTTCCCACGGTGCCGCCCCACGTGTCGACCTGAACGATCGATGGCTGTCGAAAAGGCTCCGACGTCGTAAGCGTCTGCCCGGCGCATCCGGCCAGCAGTGCAACTGCCGCCATGGCTATTGGAATCGTGCGGTACATCATGCAATGGTTGTTGGCCCCAACCGTGGATCGGAGTCGATGCAGTTTAGCCATGGCAGCCGTGGTCGTGCAGATCGTGCATTGCAAAAACGCAACACAGTAGGGGTTCCCATAAGAGCCAGATCGGATTGAAAGCGTCAAGATAATGAGCTGTTCGCCCTGCGCGACCCACTGTTTTTACCAATACTGTCACAACCCCCACCGAAAGGATTTCGCACCATGCTCTTCAAGAAAAACACCCTTGCCAAGGCGGTATCGCTCAGTCTGTGGGCGCTGGCCGCGCCCGGGTTTGCCCAGACCACGCCAGCACCGGCTGCCAATCTGGACACCGTGACAGTCACCGGAGTGCGCGCGGCCATGGAAAAGTCACTGGCTGTCAAGAAAGCCGCCAGCGCCATTGTGGAGGTGATTTCTGCGGAGGATGTGGGCAAGATGCCAGACAAGAACCTCGCGGATTCGTTGCAGCGACTGCCCGGGGTGGCAGTGCGCTCTGATTACGACGAAGCGGAAAAAGTGTCCATGCGCGGCACCAATCCTGATATGTCGCTCATTCTTTTCAATGGGCACACGGTGTCGGGTGGGGACTGGTACGTGTCGGATCAACTCTCCAGCAGCCGCAGTACCAGCCTGAGCCTGATGCCGTCGTCGGTACTGAACGAAGCGCTGGTCTACCGCACCTCGCAGGCCAATCTGGTCGACGGCGGGTTGGCCGGCACCATTAATGTCACAACCCGCAAACCCCTGCAGCAAAAAGCAAAGCTCGGTGGCAGCGTATCGCTGGGTGCCTCGTACGCATCGCTTCCGGATAAGACTGCGGGCGACTTTTCGCCAACGTGAACTGGAAAAACGACGACAACACGCTGGGCTTTATCGTGCAGGGCTTCGCTGAAAAGCGCTTTGTGCGCCGTGACTCCGCTTCGCGCTTCGCCTACGGTGCCAGCAGCGGCTGGGACGTCATCAACACCAGCACCATGAAGGGCATCACCGATGCATCCCTCGCTGGCACGGGGCTCAAGGCGGCAGACCTCAATGGCGTGCGTCTGCCGGGCAGCATGAGCTCGGAGTTTGTGGAAGGCGTGCGCGACCGCAAGGGTGGCATGGTTTCCGTGGAGTTCAAACCCACTTCGGACCTGGACCTGACCTTCACCGCCTTTGACTCCTCCATGCGTGCCAACAACTACGGCCGCCTCACCTCCAGCGCCATCTACTCCATGTTGCTTGGCAAGAACGAGCCGTTGGGTGCAGTGACCGCCGCAGCGGCCAATACCAATGCCACCGGGTTGCCAGGTGGATCGCAGGTATTTGCGTTTATCAAGAACCCGGTACTCATCAACGAGACCACCACCTGGGGCAACGAACTAAAAGTACTCAAGAGTGCCGATATTGTCTTCCCTGCGGGCACCGTTCCACAGTACGTCGGTAATTCCGAAGGCTTCTACCGGGATGGTGCCAGTGCCACCTCCGGCTTTGTCGATCTGGATGCCAAGTACCGGGTCAATGACGATCTGACGGTCAAGGCACTGCTGAGTAGCACACGCGGCGTTGGTACCACATTGCTCGACCAGGGCGTCACCTTTGCCCGTTACGGCACCGGCATCAGCTACAACCTCAATGGCTCCACGTCGGCCCCCGACTGGAGCTACATGGGAGCGGGCACCAATACACCGGGACTCAATGCGGATGGCAGTGGCTACAAGCTGGTCGGTCTTGGTGCCAGCAGCGTGCGCACCACCGACTCCGAGCAGAGCATCGCGCTGGACGGCGAATACAGTCTGAACAAGGGGCCACTCAGCAGCGTCGAATTTGGGGTGCGCCATGCCGACCACAAACGCGTGCTGGACCGCTGGGCGCCGTCTCGACGTGCCTCGGCGCTTCCCAACGCGCCAACCACTGGTTCGTTGCCCTATCCAGCCAACTTTGGCAACACGCTGGGAGGCAAGTTCGACAACACCGGCTTCACTTACGACCCGGAAACCCTCAAGGCCTATATCGCTTCGCAATTCAAAGAGGTATCTCCCGAGTTTGACCGCCGTGTTGCCGGTGAAATCGACATGCGTGAACGGCAGTCGGCGCTGTATGTGATGCAAAACCTGGACGACGGAAAATGGTCTGGCAACGTGGGCTTGCGTCTGGTACGTACCCAGATTAACGCCAATATCGTGACACCCACGCCCACCGGCAAGTGCCCGAAAATTGTCCCTGGCAGTGCGGTAGTGCCCTGTGTGGCATATCCCGATGCGATCAACACTGCCGGCGACGGTTCCACCTACTATGACGGTGCTGCCATGACCCAGGGAGCCGTGTACTTCAAGACAGCGACCGACCGCACCTTCGACCATGCGCTGCCCAGTGTGAATGTGCGCTACGAAATCGACAAGAACATGTTGCTTCGCGCTGGGGTCTCGAAGACCATTGGACGCCAGAACTACAACGTGCTGGGTGCCGGTTTCGGCACACCGTCCTGTACGGCCGCCGGTTGCACCGTGACCGGTCCCAACCCCGACCTGAAACCGCTCACCTCCAACAATTTCGACCTGTCCTGGGCCTGGTACTTTGCACCACGCTCCCTGGTGGCGGTCAACATCTTTCAGTCCAATATCGATGGCTACGTAAAGACCGGTGCCATTAAGCAGGACGCAACCGTGGACCTGATTGATCCAGCCGACAACGTGATCAAACCATTCTTCGTCAACTCATCGAGCCAACAGGGCGCCAGAATTCGTGGTATCGACCTGAGCTATGAGCAACCTATTGGCAAGGGCTTTGGCATTCAAGGCAACATCAGCCGCGCCATGACAGACGTCGACGATGGCCGCCCCATGGTGGGTGCTTCCGAGTGGGCCGGCAATCTGGGTGGTTACTTTGAGAATGACCAGTTCAGCGTGCGTCTTGTCTACAACTACCGTGGCGCCTACGTATCGAGCAGCACGGCACCGGCACCCACGGCCAACAGCCAGGGTCTGAGTGTGATCAACGGTGTCACCATGCCGGTAGCGCTCACTTGGGCTGCGCCAGTGGCCAATGTGGCACTGTCGATGAACTACTACATCAACAAGAATATGGAATTGGCCTTTAGCGCTACCAATCTGCTGGACCCGGCCCGCGCAACCTACCGTTACAGCGAGGCAGAGCCACAGAAGCTTGATGTATCGGGCCGCCAGTATTACCTGAGCCTCAAATACAAACTCTGATCGGCGAGCCACACTGTGAAAAGAGGCGCAGGGGTGCACCACGTACCCCTGCGTCTACTTCTGCGACGCGACCCACTCAACAATGCTGTCGAGAACGGGTCGACCCTTAACCGCCGCGGCATCGTGGTTCACCATGGCGACAACCACCCACGGCTGGTCGTTTTGGTCGAGCACGTAGCCGGCCACGGCGACCGCATTTTTCAAGGTTCCGGACTTCAGACGGGCACGTCCTTCCGCTGCTGACCCTTTGAGACGACGCGACATGGTGCCATCCACGCCAACCAGGGGCAGGCTGGCCCACAGGTCGGGCCAGTGCACACCACGGCGCGCGGAGTTCAGCACATCCACCATTTGCTGGGGTGAGATGCGTTCACTGCGCGACAAGCCGGAGCCGTTGTCCAGAACGAGGCCGTCCGTCGCAATGCCTCGGGCGGCAAACCAATCCCGCACCACGCGGGCGGCCGCGTCCAAAGTGGGCTCATGCGGTTTTGCAGCTTTGAGACCAAGACGCAAATAGGTCTGTCGAGTCAACGGATTGTCGGAGCGCTTCATCATCCCACGTGCCACCTCCGCAAACGGGCGCCCATGGTGCGTAGCCAGCACTGTCGCGCCCGCCGGTGTGGCACCGTCGCTGTCCGCACCATCGAGTTGCCCACCCAGTTGCGTCCAGATCTGTCGCACCGCGGCGCTGGTAATCCACTGGCGATCGACAATGTTGAGATCGGTCCGCTGGCTACACTTGCGTGGAAACTGACCTGCCAGCACCACCGTGGCCTTGCCGTCCTGGTATTGCACCACCGGAATTTTCCAGCCATCCTCCCACGCTGCACAGGGCCTGTCGATCAACTCCATCGCGCTGGAATCTATCTGGATACCCGGTAAGGCCGGACTGACTGTTGCTACAAATTTGCTGGTGTCAGCGGCCAGCGCGAACCCCATCACATTGCCATTGAGGTACAGCGCATCCGGAATAGCGTTGTACTGAAACTCGGGAGACTCATCAAACGGGGGCACCCCGATGTCCAGACGCGCCGGGAGAAACAGGGACCGATCCACCACGAGGCCACCCTGAATGTGACGCACACCAGTTTCCCGCAATTGCCGCAGGAGCGTCCACAGGGCACCCCAATCCAGATCGGTGTCGGCACCGCCACGCAGGTAGAGCGGTCCCGCCAATACATCGCCAACCGGACTCACAGCCGCCAACAGGTCCGTGCGCGAACGCGTATTGCTTCCCAGCTGATCCAGGGCGACAGCGGTGGTCACCACTTTCATGGTCGAGCCCGGCTGCATTGCGCGCTGCGCATGCAGACGCAATCCGCGAGCGTTACCCGCTACGGGCATCGCAATCAGACCCAAATCATCGGCATCCATGCCAGCAGTCTGCAAGGCTTGCCGCACGGCGGTCGGGAGCTGGTCATCCGGCGCCCAGGTGGCGCATCCCGCCATCGCCCCCACACACAGCGCCATGACGCTCTTCTTGATGCTACGCAGTGACAAAAAATACATCCTGACCCCATTGAAACGGCATTCGCCACATGGTACTCGCCAACGCGCCAAAAATAGGCAACCGCGCACGCGGCGGCCGCCGCCAACAACGGATAATGTTATGCCTAACGGTTATTACCGCACTGAAAACATTCATTGCGTAAATAAGACAGATCGGGACATTACCTATGGTTTACCCTGATGTGTGCGTTCATGATAGTTTTTCACGGCATTGTGCCCCCCGCTTTTGCAATCAAAGGAGCTCACCTTGAATATGAAGAAGTTATCCCGTTCCCTGGCTTTGCTGGGGCTGTGTACCCACGTGGTGGGTATGGCCCAGACGGCTCCGGCGGCAACATCGCTGGGGCGCGTTGAAATTACTGGTTCCAGCATTAAGAAAATCCAGGCAGAAGGTGCACTGCCGATAGAGATTTTGACGGCTGACGACCTGAACAAGCGTGGCATCAGTTCCGTCGAACAAATGCTCAGCCAGTTTTCCGGGAATGCTTCGGGTGCAGATCAGGCGGTTTCGAACAACAATATTTTCGGTGGCGACACCGACCGCCTTACGGGCGGGTCGGCCAATGCCAACCTGCGCGGTTTTGGTCCAGGCAGCACCCTCGTGCTGCTCAATGGTCGTCGCGTCAGCACCTACGGCATGAGCGGTGGTGGGGTAGACATTAATACGATTCCATTCGCTGCGATTCAACGGGTCGAAGTGCTGAAGGACGGCGCCTCCGCCATTTACGGAACCGACGCCATCGGTGGTGTGATCAACTTCATTCTGAAGAAAGACTTTGAAGGTGTCTCAGTTGCCGCAGATACTGCGCGCCCGGTCCAGTCTTCGGCCGGCACCACACGCCGTGTTGCAGTCACCGTTGGCAAAGGTACGCTGGAGAACGACGGCTTTAACGTGATGGCAAGTCTTTCGGTAGACAAGAACGATATCCTGCGCGGTTCTGACCGTGATTGGGTCAGTGGCTTCAACCCCGCGTTGGGACTGTCTCCCAACTCCAGCAGTTCGCCGTTTGCCAATATCATCACTGGCACCGGCACCGCCTTGGGAACCACCGGCTCCAGGGTGGGCGCAACCGATCAGACAAAATACACCCGTATCAATCAGCTGAGCATTCAGAACCAGTGCGACGCCGTCGCTGAAGGCGTGCAGTTTCAACCCGCACTTTGGACTCGACCCAATGCCACAGCAGCACAGGCGGCGTCCAACCTTGCCAGTGGCAAATACCTGTGCAACACCGACTATGGATCACAGTACATGCTGGCAGCTCCCAAGGATGCGCAAAACTTGGTGATGCGCGGCAGTATGAAGCTCGGTGCCGACCACACGGCAACGGTCGAATACACCGGCTCGACTGTGGGTGTGCGTTCCGAGTTGACACCCGCGCAGTTCAGTACCAGCAGCTCTTCCAATGCTGCCATTGGCAACAATTTTTATCCGGTCGGTGGCCCACACTACCTGAATCTGAAGAATTTCGGCGCACTTGATTTCGACCCCACCAAGCCCATCGCCTACCGTTTCCGTATGCAGGATTGGGGCAATCGCACTATCAACAACGTGTCGACCAATGATCGCTTGCTACTGGCATTCGATGGTGTCATCGGCAAGTTTGATTACAAGCTGGGCATTTCGAAGGCGCAGGCTGAAGCCTATTCCGACCTGGTGGATGGCTATGCGTATTCCACCAAGTTGCATGCAGCGATGAAGACTGGGTTGATCAATCCGTGGGTCCTTCCCGGCCAGAAACAGACCCCGGAAGCGCAAGCGCTGATCGACTCCACTAAAGCCTACGGCAAAGTGATGGGCGGGAAAACGGCGCTGACACAGTTCGATGGAGCAGTTTCGGGCGAGCTCATGAACTTGCCGGCTGGACCCCTGGGCTTTGCGGTCGGGTTTGACGCGCGCAAGGAAACCTACGAGTTCGCCAATACGACAGGCGACCCGAGCGCCGCAATCACCTGCGTGAGTACCCTACTGACCACCATCGCCAGTGATGTGCTGCTCTGTCCAGGAAACTCGGGGGTGCCACAAGTTTCACGCGACATCCAGGCTGTTTACACGGAGTTTGCCGTTCCGGTGGTCAAAGGGCTCGATCTGCAACTCGCGCTGCGCACCGACCGCTACGAGGGTTTTGGTAGCACCACCAATCCCAAGATTGCCTTCCGCTGGCAGCCTGCCCAAACGATGTTGTTCCGCGGGTCTGTCAACACCGGATTCAAGGCACCGACCTTTCAGCAACAGGCGGTCAATACCGCGCCCCAGCTGTCTACTGGCAAGTGGAGTGATCCAGTCAAATGCCCAACCGACGCCGCTTATTGTGATTTTCAGCCCAATTACACCTCCGGGGGTAACCCGGACCTCAAGCCTGAGAAGTCGAAACAGGGCACTTTGGGTGTCGTGTGGGCACCGGTGAGCGATCTGACCATGTATGCCGACTACTGGCGCGTCGATCTGACCGACCGTATCCGCAATCTCACTCTCAACGATGTCCTGAACAATTACCCCTTGTTCACCGATCGCTTCATTCGTGATGCGTCTGGCAACGTGACAGTGGTCCGCACCGGCTGGATCAACGCCGCTGGCAGCTCTTCCAAGGGAATCGACTGGGGTGCAACCGGTTCGTTCAACAGCAACGTTGGCAAGTGGACCGCGTCCGTCAACGGCACCCACATGCTAAGCCACATGGAGGCGCCGCTGGAGAGCATGCCGATGGTTGAGTACGTAGGGTCCTTCGGAACCCGCACGCTCTACCTCAAGAACAAGTTTACGGGCAGTGTCACATGGGCCAAAGACAAGTGGAGCAGCACGCTTACTGGCACTTACAAGTCCGGTTACGCTGACCAGAACCTTGCCGACCGAGCCACCATGCCTGCAACCGCCAATACGGATGTCGAGGCCTACACCATATTCGGCCTGAGTACTACCTACACAGGGCTCAAGAACACCAACATCACTGTCGGTATTCGCAACCTGCTGGATGTCAAGCCGCCATTTACCCACCACGACGTGGATGACGTGGCCGGTGCTGGCTGGGACCCCCGTGTTGCTGATCCGTTTGGCCGCACGTTGACGCTCTCGATCAAGTACGACTTCAAATAGTCCTTCTTTGGGGGTGTGCGGCCATCGCCCCCTTCCAAGTTCGCAAGCCAGAACCCCGCACGTAGTACCTACGTGCGGGGTTTCTGTTTCTTATGGCAGACAGAGGCCTGCCAATGGAATCGGGCTTGGTTTCCCGACCATGAGATCCGCAACCATACGCGCCGACCCAAACGACAGCGTAAAGCCCAGCGCACCGTGCCCGGTATTGAGCCACAGGCCAGGCACGGGGGAGGATCCCAGAATAGGCGCGCCTGAGGGAGTGGCGGGGCGCAAACCCGCCCACTCGGTAGCTTGCGAATACTGCGCCGCCTTCGGGAATGTTGCATGCACCAACCGGTACAGCGATGCAATACGCCGGGGATCAATACGCGTGTCTTCGCCCACCATGTCGGCCATGGCCGCCACCCGCAGCTGATTGCCAATGTGGGCGTACAAGACTTTTTTCTCGATGTCAGTGACACTCACCACCGGTGCAACGTTATCGGCCACAACCGGTGCGGTCAGGCTATACCCCTTCAACGGGTAGATCGGCAAATGGATGCCCGCACTGCGGGCCAGGCTTCGACTTTGTAGGCCAGCGGCGATGACAAAGTCATCGCCCGCCACATCTCCCGCGGACGTTTGCAGAGCGCAGGCGCGACCGGCCAGCACCCGAAAGCCATGTGCCTGCGCATGCACAACGCCCCTGAACAAGGCGTGCGCGCGAAGCCGCTCACCCAGCTGAACACATACCGAGAAGCAATCTGCTACGGCCTCCCCGGCCGTAAAGACGCCACCGGCGAACTGCAGCGGACTATGGGCCAGCGCTGGCTCGAGCGCCAGACACTCCTGGTACGACAACACCCTCTCCACTGCATGCAGATTGGCACGCAAGCGCCTGGCCACCTTGTTGAATTCGGTTGCGCTGCGATAGATGACCAGCTTTCCCGGGGTTCGCAGGTCCACATCATGCAAAGCTGCGGAGGTACAGGTGTGCGCAAACTCTGACTGGCTCAACACACCCAACGTCAGCAAACGCTGGGTGGTTGCCTGATTCACTGATGCCCGGCAGTGACCCAGGAAAGATGCCAGCCAGGTCCACTGCTGCAGGCTGCCGTCGGGCTTGAAGCGTAGCGGGGCGTCTGCCTCAAACATCCAGCGAAGCCCTTTGAACGGCACACCGGAGTCAGCCAACGGCGAAACAAACCGATAGCTCAGCTGGCCGCCGTTGGCAAAACTAGCGCCCTGCCCCAATTGCGTTTCGCGCTCCACCAGCGTCACCGCGACGCCCGACTCAACCAATGCCCAGGCGGTTGTCAATCCAACGACACCCCCGCCAATTACCACTGCGTGTTTCATACAACTGAAAGAGATTTCAAAGTTGCAGGGTACAACTGCACGATACGACGCACCAATGAATGCTGGCACGGCATCCATAACTTGTACGCATGGGCCACTAGATTGGCACGACCGCATGGCAAAATCGATGCCAGTTCCTCCACCAAAAAACCCGTATGTCCACATTTGAAATTGAAGGCGGTGTTCCGCTGCGCGGTACCGTGCGTGCCTCAGGCAACAAGAATGCCATCCTGCCCATGATTGCGGCCTGCATCCTGACCGACCAGGAGATGATTCTGGAGAATGTGCCCGACATCATCGACGTGCGCCACATGCTCGAAGCCATCGTGGAGCTTGGTGGCAAGGTGGAGCGCAGCGGCGAACGGGTCAGCATCCACGTGGCGCAGATTCGCTCCAGCGAGTTGAGCCGCGAGTTGTGCAACAAGGTGCGCACTTCTATTTTGTGCGTGGCACCGCTGCTGCACCGCACTGGCAAGGCCAAACTCCACCCACCCGGTGGCGACGTGATTGGCCGGCGCCGGCTCGATACCCATTTCTACGGCTTACAGAAGCTTGGCGCCACCGTCAAACTCAATGGCGCTTATGAGTTTCTGGTGCCCAAGGCCTTGCAAGGCGCGGAGCTTTTTTTTGATGAACCCTCGGTTACTGGCACAGAGCACATTCTGACCGCCGCTGTGGTGAGCGCGGGCACCACCCTGATCCGCAACGCCGCGTGCGAGCCGCATGTGCAGGACCTGGCCAATATGCTCAACGCCATGGGCGCACGCATCAGTGGCATCGGCACCAACCAGTTGCTGGTGGAAGGGGTGGCATCACTGCATGGCACTACGCATACGGTCTGTCACGACCACATCGAAGCGGCGTCGTACCTGGCGCTGGCGGCCGCCACAGGCGGCGAAATTCGTGTGGAAGGAACCGACTTGCACTCTTACTGGATGTGCCATCGGGTGTTTGAAACCCTGGGTGTGAAGATCGAACTGCACAAGGACCACATTTACCTGCCGGGCAACCAGTTGCTGCAGACAACGCCGGACTTTGATGGATCCATTCCCGTCATCGCAGACGGTCCCTGGCCCCAGTTCGCTACCGATCAGATGAGTTGCATGATTACCCTGGCCACACAGGTGCAGGGCAATGTGCTGTTTTTCGAGAAGATGTTCGAGTCGCGCCTGTACTTTGTCGACAAGCTAATCGCCATGGGTGCCAACGCGGTGGTGTGCGACCCGCACCGGGTATTGATCAGTGGCAAATCAAAATTGCGCGGCACCACGCTGAGTTCGCCCGATATCCGTGCCGGCATGGCACTCTTGGGAGCAGCCCTGTGCGCCAGCGGCAAGTCCACCGTTCAAAACGCGAACATGATCGAGCGCGGTTACGAAAAGCTGGAAGAGAAACTGTTGGGACTGGGCGCACGCATTATCCGGCGCGCTTGACATGGGCAGAGGCGGCATCTAGCCACCTCTGACAGACGGGGAGAACTCTTACCGGTTCGCGCGGAAGTTGGTGAAGATGCGGGTTTGCACCTTGCGGATCGCTTGCGGCAACGCGTCGGGTGCCACCATGGTCTTGGTGGCAGCGGCGTCGAGGAAGATCGACTTGTTCTCAGCCACGTCCTTCTGCACAAACTTCAATGAAGCAGCGTTCGGGTTGGCATAGAACACCTTGTTGGTCAGCGAGGCGTGCACTTCCGGGCGCAGGATGTAGTTGATGAACAGGTGCGCGTTCTCGACGTTCTTGGCATCTTTGGGAATCGCCATGGTGTCAAAGAACAATGTGGCGCCGGTCTTGGGAACCAGCGCCTCGATCACGACCGGGGTTTTGCTCTTGGCAGCTGCTGCACGGCTACGTGCAATATTGATATCGCCCGAGAAACCCATGACCAGGCAGGTGGCGCCACTGGCCATTTCTTCGATGTAGCCGGAAGACGAAAACCGCGTCACAAAGGGGCGAATGGCCTTGAGTACTTTCGCGGCCTCGTCATAGTCCTTGGCATCCTTGCTGTAGGCCGGTTTACCCGCATACATGAGGGCGGCAGGAATCACCTCGGAGGCCGAATCCAGCACGCTCACACCGCATTTTTTCAGTTTGCTCACATACTGCGGGTCAAACAGCAGCGACCACGCATTCTCCGGCAGCGGGGTGTCGCCCAAAGCGGCCTTGACCTTATTGACGTTGATGCCCACGGTGACATATCCCCACAGCCAGTCCACCAGATACTCGTTGCCTGGATCGACCTTGGCCAGTTGGTCCAGCAAGCCCTTGTCGAGGTTGCCCCAGTTGGTGAGCTTACTCCGGTCCAATTTCTGCAGCAGACCTGCCTCGATCTGCGTCTTGGCAAAGTGCGAACCGGGCACAACGATGTCATAGCCCGTTTTGCCGGCTACCAACTTGGCGTGCAGGATTTCGTTGTTGTCGTAGTTGTCGTAGCGAACCTTGATGCCGGTTTCTTTCTCGAAATTCTTGATCGTGTCTTCGGCGATGTAGTCCGACCAGTTGTAGATGTTGAGCACCTTGGCAGCGGCCGCATGGACGCCGAACGATGCCATCACGGCTGCGGTAACAAGCGCTAGCGAGACGCCTACTTGTTTCAAACTCTTGGTCATTGCGATGGGTCCTCTGGTTGGGGTTGGTAAAGACACTTTCATTTTATACAAATTCGGCATTTCACCCACGCTGAGTAAGCTTGAATAGCTACAACATTTGTAGCACTCTTTCTGGCTGTATATCGGCAAGACAACGGGTATGCCCCAACGGGCAGGTACGCTTGAAGCAGGGGGCGCAATCCAGCGCAGGTCGGTAAACCGGATCATTTTTCAGCCAGACAACCTGGGCCTTGTCACTCAGTGGTGGCGTATGGAGTGGGCTTGACGAGCCAAATATCGCCACCTGCCGCACCCCAAACGCTGCAGCCACATGCATCAGGCCGGAGTCATTGCTGACCATGGCCCGCGCGCCCGCAATTAACGCCAGCGCCTGGTCCAGCGTCGTCTTGCCAGCCAAATCAACAACCCGAACTCCCACGCCAACGCCGACCGCAGCTGCAATCTCCGCGCACAGCGCGCCTTCCTTGGCGGACCCCAACAATACGGTGGGCAACCCGAGTTGCTTAGCCAACGCAGCAAAGTGCGCCGGGGGCCAGCGTTTGGCAGGACCGTATTCTGCGCCGGGAGCCAACACATAGTAGCCGCCAGGGACGAGCCCCAGGCGCTCCAACACGGCGCCGGTCTGGTGTTGATCCAGGCGCAAGGTGGGCCGGTCTTGCGCAACCTCGGATTGACCACTGAGGGCTGAGTAAAACGCCACCATCGGCGGGCGGGCGCCTTTTGGCGGGTTGGCAAGTCGGCGGTTCAGCAGCAGCCAGCGCCCCTCACCGTGGTAACCGATGCGCAGTGGAATATCCGCCCACCATGGCAGCAGGGCACTTTTGAGCGAATTGGGGCAAACGTAAGCGATGTCGAAACGTCCGCGGATCTGATGCGCCATCGCGCGCCGGGCGTCCCACTGCAACCCCCCATGGGCGAATGGCAACTCCAGCACCTCCGCCGCCTGGGGCATCGCACGGTACACCGGTGCGACCCAGGGCAATGCCCCAATGGTGAGCCGCTCACCCCGCGCATGCAAACGCCGCAGAAGCGGCTCGGTCATCACCGCGTCCCCAATCCACTGGGGCACGATGATCAGGGACTCAATGCCCTTCGAAATGCTCACCATCCTTGAGCTTGTACACGGTGCCACAGTACGGACACTTGGCCTGCCCGGTGCGGCCAACATCCAGAAACACCTTGGGGTGGGTACTCCAGGTTTCCATCTTGGCCAGCGGCGACGGACAGAACACTCCGCCCTGGTGGTTCAACTCGGTGGCTTTCAGTTCAATTGCGTTAGACATACCAACTCCTATTAGACCATCGCCAGCCAATGAGCATACTTTGGGTTACGGCCATTGACGATGTCAAAGAACGCGCTCTGAATCTTCTCCGTGATCGGCCCGCGGCTGCCTGCGCCAAGCTCAATGCGGTCGAGTTCACGAATCGGCGTCACTTCGGCTGCCGTGCCCGTGAAGAAGGCCTCATCGCTGATATAGACCTCGTCACGGGTAATGCGCTTTTGCACCAGTTCCAAACCAAGGTCCTTGCAGATATGCATGACAGTGTTGCGGGTAATGCCGTTGAGGGCACCTGCCGAGAGGTCGGGGGTGTAGACCACCCCGTTCTTGATCACAAACAGATTCTCGCCAGCACCTTCAGAGACAAACCCGTTGGCGTCGAGCAGCATGGCTTCATCGTACCCGTCGTCGGTGGCCTCCATGTTGGCCAGGATGGAATTGGTGTAGTTGCTGACCGCCTTGGCTTGCGTCATGGTGATGTTGACATGGTGGCGGGTGTAGCTCGAAATCTTGACGCGAATGCCGCGCCGCATACCCTCCTCGCCCAGATAGGCACCCCAGGGCCAGGCGGCAACCATCAAGTGAATGGTGTTGCCTTTGGGTGATACACCGAGCTTCTTGTCGCCAATCCAGGTCAGTGGTCGAAGGTAGCAACTCTCCAGCTTGTTCTCGCGCACCACCGCCTTTTGTGCCTCATTGACTTCTTCCTTGGTAAACGGAATTTTCATGCGCAAAATCTTGGCGCTGTTGAACAGCCGTTCGGTGTGCTCTTCCAGGCGAAAGATGGCCGTGCCATTGACTGTGTTGTAGGCACGTACCCCTTCAAAAGCGCCACAACCGTAATGCAAGGTATGGGTCAGGACGTGAATCTTGGCGTCGCGCCAGTCGACCATCTGGCCATCCATCCAGATTTTGCCGTCGCGGTCTGACATGGAAGGGGGTAGGGGGCTCATGGTTTGTTTCCTAGCTTGATTTCTGGGGAATGGCAGATTTTACGTTCAGGGACGCAGCAACTCCCAGTTTGTCAGTCGGCCTAGTCGAAAATGCGCACGCACCAACACGTGACCTGCATCCATCCATTCATAGATCTCGATGGCATCGCCTTGCGGCGAGACCTGCCTACCCAGCGCCCGGGAGAGCGCCAACACCTGCAACAGCGGCATGCCCGAGCGCAAACGGGCGTTGAGCATGACCGCACTGCTGACGCTACCGACCGGGTTTCTGGCCGTGACTTTGAGAATGTGCATGGTGCGGGTCCACTGCAGCAGCGCCCACATTACCAAACCGCCAGCCACCAACGCCAGACCGGCAACACCATACGCCCGATAGCCGAAGAAACCAAGCGCCACAACCAGTAGCGTCAGGCCAATACGCGCCAACAGCTCACGCGGTGGCACCATCTTCACCACCAAAGGTTAAAAGGTCTCCCAGGCATCGTCCCCCTTGGACGCGTTGGCGGTCAATGCCTTCTTGGGTGCCGCAGACAGCGCGATTTTGGCTGTGGGTAGCGCAGCGGTTTTGCGTGCAGGCGGGGTCGGCTTGGATGCCGTAATGGCTGGTCTCACTGGCGCAGCCAGACGTCTGGCAGGCGCTGGCAAGGCCTTGGGTATCGGCCGACTGGCCAGCGCTTTGGGTTCAGCAAATGCAGGCCTGCGCAAGGTGGGCGCGGGTCGCACTGCCAGCGCCTTGTCATCGAGCCTGAAGGTCGCTACCAGGCTGGCCAGCCGGTCCGCCTGGTCCTTCATGGAACTGGCCGCCGCAGCCGACTGTTCCACCAGAGCAGCGTTTTGCTGCGTCATCTGGTCGAGCTGGCTGATGGCCGCATTCACCTGGGCAATTCCGTCGGACTGCTCGGCTGCAGCGGTGGTGATGCCGCCCATGATGTCGGTAACGCGCTGCACCGAGCTGACGATCTCGGTCATGGTTTCGCCCGCCTGCGCCACCAGTGCCGAGCCGCCCTCGACCTTTTGCACGCTGGTATTGATGAGTTGCTTGATTTCCTTGGCGGCATCCGCTGAGCGTCCGGCGAGCGAACGCACCTCACTTGCGACCACCGCAAAACCGCGCCCCTGCTCACCGGCACGCGCCGCTTCCACCGCAGCGTTGAGCGCCAGAATATTGGTCTGAAAGGCGATGCCATCAATCACACTGATGATGTCGGAGATCTTGCGCGAACTGGCGTTGATATCGTCCATCGTAGCCACCACTTGCCCTACCACCTGGCCACCGCGTTGTGCCACCTGCGCGGCCGACGCCGCCAGTTGATTGGCCTGTCGTGCCGAATCGGCCGACTGCTTCACATTGGAGGTCAGCTCCTGCATGCTCGAGGCGGTTTCTTCCAGGTTGGCGGCCGATTGCTCCGTGCGCTGCGACAGGTCGTGATTGCCGGCTGCGATTTCCTCGCTGACGCTGGCCATGCCATCCGTGCCCTGACGCACATCCGAAACCAGGTGCGCCAGACGTGACTGCATATGGGCGATGGCACGCATCATGTCGCCAAACTCATCACCCCGGCTGACGTCGATCGTGCCGCTCAAGTCCCCATTGGCGATGGTTTCCGCCACCGTGATCGCATCCCGCAGAGGCTCGCGAATCTGACGTATCAGAAGAATCGTCCCACCAATCAGAACGGCGATGAGGGCGATCACCATGACTTGCGCAAAACGCCCGCTATCGAGACGCTGCTGTACGAAGTCCGCTTGCATGGCTTCAAACCCCCGCGTCTGCAAGTCAGAAAACTGTTGCAAACTGCGGATGTACTTGTCGACTGCAGGCAAGAAAACGGACTTGATTTCCAGCACCGCTGCATCCTGGTCACCCGATTTTTTTGCTTCACGTGCCTTGACCAACGACGCCAGCACCACTTTGCGATCTTCACCAATTTGCGAAAACAGGGCCTTGCCATCTACCCCAAGCTCCATGGTGTCAATGCTTTTCTGAATTTCGGAAATCTGGCTGATGGTTGCTTGAATCTGATCCTTGTAAAGATCATCAATCACCGAATCCGGGCTAATCACACTGGCCGTCATGCGCGTGACATTGGTCTCAATCAAACCCACCCAGCGCGTGATCTTGCTAATCTTGGCAGACTGAATTGCAGCGGCCGCATCCAGTTTGGAATTCAACGTGCTACCGCGTACGGTTGCAACGCCCAAGGTAATGGCCAACAGCGCGACCACAACGACCAAGGCCGTCCAAAGTTTTGCGGCCAGTGAAAAGTTGCTCAATTTCATGATGATGTCTCCGTGCAGTCACCTATCTTATCCACTGCAGCGGGAAGCAACACAGGTTTCCATCAGGTAGAAACCCTCTGCCTACCCCAAGGAACGCACCACTCCCATCGCCTCCTCGATGCGCTCAACGGCGTGGATGGCGAGCCCGTCGATGGGCTTCTTGGGCGCATTCGCCTTGGGCACCACGGCGACACTGAAGCCCAATTTGGCCGCTTCTTTCAAGCGCTCCTGCCCCCTCGGCGCAGGCCGCACCTCACCGGCCAAACCCACTTCTCCGAAGGCGATAAAGCCCTTGGGCAGGGGCTTGCCGCGCAGTGAAGACGTAATGGCCAGCATCACCGCCAGGTCTGCTGCAGGCTCGCTGATACGCACACCCCCCACTGCGTTCACGAACACATCCTGATCCATGCACGCCACCCCGGCATGGCGGTGCAGTACGGCCAGCAGCATGGCCAGACGGTCGCGGTCCAGCCCGACACTCAAACGTCGCGGGCTCGGGCCGCCACTGTCGACCAACGCCTGTATTTCCACCAGCATCGGGCGCGTCCCCTCCAGCGTCACCATCACACAGCTTCCAGGAACCGGTTCGGCATGCTGGCTCAAAAAAATGGCGCTGGGGTTGGATACGCCCTTGAGACCGCGCTCGGTCATGGCGAACACGCCAATCTCGTTGACCGCACCAAAGCGGTTCTTGATGGCACGTACCAGCCGGAACTGGCTGTGCGTATCACCCTCGAAATACAGCACCGTATCGACCATGTGTTCGAGCACGCGCGGGCCGGCCAGTGCCCCCTCCTTGGTAACGTGCCCCACCAGCACGATGCACACGCCACTGGCCTTGGCCGCACGCGTGAGGTGGGCAGCGCACTCACGCACCTGCGCCACCGAACCTGGCGCAGAAGTGAGCTGGTCGGAATACACGGTCTGAATCGAGTCAATCACCGCCACGTCGGGCTGCTGCGCATCCAGTGTGGTCAGGATCTTTTCGAGCTGAATCTCGGCCAATACCCTCACCTGCGAATGGTCCAAGCCCAGACGGCGCGAGCGCAGCGCCACCTGGGCCCCGCTCTCCTCGCCGGTGACGTAGAGGGTTTTCTTGCCTGCGCGCTGCAGCGAATCCAGCGCCTGCAGCAGCAAGGTGGACTTGCCTATGCCGGGGTCGCCACCGATCAGCACCACGCCACCTTCCACAATGCCACCGCCCAATACCCGGTCGAGTTCTTCGTGACCGGTCGGCGTCCGCTCGATATCGGTGGCCTCAATGTCGGCCAGAACCGCCACTTCGGCCGTTTTTGCCAGCGAAGCAAAGCGGTTCTTGACCACGCCTTCACTGTGCGCCACCGACTCGATCAAGGTGTTCCAGGCACCGCAGTGGGGGCATTTACCGAGCCATTTGGGGCTGGTGCCGCCGCACTCGCTACAGGTGTAGATGGTTTTATCTTTGGCCATTCGCACAGTGTACTGTATGCATCATCAGTATCCATGCGTTAAAGGATTCGCCTTCAGTGCGGAATGCGCTTGCGCGCGAGGTGCACCTTCTCCGCATTCACCGTGACGCGGACGTTCTCAAAATTGACAGGCGAATGGATCGACAACGGCAACTCCAGCGTTTCCTTGCAGACATAACGGCTGATCGCCATGCCTTCCTTGTCGATGATGCTGATCACCCACGGCGTATTGGCACGCGCACCGCGCTGCACCGAGACTGCGATCTCGCCGTTGTAGAGCTTCACGTAGCTCCCCGGCGGGTAAAAACCCACTGCCTGCGCCATCGCCGAGCCGACCTCGATGGCCTCTCCCTGGGCACCCAACACCATGGACTTCACCGCCTTCACGGCCGATTGGGCCGAACGTGTCTTGCGCGCAGCGGTGCGGGCGATAAAACTATCCGCCAGACTGAGAATTCGACGGCTGGACAGATTTTGCGGCAACGCCTGCGAGTCCTCGGGCGCATGGTGCCAGCGCACGATGTCCAACAGGTCCGGATCGTCCATGCCAAACGCCTTGAGAATTTCGGCACTTTTTTCGGCATGGATCTCGATCAGATTGCGCTGCCAGTCGGTGGGCTCCGAGCTTTGTCGTGCCAGGCTGTCCTGGTCGCGGGCCATGCCAATGTTCATCGTGAGCGCCGCGTGGCGTAGCGACTGGCGCTGAAACTCGTCCAGGCCCAGCTTGGTGGCGGTGAGTTCGCACACTACGGTGCTCAGCAGGGCATGGGTTGCGCAATAGCCAAGGGAATCGTCGGCCAGTGCCTGGTACAGGGAAAACAGACAGTCGTCGGCATCGTGCTTCAACAATTCCAGCGCCTTCTTCTCGATCGCTGCCAGCCGCCGCAAGGGGCTGATGGCCAGGCCGCCTTGGTAGAGAATGCCGCGCAACACATCCTGCAAGTCGAGCCAACCACCGTTGATCTGCTTGACCACGACGTGGTCGATCTCGCGGATCTCGCTGGGCATGGGCGCCTTGGCCACGACCTGCACGTCAATACCCTGACGCAGCATCTGGTGCACCATGCGTTCGTAACTGCGCTGCCAGGCCATCGCATCCCCCTCGGTGCTGGAAGCGTTGTGGGCTTTGAGTTTTTCCTTGTGCTGGGCCGACACCACGGGCTGGCCTTTGCGCAACAGCAATTGCCCGTTGGGACTCCAGACGTCTACCGGCAATGGCTTGCCCGTTTCCAGCATGTCCACAGGGATAGGAACATAGTTCATGCGGTCACCTCAACATTTACCCGCGCCGCCAGGGCACACATCAGTTCATACCCCACGGTGCCCGCCTGCGCCGCCACCTCGTCGATGCACAGGATGGCACCATTGCCCGCGCAACCCCAGAGAGTCACTTTGCTGCCAAAGCCGGCCTCGGGCACCAGATCGAGGTCAACCACGATCATATCCATGCTGACCCGCCCCAGCGTGCGGGTGCGAACCCCATCGACCAGCACTGGCGTACCGGTCGGGCAACCGCGTGGGTAGCCATCTGCGTAGCCACACGCCACGACCCCAATACGCATCGGCTGCGACGCAACAAAATTTGAACCATATCCGATGCTGGAGCCCGCGGGGATTGCGTGAGCAGCTATTATTTTTGAAGCAAGCGTCATGGTCGGCAGCAAACCCCAATCGGCAGCAGAGTGTGCCGGGTGGTCGGGCGAGCTGCCGTAAATGGCAATGCCTGGCCGAATCCAGTCGGTGGGCAGATGCGCATCGCGATGGCGCAGTGTGGCCGCGCTGTTGCTCACGCTGCGCTCACCGGGCAAATCCTGGGTGGCTGCAGAGAAAATGTCCACTTGCGCCTGCACGCCCTTGGGGCCATCGGCATCACTGAAATGGGTCATCAGCGAAATCTCATCGACCTGCGGCAAGGCGTTGAGCCGTGTCCACGCTGCGCGGTAACGCTGCGCACTGAATCCCAGGCGGTTCATGCCGGAGTTCATTTTCAGAAAGACGCGCTGCGGTACATTGGTCTTGTGTGCTGCCAGCATGTCGATCTGCTCATCGCAGTGCACGGTGTGCCATAAGTCCAGCCTGGAGCACAGCTCCAGATCGCGCTGCTCAAACACGCCTTCGAGCAACAAGATGGGACCGCGCCACCCCAGGTTGCGCACGCGCTGAGCCTCCTCGAGATCCAGCAAGGCAAAGCCATCGGCACCACGCAACCCCTCAAATACCCGCTCAATGCCATGACCATACGCATTGGCCTTGACCACCGCCCAGACCCGGGCATCCGGTGCAGCGCTGCGCGCAACGGCCAGGTTGTTGCGAAGAGCGTCGGTGTGGATAGTGGCGTGAATGGGACGTGGCATGGGCGAATTGAAAGGGCTGTCTGGTGCGGATTTTGACACTGCCGGTCATGCTATAACCACAGCACCTTTGGAGACATAGCAATTTATAAGGTGCCGGGCCCACCCGGCACCCCAACCCACCACGCATGAAACGCGGTTTTTACACCATCATGTCGGCGCAGTTTTTCAGCTCGCTGGCCGACAACGCACTGTTTGTGGGTGCCGTGCAATTGCTCCGAAGCACCGGTTCGCCCGAGTGGCAGCAGGCGGCACTGGTCCCCATGTTCGCCCTGTTTTACGTCATTCTGGCGCCCTTCGTGGGCGCTTTTGCCGATGCCTACCCCAAAGGCCGGGTCATGCTCTACAGCAATGGCATCAAGATCGTGGGCTGCCTGATGATGCTGTTCGGCACCCATCCGCTCATGGCTTATGCCATCGTGGGGTTGGGGGCTGCAGCGTACTCACCGGCCAAATATGGCATCCTGACGGAGCTGCTGCCCGCATCGCAACTCGTCAAGGCCAACGGCTGGATCGAAGGGCTGACGATTGCTTCCATCATTCTGGGGGTGTTGCTGGGCGGCCAACTCGTCAGCGCGGGGATATCCATGCAGTTGCTGGCGATTGACATTCCGTTGATCGAAACCAGCATCGACACAGCTCCCGAGGCCGCCATCAGCGTGCTGATCCTGGTCTACCTCATCGCTGCCTGGTTCAATACCCGCATCCCCCACACGGGCGTGCCAATGCGGCCAATGCCGCGCCGGCTGATTTCCCTGCTGCCCGATTTCTGGCACTGCAATACGCGCCTGTGGCGCGACCGACTCGGTCAGATTTCGCTGGCCACGACCACGCTGTTCTGGGGTGTCAGCGGCAATCTGCGCTACATCGTGCTGGCCTGGGCGGCAGCGGCCCTGGGCTATACCGTCACGCAGGCCTCCGCTCTGGTGGGCGTGGTGGCGATTGGCACTGCGGTGGGTGCGGTGGTGGCATCGCTGCGCATGCGACTGGACCAGGCCACCCTGGTGCTGCCGCTGGGCATCGGGATGGGCTTGCTGGTGATTTTGCTCAACTTCATCAGCAACGTCTGGGTGGCTGCGCCATTCCTGATTCTGCTCGGCGGTCTGGGAGGATTCCTGGTGGTGCCCATGAACGCTCTGTTGCAACACCGCGGCCACAACCTGATGGGTGCGGGTCGCTCCATCGCCGTGCAAAACTTCAATGAACAGGCCTGCATTTTGGGGCTGGGCGCGTTCTACAGCCTGTCCACCGGCATGGGGCTGTCGGCCTTTGGCGCGATATCGGTCTTTGGCCTGGTGGTTGCAGGATTCATGTGGGTCATCAAACGCTGGCATGAACGCAATTGCCGCGACCACGCGGCTGAGGTGGAGTACCTGCTGGAAATTGCCCGCAACGACAACCAGCACGGCTGATCCATTTTGGCCGGGACCATGCGAGCGACCGCTCTTCCTGCTTTGGCGCTGGTCCTCAATGCATTGATATTTGGCATTTCGTGGTGGCCATTTCGTGCCTTGAATGACCTTGGCCTGCACCCGCTGTGGGCGACGGCATTGACATTCATCCTGACCACCCTGTGCCTGAGCCTGGTTCGCCCAGGGGCCTGGCGCGACCTCGTGGCCAACCAGCAGCTCTGGTGGCTGCTGGCAGCGTCAGGCCTGGCCAATGTGGGCTTCAACTGGGCTGTGACCACCGGTGATGTGGTACGTGTCGTGCTGTTGTTCTATCTCATGCCGGCCTGGTCACTCTTGCTGGCCTGGCCCCTTCTGGGCGAGAAGCCCCGCGTTGGCGCCGTGCTGCGCCTGGTGCTGGCCCTTGGCGGCGTATTGATCGTGTTGAAAACACCGGACACACCATGGCCCATGCCGGTGAGTCTTCCCGATTGGCTGGCGCTGCTCGGTGGATTGTGCTTTGCGCTGACCAACGTTCTGCTGCGCAGGCTCGAACACACCGCCAACGACGCGCGCATGCTGTCCATGTTTGTTGGCAGCGCATTGATGGCCACCACTGCCGCCTGGATGGGGCAGCAATGGGGGCTGGTCAACGCCATGCCTTGGCCCTCCCTGAACTGGGTCGGCCTGGCTATCGGCTGGGGCGTGGCACTGATGGTAGGCAACCTTGCGCTGCAGTATGGCGCAGCCAGACTGGCTGCCAGCACGACATCGCTCATCATGCTGACCGAGGTGGTTTTCGCCAGCACCTCCTCGGTATTGCTGGGAGCGGGCACCCTGGACCTGCGCACTGCGCTGGGTGGCAGCTTGATTCTCGCGGCTGCGTTGCTGGCGGCCTGGCCGACACCCATGGCAAACCACCATGCGGGGCAAGTCCCTTAAGCCCGAACTTTCTGGAAAGTTGACAACTGGGTTGAAGTCTGCGGTGGCCTGAAGTCCACGCGGTCCCGGCCATCTTGTTGGGCTGTGTAAAGTGCGCGGTCGGCGGCAGCGTACAGCGCATTGGCCGAGGCGAGTTCGTTAAACGCCAAACCGGTTACCCCAAAACTGGCTGTCACAGGCACGGTCACCCCTGGCCAAAGTGCCGACATACTGCGCAAACGCTCGCGAATTTTCTCAGCCACTGTCACGGCGTTGTCGCGATCCGTGTGGGGCAGCAGGACCATGAAATCATCTGCGCCGACACGTGCCACCAGATCGGTGGAGCGCACGGTCTGGTTCAGCATCGCCGCAATCTGACGCAACATTTCATCACCTGCAGCGGCCCCCCACCGCCCATGGATACGCTCGAAGTTGTCCAGATTCATGAGCACCAGCGAAAGGTCCTGCGGGCTGCGCAGCATACGCGCCAGCTCCGATTCGAGCAGTTCAAGCAAGCGCCGCCGGTTGTACAGGCCGGTCAGCACATCCCGCTCCGAGAGGAACTCCAAGTCCTTTTGATTGGCGATCAGTACGTTGTTGGCTGCCGTGAGTTCGCGTCGCAAGACATTGTTGTTGACGTATTGGTTCCAGTTGATCAAAGAGGTCACCATCGCCATGACCGTAACAACCACTGCGTTGATGACCAGACTGGGCAGCAAGGCGCTATTGCTTGCGTCCAACACCAGACCGAGCACCAGCAAACCACCAAGAAACAGTGGCAATGCAATAAGCGGGCGCATGATCGAAAGCGTGGCCACCACAATGCACACAATGATGTAGGCGGAAAGTCCGCCTGGCGCCGCAGCCGCAACATCGATGGTTGACGTAATTACGCCAAAAGTCAGATAGGTAATGCACAGCAGCACATGCAGTGCCACACCCACTGCCGTGGCTCGCCCGCTCGGTTGCAGTAACCAGTGGACAAAAAGGGCCTGCGCCAGAACAACGCTTCCCGTGGCCGCATGAACCCAACTCAAGGTATCTGCCCAGAGCACCATCTCCGGTCGGCTAGCGGATGTGGGGTAACCGGTAAACCATGCTGCCAGGATGAAATGCAGGGGCACAGTCACTCCTGCCATCCAGCGAAAGCGGCGCAACGACTCTACGGTCGCCTCACCCTGCTCCTGGTCGTACTGCTGCTTTAGTCGCCGGGCGCGCGTCCGTTGACGCTGCATCCATGTGTCAGTTTTCAAACACCCTCCCTGTTTTCCTGCCGTGCTGCGCTATCAGCAGCTCTATTTTGTAATTTTGATGCCAAACGCCAGCTGCGGCAAGGACTTTACTGCAGTGTTAAGGTGTTGCCATTGTCCACTTACTTCGCACCCACCATGACCACTGTTTACGACTTCGAGGCCCTACAGATCTCCGGGCAGAAAGTAGCCCTGAAAACGTTCAAGGGAAAAGCCATGCTGATTGTCAACACGGCCAGCGCCTGTGGTTTCACGCCCCAGTTTGCGGGCCTGGAGGCACTGCACAAGGCTTACGGCGCGCAGGGTTTGGTGGTGCTGGGGTTCCCCTGCAACCAGTTTGGCGCACAGGACAGCGGCGAGAACAGCGAGATTGCCGAGTTCTGCCAGCTCAACTATGGGGTGAGCTTTCCCATGATGGCCAAGATCAACGTCAATGGCGATGATGCCCACCCGCTGTACCAGTGGCTGACCAAAGAGGCCCCGGGCCTGCTGGGCACCAAGGGAATCAAGTGGAACTTCACCAAGTTTTTGGTCGGCAAAGATGGCGAGGTCATCAAACGCTACGCACCCACTGACACGCCTGCAAGCCTGGCAAAGGACATTGAAGCGGCGTTAGCCGTTTAGCCCAGCGCAGGCGACGGCCCATTGCACAGGTTGCCCTGTTGGCCTGCGCTCGGCTTCTGATTTTCACATCGCGCAAATTTCCGGATTTGGCTCTGGTTCTGGCCAGCCCGGCCAATGATACAGATCACGGCTCGGGCACGGTGACCGCCCTAAGATCGCTCGGCTCCAATTGCTTGATTGCATTGGTTCTTGAACTGATCTTTTTTATTGAGGGTTACCATGCATCGAACACATTGGAAGAAGTTGCTTTTCTTGACGGCGCTCGCTGCGTCGTTGCTGTCAGCGTGTGGTGGTGGCGATGACGGCCCAGGAAGCTCGTCCTCAGCATCAGTCACCGTGCCCATGAGCAGCGGCACCAGCACCGCAGCAGCCACCCTGAACACCGGCGGCGCCACCGTCTCCATCCCAAATGCGACGAAATTCATGGACTCCAGTGGGTTGGCGTTAGGTGCTGCCAGCACCACGCTTTCACTGCTTTACGCCGACAACAGCCGCTTCCTGCCTGCTGCTGCATCAACACTTCCTGGCAACCGCAGCGTTCTGGCCTTCATCGATCTGACGCTAAGTGACGGTAGCAAGACCGTCAGTACATTGAGCCAGCCCGCAACGGTTGGGCTGAATCTGACGGGTACGGGTGTTGCGGCCGGGGACAGTGTGGCTCTATACAGCTTTGACGGAACCAAATGGAGCGCCGGCACCGAGGGCACTGCGATCGTTGACTCGAACCAGCAGGTCAACTTCAGCCTGGGTCATCTGTCCATCTGGGCCGCCATGCGGCCAAACTCTGCGGTGTTCCGATCGAGTGCCTTTCTGGCAGATCTTTCGAATCTGACAAAGAGCTACATTCCGCCTCTTTTCTATACCAATCTGCCAGCGGCGAACACCACACCCGCCGTCGTCGCTGACGCGCAAAAGTCATTGACGCGACTGATTGCTGTCTGGGGCGACTTCAAGGCCAAGTACAAGTCTGCACCCGAGTTTTCTGCATACGCCGCAAAGTTTGATGAGGTCGACACCAAGATTGCACTCGCAGGGCAAATTGTTCAGGCAGCACTGGCTTCCGCGAATAGCGCCAATGACCTGATTGCTGCGCACGAGGCGCTTGAAGTGATTCGCCAGAATCTCCTGGACATGGACCGCGGCAATGGTCTGGACTACCCGATTGACGCCATCAAGGAGTTTCATGACGGCATGGAACCGTTGGCCCTGGCGATCAAGGGCAAGACCGCTGCCACTCTCACGGACGCGGATATCGCAACCCTGAAAACCATGTTCGCGGTGGTGGAGTCGACTTGGAGCAAGGTGGCAACCCACCAGATCAACAAGGACCATTTTGGCATGTCGGTCGAGGCCAAGACCTTCGTTGATGCCGCCACGACCAGCCAGTCCAACAACTTGAAGGCCATGAAAGCGGCCCTTTTTGCCGCGGTACCTGACAAGGCCGTCATTGCCGCCAACGGCAACAACGTAAAACCGCTGTTCCTCAAACTTTTCTTCAGCTTTGCCGACTTTGTGAAACCCTTCGATGCCGATTTGAAGTCGGCAGACAACGCAGCGGCGGCCGCCGCCAGCGCCACCTCCAAAACGGTGGCGACTGCCAGTGAAGTGACCAGCGCCATCAGCGCAGTTGCAGCAATGGAGTCCGGCTTCAATAAACTGAAAGTACATTTCGCCACCCAACCGATCAGCATCATGGGCGTTCTCACCTGGTACACCGGTCAGCCCGCAGCACCGGCCTACTTTGACAAAATCGGCGCCGCCATCACCGCAGCAAAAAGCCAGCTGGCAGCGGTTCAGACTTACCCCGCTGATCTGACGCCAGTCAATATCCAGGTCCAGGTCTATACGACCGAAATGGCCAAACTGAAGACGCGGATTGGTTACCAGTAACTGCCGAGACGGCAGATAGTCTTTCCACCAGGGCTGCACTCGGCGCTTTTGGCAGCCCTCTGGTGTTCAGCGAAGCGCGCGGTCCAGCACCTCGACCCAGTGCTGCACCGGCGTGCTGGTGCCGCTTTGCAAATGCGTGATGCAGCCGATGTTGGCCGACACAATCACGTCGGCCTGGATTTCCGCCAGGTGCCCGAGCTTGCGGTCGCGCAACTGGTAGGCAACTTCGGGTTGCAATACGCTGTAAGTCCCTGCGGAGCCGCAGCACAGGTGCGATTCATTGGTGGCGGTGCGGATGCTAAACCCCAAGGCGCCCAGGTGCTGCTCGACCCCGCCTTTTAGCTTTTGGCCATGCTGCAAAGAGCACGGCGGGTGAAACGCCAGGGTCGGCGCGTTCGCCTTGAGCTTGGCTTGCAGGCCAGGATAGGTGGCGAGCAGACCGTCTGCGATGGTGGGCAACAGCTCGCTCAGGTCGCGCGTCAGCTCACTGATGCGGCGTGCCTTGTCGGCATAGACGGAATCGTCCTGCAGCATATGGCCGTATTCGCGCACCGTGACGCCACAGCCAGAAGCATTCATCACAATGGCGTCGACCTGCCCGGACTCCACCAGGGGCAACCAGGCGTCGATGTTGGCACGCATCTGGGCCAGCCCGCCTTCCTGGTCGTTCAAGTGAAACTTCACCGCACCGCAACAACCGGCCTTGGGTGCAATCAGGCACTGAATGCCTGCAGCGTCGAGCACGCGGGCGGTAGAGCTGTTGATGTTGGGCGCCATCGAGGGCTGCACACAGCCGACGAGCAGCAGCACCTTGCGCGCATGCGTGCGCGTGGGCCACTGGCCGGCGTCCTGCGGCGCCGGAACCTTCGCCTTCAGACCGACCGGCAGAAGCGGCCGCACCAGCTGCCCCACTTTCATGGCCGGGCCAAACAGGGGCGACGGAATACCCTCTTTCAAGGCCCATCGCATGGCTGATTCGCCTGCTGGGCGCGGCACCTTGGCATCGACCAACTTGCGGCCGATGTCGATCAGGTGCCCGTAGTCCACACCGCTGGGGCAGGTGGTTTCGCAGTTGCGGCAGGTGAGACAGCGGTCCAGATGCAACTGGGTCTTGCGCGTAGGTTCGACTCCTTCAAGCACCTGCTTCAACAGGTAAATGCGACCGCGCGGGCTGTCGAGTTCATCGCCCAGGATCTGGTAGCTCGGGCAGGTGGCAGTGCAAAAACCACAATGCACGCACTTGCGCAAAATGGCTTCGGCAGCGCGGCCATCGCGGCTATTCTGGTACTCGGGGGAGAGTTGGGTTTGCATGGCCGTGCTGCCTCAATACGCCGCGCTCAGTCGGCCGGGGTTGAAGATACCGTGGGGATCGAAGCTGGTTTTGAGCCGTGCCTCAATCGCCAGCTCGGCCGCATTCTTTGAGGCAAATGCGCCCTCAGCGCCCGCGGAACAGGCGTGACCAGCTACAAAAAGCGTAGCGTGCCCACCATGCTCGCGCGCCAGGCTTTGGAATTGCTGCGCCGCACTGCGCGGTGCCCACAACCAGCGCAGGCCACCGTGCCACTCCACCATCTGCGCCCATGGCAGGTCCAGCACGGGTGCGGTTTGCGCCACACTCAGACGCCATAAAACGTGTTCGTCCGTGGGCGTCTGCAAAAAGAATGGCAATTGCTGGTTGCGGCACAGTGCCCAATCGGGCTGGGCCTGGGCGTTGTCCATGCAATAGCCGTTCTGGTCGGCCAGCATCTTCTTGCACGCGGCCTGCACCGCCGCTACCGCACCACGCAAACGCACAAAAAGCAGATCACGGGCGCCACCCACGGGCGTGTCGTCGCGCACCCAGCAACTGGCATTGAGCGGTAGCGGCTGTCCTCCCCAGGTGTGCAGTTGCTCCAGCGCCTGGGCCTGTGGTAACTCAAAGCACAGGGTGGCCTCGGCGGGAGCCACTGGCAAAACCTTGAGTGAGATCTCGGTGAGCAAGCCCAGGGTTCCCATGGACCCCACCATCAAGCGAGAGACGTCATAGCCGGCCACGTTTTTCATGACCTGTCCGCCAAAGGTCAGGTGTTCACCCTGGCCGTTAATCATCTGCACCCCCAGCACATAGTCGCGCACGCCACCCACACTGGCGCGCGCCGGTCCGGCCAGGCCGCTGGCCACCATGCCACCCACCGTAGCAGCGCGTGCGCCAGACCAGGCAAAATGGGGCGGCTCAAACGGCAGGCACTGGCCCTTCTCCGCCAGCAAGGCCTCCAGATCGGCCAGGGGGGTGCCGGCACCGACCGTCACCACCAATTCGCTGGGTTCATAGCTTAGTACGCCGCTCAGGCCAGCAGTCTCCAACAATTCTCCCTGCAACTGTTGGCCATAAAAGTCCTTGCTGCCACCGCCTCGAATCCGCAGGGCAGTGCGATCTGCCGCCGCCGCGCGAACGCGTTCAACCAACTGGGCTAAAGCCTCTTTCATTCCTTGGACTCCTGGTAAAAATGCACTGGCAGGCCCGGCACATCCACCTGGCGCGAAAACACCCCGCCGGACTGTGGAAACCGTTCAAGTTCCTCGGCACTGCGCCCTTTGCGTGCGGTGGTGAGGTACAGGGTCTTGAAATCGTCGCCACCAAAACAGACCATGGTAGGGCACTGCGCTGGCGTCGCAAACTCGGCCAGCAATTGGCCGTCGGGTGCAAATTTGCAAACCCGGGCGCCCTCGTACATGGCGACAAAATAGTTGCCTTCCACGTCCACCGCTGCGCCATCCGGGCGACCTCCATAGCCGCCATGCGCGCGAGTCCAGTGGGCGGGCTTGGGCTCAAAGCGCTGGAAGACGCGGCGCTGCGATAACGCAGCAGTGCTGCCATCAAAGTCCCATGCGTCAATCCGATGGCTGGAGGTGTCGGCCCAGTACAGGGTGCTGCCGTCCACGCTCCAGGCCAACCCATTGCCAGTCAGTGCGTCCGCGACCTTCCGGGTAACGATGGCTGCGCCTGCGCCGCGTCCATCGACGCAATACAGCGCCGCCGCTTGCGCGGACTTGGTTTCGTCGTAGCTGCCCACCCACAGGCGCCCCTGGGCATCGCACTTGCCGTCATTGGCACGCACGCAAGCCTTGTCGTAATCAAAAGTTGCAATGTGCTCGAGCGCGCCTCCCCATTCCTGCGCCCGGAAAACGCCGTCGCGCAAAGCCATCACGAGACCGCCCTTGGCCGCCGGTGCAATGCAGCCGGGCTCACTGGGCATGTCCCAGGCTTGCACCGTTCCCATGTAAATGTTGGCACGCAGGATTTGCTGGCCGGCAATATCGACCCAATACAGGGTTTGCTCCTGCGGTTGCCAAAAGGGTGACTCGCCCAGGCCGTAGGTCTGCGGGACCACGGAGTGCCAGGTCATGGCCATACAGTGCCTGGTAATGACAGCAAGGGCTCTGACGGCTTCATGGTGGTGCTCCTCGGTGTGCGGTGCATTCTTGGCGAAGGGGGTGGCGATGGGCAAATTGTGCACTGGTCCGAGGCACCAAAAAAAACGGCCCGAAGAAACCGTAGTTTCTTGCGGGCCGCAACCTCGTTAACCTTGACTCTGTTTCTTGATTTCCGCCGCGTTTAGCGGTTGTATGCCGTCTCACCGTGCGAAGTGATGTCCAGACCCTCGCGCTCATCTTCTTCGCTGACGCGCAGACCGATGGTCTTGTCGACGATGAAGTAGGCGATGGCAGAAACGATACCCGACCACAATATGGTTACGCCAACGGCCTTGGCCTGAATCCACACTTGTCCCGCGATGGAGTAGTCAGCGGGTGCGATCATGGTTGCAGTAACCCAGTCACCCATGGCGCTGGGGCCGCCCAGCGATGGCGAAGCAAACACGCCGGTCAACAGCGCCCCCACGATGCCACAGACTCCGTGCACGCCGAAAACATCCAGCGAATCGTCTGCACCCAGCATCTTCTTCAGGCCAGTCACGCCCCACAGACCGGCAAAGCCGGAAATCAGGCCAATGACCAGCGCACCGCCCACACCCACGTTACCAGCGGCTGGGGTGATGGCAACCAGACCAGCGACCGCACCAGAGGCCGCACCCAGCATGGACGCCTTGCCCTTGACCAGGGACTCACCGATGGACCATGTCAACACAGCCGCCGCAGTGGCGCCAAAGGTGTTGATGAAGGCCAAAGCAGCAAAGCCATTGGCTTCCAGCGCCGAGCCGGCGTTGAAACCAAACCAGCCCACCCACAGCAGGGACGCACCCACCATGGTCAGTGTCAGGCTGTGAGGAGCCATGGCTTCCTTGCCATAGCCAATGCGCTTGCCAATGAAGAAGGCACCCACCAGACCGGCCACGGCGGCGTTGATGTGCACCACAGTACCGCCAGCAAAGTCCAGCGCCCCCCACTGCCACAGCAAGCCGGCCTTGGCAGTCATGGCGTCGGCCACTTCTTTGGACGCATAGGCATCGGGTCCCATCCAGAACCACACCATGTGTGCAATCGGAGCGTAGGAGAACGTGAACCACAAGGCCATGAACATGAGCACTGCAGAGAACTTGATTCGCTCAGCGAAAGCACCCACGATCAGCGTGCAGGTAATTCCGGCAAAGGTGGCCTGGAAAGCGGCAAACACGATCTCGGGAATGACAACGCCCTTGCTGAACGTGGCAGCATTGGCAAACGTACCCGCAGTGTTGTCCCAGATACCGGCCATGAGCAGACGATCCAAGCCACCAATGAACTGGTTGCCCTCGGTGAACGCCAGGCTGTAGCCATACAGGAACCACAGCACCACGATCATGGAGAAGGTGACCATCACCTGCATGAGCACCGAAAGCATGTTCTTGCTGCGCACCAGGCCACCGTAGAACAGTGCCAGGCCTGGCACCGTCATCAGTATGACGAGGAGCGTGGAGACCATCATCCAGGCAGTGTCGCCTTTGTTGGGAACCGGTGCCGGTGCGGCCGCTGGAGCGGCAGCTTCCGCCGCAGGTGCCGCGGTGGCTGCTGCTGGTGCAGCAGGCGTTGCCGCAGCTGGTGCAGCTGCCTCGGCGGGCTTGGCTTCAGCCGATGCAGCGGCTACCGGTGCCGGGACGGGGGTTTGTGCCAGTGCCACGGAACCGGCACCAAGCAGGCCCCAACCGAGGGCGAGCGATATAAGTAGTTTTTTCACAATGCTTCCTTTCCAGTTTCGCCGGTGCGAATGCGAACAACCTGTTCCACGTCGTATACAAAAATCTTGCCATCACCAATCTTGCCGGTGCGGGCTGCGCCTTCGATGGCTTCAATGACACGCTCAACCAGGGCATCATCAATAGCCGCTTCAATCTTCACCTTGGGGAGAAAGTCGACCACGTACTCCGCGCCGCGGTACAGCTCGGTGTGACCCTTTTGACGACCAAAGCCCTTGACTTCGGTCACTGTGATGCCTTGCACGCCAATACCCGACAAGGCTTCTCGCACCTCATCGAGCTTGAACGGTTTGATGATTGCCGTTACGAGTTTCATGTGTTCACCTCAGCTAAAAAAATGGGTACAGACATCGGCATGACCGGCCTGCTGCTTCTCCTGATCAGAGATGCAAGGCTTAAAGCACGGTCCGTGCCAAACACTTTCAACAAAAGTTATGACGCCCTGTGCACCAACAGACCCGCTCCTGCGTTACGATATCTGTATGAATATCCAGTTCGCACCAAAGAAGTGCGCGCTGGTTCCAGCCATTACACGTGTTCGCGTATCGCAGGGAGGGAGTTGAAATGGGTTTGTCTTTGGTTCAGAGCCGCGCTCTGTTGGGGCTGGATGCAACCCAGGTGATCGTGGAGGTGCATTTGGCCAATGGATTGCCAAGCTTTACTTTGGTCGGCCTGGCAGAGATCGAGGTAAAGGAAGCCCGGGAGCGGGTGCGCTGCGCCATCCAGAACTCCAATCTCGAGTTCCCGACCAATAAAAAAATTACCGTCAACCTGGCCCCTGCCGATCTTCCCAAAGACTCAGGAAGACTGGATTTGCCCATTGCATTGGGTATTCTGGCGGCAAGTGGTCAGATCGACGGGGCACGACTGGCTGATTACGAATTCGCGGGGGAGTTATCTCTCTCTGGCGAATTGCGCCCGGTACGCGGCGCACTGGCCACCGCGCTGGCTTTGCAGACATCTCACATTTGCACCAAACTGGTGCTTCCCCCCGGAAGCGCTGAGGAGGCAGCACTGGTACCCGGTGCCCAGGTCTACCGCGCCCGGCATTTACTCGATGTCGTGCGCCAGTTTGTTCCGGTCGGCAGCACGCAGGATTCGATTGCGTTGACGCAGCCCTGCGCGGATGACAGCGGCTGGTCGCGCATAGAACACTCCCCCACCGTCAACCCGGCGCACATTGCCGACCTGTCGGACGTGAAAGGCCAGGCGGGGGCCAAACGCGCCCTGGAGATTGCCGCTGCGGGCGGACACAGCATATTGCTGGTGGGGCCACCGGGGTCGGGCAAATCCATGCTGGCCCAGCGCTTTGCCGGCCTGCTGCCCGCGATGAGTTGCGAAGAAGCCCTGCAAAGCGCAGCCATCGGGTCACTCAGTGGTCGTTTCTCGGTCGAGCGCTGGGGCCAGCGGCCTACCTGTAGTCCGCACCACTCCGCCAGCGCCGTGGCGCTGGTCGGCGGCGGTTCGCCCCCGCGCCCCGGTGAAATCTCGCTGGCGCACCACGGCGTACTGTTTCTGGATGAACTGCCCGAGTTTCCACGGGCGGCGCTGGAAGCCCTGCGCGAACCCTTGGAAACCGGCACCATCACCATTTCGCGCGCGGCAAGACGTTCCGAGTTCCCGGCGCGCTTTCAACTGATCGGCGCCATGAACCCTTGCCCGTGCGGCTACCTGGGCTCCACCTTGCGCACCTGTCGCTGCACGCAAGACCAGGTCAACCGCTACCAGTCCAAGCTCAGCGGTCCGCTGATGGACCGTATCGATCTGCATGTGGAGGTGGCAGCGTTACCCAGCGCCGATTTGTTGCAAGCGGCAGCAGGCGAGTCGACAGCGAGCATTCGCACCCGTTGCACGGCCGCACGGCAGCGGGCTGTGGAGCGGCAAGGAAAACCCAATCTGGCACTGCAGGGGCAGGAGATTGACCGCTTCGTTGCGCTCGACGACGGCGCGCTCAAGTTTCTCAATGTCGCCGCTACCCGACTCGGCTGGTCAGCCCGTAGCACCCATCGGGCACTAAAAGTGGCCCGCACCATTGCCGACCTGGCAGGTGCCGAGCGGGTGGAAGTAAACCACCTCGCCGAAGCCATGCAGTACCGCACCAAAATTTCGCGACTTTAGCTTGCTGCGGCGGCGCCAGTGATCCGACAATAGCGCCATGGCAGAGCAATTTTTCGAAATGTTGTGGGACTGCGGGCAGTGCGCAACGCACGGTTTATTGGGCAAGACCCAGCGCCATTGCCCGATGTGCGGCGCAGCGCAAGACCCGGCCAAGCGCTACTTCCCCGAAGAAGGCAAAGAGGTGGAAGTGATGGGCCACCATTTTGTCGGCGCCGACTGGCGTTGCACCTATTGCGATGCCCCCAACTCGGCCGCAGCAGCGTTTTGTGTTGGATGTGGTGGTCCGAAAGACGGTGCGAGGAACGTAGCTCTGGTGCAGGAAGCTACGAACGCCAGCAGCCCGACCCCTGCATCGCCGCCACCCGCCGCGCCTTTAGCCGCCGGGACTCAGACCACCAGTACCCGGTCTGGCGGCTTTCCCTGGTTAAAGTCGCTCATGGCACTGCTTATGGTGGCGGCGTCGGTGGTGGCGTATCTGTTCTTCAGTACCCACGATGAAACCGCGCAGGTGGCCGAAAAATCCTGGAGCCGTGAAATTGACGTGGAACAGTTCACCGCCGTACGCAGCTCGGAGTGGTGCGATGCCCTTCCCTCCGGCGCCTACCAGGTGTCACGCTCGCGCGAGCAGCGCAGTATCCGGCAGGTGGCCGATGGCCAGGACTGCCACGATGTGCGCACCGACAAGGGCGATGGCACCTTCAGCAAGACGCGCGAATGCAGCACCCGCTACCGGGACGAACCGGTGTATGACGACAAGTGCAGTTTCCGCATCAACCGCTGGCAGGTGGTGCGCACTGCGCGCGCCGACGGCGGCGCAAGCCTGGCCCCCGCCTGGCCAACGCCGGGCATCAGCAACAACCTGCTGGCAACCAACACGCTGGGTGCCGAACGGCTGGGCAATGGGCGGGAGAACTACCGCGTGCAGTTGCAATCGAGCCAAGGCAAACGATGGTCCTGCGACCTCAACCCAGGCGAATGGGAGACACTACCGCAAGGCAAGTCGGTAACGTTGAAAGTGCGTGGCACCGGGGGTGCCGATTGCTCCACACTGGCCATCGCGCCTTGACCAGCAGTTGCCCGAGCGGTTCAATCAGCCGGCGCTTGCTCTTTATTTGATAGCTACTCACGCTTGCTGCATATGCCGCAAAGCCACTCTTAGTCTTTAATCGGCACGTTCATCTGGCGCAAATAGGCCTGTACATCCTTGCTGATAGGTCCCGCAGCGCGTGCCTTATCGGCCATCTCGGAAGCACTGGCGGTCTGCCCCAGTGCTGCCAGCGAGACCGCAGACCCGAGCAGCCAGCGCTGCTCGTTCGGGCGCGATTGCAGCGCCACCCTGTAGGCGTGCACACTATCCTGGTGGCGGCCCAGCCGCTGTGCCGCGTTGGCGCGTATGGCCCACAAATCCGCCTGATTGCCCAGATGGGGCTCCAGCCGGTGAAGCAAATCCCACACGGCGCCAAAGTGCCCCTCGGCCAGTTGCATGCGCGTAAGTTCGCGCACCAGGGGAAGCAGGGCCGCGTTGCCGCCACTGGGGCCGGTACGCTCGGCAATCGCCACGGCATCGCGCAGCAACTCCACGGCGGCGTCCTTGCTTGCGGCGTTCCAAAGGGTCTGCGCTTGAGCCAAAGCATCCTGCGCAGCGGTTGCCGTGGTGACCATCGGGCTGGGGGCAGTGCCATGCGAGGCCTGCTGCCTGGCACGGTCGTTGGCTGGTGCCGGTGCGGAACTCGGGCGCGCTACGGTCGCAGGCTCGTTCAGACTGCGCAACCCCAGCGCAGTTTCCATGCGCAATGCCATGGCGGGTGCGGGTACCGCCGCGCCTATGGCGGCTGCCGGCGCACGGACAGTTCCCAGGGACTTCGCGTTCTCAATCTTGCCTTGCCGGGGTGCGGGTTGCGCAGTTGCGGGCAAATCGGGCACCGGTGCCGATGCTTGCACAGAAGGTGCCGGTGCCACCGGCAGCGCCGCAGAAGCAGCACTTGCCACTTTGGCGGCAGGAACCTGCGCCACTGTCACCGCAGTGCCGACTCGGCCCTTCGCCTGCCACCACCCAAACGCTGCTGCCAGGCCCGCAACAGCCAACACCACGGTGGAGACCAGCCCGTAACGCACACGACGGCCTGATGCCTGTTGTGTAAACACTGCACCCACGGCTGCGGTTCCCTGGCGAATGCCCGGAGCAGCCATTACGCTGTCTGGCGTGGTAGCCGACTGTGTGCGCTGGTCGAGATCGCGCAGCATCTTGTTGATGACACTCATTGGCCGCCTCCAAAGCCGGAGCGCACGTCGGCAGCTCCCAGGCTGTCGTGCCCGGCACGTTGCCACGGGATAAGGCGACGCAACCAGTTCGGCCAAATCCGACGCGGGGCCCGCACACCCGGCGTGTCGCCAGCAGCCAGGCTAACGTGTGCGGGCGTGACACGGTGAACGTTTTCGCCATACGCCAGCATCAGGCATTTGTGCGCCAGCACATTCACCATGCGCGGCACACCGCCGCTATATCCTGCAATGGCCGCCGCCGCATCGGCCTCGAACACCTGGGTGTCGGTATGCTCCCCCAGTGCTGCGCGGCTGAGACGATGCTCAAGGTACATGGGCACGCGGTTGGCAAGCATCGGGCCGAGGTACTCGCTGAAGGTGATGCGCTGCAAGAGCTGGCGGATTTCGGGGCGTGCCAGCTTGGCGTCGAGCTCAGGTTGGCCCAACAGGACCAGTTGCAGCAATTTGCGCTTTTCCGTCTCCAAGTTGGACAGCAGGCGCAAGCTCTCAACGGTGCGCACAGGAATGGCCTGGGCTTCGTCAATACAGACCACCACACGCTTATCGGCCTGGCTGTGTTTGAGCAGACTGGCCTGGAGTGCATTGAGCACGTTGTGGCGCGTGTGGGGCTGGCGCACGCGCAGACCGAGTTCACGCGCCAGGGCCATCAGCAAGTCGTCCGGGCCCATGTCGGGATTGGGGATGTAGGCGGTCACGCATTCGCCCTGCAGGGTCTTGAGGAGTTGGCGACACAGCAATGTCTTGCCACAGCCCACTTCGCCCACAATTTTCAGAAAACCCTCACCACTGCGCAACGCCACCAGGAGGGTGTTGAGCGCTGCTTGTGCACCCTCATGCGGGTAAAAAAAATCAGTGTCGGGAGTAATCGAGAAAGGGGCTTCCCGCAGCGAAAAGAACCCCTCGTACATTACTTGTCCGTGGCGCCATCCACGCGCACGATGCGCGCACGGGTCGCATCCATCTCGTCCAGTGCAGCGCGGGACCGCCGTGTCTGCGCTTCCCAGTCTTCGGCGCTGCGGATGATGGTGGGCTTAATCAGCACCACCAGTTCCTTCTTGCGCCCACTATTGGCCTTGTTGCCCAGCAAGCCGGACAGGAATGGGGTGCTGTTGGTGGAGCCCGGCAAGCCGGAAGCGCTGCGGTTGGACTCCATCTGCATCAGCCCGCCAATAGCCACGATGTTGCCGTCCTGGATACGCACCATGGTGTCGGACTCGTTGACCGAACGCGACGCCAGCGGTAGCGGCCCGGAGGGCAGGCCGATGCTTTTGCTTTTTTCTGAAATCGAGGTCACCGACGGGCGCACATGCAAGGTGATGTTGTTCAGGTCGTCAATCTGCGGCGTCACATCCAGCGCAATGCCGGAAAACATGGACGAAATCACCGGCGTAATCGGGTTGATGGTTGTGTTGTTACTTCCCGTTGCCGTGCCCGTGTTGCCCGTGTTGGTGGTGTTGCTGGAAAAACCGGTGACAAAAAACTCGTCGGTACCGACCTTGAGCAGCGCCTTCTGGTTGTTCAACGTGGCAATGCGCGGGCTGCTCAGGATTTGTACATCGCCCCGGGTCTCCAGAAAGCCCAGCACTGCCTGAAATCCTTCGGTGGCCAGCGCCAGCCCAAACACACCACCCGCAGCCGCAGGCAACGCCAAAGCCCCGCTGATAGAGGCGCCCCCCGAGGGCAACCCCGGCACGTTACCCACCACACCGTTGATCAATACATTGTTGGCTGTTCCGCCACCAATGGTGCCCATGACGCCCGTTGCTCCCCCGCCATTGCGCAGCGCGTGCCAGTCGATGCCGCTTTGGTAGCCATCGAGCAATTCAACTTCGACGATCTTGGCCTCCAGCATGACCTGGCGCTCTACGGACAGCTGCGCAGCTTTCAGGAACTTTTCCACCTGGCGCAACTCATCCGGCATGGCACGCACCGCCATGATGCCGGCCTGCGGGCTGGTGATGACACTGCGCCCCTCACCCTGTCCCACCATACCCCGCACTGCGCCAGTCAGCTCGGCCCAGTAATCGGTCTTGGTATTGGTGCTGATACGGCTGCTTTCCACCTGACTGGTTGCACCACCATTTGTGCCTCCAGCGCCTGTGCTGCTTGCGCCGCCAGCTCCTGAATTGGTAGCACCGCCGGAACTACCTGACACCGTGCCAGACGAAACCGACAGCTCGCTGGTGCCCGAACGCTGCGACTGCGGGTAGTTGATGGTGAAAATGCGCGTCTGCAGGGTGGGCGCATAAATAGTGATGCGCCGCCCGTCAATCTTGAAGTCGTAACCGTACACATCACGAATGGCCTCGAGTGCCTCGGTGACGGTGACACCACGCAGGGTGACCGACAAGGTGCCTTTCACGTCCGGGTGCATCAGCATGCTGTAACGCGTGTCGGCCACAATGGCCAGAAACACCTCTCTAGCCTGGGCGTTGTTCACCAGCAAGTCAATGCGGGGTTCTGGCACCGGCGCCGCTTTGGCCGGCGCCGGCTCGGCCAAGGACTCGGTCACGCGCTGAGGCACCGCTACTGGTGGCGCCGACACCTTGGGTGGTGGCATCTCTTCACGCACCGCCTGGGTGACGTCCTGGAACTGCAAGCTGCGCTCGTTGGCGCAACCCGCCAACACCACCACACCCAGCAACAGGGGGGCGGATTTCGATATTCGGAAGAAATCAAACATGGTCACAGTATGCGTCATGGTTTGGGGCCTTTGGATTCTGCCGAGGGTTTGCGCTCAATTCCTGAAAACCGCGGCAGTTTGAGCAATTCTTTGCCGTTGCGCAACCAGATCTCGGTCTCGGCGATACGCATGATGCGGTAGGCACCGATCGACTGACCCACGCCATACAAGCGCGTGCCATTGACCAGAAACGGCTTGTCTTCGCGCACCACGACCGCCACACCTTCCTCGCCCCAGGGCGCTTCGGTCGCGCTGGCCGACAGCGGCTGCGCTGACTGCGCCGGCGGCACGGTCGGGTCGCGCAGGTCTTGCGCCAGTGCGGCTGCACCAGCAAACACCCCCGCCAGCAAACCCATGAAACACGCCAAACTGCGAAACGGGTTCATATCGGCTGCACTCCCAGCACAAATACCTGCAAGGTCAACTCGGGTGGCTGCACTTCACTCTTGAGTGCCAGCGACCCCCATCGCAAGGCCGGCAGCGCACTTTCGAGTTGTTGCACATAGCGCACCAAGGCCGGGTAAGGGCCACTGACGCGCAGCTCCAGTCCTTTCTTGGTCATGCCCGCAGGCAACGCACCAACCACCGCTGGAGCCCCGGCTGCGAGCACCGGGCCAGTTTCTGTTTGCAGTGTTTTGAGCCCGAGCAAAGTCAATCCCTCCTGACGCCGCAGAAACTGCACCAGCACCTGCTCCAGATCGGGGCCATTGTTCGCACGCGGCAGCAAAGCGTTGATATCTTCGTTCAAGGCACCCAGGCGCACGTTCGCCGCTTCGATGTCGGCACGCACCGCCTTGCTGGGGTCCACGGGCTGGGCGACCGCCTTCAGTTCATCACGCAGTCGCCCCAACTCGGCACCCTGGGACGCAAACTGCTGCACCAATTTCTTGTTTGCTGCCATCACCGGGGCCAGCCAAAGCATATCTGCGACAGCCACAACACAGGCAACGATCGACAGGAACAAAAATGCCCGCTCACGCAGACTCATGGCGTCGATCTTGGCCAGCAAGGCCTCCATACGCAATTTGAAATCCTTCATGGCTTGGCTCCTGGCGCAACGGCGGAAGCCGGACGCACCGGCACCGGCGGCTCCTGATTGACCAGCTTGAACGACCACACCGGCCGCGACGGACCTGCGCCCACGGAACTTGCGGCAGCGGGCGCGGGCGCAGCCGCACCGGTCAACACATCCACCACCTTGGCACGCACCTCGGTTTTGTTCTCAACCGTAACCCCCGACAAACGCAAATCACGCATCAGCGGGTGTTGTGCCAATCGCGGCACCCATTCGTTGAGTGCCTGGGTTTCGAGCGTAAAGCCACCTACTTCCAGCCGGCCACGGTCGACCGCCAGCGTGGTGATCCATACCGATGCCGGGATGCTGCCCGAGAGCATCCGCATGCGGTCCGAATGCCCTTCGCCGGGCCTGAACATGCCCTGCCTGACGGCATCCACCAGAACTTCGCGTTGCGCAACGGCGCCCCGGCGCTCTTGCAGTTGGGCCAACAGCGCCGGATCAACTGGCGCCGCGTTGGCCCGGCTTTGGGCAATAGCAGCTTTGAGGCTGGCGATTTCAGCCGCCTGGGTAGCTGTAGTCTGGCGGTAGCTGGCACTGGATTGCTCCAGATTCCAGACCCAGGCGGCAGCCAGCGCGCCACCCACTACCAGCAGCGCCGCCAGCGCTTGCACCAGCGTGAGCGCCGAGAACCGCTGACGAACCGGGCGGAATGTGGCAGCGCAGAGATTGATTTGCTGGGTCATGGCGCTTCAATCAGGCTGCACTGCTATCGTCACGCAACAACAGGCCCAGCAACGGCAGGCAATAGCTGCGATCAGCCTCGCTGCACTCGCCCAGGCCTGGAAACAACGCGTCCAGATTCATCGCAGTCACGTTTTGCCCGGTCTCACGGCTCAACCAGGTAGCCAGGTCTGCGGAGCGCTCACCCGCCTGCACGCGCAAGCCTGAGAGCGGCAAACTGGACCACGACCGGTCCCATAAATCGAGTGAGCGCTGCACCTCCACCACCAGACGCTGGGCCCGGTCGGCGTCGGTCAGCGCCACCGATGCGGTGCCGAGCCCGGACGCGGTGCCGGCATAGTCGGGCACGTACTCGGTGACCGGGGTGTAGCCATCGGGCGCATCGGCAACGACCGCCTCTGCAGGCGTCCACTGCATGGCAAGGAAGCCCTCGGGCAAGTCAAGCCTGCGGGTGTAGTACAGCTCACTATTGACGCTGATGGTGAACAAGGTGTGCTGTGCGTCGGTGATCAACATGGACGCCTCGGCGCGCTGCGGCGTGCCATCCTTCTTGGCCAGGGCGGTTTGCAAGTTGCGCTGGCAGGTTTCCTGCACATCAATGATGCTGACCTGCCAGTCCATGCTGTTGGCCAGGTCCATCGCCGCGCGGATGTGCGCCGTCTGCGCGGCCACCACGAAGATTTGCGGATTGGTCTTTTGCAGGCCGTCACCCAGGTGCAATACGTCAATCGTCAGGTCGTCGATATGCGTGTCCACCATGTCGCGGATCTGGTAGCGCGCGGCCGACTTGAGCTCTTCCTGTGGCACGGAGGGCGCAGGAATCTGCAGAAAATGGTACTGCTCCGGGCGCAACATTACGGTCGCCGCAAGCCCTTTGAGGTTGAGCGCCTGCAGTCGGGCGGAGAACACGTCCAGCGCATCGCTGCCCTGGCGCTCCACGCCAAGTTGCAAAATTTCGAAACTACCATCGGGCCTGGCGCGCGCGCGCACAAACGCAAAAGTCTTGTCCGACCACGACACCGCGAGCTGGTCGCGCGAAGAGCTTCGCTGCCAGAGCCAGCGCATGTTTAAGCAAGCTCCGGGATAGTTGATTGATGATTGGCTAGCATGGCTTCCATTATGGGTGCAATTCTCGGTGAGGTTTACCCCCAACAGCACTCGCACATCGCTCTCATTTTAATAGCTGGTTGCGCCGACCTGTCAACGACAAACTGTTGCTATTTCCTTGGATGGAGATATCCGCCTTAAATTGCTTGAAGAGCGCAGGCATCGCCCTGCCAGAGGGTCTTAGAGGCAGCGCCAATGACAGGTGCAGTCCATCGAGACGATATTTCAGTCGTTGTAGAGTCTTTCGGCCTGAGAGCCTATACTGATCCGATCATCGCTTTGCATTTGCTGCAAAGCGGCAATGCCTTGAACTTGGTTTGCACGCGATTCTTATACATGCTTCACAGATTAATTCTGATCTTGGTCGCGCTATTGATGACAGCGGCGGCCCGGGCAGCACCTTACACGCTACCTGCCCAGTTTGGTAGCGCTACAACGCCATTCGCAGGTTGCACTCAGGTCACGCCAGCTTACTACCGCTGCAGTGGAGACGTTGCCTTGAGCAACAATGACATACTTACTATTACTGCACCACTGACCATGGAAGTCACTGGCAGTTTCAGCACGGGCAATGGCCTGACTATTGTGGGTGGTGCCAGTGGTTTGCAGATCTACGCCCTGGGCAACATCAGCATCGGCAACAACATGTCGGGAGCGGCAAACCTGCGCGCTGGGGGCAGTGTGTCCATAGGCAACAACGGGGCGCTGACCGGCAACATCATCGCCAGCGGGGTGCTGACGATCGACAACAACACGGTAGTGACTGGCGTTTGCAGTCCCACGCATGTACGGTGTACCGGTACGGGAGCAATATCCCCGGCGCTCACCTTCACCAAAACAGCCAGCACCTCACCCATAAACACAGGCGGCGCAGTCAGTTTTACCGTATTGGTAAGAAACGATGGCGCAGCCGGTTCGGCAACCCTTCGGGGGACGACTGTGACGGACGTATTTCCCTGCGGTGGGCTAACGCGCGGAACGCCCGCTGCGTCGCAGGGGAGCGTTGCGACTGGTACTTGTTCGGGCGGCAGTGAAACGCTGGTCTGGAGTGCTGGCGACATCGCTCCCGGCGCGTCAGTGACCCTGACACTATCGGCAACAGGCACGATGCCTGGCAGCTGGGTCAATACTGCGAGTCTCACCTCGCCGAGCCTACTGATCCCAATGGCCACCCAAAGTGCCATCGTGACTGTCAACGCGCCGACCATTAACCAGGTCAAAATGGAGGTGGGTGACCTAACGGTTATCGACACCTACACCAATCCAGTATGGACACAGGTGAACTTTACCCAGGTGTTTGATCGCACTCCGTATGTCTTTACGCTTCCGACAGACGATGGTAATAATTCCGGTGCACACCGCATCCGAAACGTAACGACTACCGGTTTTCAGGTGACCACTGTCGAGCCGGGTCGGCTCGATGGTCGCGACGGCGAGGACGGACCGCACGTCGCTATGGGGCTTTCCTATCTCGCCATCGATTCATGCCCGGGTGGGGTCGCCCAATGCACCCTGACCCTATCGAACGGTGACAAGTGGCAATTGGGCTTTGTCAATACCGCCAGGGCGCAGGCCTACGGCACCGACAAGACCGTAGCGGCCAACTGGGAGCGAGTGAACTTCGCTACAGCTTTCTCGACGCCACCTGCCGTGCTGGTACAGGTGCAAACCATTAATAGCGAAACCGGGATACTGAACGCCACGGGTACGAACTGTGCCACCATCAATGGGGGCAGAGGACCATGCCCTTCCACGCCTTGGCTAACCAGCGCTGTGAATGGAGTAACGGCGACTCAAATGGATGTTGCGCTGGAGCGCTCCGAAGCGCGCTGGGGCAGCGTGACACAATCGGAGGTCATCGCCTACCTGGCGGCCGCGCCAACTGTCGGGCGACAGGAATTTCTCGACGGCGCTGGCAATTTGGTCAAGTACGAGATCATCCGTACGCCGGCACAGTACCTCGGCTGGGGCAGCACAAGCGCAGGCACCTTCTACACCCAGAACTTTTCATCGACATGGGCCCCGGAGGTGCCCAAGGTCATTGCCTCGATGAACTCCCGCAACAACCTGGAGAACGCTGGCAACAACACTACCGGCGATGGAGGCTGGCTGCGGCGTCAGGTTGAGAGCAATGCCAACCAACAAACTCGCGTGCGTATGACCGTGGATGAAGTGCGAACCGGTTCCTTCAATTCTGACAATGATCGCACCAAGAACAACGCGGAAGTTGCCGGCATCTTCGCGTTCAATCGTGGCTTTGCAATTGACCCCGTCAAACTCAACCAGATTCGGATTATTCATGACGGTGCGGCGCAGTCCTGTGTGGATGAGTCCATCATCATCAAGGCCTGTGGCGATACCGCCTGCAACGCGTCTTCTCTCTATGCCGGGCCTGTCACTGCCAACCTGGAGCCCAATAATGCGAGTGCAACTTGGTCTGGTGCGGGTGTGGTCGGCAGTACGCTCAACTTTTCCGGCGGTTCGGCTGCGGTAAACCTTCGCTACAGCGCCGGTGGCAGCATCACACTCGGACTGACTGCGACCCCTATACCGGCCAACGGTGTGGCGTGCTACACCCCGGCCGGAGTGGTAACAAGTTGCACCATGGCGGTGACTGCCTGCGCCTCACAGCTCGTCAACGCCTGTGAGGGTGCCTCCTGCAGTTGCACCAGTTCCAGTTGCACGGCAAACTATGATCGCCTGAACACCAAGTTAACAGGCAACGCATTGAGTTTTGGACTGGTGGCGCTTAGGCAGGTGTCTGGGCAATATGTTCTTGATACCGGGTTTAACGGGGCGGTACAAGTCGATATGGTGGCCAACCAGGGAGCCGGTGTCTGCCCTACGCCGACCAGTGCTGGCGGCTTGTCCGGCAGTTCCCAAAATGTGACATTTAGCCTGGGTCGGCCGATAGCGAGTGGCGTGTATTCGTATTCCGCGGCCAACAACCTAACCCCTTATCGAAACTTGCGTCTGCGCTTCACCCAAGGCTCCCCGGCGTCATCGACCTGCTCTCTCGACAACTTTGCTATCCGGCCACCCATCTTTACCGTGACCTCTAGCAACGCCACCAACAACGCAGTGACTGGAGCGCCCGTCTTCAAAGCGGGGGCGGACAGTTTCAGTCTCACCGCAATGGCGTTGGCGGGTTATGACGGCACACCGCAAATCGACAACACGCAGCTGATCGGCACGCCGACGGCAGGCGCGATTACGGGTGGTTTCCCGGCCGCCACTGCCACCAATGGCATTGCTACCGGCAATACCTTTACCTACAGCGAGGTTGGCAATCTCGGCCTATTGGCCAATGCCGTTTATGACGATAGCTGGAGCGCTGTTGATCAGCCAGGGGACTGCACCAATGACGCCTCCAATGCTCTCGTTGGCGGCAAGATTGGCTGCAAGATTGGTAGCACTGCGGTCACTCAGACGACGGGAGTCAGCGGTTTTGGGCGCTTTGTTCCAAACCAATTCGTACTCACCTCTTCAAGCGTGAGTCCGGCAAGCGGCAGTTTCAGCTATATGGACCAACCGTTTGGCGTCGCCTTCACACTTACCGCTGAAAGGGCCGGTGGCGGCACGACGAAAAACTACGCCGGAAGTTACGCCAAGATCGACCCCGCCACCGTGGCTTTATGGCCGTCCACCACGCTGGGTGCTACCGGCTTCGCGCTGGGTGCTGTCAATAGCGGGGTCGACTTGAGCACACGTCTGTCTGTTGTAGGCACGCCCACCGGGGCCTGGGCCGATGGTGTGGTCACCGTTGCGGCAAACCTGAAATTCAGTCGGCCAAGCACCTTATCCGCAGACGCAACGTGGGGCCCATATGCAGCACTTGACCTTGGCATTGCGCCGCAAGACAGCGACGGCATCAAACTGCTGCCTGCCGCACTCAACCTTGACGCATCCGCACCGGGCGGGGCCGAGCGGCAAAAACTCAACGCTGCAACCACCATACAACGCTTGGGTCGCATCTGGATTCCAAATGCATATGGTTCAGAACGGCTGCCATTGCCTTTGATCGCCACGGTGCAGTTTTACAATGGATCAAGCTGGGCGACCAGCACCACGGACAACGTCACGACGTTCAATACCAATCTGTCCACAGCCGGTGGAAACTTGGTCGCCACAGTGACATCTGGCTTGGCAAGTGGGGTCAGCGTGACAAGCCCTGGGTCATTGGCCGTGGCGGCCGGTGTACGCACATTTACCTTGTCCGCTCCCGGTCTGCGCGGCAGTGTGGACTTGTCGCTCAACGCTCCAAGCTACCTGCTAAACCCGCCTGGCTATGTGTCAAACACCCCTGCCCTCGCCACGTTCGGAATTTTCAAGAGCCCGCTGATCTACCGTCGCGAAAACTACTGACACTATTTACGATAGCGGCTTGCGCTTGCTACGCGACCGTTGGTGCCTGATTTTGCGCATCAGCGCTCCAACGATGCGGAGATACTGCGCTCGATAAACCCAATAGTGCCAGCTGTGCCGCCGGTGGTGGCTGCGACCGATTGAATCTGGAGTATGTACTTGTTGGTGCTCTCCTCGACGTAAGTCGCAACACTGCAGGTGACCGCGACGGAAAAACCGTCGATGGACATCGGGCTGCCAACGGTGGTGGTGCAGGTGCCGGGAGTTAGGGTGCTCGGATCAGCGACAGCGCTGACCTTCCCAACCCCCCACTCCAACCCCGCCCGCGCCGCCCAGTAAGCCCTTGTACCCTGCACGTCTTGCGCGGAAGTGAGCTGCTGGGTATTGGAAAACGACACCATGAAGCCGCCCAGCGCGGCCAAAATCACCACCAGAAAGATCGCAGCTACGGCCGCGAAGCCGCGCTGCTGTTGATCAGCGAATTGCGAGGTCATGGCGTGTTATCAACATGAACTTCATGCTGTAAGGTGACAGATTCGCCGCTCGCGCTGTCCTGGATGCTCAAAACCATACTTACCAACGCATTGCGATTGCGATAGTTTGGATCGGTCCCCGTCAAGTCAAAGGGAGGATAAAAAATAGTGCTGCTGCAACTTACATTGGATGCGACAACTGTCCCTGTGGTTGGGCAACTGGCACTAGGGGTGAGCGTGCTACTTACCGTGCGATATAGCTTTGAGTCGCTTGCATTGCACACGTAGGAAACCATTTTTTCGCCGGATGGCACCACCTGAAAGCGGTGACCGGGGGATTTTAAAAGGTGAGGGAAAGTGAAACTATTAATTTGTATTGTGGTTTCTATCGGACTTCCAGACGTGGTTGGGGCGCTGGCGACGGTACTCCAGTTGGCCCCTGTAGTTCCTGTGTCCGTCGTGTAAGCATCAGTTTCTGGAGGGCCGGTTACACCATCGTTGTAGATCACTATTAGGTCATTCACAGCAATCCGTTGCTCATTGGGCAAAGCAGTACCTGCAAAGTTGGCGTGATCACCTAACATAGCGAAACTTGTGACAGGAGTTTCAAACTGCAAAGCGCCACTGCCATCAGCACGGTAACGCCCACCGGTCTTGGTGGGAATGAATTCCAGGCAGTTGGCACCACTCGTTCGAACGCTATTCGGCAGCGCCTTTCGGACATCTCGCGCGATGCGCCGCACCACGGTATCGGCCACGTCGGTGAGCGCCGCGCGCCGCGCGCTGTCAAAGTAAGCATCAATCGGGCTTTTCATGAAAACCGACACCATGCCGCCGATGGCACCCATGATGACGATCACCATGATCAGTTCGACCAGGGTAAATCCCTGGTGGCGACAGTGGTTGGGAGTGGATTTCATCGTGCGGTTGCCTCCCACGGGCTGACAACGGGCACGGTTAAATCGTCAAAGTGCTTTATGTTGCGCGTGGCCAGGGTTGCGCGACGCGCCATGGCAATGCCGGCAATGAAAGTGTCGCGCATGTCGACCGGGCGACCCCGCGCCTTACGCACGGCTGCCAAGCCAGCAGCCTCAAAAGCAGCGTTAGCGTCAAACAGCAATACCCTGTTCTCCAGATCGTCCTGCAGTATTTGCTCGAAGCGGGCCAGGAGTAGCGTTTTGCGGTGCCCTGCAGGGAGCAACTCGAGACCGTAGCGGGCTTCAAACAGGGTGATGCTGGTAATCCAGATCGATTCGGCGGACTGATCATCCAGCCATGACACCACCTTCGGTTCTGCCGGACTTTGCATCAAGGCCGACAACACGTTGGTGTCCACAATGACCATGGCTAAAAGCCCATGGGCACTATGCGTTGCCCGCGCAGTTCGGGTAGGGGCTCGGCCAGACCTGCATCAGCGAAACGTGCGGCGATGCGCGAACCCAATTTGGGTCGGGCCTGCGTTGGCGTACGCACGGCACGTCGCAAGATCTGACGCACCTCTTCTTCCATGCTCCACCCGTGCTCACTGGCACGCGCCTTCAACCCAGCTTTGACGTCTTCTTCAATATTGCGAACGACTACTTGTGCCATGTAACCTCCAAAGACGAATCGCGAAATGTGCATGATATCGCGATATCAACCACTTTGCCCAGCGGCTCTTATCCTCATGGCAGCAGGCACGATGGTGACAGGTCGCATGCGCGGTAGCCCGTCAGACTGATGGTGCCCTGGGGGCCGGTGACGGACACCACCACTACTTTGACTGCCACGGAGTTCAGTGTGGTTGGAGTTACCGTCACCTTGGGAGAAATGTTGTAGCTACCCAAACCGGTGACTGGCGTCGCTGCTGCATCGGGCTGCACAATGCCCGAGGTGGTAACGTAGTTGTTGTAGTCATCCACACAGTCGTACAGATTGCGGGCTCCCCCGGAAGAAAAGCTGACGGCCGTGCTTGCAGTGGGCTTTTCGTAGTCCTTGAGCAAAATCTCCTCCAACAGCGACTCGGCAATGGCAACCGTCTGCTTGCGGATCATCGGGTCGGCACTGGACTTCACCACCGTATTCATCACGGACAAGATGCCCGCCAACCCGGCAGCCACCACCACGATGAAGATGATGAGCTCGATCAGGGTGAAGCCGCGCTGAAGCCTGCTGTAAACAGGGCTAGTCATGCACGTACCCTGTGGATGCTTCCACCACCACGTCGGCAGCGTTGTCGATCTTGATATTCTGGGTGGCCATCGCTGCGCCCGAGTCATCAATGGGTCGGCCCAGGCCATCAAAGTTGAAGTTGAGCGGGGGCGTCGTGGTGTTGTAAGTCACACCAGTCCAGGCCTTGATGGTGGGGCTGCCGTTGGGCCCGGTCAGCGCAGCGGGGGTCGCGCAATCGAAGGTCGACGGATTTGCGGAAATGGTCAGCGTGGCGGTTGTGCTGGTAAATGTGACACATACGGTACGGCGCTGCGCAATAGCCGCTTTCTGCGCATAGCGCAGCAAACCCAGGGTCTCGTCATGGAAACCGCGGGCGTAAAAGTCGTTGCTGTTGAACATACGCGGTGCGGCATACACAGCGAGCACGCCCAAAATGACGATCACCATGATGAGTTCCACCAGCGTGAAGCCACGCGAACCCGTCCGACCTCTTGGGTGACAGGATCGCACAACTGTGCTGGTGTACGAAAGGGTCATGGGCGTCGCTTCATTTGCTACTATTTTAGTAGCTGCTTACGCAATGTCTACGGGCGAAATGGGCACATTTTGCATAAATGTAACGTGGTCGTACACAGCATCCTGCGTCAGACTGGCGCCCACCGATTCCAGCCACAAGGGCGCACCCGCAGCCAGCACTTCATGCTGTAAGGCACCATCGGCGCCTCGGCGGTAGACCTCGATGTGGCGCCTGTCCTGGGCGATCAGCACGTATTCGCGCAGGCTGGGCAGGGTGCGATAGGCCAGCAGCTTTTCACGCCGGTCGGTGCTCTCGGTGGTTGGCGACATTACCTCAATCACGGTGCTGGGTTGCTCCTTGTAGTGGCTGTGTGCATCCGCCGGGTTGCAGACCACCATCACGTCGGGGTAGTAGAAAGCGTTCCACTCGGCCACGCGCAGTTTCATGTCGGCAATGAAAACCCGGCATGGCCCGCCACGCACCAAGCTATGCAACCCGGCGAAGACATTGCCGGCGATCAGGTTGTGCGCCTCGCCGGCACCGGCCATTGCGTAGACCTCACCGTCGACATACTCATGGCGAATGCCGCCGCTTTCCTCGGCACTCAGGTAGTCTTCGGCGCTGGGTTTGGGCTGGTAGGCGTGTTGCATGGCGTTGCTTTGCAAATGGTTGACTGGCAGTCAGTCTGTGAGATCGAAGGGGTTAATCCTTTTGATATTACCGCGTGCTGGTCACAAGCGCCTAGCCCCCTGCAGCAAATCCCAGGGGCAGATGCACCTGCCTTGTATTCGCATTGACGATACAGAGTTGTGTACTAATTTTCTATACAGAGGAGTATCCCTATGTCCATCGCCCAAGCCAGTGAGGCCGTATCCATCAACATCCGCGCCAAGGCCAGACAGCGCGACTTGATAGACCAGGCGGCGGACCGCTTGGGCCGTAGTCGGTCAGACTTCATGCTCGACGCTGCGTGCCGCGAGGCCCAAAATGTATTGCTCGACCAGGCGTTCATCACCGTGGATGGCGAAACCTTTGCCAAGTTCCAACAACCCATAGACGCTCCACTGCCACCCACCGACAAGTTGCGCCGCCTCCTCAAAACGCCAGCACCCTGGGAGAAATGACTTTGCTGGCGTTACAGGCTCCGGCACCGATAGATGCGAGCCATCTGCATTCGACATTCGACAGCGGCGAACCGCACCTGGACGAGTGGCTGAAAAAACGCGCGCTCAAAATCCATGCCTCGGGCGCGTCGCGCTGCTTCGTGCTCTGTAATGGCGAGCAATTCATTGGCTACTACAGCCTGTCTGCGGGAGCCATCAGCCATGCGGCATCACCCAAGGCTTTGCGGCGCAATATGCCAGATCCGTTGCCCGTACTGTTACTGGGACGTCTGGCGATTGACAAACACCATCAAAATCAGGGCATCGGCCAAGCACTGCTGCGTGACGCCATGTCTGAACAAGCCAAGCGGTTCTATCTTTCCAGAGGGTTTGTGCTGCCACCCCACGAGCCGATGACGCTGTTGATGACGATTGAAACCCTGCGCTGCATTTTGGCCGAGCCAACAACGGCGAACCGTCATTATTGACGGCTCAAACAGAACCTTGAGAGACGCTATAGTCTTGATAGTCGGTCACGCTTGCTGGATGGGCGCTGCGAGGCAGAATGAACGATCTGAAATTACCTGGTTGGCGGACTAATTGGGACCTGACACCGATTTCCAAGCCCTTCTGGAGCTACCAGGGAAACTGAGATCAAATCAACTTTGATCAGCGCTTCCTTAATTTCCAGCAGCAACCACGTCAAAGGTAACAGCTGTAGCTGGCGTGTATCCGGCCAAGGTCAGAGTACAGTTGAAAACTGTACCATTTGTGCTGGATTCTGTTGATCCCGATGTAACAGCGACAGAGTAGCCAGTTGGCCACACACTACCGCTCAGGGCATTTTTAATCGAATCGCATGTTGCAACAACTTTGCATTTGGTGGGGGCGCTTGCAGCAGTTGAAATGGCACATCCCGCATAGTTAATTGATGAAGCTGACGCCGCAGCACCTGCAACACCCTTCATGGAGGCTAACTGAGCATCCCCCTTCAAATCCACAAACTTAGGCAACGCCACCGCTGCCAGCACGCCCAAAATCACGATCACCATCACCAGTTCGATCAAGGTAAAGCCGCGTTGGTTTTGTTTCATAGTAGTCACCTGTAAATTTTGAATGCTAAGACCGCTCGAGAGTGTTCACTGTGCGCTGCCGCACCAGTTCAACAGAACCCGTACCGGCAAATTCTAGTCCACAAGTCTTGCGTTGTGCATGAACTTTGTGTAACAAATGCTTGATTTGAATGGCTAAAGTCAAGCAAACCGTCATTGCAGCACCTCGCCTTGCCACACATAGCGGTCGGTTGGGGTCACCTGAAACGGCCCGGGTGGGGGGCTGATGCGAAACCACAGGGTGGGGTCGGCCGAGGCGTTTTCCAGAAACTGCGAGTGAACCGGGGTATAGACAATGCACACGCACTCGGCATCAAACATCCAACTGCCCAAGGGTTGCTCGCCCTTGACAGGTTGGCCCACGTAGTTGGGGGGCGTGGGCTCAAGCAGCAGAAAGGGGTTGCGTTGCCCGAGCGCAACGTTTCGGGCATTGCCGTCGATTTGCTGCTTCAAATGGTCCAGAACGAAGGCGGTGCGTATGGACCCCAGGGTGGATTTGATGGCCGCAACCTCTGCCTGGCCCTGCACGATCCGAACCTGGCGGCCAAAGATACCGATCAGCAGCAGAACGACTACGGTCAAAATGCCCCACTCCAGGAGCCGGCCCGATTGCACCCGCATCAGCCACCACCCTTGCCCATGGCGGCCGATCCCATATTCCACAGTGGTAAGAACACGCCCAGCGCCAGCAGCAGCACCAATGCGCCGATGACGGCCAGCAGAATAGGTTCAATCGCTGCCGACAGCCCTTTGATGGCGTAGTCGGTATCGCGCTCGTACATTTCGGCAATCTCGAACAAAAGGTTGTCGAGCTCGCCGGTTTCTTCACCCACGTTGATCATTTGCAGCACCACCGGAGTAAATACGCCGGTGGCTGCAGCACAGCGGGAGATGCTCTCGCCACGCTCGATGCCGTCGCGCATCTGTTCGATGCGGCTGCCGATGTAGGCGTTGTCTACCGTTTGCGCCACCACCGTGAGCGCCTGCACCAGGGGCACGCCGCTTTGGCTCGACAGGGCAAAGCTGCGCGCAAAACGGGCCAGGGTGGCTTTGAGCACGATGACGCCCACAATCGGCAGTTTGAGCTTGCGCGAATCCCAGCGGTAACGTCCCTCGGGGGTGCGCAGGTAGGCGCGTATGCCCAGCCAGGCCGCAATCGACCCCCCAATCAGCAGCGGCCACCATTTCAGCGTCCAGGACGAAAAGCCCAACAAGCCGCGGGTGATGAGCGGCAACTCGGCGTTGAAGCCGGCAAACACTTTGGCAAACACCGGGATGACAAAGATGTTGAGAATGACGATAGCCACCGCCATGGCAATCAGCACAAACGCCGGGTAACGCATGGCTTGCTTGATGCGCTCGCGCACATCACGCTCAAACTCCATGTGTTCGGTGAGGCGGTTGAACACCTCGGTGAGGCGCCCGGTCATCTCGCCCACTTTGATCATGGAGATGTAAAACCCGCCAAACAGGTCCACATGCCGATTGAGCGCCGCCGAGAGTTCGCGGCCCTGGTCCAGGCTGGAGCGGATGTCTTTCAGCAGGTCGACCATGGCGGGCTTGTCGGCCGACGCCTCCAGACCGGCAAAGGCCCGCAATATAGGCACTCCCGCCTTGTTCAGGGTGTACATCTGGCGCGAGAACACCAGCACATCGTCTTCAATGACGGGCTTGCGGTTGAGTTTCTCCAGCCAGTTTTCGCCGCTGGACTCCGACGCCACCACGCTCAATGCAATGTGCACTGGCGAAATACCGATGGCCAGCAACTGGTCGGCTACACCCCCTTCGGTCATGGCCTCGAGCTGGCCGGTGACCGACTCACCCCGGTTGTTGCGGCCTTTCCAGGTGTAAATGGCCATACAGGCTATTCCTGCGTCTCGGCGTCAGCGTCTTGCACTTCAAAGCCGATACGCATCGCCTCGGCCAGTGAAGTTTTGCCCTGGCGTACCAGCTCCAGCGCATGGAACGGCATGGTCTGGCCCTTCATGCGCTCACGCGCGGCGCGCAGGAAAGTGGCTGGGTTGCCTTGGGAAGCGGCTTGGGTGAGGGTGGCGTCCATCTCCAGCAGTTCGTAGACGCCCTGGCGCCCCGTGTAGCCGGTGCCATTGCAGGCTGAGCAGCCCAGGCCGCGCTTGGCGGTGATCGGCGCCGTGCCGGCCAGCAAGCCAGTCAGCCAGGTTTGCTCCTGCGCGTTGGGTGTGTGGGGCGCTGCGCACTCCACACAGTTCAAACGCACCAACCGCTGGGCAATCACTGCCTGCAGAGAGGTGGACACCATGAAGGCGGGCACGCCCATGTCGAGCAGGCGAAACGGTGTGCTCATGGCGTCACGCGTGTGCAGGGTGGAGAGCACCAGGTGGCCGGTAATGGCTGCGCGCAAGCCGATTTCGGCGGTTTCGGCGTCACGCATTTCGCCCACCAGAATCACGTCGGGGTCCTGGCGCAGGCAGGAGCGCAGCACCTTGGCAAAGGTGAGCTCAATCTTGTCGTTCACCTGCACTTGCGTGAGGCCGGGCAAGCGGTACTCCACCGGGTCTTCCACCGTGATCACCTTGAGTTCGGCGGCGTTTACTTCGGCCAGTGCGGCATAGAGTGTGGTGGTTTTGCCGGAGCCCGTGGGGCCGGTCACCAGCACCATGCCGGAGGTGCGGCCCAGCACTTCGCGAAAGCGCTTGAGCATGTCGGGCGGCATGCCAATGCTATCCAGCCGGCGCATGCCCGCACCTTGCATCAGCAAGCGCATCACCGCCGACTCGCCGTAGGTGGCGGGCAAAGTAGACAAGCGCACGTCAATCGTGTGGTCGCGCAGGCGCACGCTGAATCGCCCGTCCTGCGGCAGGCGTTTCTCGGAAATGTCCAGGCCCGCCATGAGTTTCAAACGCTGCGCCAGCGCGCCGCCAATGCGTTTATCGGCCTGGGTTTGCGTTTGCAGTACGCCGTCCACCCGCACGCGGATCTGCAGGCTGTCTTCCTGCGGTTCGATGTGCACGTCTGACGCGCCCACTTGCACCGCGTCTTCAAACAGCGATTGCAGCAAGCGCACCACGGGCGCGCCTTCGGTGCCCACGGTGGCCGTGAGTTCGCCGAAGTCGACGGCGTCGCCAATGTCTTTTTCCAGGGCACGGGCCAGGCCACTGATCTCTTCGGTACGCCGGTAGAGCCGGTCAAAAGCGGCCGCCAGCTGACTCTCGGGCACGGCGGCAATCGAGATGTCGCGTTTGAGAATACGGGTCAGTTCGTCGTACGCGAAGACGTCCAGCGGGTCTGATAGCGCCACCAGCAGCGTGCTGCCCTTGTCTTCGAGCGCCAGCGCCTTGAAGCGCCGCGCCGACGATTCGGGCAGCAGCTTGATCACATCTGCCCGAAATGGAAAGGTCTTGAGGTTGACAAAGGGGATACGCAGCTGCCGCGCCAGGCCGTTGGCCAGCAGCTCCTCGGTGATCACGCCGGTCTCAATCAGCAAGCGCCCGACCTTTTTGCCGGTGGAGCGTTGCAATTCGAGCGTTTGCTGAAGCTGCTCCATGGAGATCAGCTTCTGCTGCACCAGCACGTCACCCAACCGCAGCTTTTCGGGGCGACCCGACGGCGGGCGCGGTGCTTCGGGGGATGCGGGCGCGCCAGGCGTTGCCGTTGCATTCATGCGCTAATCCTTGTGGGGGTGTAGAAAAAAATCATAGCACGCCACGCAGTAACGATGGGCGCTGCTTAGAGATTGGGTGCCAGCAGACGCTGCAAATCGCTTGCCTCCAGCCCGCGCCGCGCCGCCAAGTCCTGCAGCTGGTCGGCACCGATCTTGCCGACGTTGAAGTAACAGGCGTCCGGGTGCGCCAAGTAGAAGCCGCAAACGCTGGCGGCCGGCGTCATGGCCATGCTGTCGGTCAGGCCCATGTCGATCTCCTGGCACTGCAGCAGATCAAACATGGCTTGCTTGGCGCTGTGGTCGGGGCAGGCGGGGTAGCCGGGCGCCGGGCGGATGCCCTGGTACTTCTCTGCAATCAGATCGGTGGCGGACAGCGCTTCGGCGGCGGCGTAGCCCCACAGGTCGGTACGTACTCTTTGATGCAACAGCTCGGCAAAGGCTTCTGCCAGCCGGTCTGCCAAGGCCTTGAGCATGATGGCGGAGTAGTCGTCGTGGGCAGCCTCGAAGGCGGCTGCGCGCTTGTCGGCACCCAGGCCGGTGGTGACGGCGAATAGGCCGACGTAGTCTTCAAAATTTATGCCTTTTTGCCCTGTAGCGCCCGCAGGGACTGCGTGACCAGCTCCTGAAACGATAGCATTTTCAGGTGCCACAAAGTCCGCCAGGCAGCGGCTGGGCATTTGCTGACCGTCGATTTCCTGCTTCTCGGTCTGCTGGCGCAGGCCATACCAGGTCATGGCACGCTGGCTGCGCGTCTCGTCCGTGTAGAGGGCAATGTCGTCTCCCGCATTGACTGCGTTGGCGGGGTATAGCCCCACCACGCCATTGGCGGTGAGCCAGCGGCCATCGACGATCTTTTTCAGCATGGCCTGCGCATCGGCAAAAACCCGCTGCGCTTCTGCACCGACCACGGCATCTTCCAGAATTGCGGGGTAGGGTCCGGCCAGATCCCAGGTCTGGAAGAACGGGCCCCAGTCGATATAAGGCACCAACTCACCCAGGTCGTAATTCTTGAACACACGTCGGCCGATGAACTTGGGCGCTTTGGGCTGGTAGTTCGACCAATCGATCTGCGTCTTGTTGGCGCGGGCCTTGTCCAGCGGCCACAGCGGTGTTTGCTTCTTGTTGGCGTGCTGCTGGCGCACTTTCTCGTAGTCGAGGTTGATTTCACCCACAAACGCCGCCGCTCCCTCGCCCAGCAGGCCTTGCGCCACGCCCACGCTGCGCGAGGCGTCGGGCACATAGACCACCGGGCCTTCGTAGTGCGGCGCAATCTTGACGGCGGTGTGCACCCGGCTGGTGGTGGCGCCGCCGATAAGCAGCGGCATCTTGCGGCTGCGAAAGTAATCGTCCTTCTGCATCTCGCCCGCCAGGTAGCTCATTTCTTCCAGGCTGGGGGTAATCAGGCCCGACAGTCCAATGATGTCAGCCCCCTCGGCCTTGGCGCGAGCCAGTATTTCATGGGCCGGCACCATCACGCCCATATTCACCACATCAAAGTTGTTGCACTGCAAAACGACGGTGACGATGTTCTTGCCGATGTCATGCACGTCGCCCTTGACGGTAGCGATCACAATTTTGCCCTTGGCCTTTGCTTCGCCACCGGCTTGCACCAGCGCCAGCTTCTCTTCCTCAATATAGGGCAGCAAATGTGCCACCGCCTGTTTCATGACGCGGGCACTCTTGACCACCTGCGGCAAAAACATCTTGCCCTGGCCAAACAGGTCGCCTACCACGTTCATGCCGTCCATGAGCGGGCCCTCGATCACATGCAGCGGACGGCCCCCTTTGGCGAGGATGGCGCGGTAGGCCTCTTCCGTGTCCGCCGCAATAAAGTCGGTAATGCCATGCACCAGCGCATGGTTCAGGCGTTGCCCCACCGACACCGGCGCGTCTGCGGTGCCGCGCCACTCCAGTTTCTTGCTGTCGTCCTTCGCCGCGCCCTTGGCGTTTTCGGCAATCTCGACCAGGCGCTCACCGGCATCCGCACGTCGATTCAGCACCACGTCTTCCACCCGCTCGCGCAAGCCAGGCTCCAAGTCGTCGTACACACCGACCATGCCGGCGTTGACGATACCCATGTCCATGCCCGCTTTGATGGCATGGTAGAGAAACACCGTGTGGATGGCCTCACGCACCGGGTCGTTGCCACGGAAACTGAACGACACGTTGGATACGCCACCAGACACCTTGGCACCGGCCAGGTTGGCCTTGATCCAGCGCGTAGCCTCAATAAAGTCGACCGCGTAGTTGCTGTGCTCCTCGATGCCGGTGGCAATGGCAAAGATGTTGGGGTCGAAGATGATGTCCTCGGGCGGGAAACCCACCTCGTCGACCAGGACGCGGTAGGCACGCTGGCAAATCTCGATCTTGCGCTGGTAGGTGTCGGCCTGACCTTGCTCGTCAAACGCCATTACCACGGCGGCGGCACCGTAGCGGCGCACCAGCGTGGCCTGGCGTTTGAATTCTTCCACGCCTTCTTTCATGCTGATGGAGTTGACAACGCTCTTGCCCTGCACGCAGCGCAGGCCAGCCTCGATCACGCTCCATTTGCTCGAATCAATCATCACCGGCACGCGCGAAATGTCGGGTTCGCTGGCGATCAGGTTCAGAAAGCGCACCATGGCGGCCTGGCTGTCGAGCATGGCCTCGTCCATGTTGATGTCAATGATCTGCGCACCGTTTTCCACCTGCTGTCGCGCCACAGCCAGCGCCTGCTCAAACTCGCCGTTGAGAATCATGCGGGCAAAGGCTTTGGAGCCCGTGACGTTGGTGCGCTCGCCAATGTTGACAAAGGTGGCACGGGGCGTGTTCCCGTCGCTGCTATCGGCCGACGCTGCCGCGCCAATAACCACCGGCTCCAGACCGGACAACAACATGGGGGGAATGGACTTCAATGACATGGATCTCACCTGGGTTTGAGAAAGAAATGTTCAGGTGAGCGCCGTTGGAACATCCAAGCCTGACAGGTCTTTGGCACCTGCTGCAACGCTCCTTGGATGCGCTGATTTTAAGGGCCAAACGGCGCAAACGCAGTGTCGTTTGCGGGTGCACTGCGGTAACATCAGCGTTTTCGGCAATGCCACCCACCCGCTTTGATCGATGGTCGACTCTACTCCTGACATTTCGCCAGACCCGGACCACGATGCTTTTGAGCGCGCCGCCGAGTGGCTAACCGCCCCGAGCGCACTGCTTCATCTGTCGCTGGAAGAGGCGCGCGTGGTGGTGGGCTACATGAGCCCCCGATTTATTGCGGCCGACACCACCTTCATCAAGGAAGGCGACGCCCACGACGATGGTTTCATGGCCCTGGTGCTTGACGGTGAGGTGATCGTCGAAGGCATTACGGTGAGCCGCACCGAACCGGTCACCATCACGGTACTCGGCCCCGGAAGTCTGGTGGGCGAGGTGGGCTTGGTGGATCGGGAGCCGCGCTCGGCGTCGTGTACCACATGCACCGACTCGCTGTTTGCCATTCTGACCCGTGAGGCGTTGGCCGGCCTGATTGCCGAACAACCCAGCCTGGGTGCCAAGTTGCTGCTGGCGATCGCCGCGCGCTTAGCCGAGCGGCTGCGCGACAACGCGCGCAAACTGCGCCTCTACGCGAAACTGGCCAAGGCCATGCAGCAAGAGCTCGACCGCATGGCCCGCTCCTCGTTTCAATAGGTTTGGATCTGCCGTCTGGCCGCCCAAAGGCAGATTGCGCCCCAATCCCTTTCAGGCCGCTTCCTTGTAGAAAAAGGCACGCGGCAAGGTGCGCCCGGGTATCGGAGCCACCGCCTGCGCGATGGCACCGATATGGTCGGGCGTGGTGCCACAGCATCCCCCCACAATATTGACCAGCCCGTCCGCAGCAAACTCACGGACCAGACGTGCTGTCACGTCGGGCGTCTCGTCAAACCCCGTGTCGCTCATCGGGTTGGGCAAGCCGGCGTTGGGGTAGCAACTGATAAAGGTATCGGGCGCTACGCGATGCAGTTCCTGGATGTACGGCCGCATCAGCGCAGCCCCGAGCGCGCAGTTCAGGCCAATGGCCAAGGGGCGCGCGTGGCGCACGCTGTGCCAGAAGGCCGTGACGGTCTGGCCGCTCAGGATGCGACCGGATGCATCGGTCACCGTGCCACTGATGATGAGGGGCAAGCGCTCACCTGAAACTTCGAAATATTCTTCGATGGCAAACAACGCCGCTTTGGCGTTGAGCGTGTCAAAAATTGTTTCAACCAGTAGCACATCGGCACCGCCTTCGACCAGCGCTTTAACCTGGTCGTAGTAGGCGGCGCGCAGTTCTTCAAAACTCACGTTGCGCGCGCCGGGGTCGTTCACATCGGGGCTGATGCTGGCCGTTTTGGGGGTTGGGCCTAGGGCACCCGCCACAAAACGGGGCTTGTCGGGCGTGGAGTACTTGTCGCAGGCCGCGCGGGCAATACGCGCCGAGGCGAGGTTCATTTCAATGGCCAGGTGCGCCATGTCGTAATCGGCCTGGGCCACGCTCGTGGCACCAAAGGTATTGGTCTCGATCAGATCTGCGCCCGCAGCGAGGTAACGTTCGTGGATGTCGGCAATGACGTCGGGGCGTGTCAGGCTCAGGAGTTCGTTGTTGCCTTTCACATCGCGATGACAATCCTTGAAGCGCTCGCCCCTATACTGCGCCTCGCCGAGCTTAAAGCGCTGGATCATGGTGCCCATGGCGCCGTCGAGAATGGCAATGCGGTGCGCCAAAATGCCCGGCAAGGCCTGGGCGCGGGTGTAAGTCACTGGTTTCATGGGTGCGCGATTTTAATTCACAATCTGCGCGAGCAGCGACAATAACGCCTTCTTTGGCCCTCAAGCCACGACTTAGTTGCGCAAGCAGCTCCTTTTTTAATAGCATTCACCGCTTTATCCATGAGTTCCTCCGCGTCGCTCGCCGGCATCTTGCGCGAGGTATTTGGCTACCCCGGGTTCCGTGGCCCCCAGCAAGCCATCATTGAGCATGTGACCGCAGGTGGCGATGCGCTGGTGTTGATGCCTACCGGTGGCGGCAAGTCGCTGTGCTACCAGATTCCTGCCATTGCACGGCAACGGGCGGGTCTGGGCGTAGGCATTGTCATCTCGCCTTTGATCGCGCTGATGCACGACCAGGTGGGCGCGCTCCATGAGGCGGGTGTCAGCGCCGCTTTTCTCAATTCCACCTTGTCCTCTGAAGAGGCTTCGGCGGTGGAACAGCAGCTATTGCGAGGTGAACTCACCCTGCTGTATGCCGCGCCGGAGCGCGTGACCACGCCGCGCTTTCTGGCGTTGCTGGCCGCACTGGCGCAGCGCGGACACTTGAGCCTGTTTGCCATTGACGAGGCGCATTGCGTGAGCCAATGGGGGCATGACTTTCGGCCCGAGTACCGCGCCCTGACCGTCTTGCACGAGCGCTTCCCGGGCGTGCCACGCATGGCGCTCACCGCCACGGCCGATGCGCTGACGCGCGAAGATATTCTGGAGCGGCTGCAGTTGCAGGACGCACGGGCCTTTGTCAGCAGTTTCGATCGGCCCAACATCCGCTACACCATTGTGGAAAAGCGCGATGGCACGCAGCAGTTGTTGCGCTTTATCCAGCGCGAACATGAAGGCGAGGCCGGCATTGTGTACTGCCAGTCGCGCCGCAAAGTGGAGGACGTGGCGCAGACGTTGGTCGATGCCGGCATCGACGCGATGCCCTACCACGCCGGGCTGGACGCCAAGATGCGCCAGCGCAACCAGGACCGGTTTTTGCGCGAAGACGGCATGGTGATGGTGGCGACCATCGCATTCGGGATGGGGATCGACAAGCCTGATGTGCGCTTTGTCGCCCATCTGGACATGCCCAAGAACATTGAAGGCTACTACCAGGAGACCGGGCGCGCCGGGCGCGATGGCCTGCCCGCGCACGCCTGGATGGGCTACGGCCTGCAGGATGTGGTGAACCAGCGCCGCATGATCGACGAAAGCCCGGCCGAGGAAGAGTTCAAACTGGCCCTGCGCGGAAAGCTCGACGCGTTGCTGGGCTTGGCCGAGGCTACCGATTGCCGCAGAGTGCGCCTGCTCGCCTACTTTGGTGAGCAGATGGCGGATGGGGAAAACGGCGGCAGCGCAAATGGGACGGGACGCTACAACTGCAGGAATTGTGACAACTGCCTGCACCCGCCCGAAGTCTGGGATGGCACCGAGGCCGCACGCAAGCTGCTCAGCACCATCTACCGTATTCGCCAGCAAAGCGGGATGTCGTTTGGCGCCGGCCACCTGATGGACATCGTGCGGGGGAAGGTCACCGAGAAGGTCACCCAGTATGGGCATGCGTCGCTCAGTACCTACGGTGTTGGGGCTGACTTATCGGAAGTGCAGTTGCGTGGCGTGCTGCGCCAGCTGATTGCCATGGGCGCGGTGGCGGTAGACGCACAGGCTTTCAACACTCTGCAGCTCACGGAGAAGTCGCGGGCTGTATTGAGAGCAGAAGTTAGCGTGCAACTGCGCGAATCGGTCTCCAGCCCGGCGAGTCGCAAGAAAAAGCGTACAGGCGCCGGGCTGGCAGCCATTCGGGCTCCCATTGCGCTGGATGGCGCTGCGTTGGAGCGCTATGCAGCGCTCAAGGCATGGCGTGGAGAAGTGGCCAGAGAGCACAATTTGCCCGCCTACGTGATCTTTCACGACGCAACGCTGGCGGCGATTGCCCACAAATCACCTCAGACGATGGAGGATTTGCAAGGAATCAGTGGCATTGGGGCCAAGAAACTGGAAGCCTATGCGCAGGAGGTGCTGCGCGTCATCGCGGCTGTCTAGTGGCGGCGAAAGCAGCTCTCGTAAGACATGGCCGCACCTGACATGGTGTTTTGCAGGCGGGTGATTGCTCGGCTGTGGCGTTCGCCGCAAGTCTTGTCGGCTACATGCTGGCGGTGGTGCTGGATCAGCGCCTGAAATTTGGTACGGCAAGCGTCCAGGACGCCTGCGAAATTGAGCGCAATGTAGGCATTATGGTCGGCGTTGGTGCTGCGGAACTCGTCTGACCAGTAGTCAAACAGTTGCCACTGGTATGTGCCTTTTTCAGGGACCTTGATGGTAATCGTGTGCATATCAACTCTACGAGGTGGTGAAAATAGACACTTTTGAGAACCATTGTGCGGGTGGTGAAACCCGCTGGTGCTGTTTGGCATCTGCTCAGGTACTATCACGCGCCAGCCGCTCATACGGTTGACAGGAATAATTCCGACGCGCAAAAAAAGCTGCCGCTTTTCGTTGTCCCTGCACACAGACTGCCCATGATCCACCACGATGACATCCTCGCCGCAGCTCGCCGGTTGCAAGGGCACTTGTTGCTGACGCCCTGCGTGGCATCGAAAACACTGTCTGAAATTACAGGCGCACAAGTTTTTCTGAAATTTGAAAATCTGCAATTTACCGCCTCGTTCAAGGAGCGCGGGGCCTGCAACAAGCTCGCCCAGCTTTCGCCTGCCGAGTCGGCGCGAGGCGTTATTGCGATGAGTGCGGGCAACCATGCGCAAGGCGTGGCCTATCATGCGCAGCGTTTGGGTTTGCGGGCGGTGATCGTGATGCCGCGCTTCACGCCCGGTGTCAAAGTGGAGCGGACACGGGGGTTCGGTGCCGAAGTGATTCTGCATGGCGACGCCCTGGAAGAGGCGCGCAGCCACGCGCTCGCGCTGGCAGAGCGCGAACACTTGACTTTTGTGCATCCATTTGATGACGACGCCATCATGGCCGGGCAAGGCACCGTGGCCCTGGAAATGCTGCAGCAGGTGCCGGAGTTGGACACTCTGATCGTGGCAGTGGGCGGCGGCGGACTCATCGCTGGCATGGCCACGGTAGCCAAAGCGCTCAAGCCGGACATGGAAGTGGTGGGCGTGCAAACCAGCCGCTTCCCGGCCATGGTCAACCTGATCAAGGGCACCCAACACCCGCAAGGCGCCAGCACCATCGCCGAGGGAATTGCCGTGGGCTCGCCAGGTGCGTTGACCCGCGCCGTCATTGCACAACGGGTGGATGACATGGTACTGGTCGATGAGGGTGATATCGAACAGGCGCTGGTGATGCTGCTGGAGGTGGAGAAGACACTGGTGGAAGGCGCTGGCGCGGCGGGCCTGGCGGCATTGCTCAAGTACCCGCAGCGATTTGCCGGGCGGCGCATTGGCCTGGTGCTTTGTGGTGGCAACATCGACCCGCTGCTGCTGGCGTCGATCATCGAGCGTGGCATGGTGCGCGCCGGGCGCCTGACGCGTATTCGCGTCAGTGCCCGTGATGTACCCGGGTCGCTGGCGCACATCACCACGGTGGTCGCCCAAGCGGGCGCAAATATCGACGAGGTGCATCACCAGCGCGCCTTCACCATGCTCTCTGCCCAGAATGTGGAAGTGGAATTGGTGGTGCAAACCCGAGGCCACACCCATGTAGCCGATGTGCTGGAGGCGTTGCGTAGCTCAGGCATGGATGCGCAGCGCGTGTAGTCGTGCGAATTAGGGTATTCCCGCATAACCCTATGCTTCGTTTGCATAACATTCGGGTCTAACTCCGATGTAACTGCGGTACCTGTTCCTAAAATTGGGACTGTTTGACGCTGCTGTTTGCGTCAGGCTTACGGTGTGTTGGCGAGCCGTTTTCCCAAAGGGGTGCCGCCTTTTGGCAAAACGCTTTTTCAACTAGGAACTTTTATGAACGCATCCACGACCCGCGACCTCAACGCGCCAAGCTACGTCAAAAATCCCAAACTGGTTTCCTGGGTTGCCGATATGGCCGCCCTGACCCAACCCAAGGACATCTACTGGTGTGATGGCTCTGATGAGGAGTACCAACGCTTGTGCCAGTTACTGGTGGACGGTGGCACCTTCAGAAAACTCAACCCGGCCAAGCGACCCAACAGCTTCCTGGCCTGCTCCGACCCCAGCGATGTGGCGCGTGTCGAAGACCGCACCTATATCTGCAGCGAGAAAAAGGAAAACGCCGGCCCCACCAACAACTGGATGGCACCTGCCGACATGCGCAAACTGCTGCAGACCGGGCAAGCCGACGGAACACCCGCGCTGTTTGCGGGCTGTATGAAGGGCCGCACCATGTACGTGGTTCCCTTCTCCATGGGCCCCCTGGGCTCGCACATCGCCCACATTGGCATTGAACTGACGGACAGTGCCTATGTGGCGGTCAACCAGAAAATCATGACCCGCATGGGCAAGGCGGTGTTCGACGTGATCGGCACCGATGGCGCTTTTGTACCCTGCATGCATACCGTGGGCGCACCATTGGCAGCAGGACAAACGGACGTGGCATGGCCTTGCAATAAGACCAAATACATCGTGCACTACCCCGAGACGCGTGAAATCTGGTCTTATGGCTCAGGCTACGGTGGCAATGCACTCTTGGGCAAGAAATGCTTTGCGCTGCGCATCGCGTCCAATATGGGCCGCGACCAGGGTTGGCTGGCAGAGCACATGCTGATCTTGGGTGTGACCAGCCCCGAAGGCAAGAAATACCACGTGGCGGCCGCTTTCCCTAGTGCCTGCGGCAAGACCAACTTTTCCATGCTGGTCCCACCGGAAGGTTTTGTCGGCTGGAAAGTCACCACCATCGGTGACGACATCGCCTGGATCAAGCCCCATGCTGACGGCAAGCTGTATGCCATCAATCCGGAAGCGGGTTACTTTGGCGTTGCACCCGGCACCAATTTCCATACCAACCCCAACTGCATGGCCAGTCTGGACAAGAACGTGATTTTCACCAACGTCGGCCTGACCGACGACGGCGATGTCTGGTGGGAAGGCATGGAGAAGGACAACGGCATTACCCCGGCACACCTGATCGATTGGCAGGGCAATGACTGGACACCGGAGATCGCCCAAAAAACCGGTGCCAAGGCAGCACATCCCAATTCACGCTTCACGGTCGCGGCCGGCAACAACCCGGCACTCGATTCAGAGTGGAACAATCCGGCTGGCGTCGCCATCGACGCGTTCATCTTTGGTGGCCGTCGCTCCACCACCGTCCCGCTGGTGACCGAAGCCCGCACCTGGACCGAAGGCGTTTACATGGCCGCCACCATGGGGTCGGAGACCACGGCTGCTGCTGTGGGCCAAATGGGTGTGGTTCGCCGCGACCCGTTTGCCATGTTGCCTTTCTGTGGCTACAACATGGCTGACTACTTCCAACACTGGCTGGACCTGGGCGACAAACTCACGCAAGCGGGCGCCAAGCTGCCCCGCATCTACACCACCAACTGGTTCCGCAAGGGTGACGATGGCAAGTTCGTCTGGCCAGGTTACGGTGAAAATATGCGCGTGCTGAAATGGATGATTGACCGCATTGAGGGTAAGGCCCAAGGCGTGGAAACGGTGTTTGGTGTGGCTCCCCTGTTTGACGAACTCACCTGGACCGGCCTGCCCTTTACAGCCGAACAGTTCAAGACCGTCACCAGCATCGACAAGGCTGCATGGGCCGAAGAGTTGAAACTGCATGACAGCCACTTTGAGCAGTTGTCCTACCACCTTCCCAAGGCATTGGTAGAAACCAAAGCCCAGCTCGAAAAGCGGCTGACCGCTTAGCTGATTTGCACGGGATGCGTCAGGTAGGCGCAGGCCACTTCACAAATGGAAAAGCCACCGTGAGGCAAGCCCCTCTCTTCTCGTGTTGTTTTTTGCAACCCTGAAATTTAGGGCCTGACCACAGGCAACCATCACAAAACACCCTCTAACCGAGGGTGTTTTGCTTTATACCAAGGGTCTATGACTCTTCAAAGTAGTCCATATCCAGCTTCTTGACGATATACGTGGTAGTAGGCGATACGCCCACATTGAATTCAAGCATCAGATTTGCCAATTCTTCACCGTCAATCAATACAACCTTTTGTGGTAAATGTTTCACGTATTGCTTTGCATCATCTGTAAACCGTGATGTGGTCAACATTACGCCTTTTGAAGCACTTTTACCCACCAGACTACCGACAAAATTCTGTACATGTGGACGACCAACGGGATTTGTCCACCGTTTAGCTTGAAGATAGATTAAGTCCAAACCCAATCGGTCTTCTTTAATGACACCATCAATGCCTTCATCACCACTTTGACCGATTGCTTTACCAGCGTCTATTCTTGAACCACCGTAGCCCATAGCTACCAAGACATCAACCACCAGTTGTTCAAAGAATGTAGGTGTAGCAAGTAGAACTTGCTGCAATAACGATTGTGCTAAATCTTTGCGTAATGATTGATAGCTGGATTCCAAACGCTCTTCGGGCGTTTCATCATTCACTATAACAACCTCGCTATTAGCGATTACATCTTGTGTCGTATCATTAGAGTTCGTTTGATGGAATGTTTGAAACTCCGGATATTGTTTAAGTGTTTTAACGTCAAACTTGGCGGGTTTGGTTGCCAGTAAATCTAAACCACGTTGTGTTATCTTAAACACGCCTCTACCAGTGGATTCAACCAACAAAGCCTTACCAAAATAAGTACGAGTCCATGCAATGCGATTCATGAACTTGGTTTGTTTACCACTTGGTAGGATTTCCGCTAACTCATCAGGCGTTAAATTAAATTTAACAGCCAAATGGTCGGATACATCATTCTTTGTATGTATATTGCCATCGGCAATGTATGCAAGAAATGGCATAAACATTTCTTGAAATGTAGGCATGGTCATGGAAGACCCCTATCTATTTAATTAAGAGGTCGTCTAACGACTTGCCAGCGTTTAAATGAGACTGCACCCACAAAGGTCTTGCACCCTTACCACCCGCCCATGTCTTCTCTGGATTGGCAGGGTCTGCGTACTTGGGGGGTGCCTTGGCCTTGTGAGCCTTTGTTTTCGTGGTGTAGTGGGTAGCTATGCCTAAGCCCAGTTCTGAGGCTGTAAAGCCGTATCTCGCCACTGTGGCGATGGTGTCCGTAAGAACATCGGCCCGTTTGGTGTTGAGTAGCTTTTGCCTTTCTTCTTCTAAGGCGGCAATCTTCTTATCCAGGTCATCTATCTGCTTGTCGGTCATGAAAGAACTCCATTGATGGTAAGGGCAATGGAGGGGATGATACACCAACAAATAGAACTTATGTAATCAAATATATTTCTGTTGTAATTGCAATATATACGATTTCATGTAATCCCAATCAATGTCTGATACCGTTTTTACGGTATTTGCAGCCTTCTTCGTCCGTTTAGAATTACGTATTTTAACGGGTAATTTAATAGATGTATCTGCGAGAGAAGTGTCATCAAGCTTTCTTCCATATGAGTATTTTGTTTCGCAATCCTTTGTGATTATTGTTGCAATGAATAATCCAGCTTCAACCGAAAATAACTTAGCGTCTAATGGTGTCAATATAGTGGCATCGCCAGTTGCTATAAACGGTCTTTCTTGAACAAAAGTAGTTCCTATTGCACTTCCATTATTAGATACTGTCAAACACGGAACTTTTGGAAACGTGGGATTATTATTTGTCATACATGAAATCCCATTATTTTCAGAAGCGGCTGATACAACAGGCGTACACCCATCAAGAGTCTCCAAAACAGAGAGAGGCTCACTTCCGCCACGTTGAACTTTAAAAATTTCTGATATTTTAAAAGAGGCCCATAAATCAGTGGCTATAGGGCCATTTGAATTATATTTAAGACTGAGCTTGTGCATGGCTAAATGCTTTACGCATTTATCAAAGTCGCTAATTGATATTGAATTGTAATCAATACTTGTATAAGCCTCAAACAACCATTCATCAGTGGCAGTAACTGATTTCAGTAGGCTAATATCAGATACTTCCTTTCTTTTGGTATATTGTTCACACCAAATTGATTCTATACCTTTAATACTATTACCGGCATTATCGGTATAGTCATGCCACTCGTTATTGCCAACACGTACACCCTTCCTTTTAGTAAAACCGTCTTTTCGCCAATTCGCAAACCAAGTTTCCTTTATTGAATCATGGGCCACGCCAGCTTCAAAAACCATGATACAAGTATGTGCCTTAACTGGATAAAATAGATCATCAGGCATGGTCATTACTGAAATTAATGAATGTTTTTCCAATATCTTCTTTTTGTAGTGAATAGTTAGCTCTATGTCACCTATTGCACAGCTTACAGGCACAATTGCGATAACTAATCCATTCTTCTTAACCAACTGTAAGGTTTCATAAATAAAGGCAAGTTCGTGTTTATCACTATCTTTCTTTGAATACGGAGGATTTAGCATCCCAACATCTGGCTTTAATTCTAAAATTCTGTTTTTTGCATCTTCGGTTAAATCAAACAATGAGCAATTAAACATATTGGCCTTACCATCGCCCCTCAATAACATGTTGGCACAAGCCAATGTATACATTTTTGGATTCAATTCAATACCGATAAGTTTGTTTTGTTTTATAATATCAATTTCATCTTGGATTTTAGTCGATTTAAGCATGCTCACCATCGAAGATATAAGAAAACTTCCTGTTCCAGTGCAAGTATCTACAACAGTAGTATCCTTATCAATCTTACCTAATTTTACAAATAGCGATGTTATATGACGCGGCGTCAATACAATACCAAGTCCTTTTTGATCTCCTCCCGAGTATTTAAGAAATTCAGCATAGAAGTTTCCTATTAAATCAAATGAAGTTGCTTTTAATCCTTGAGTACAAATATTTCGCATTATCATCGTAATTAGTTCATGTAAATGAAGTTGTATTACTGGACTTTGTATAGCAAGATATTGTGCAATGATCAAATCAATTTTATCAGATTGAATTTTTGTTTTGCTGCTTCCACCTTTTGCTAGCACTTTTTTTATAGCACTAATCATTTCCGTGAAAGCATCCTCAATTGCATAATTTGGGAAACTTCGAATAAATGCTTTATCTTCCAAGGCCAACAGGATTGCACTAATCAAAAGAGGTTTTTCGTGCTCCGATAATTCAAGCTTATCACGCAAATAATTATGTAACGTGGCTGCAAACTTTAATATATCAACTTCCTCAGCCGTTGGAGTATATAGTTCGGTAATTAATGCCGAATATTCACCTTCTGTTAGAAAGCTGTCACTTGATGTCTTTTCTATTACTCCGCCAGCTTTGACTCTAAACGTGCTTATCACTCTATCTTTAATTCCAGTACCAGAAATAGCTAAGCCTATGCAATTAAATTGTCGTTTGAGTCCGTTAATATAATGAATTACACCATCTTCTGCATAGTCTTTTGGTTTTAGACCTTTTATTGATTTTAATTCGCCAACAGGAATTGATTTGGATGAGTGATTTAGTAACGATTTCTTCACTTCAACAACAATCAAATCATTGCCACCCCAGATACGGTAAATCATTTCTGGTTTACCAGATGAAGTCTTCTGGGTCTGTGTGTCGCCTGATTTAGAGGGCTTTGGTTCAAGAAGTGGTTTTATGGTTGGGTCTTGACTGCCTTGATATTCAGCCCAGGAATCTAAGTCTAGTCCTTTTAGTCTAAGTGGACTATATACCAGCAGGTGTTCTAGCGTAGCTTCATTCTTTTCATTAGCCATATCATCCCTTTGTTTTTTTGGTTTAATACCAAATTAACAAATTGACAGCTAAAGTCAATTAATACTGGGGCTATATAACCACTATCTTTTATATTGCAATTAACTATATATGTGATATATAGAATATAGAGGGTAGCTATATGACTAATGTAATGAAAACAATAAACTTGGATACAGAGCTTGACGCACAGATAAAAGCTTTGTGTGATGTTCTGCATACGAACTTCACAAGCAAGGTGAAGGAATTGCTTGTTAACTGGAAAATTGACGAGTTAAACCGTCTTAAAGATAGGGCTCCCGAGCTACATGCCGCTTACTTATTGGCAATAGGCAATCCGCCCTTTAATGCATCTAATACACCTATGCCAACGCCCGTTAAAGCATCCGTGAAGTCCACCCATAAGAAGGCAATTAATAGACGTACGAAACCCTAATACCCTTTCAATTCACTCGGAATTACCATACCCATATAGGAGCAAAGCTCCTATTTAATAAATGTAAAAAACCTATTGCATTTAATACGAATTATGGTTATAGTTGCGGTGTTTTAGTTTCCTAGCTACCGAATGACAAAGAGCGTTACCGCACGAATTCCAGAAGCCTTTAATGGCATCCAATACAATACGTGCAAAAATCCAAAGTGTGTTAACTTTGGTTTGAATCCACATGACCACCCGAATGCATATACCATTCAATCTGGTGGTAAGGCATTTCCTTTACTTAAATGTAAAGAATGTGGTGAAACACCACCCATTAAAAGCAACGAGGGTATTTCGGATGAAATTGCCCGTTTACTGGCCCATACGATGGGCGATGCACCCCTTACATGCTCCGACGAAGCATGTTCCAATCACTTGGTGCCAGTGGGTACAAAGAAGGCTTATAGACGCTTTGGTACAACCGCAAGCGGTACACAACGTTATCGCTGTAACGTATGTTTAAAGACGGTATCGAAGCCCAAGCACGATAGCCGCCAGCGTGATACCTATCACAATATCGACATCTTTAAGATGTTGGTCAACAAGGTGCCATTGAGTCGCATTGTTGAAATGCTTGGTATCTCCTGGTCACTTCTATATAACCGAATTGATTACATACATTCGCAATGTATGGCATTCGCTGGTAATCGTGAAAGCAAGCTTTCCACGATGGACTTTGAACGGTTAAACATAAGTGTTGACCGTCAAGACCATGTTATTAATTGGAGTGAACGTAAAGACAAACGCAATGTGGTGTTATCCGCTATTACAAGCGTTGATAATACGAGTCACTATGTGTTTGGTGTGCATCCTAACTTTGATGGTAACGTTGATAGGGCTGATATAGAAACCATGGCATTAGAGAATAATGATGATTCGCTTAATGCTCCCATGCGTAAGACTGCAAGGTATTGGCTTGATGTTGATTATGAAAAATCAAGCTCCATCAGCCATAAGAAGCAGCTTAAAGCAAATGCTTTATTGTCAAGGATCGATAGCAAATATCAAGATATTTGTAATCGTGAAGATGTAGAGAACTTTGACGAAAAGACCAAAGAAGAGCAATTGCCAAGTTATGGTATTCAGATACACGCTGAATACACCATGATTGCACACTTCTATTACTTAAAGGCATTGATGCCTAATGTTAAGAAATGGAGATTCTTTCTTGACCAAGAATCGGGTATTCGTGCGGCGGTATTAGCCGCCTTTAAGGACGAAGTTAAAGCACATACGGCAGAAGCCTTTTATGTGTCAATTAACAAGGAAATGACCGTTGACGCAAAGCGTCATTTAACCAATGATGCAAGAGCGAGGTTTAAGGAAATCAAGGTTGATTATCCTGATATGACCGATGCTCAAATTAAACTGGAATTGTTGAAGCAGGCTATCGCAGCCGTTAAAGAAATAGGCTTATGGAAAGACAGGTGGGTAAAGCACCCTTTACCCGATATGTCCGAGCCTGAAAAGGCTATGTGCTGGTTAACCGAGCACGATACCTTTGATGCTGACCATGTGGCATGGTTGTACAACAAGGCGACCATCCACGGTGTGGATAGCTTCTTTGAGAAAATTAGACGCCGTGTACAGATGTTTGAACGTGCCATACGTTCGTCTGCTGACAACGGTAGGGCTTGGTACGGCTATGCAGCCTACAACCCTTCGATTGTCGGCAAACTGCTGGATATATTCCGTGTAGTTCACAACTACATCGACGTTCGTAAGGAGGATGGCGTTAAATCAACGCCCGCAACCCGCTTAGGGTTGGCTAAGGCTCCTGTGACGTATAAGGAAGTCTTGTACTATGAATGAGAATGGGGGCCAGTTGGCCCCCATGTTCTTCGTACTTTAAAGTTCGCTTGGTAAGACGCTCTTTACCGTGGAGTGCTTAGAAAAAAGCAACACGGGAAGAGAGGGGCTTGACCGTGAGGTGGCTTTTTTTTTGGGCGTGTTTTCTGCGTTTACTCGGCTTCGCCCTGATCGCGCATTTGAGCCGCGTGCAGTTCACCCATCAATCGGTGGTCCTGTAACGCCAGTGACCACAATTGGTCATCTGCACGCCGGGCTGCCCGCCGAATGGCCCAGCGTTGCGCTATCGCTGCCGCGGACGTTGACATTTGCCGCATGGAAGGTGCCAGATACGACAACAGGGCAAAGGTTACGGCCCATAGTGCGACCCACCCGACCAGCAGCTGCCCGTCAGCCCAGGTATTGATGACCTGATCGGCAACCACCAACATGGCGGCCACCACTGCGGCGAGCAGCATGCCGGCCAAGGTGCTGGGGTGGTCCAGCAAAGTGCCAGCCTCTTCACGCTGATCTGTATGCAGTGCAGCCCCTGCTCCCGGGACGGAAAAGGACTCTGACCGGTTGACACGGAACGGATTTTGGATGGGGGTCAATTTGGACATGGCTCTATCATAGGGTTAATACTAATACGATTCAACTTTATGTTGTTTATGTTTCACATTCACATTGGTGATAATTGGGAATGAACGTTCCCACCCTGCGCACCCTGGACCTGAACTTGCTGAAGGTCTTTGACGTTGTCATGTACGAGCGAAGTCTCACGCGTGCCGCACACCAGCTGGCACTGACCCAGCCGGCTGTCAGCAACGCACTACGGCGCCTGCGGGAGGCGCTGGGTGATGATTTGTTGGTTCGCCAAGGCCGTACGCTGGAACCGACTGCCCGCGCACAGGAACTATGGCCCGCAGTGCGCAGTGCCCTGCAACAATTGCAGGCATCGCTGCTCCCCGCAGTGTTCACACCGGCGAGCGCCAACACCACCTTTGTGCTCACCATGGCCGACGCCACCGCTGCCGAGCTGATGCCGGGGCTGCTGGCGGTCATGACCCGTGAAGCACCGGGCGTTTCCATGCGGGTGTTGCCGCTCACCACGCGCGACCCGCGCCGACTGCTCGACGATGGCGAGGCCGACCTGGCCATCGGCTACTTTCCTACGGTGTCGCCCGACCTCACCGCACGTGCCCTGGCGGGCGACCCTGTGTCCTTCAAACACCATCGCCTGTTTGAAGGGGATTACGTCTGCGTCATGCGCAAAGGTCATCCGCTGGCTGTACGACCACTGACGCTGGAGCGTTACTGTGCTGCACGCCACTTGCTCGTGAGTTTTTCGGGCCGGGCTTTCGGATTCATTGACGGGGCCCTTGCAGCACTGGGGCGCAGTCGCAGGGTGGTATTGACGGTGAACCAGTTTTTCATTGCCGGCAAGGTGGTTGCAAGCTCCGACCTGTTGACGGTGTTGCCGCGCCACTTCCTGAAAGTCACCGGCATTGCCGAACAGCTGGTGGTGCGCGAGTTGCCGTTTGCCACAGCGCGCATTCAGGTTGACGCACTGTGGCACCTGCGCCAGGATAGCGATAGTGGCCACGCATGGTTGCGCGCCCAGGTTGCCGAACTCGCAACACGCGAGATGGCGTCATGAAAATCCAGCTGCTGTCTGATTTGCACCTTGAGGCACATCCACACTGGGAGCCACACCCTGCACCTGGCGCCGACGTGCTGGTGCTGGCGGGCGATATCGGCTCCTACCAATCTGGATCGCAACTTGCCGATGCCGATTTTGGTTTGGGACGATTTTCTCCGCGGCAAGGTTGGCCAACCCCCGTGCTTTTTGTGCCCGGAAACCACGAGTACGACGCGCTCGACTTCGACCAGGCCCATGCACGGCTACGCTCCACCTGCGACAGGCTGGGACTGATCTGGCTGGAGCGTGAGACTGTCGTCCTGCAGGGCGTACGCTTTTTAGGGACCACGCTGTGGACCGACTTTGACGCCCTGGCAGCCGCTGCCGATATGCCGCGTCGCGCCAGCCACGGCAGTGGCAATGCACTGGCCCAACAGCTCAAAGCGCGCGAGAAGGCCTTCAGGGCGGCCAACTACTATTTGAAGAAGATGCAGACCACCCGTGGCGGAGTTCCCATGCTTGCCGAGCAGGTGCGCGAACTCGGCCTGGAGTGTCAACGTTGGTTACGCGCTGTACTTGCGCAGCCCTACCCAGGCCCGACAGTGGTCATCACCCATTTCGCGCCGAGTTTGCACAGCGCCGACCCACGTTACGGGCTCGTACCGGGCACTGCCGGTTTTTGCAACGCGCTGGACGACCTCTTGCCGTTGGCGCAACTATGGCTGCACGGACACCTGCATGCGCCTAGCGACTACGTCCACCACGGTTGCAACGTGGTGGCCAACCCGTTGGGCTACGCGCGCAAAAATGAACAGGCGGCCTTTAAAGACCAGATCGTATTAGAAGTGGCTGCCTAACTTAAGCAGCTAACTCGATCCAAAACATTGATCCTTGTTAACTCTTGCGCTTGGCGCATGACTACTATTTCAGATGGTTCCCCCTCGTTTCAACTACCTCTCATAGCCATGAAAACTCCTGAAAAATACGTCTACGTTTTCGGCAGCACCCGCACGGAAGGCGCCGCCGCCATGAAGAACCTGCTGGGTGGCAAAGGCGCCAACCTGGCGGAAATGTGCAGACTGGACATCACCGTTCCTTCGGGCTTTACCATCAGCACCGAAGCATGCACTGCGTTTACGGAACGGGGTCGCGACGCGGTATTGCAACTGATTCAGGGCGAAGTGCTGGCCGGCGTAAAGTTTCTGGAAACCGAAATGGGCAAGCAGTTTGGCAATGCGGACGACCCGCTGCTGCTGTCGGTGCGCTCCGGTGCCCGCGCATCCATGCCCGGCATGATGGACACCATTTTGAATCTGGGTCTCAACGACGAAGCGGTGCTGGGGTTGGCACGCAAATCCAACAATGAGCGTTTTGCCTGGGACTCGTACCGGCGCTTTGTGCAGATGTATGGCGACGTGGTGATGGGCCTCAAGCCGGTGTCCAAGGAGGACCATGACCCGTTTGAAGTGATCATCGATATGGTCAAGGACAAGAAGGGCGTCAAGCTCGATACCGATCTGGACGCGAACGACATGAAGGAGTTGGTGCAGCGCTTCAAGTCGCTCATTCGCGCCCGCATCGGCCGCGACTTTCCTACGGACCCGTGGGAGCAGCTCTGGGGCGCGGTATGGGCTGTGTTTGAGAGTTGGAACAACGAGCGTGCCTGTGTCTACCGCGAGCTCAACGACATTCCCGCCTCCTGGGGCACCGCAGTGAACGTGCAGGCCATGGTGTTTGGCAACCTGGGCGACCACAGCGCCACCGGTGTGGCCTTCTCGCGCGATGCGGGTACCGGCGAAGACCTGTTCAATGGCGAGTTTCTGGTGAACGCACAGGGTGAAGACGTGGTGGCAGGCATTCGTACACCGCAACAGGTGTCGCTGGTGGGGTCGCGCCGTTGGGCCGAACTGGCACTGGTGAGCGAGGAGGATCGCAAGGCTAACTTCCCGTCGCTGGAAGAGCTGATGCCCGACATTTACCAACAGTTGCTGCATGCCGAGACCACGTTGGAAAACCACTTCCGCGACATGCAGGACATGGAGTTCACCATCCAGGAAGGCAAACTGTGGATGCTGCAGACCCGCAATGGCAAACGCACTGGCGCAGCCATGGTGCGCATTGCGATGGAAATGCTCAAGCAGGGCATGATCGACGAGCCGACCGCACTGCAGCGTGTCGCACCGGATCGTCTCAACGAGCTGCTGCACCCGATCTTTGACCCCCGTGCCCTCAAAGCTGCCATGCCCATAGCACGCGGTCTGCCCGCATCGCCCGGCGCTGCCACCGGACAGATCGTGTTCTTTGCCGATGAAGCCGAAACCTGGTTCAAGGCGGGCAAGGACGTCATTTTGGTCCGCCAAGAGACCTCGCCCGAAGACCTGCGCGGCATGAGTGTGGCCAAAGGCATTCTCACCGCGCGCGGTGGCATGACTTCGCACGCTGCCGTAGTGGCGCGCGGCATGGGCAAGTGCTGCGTCTCTGGTGCCGGGGCGGTCCACGTCGACCTGAAGGCGCGCACCATGACGGTAGGTGACAACGTTTACAACGAGGGCGACTGGATCTCGCTCAATGGCTCCACCGGTGAGGTCTATGTGGGCAAGATCGACACAAAGGACGCCGAGCTAAGTGGCGACTTTGGCGACCTGATGGCGCTGACCGACAAGTACAAGCGCCTCGATATTCGCGCCAACGCCGACAGCCCGGCGGACGCCAAGGTGGCCCATGCCTTTGGTGCCACGGGCATTGGCCTGTGCCGCACCGAACATATGTTCTTTGAAGGCGAACGTATTTTGGCGGTACGCGAAATGATTCTGGCCGACAACGAAGCCGGGCGGCGCAAGGCGCTGACCAAACTGCTGCCGATGCAGCGCGGCGACTTTGAAGGACTATTCCGCGAGATGCACGACTTGCCGGTAACCATACGCCTGCTCGACCCGCCGCTGCACGAGTTCCTGCCCCATGACGACGCCAACCAGCGCGTGATGGCGACCGAGATGAAAGTGCCGCTGGGCAAGATCAAGATGCGTGTGGAAGAACTGCACGAGTTCAACCCCATGATGGGCCACCGTGGTTGCCGCCTTGGCATCAGCTATCCCGAGATAACCGAGATGCAGACGCGCGCGGTGATCGAGGCAGCGCTGAATGTGCGCACCTTGGGCATCCACGTGAAGGCCGAAATCATGGTGCCGCTAGTGGGCACGGTGCGCGAATTCAATGCCCAGGCCGATGTCATTCGCCGCACGGCGGCTGCGGTGTTTGCCGAACGCGGTGAAACGCTGGAATACCTGCTGGGCACGATGATCGAGACGCCGCGCGCCGCCTTGATTGCCGACAGCATCGGCAAACAGGCCCAGTTCTTCTCGTTTGGTACCAACGACCTGACGCAGATGACGCTGGGATTCTCACGCGACGACGCCGGCAAGTTCCTGCCTGAATACCTCAAACGCGGCATCTACGAGCACGATCCATTCCGCTCCATCGACCAGAAGGGCGTGGGGCTGCTGGTGCAAATGGCCGTCGAGAAAGGACGCAGCGTTCGCCCAGACATTGAAGTAGGGGTGTGCGGTGAGCACGGTGGCGACCCGGCCTCGGTGGCGTTCTTCCACCGCGCGGGGCTCGACTATGTGAGTTGTTCGCCCTACCGGGTACCCATCGCACGACTCGCTGCGGCCCAGGCGGCGCTGCCATAGATGCTATCGTTAGCATAGCTGACTACGCATATTCCGCGTGCCTGAACTGCCATTTCCGCACTAGTCCATGACGTCCACCGCCGACAGGTGCGGCGCAAATGGCCACGCTTGGCGCGCGGGCGCTGTCGACTCGGCGGTTGCTACAAACGTGATAGCTACTCGCGCAGAATCTGCGCGCCCCGAGCGCCCATTTCATTGGGAACGCATGGCAAAATGCGCCGGTCACACACAGGGTATCGAACATGGCGATCTTCCCCCAGGGGCTCACGAACATTGACAGGCGATGCGCCAACGCGGGCGAACGCAATACGCTGCACCAGCTCAAACGCTGCCTGTCCGATGACTACATGGTGTGGCACGACGTGCCGCTGGGGCCTCGGGCGCGTCAGCCGGACTTTGTGATTTTGAGTCCGCGCCGTGGTCTGCTGATTCTTGAAGTAAAGCATTGGGCCTGGGGCACGATTCAAAACCAGCGCATCACCAAAGACAGCGTTGAGTTGCTCACTGACAAGGGCCTGGTTACCAGTCCGCACCCGTTGCGCCAGGCCCGCGACTACGCCATGGAGTTGAACAACCTGCTACAGGCCGATCCAGCCCTCGTGGAAACGCAAGGCCCGTTCAAGGGCAAATCAAGGGTGCCGTACGGCTGGGGCTGTGTACTGAGCAACCTGCGGCAAAAGCAAGTGGACGGCACGGACATGGAGCAGGTGTTCCCGGCCTACAAAACCCTGCTGCGTGACGACTTGAGCGAAGCGGTGGAGCCCTACGAATTTGAAAAGCGCTTGTGGGGCATGTTCACCCTGACCTACCCGTACACGCTCAGCCTGCCTCAACGCGACCGTGTCCGCTGGCACCTGTTCCCCGAAATCCGCATGCAGCCCACGCAGGGGGCACTCGATCTGCAATCCGATGGCAAGCCGATTGCCCTGCCCGATCTGATGCAGGTCATGGACCTGACCCAGGAGCAAACCGCGCGCACGCTGGGGGAAGGCCACCGCGTGATTCACGGTGCCGCAGGCTCCGGAAAGACCATGATCCTGATTTTCCGGGCCCAACAGCTGGCAGCTGCGGCGCGGGCAGACCAGCCAATACTGGTGCTTTGCTACAACCGCGCGCTGTCGCAACGCATCGAAGGCATGCTGCGCCAGCGCGGCGTCGACGAGCGGGTCGTGGTGCGCACCTTTCATGCCTGGTGCCAGGACATGGTGCGTACCTATCACCTGGACAAACCCGGCGCGCGACCGGGCACCGATGCCTACTACGAAGCACTGGCCGCCACCGTGCAGCGTGCACTCGATAGCGGCCTGGTGCCCGGCGGGCAATACAGCGCGCTGCTAATTGACGAAGCACACGACTTCCAGGACACCTGGTTGCAGATGTCCGTCAAGCTCGTGACGCCTGCCACCAATGCACTGCTGGTTTTGTATGACGATGCCCAATCCATTTACCAACACAAACGCCGCAAATTCAACTTTGCCAAACTGGGCATCAAGGCGGTGGGCACCACCAGCATCTTGCGCATGAACTACCGCAACACCGCGGAAGTACTGGCCCTGGCCATGCAATGCGCGCAAGGCATCGTGGGCGAGAAGGCGGCCAGCGACGACGAAATGCAAACCGTGCAACCCACCACCGCGGGCCGACGCGGCCCCATGCCGGTGCTGGTCACCGCAACGCATGGCCGGCAGGAAGCCACGCTGATTGCACAGCGCATTGCTACCGCTGTAGCCGACGGCACCGCGCCCGGCGACATTGCGGTGTTGTGCCGCATCAAGAAACACATGGACCTGATTGCACAGGCCATCACCCGGCATGGCATCGGCTGCCACTCCATGAACACACCCGGGTTCAAGGCGTTTGACTGGACTGCACCCAGCGTCAAGCTGCTCACCTTGCACAGTGCCAAGGGCCTGGAGTTTGCGCTGGTCTTTATTGCTGGGCTGGACTGCATGCCCTGGATGGGTGAACCGCTGGAAGACGAGCTGCGACTGCTCTACGTGGGCATGACACGGGCCACCCACACACTGATCCTCACGGCGGCCGGCCGCTCGCCCGTCGTGGAGCGGGTGAAGAACTCGCTGGAGGTCATTGCAGCGCAATTTGAATCTGCCGCAGACTGATGCGCTACGGTTTTTGTAGCTGCCTACGCTTGTTCTGCGGGCGCCAGGGCCTAATTTCAGTGAGAATCTACCCATGCCCCTGTCCTGGAACGAAATCAAATCCCGCGCGCTGACCTTCAGCCGCACCTGGGCCGATGCGGCCAATGAAGACAGCGAGGGCAAGCCGTTCTGGATTGACTTCTTCGAAATCTTTGGCATCACCGACAAACGCGTTGCCAGCTTTGAGCATGCGGTCAAGAAGCTGCCAGGCTTGCACGCCAGGACTGATGGGTTTGTGGATTTGTTCTGGCCGGGCATGCTGCTGGTGGAGCAAAAGTCGCGCGGCAAGAATCTGGATGCGGCCCTCACCCAGGCGATGGCGTACTTTCCCGGCATCGCCGAGCGCGATCTGCCGCAACTGGTGATCGTTTGCGACTTTGCGCGTTTTCGGGTGCACCGCCTCGCTACCAATGAAACGGTGGAGTTTGCGCTGCAAGACCTGCACAAGAACATCAAGCTCTTTGGCTTTGTGGCGGGCTATAAGGCGCAAACCATTGCGCCGCAAAACCCGGTCAACATCAAGGCAGCGGAGCGTATGGGCCGCTTGCACGACACCCTCAAGGCCAGCGGCTACACCGAACACCCGCTCGAAGTGCTGCTGGTACGCCTGCTCTTTTGCCTGTTTGCGGACGACACCGGCATCTTCCAGCCTGCGCAGGTGTTTCGCACCTTTATCGAGGAGCGCACCGCAGTGGACGGCTCCGACCTGGGTGCGCGTCTGGCGCAGTTGTTTCAGGTGCTCAACACCGAGGAGGCCAAGCGCAGCAAGGCGCTGGACGAACAGGTGGCCGCCTTCCCGTACATCAACGGAAAGCTGTTTTCCGAGAGCCTGCCCATGGCGGACTTCACCAGCGACATGCGCGAGGCGCTGCTCGACGCCTGCGCGCTGGACTGGTCTTCCATCAGCCCCGCCATTTTCGGCAGCCTGTTTCAGAGCATCATGAACGTACAGTTGCGCCGCACGCTGGGCGCACACTTTACGAGTGAAGAGAACATCCTCAAGGTGATCAAGCCGCTGTTTCTGGATGCGCTGTGGGCCGAGTTTGAAAAGGTGAAAAGCAACAAGAACAAGTTGTTTGAGTTTCACAAGAAGCTGCGCACACTCACCTTTTTTGACCCGGCTTGTGGGTGTGGCAACTTTCTGGTGATCAGCTACCGCGAGCTGCGTCTGGTGGAATTGGCCGTGCTGCGTGCGAGCCACCATTTGAGTGGCAACCAGGGGCAGCAGAGTGTCGATGTGCACGGTCTGATTGGTGTCAACGTCGATCAGTTCTATGGCATAGAAATCGAAGAGTTCCCGGCACAAATTGCGCAGGTAGCCCTGTGGTTGATGGACCACCAGATGAACCTGCAGGTCAGTGAAGAGTTTGGTCTGTACTTTGCCCGCATTCCGTTGCGTACGACCCCGCACGTGGTGCATGGGAATGCGTTGCGGCTGGACTGGAATGAGGTGTTGCCAGCGCAGCGCTGTAGCTATTTGCTGGGAAACCCACCGTTTGTGGGCGCGAAGTTTATGGACGATGCCCAGCGCGACGACACGCGGGCGGTATTTGCGGGAATGGATAACTCTGGCTTGCTGGACTTCGTTGCCGCGTGGTATGTGAAGGCAGCCAACTACCTAAATGGCGATGCACGCAGCGAGAACGGTCAGAAGAAATGGGGTCAGATCCCAATTCAGGACAGTGATCGTTCCGGCGCGAATTCCATTGCAACGAAATTGGGCTCTGACCCCATTTCTTCGTCGCATGCCAACGCCAACCAGACCCGCGTCGCCTTCGTCTCCACCAACAGCATCACCCAGGGCGAACAAGTCGGGGTGCTATGGGGCTGGATGCTGGCGCAGGGCATGCACATTCACTTTGCGCACCGCACCTTCAGCTGGACCAACGAAGCCTCCGGCAAAGCCGCCGTGCATTGCGTGATCATCGGCTTTGGCTTGGAAGACTTGCCTGGCAAAGTCATTTTTGAGTACGACGACATCAAGGGTGAACCGCATGCGGTGGCGGCGAAAAATATCAACCCCTATTTGATTGACGGGCCAGACGTGGTGCTGCCACGCCGCTCGCACCCGATCTGCAATGTGCCTGAGATTGGCATTGGCAACAAACCGATTGACGATGGCAATTACCTGTTCACTACCGAAGAGAAACTCGCATTTATTGCAGCCGAGCCTGCAAGTGAAAAATGGTTCCGACGCTGGCTAGGCGCGGATGAACTAATAAACGGCTACGAACGCTGGTGTTTGTGGTTGGGAAACTGCCCACCCAATGAGCTAAGAGCTATGCCGAACGCCTTGAAACGCGTGCAGTCGGTCAAGGAGTTTCGATCTGCGAGCAAAAGTATGCCCACGCAAAAGCTTGCCGCCATGCCAACGCGTTTTCACGTCCACAACATGCCGGCGGGAAAATACTGTGCAGTAGCAAAGGTCTCCTCAGAGAAACGGTTGTTTATACCTATTGGGTTCGAGGAGCCAGAAACACTTGCCAGCGATTTGCTTTTCTTGATACCTGGTGCTGGGCTATTCCACTTCGGTTTACTCGTAAGTACCATGCACAACGCATGGATGCGCTTCACTTGTGGAAGATTGGAAAGCCGCTACCGTTACTCCAAAGACATCGTCTACAACAACTACCCCTGGCCCGAGTTCCCTCAAGCCTCAAAGCCAAATCAGCCTCTAGCGCCCGTCCATCCTGCGCAAGCCGCTATCGAAACTGCAGCACAGGTGGTGCTCGACGTACGCGCCAAATTCCAGTCCGGCCCGCAGCCCGCCACGCTAGCCGACCTGTACGACCCGCTCACCATGCCGCCCGAATTGCTCAAGGCGCACCTAAGATTGGATACAGCCGTAGACAAGGCCTACGAAGCCAGCGGCGGCAAGAAGAGCTACAAAAGCGACGCCGAGCGCGTGGCGTTTTTGTTTGCGCTGTACCAGAAGGTCACCAGCCTGCTGCCTGCGGATAAAGCCAAAGGCAAGCGCACCAAGTTAAAGTCTGCGTGATGCAATCCACCGCCTACTTTCGCGAGGACGTGATGCTCAAGCGCTCTTACATACGCGTGGAGTGGGTGGAACTGGCACTGTCCAGCCCAGCGCATAAGGAAGTTCAAGCGCATGATGGGCGGATTCGACACTTGGTTTGGATTGAAGACTTGCAACGCTACCTGCGAGTGGTCACACTGGAGGACGGTGTTACCGTACACAATGCCTTTCCGGATCGGAGATTCAAGCCATGAAAATAAATTACGACAAAACCACCGACTCACTCTACATTCACCTCAGCGATCGCCCATCGGTCGATTCTGACGAAGTACAGGACGGCGTAGTCCTCGATTTCGACGCCAATGGCGCGCTCGTTGGCATTGACGTGCAACATGCCAGCGAACGTATGGATATCAACAGCCTGTCCGTTTCCCAATTGCCACTGGGTCAATTGATGGCTGCGTAATGGCATTCATAAAAAGCAGGCTAACGCCTTCCCCAAAGGCTTTGCAAAAGGCATTAGTTGAGTCTGCCAAACAGGCCCAACGCCTCGCCGATGCATTCGGCCTGAAAGTGCCTACCCTCAAACCCAAGAAACCCAGCAATACACGCGCAGCCCGCAGATTAATTTGATTGGCAACGCGCCCAACGATTCGAACCGCTGGATCGCATTCAAGGAGCTGATCGTGATTAAAGTACTCAACGCCCGCCCTGCAGGAGAGTTCCAACTGGAGTTGGACTTCAGTGACCACACACACGGCGTGTTTGACGCGGCCACCTATCTCGCAACGAGCTCCGGGCCGCTGCTGGACAAGCTGCGTGATGCCAATTACTTCGCACGCGTTTTCATTGACGCCGGCGCGTTGTGCTTGCCTAACGGACTGGAACTCTCCCCCGCCAAAGTTCACGAACTTTCCGTAGTGTCTGCCACAGCGTGAACACTTTTCCTAAAGCAGTTCGCTTCGACGAGGACACGCTGAGGGTCAGTCTGTCGGATGCAGCCACCAGGGGAAGCACATGAGTCTGGATGATCGGGACTGGTATCGCGATGCGCAGCGCGAGCGCGCCAAGCAGCGCAAGATGGACGAAACGCGTTCCAGGTTTTCCGCGTTTTCCCGCAAACATCTGGGTGCCAAGGTCGTGTCACCAATCAAAACCGGGCTGATCCCGATAATGCTCTTTTGGCTTGCTGTCATGGGGTTGTTGTATATGCTCATGGAGTACAACCTCAAACCCAGGCAGGCCAAGGTGCTGGCCAATGGCGACCTGGTGATCCACCGGGCGCAGGATGGTCATTTCTACACGACCGGGAAAATCAACGGGCGCGAGGCCACTTTCATGGTGGATACCGGCGCATCGCTGGTCGCCGTCAGTGAGGAATTCGCGCAGAAAGCGGGCATGCTTGGAGGTATGCCGACCACATTCAAAACGGCCAACGGCAATCTGGCTGGCCGTGTGGTGGAAGGGGTGAGTGTGTCCATCGGACCGGTGAGCGTTTCGAACGTCAAAGCGGGCGTAGGACTGCACCTCGGTGACGAAAGCAGCGCTCTGCTGGGGCAGTCATTCCTGTCGAAGTTCGACATCACCATGAGCGATAAACAAATGGTGCTGCGCCCGAGAAACGCCGGACGCTGAACTAACAGGGTCCCACGTACTGCCAGCCAAGTCGGCAAGTTGATGCATTGCGCGGCAAACTCTGGCCCAGTCTCACTCCATGCCGTGCATGTATTGCATGACAAAGGTTGACGCAAAACTTCAGACTTTCGCGCCTGCGGCCCTATATCGTACAAACAGATGCACATTGGTTGATCCGTCCCCCATAGGTACTTCCTTGAGTTCCAAATAGTCCTGCTTGCGCATCAGCTTGCTGAGTTGGGGAAACCCATAATTTCTTGGATCAAACGATGGGTTGTTCTTGTTCATCTGACCACCGACCGGCCCCAACGGTGCCCAACCATCGTCCCGCGCGACAGCATCAATCGCCGTCAAAATCATCGGGCGCAACGCAGGCAATTGTGCAACCTCCACGATGGGTTTGGCGGGCGTTTCGGCAGGTGCTTCCAACTTGGGTTCGTCTGGCTTGATACGCAAGATTTCTGTATAGATGAACTTGTCGCATGCAGCCACAAATGGATCGGGTGTTTTGCGTTCACCAAAGCCATAGACCACCAGCCCCGCCTCGCGGATCCGTGTCGCTAGGCGGGTGAAGTCGCTGTCGCTGCTGACCAGGCAAAAACCATCCACGCTGCCGGTGTGCAGCACGTCCATGGCGTCGATGATCAGTGCAGAGTCGGTGGCGTTCTTGCCGCTGGTGTAGCTGAATTGCTGAACCGGCTGGATGGCCATGGTGTGCAGCACGTCTTTCCAACTGCGCAGGTTCTGCGTGGTCCAGTCGCCATAGGCGCGCTTGATGGTGGCCGTGCCGTATCGTGACACTTCAGCCAGCAACTCCTGGATGACAGATGCCTGCGCATTGTCCGCATCAATCAGGACCGCGAGTTTTTGATTGGTGTTTGCCGCCATGTCTTTTCTTCCCTTGTTTCGGTATCGTACAGCCACTATTCTGCAAACAAAACTGACCTGAAACGCTTACAGCATAAGCGCAAACAGCTCCAATTTTTATAGCGCACTGCGCCGGAACCCCGCCGAAGCTTCCATCAGCTTCCGGGTGTAGGGGTCTTGGACGCGGTGGGCGGCGAGGTCGGTGGAGGTGAGCATCTCGACCGTCTTGCCGCGCTGCATCACCATCAGGCGTTCGCACAGGTGGGTCACCACCGCAAGGTCGTGGCTGACCATGATGAAGGTCAGACCTCGGCGCTGACGCAGGTCTTCCAGCAGATTCAGCACCTCGGCCTGCACCGATGCGTCCAGCGCCGAGGTGGGTTCGTCCAGCAGCAAAATCTGCGGCTCCAGGATCAGCGCGCGGGCCACGGCAATGCGCTGGCGCTGGCCGCCCGAGAGCTGGTGCGGATATCGAAACCTAAAACCCGTGCCCAGCCCCACTTCGTCCAGCGCACGCTCGATGCGGGCATGTTCGTCACCAAAGCCGTGGATCGCCAGCGGCTCTGCCAGGATGCGGTCGACCGTGTGGCGTGGGTGCAAAGAGCCGTAGGGGTCCTGAAAAACCATCTGCACCAGACGCCGAAACGGCTTGGTGCCGGGTGCGGGCAAGGTTGCCGATGCCGTGTTAGAGAGTTGCACGGTGCCCGCGACCACGGGTGCCAGACCGCAGATGCCGCGCAGCACGGTGGACTTGCCCGAACCGGACTCTCCGACGATGCCAAAGCTCTCTCCGGGTTGCACCGTGAACGTTGTATCGGCCACCGCCACAAACTGCTCGTACACCACGCGCATGCCCTGCACAGTCAACCCAACCGCTGTCGTATTGCTCACAGCGCCCACTCCGGTTGGCGATTGAGTGTGGGTAACGGATGGCGGTTGTCGCCAAGCCTCGGCAGACAATTGAGCAAACCTTGCGTGTAGGGGTGTTTGGCGTGTGCCAAGCCACCGGAGGGTAACTCCTCGACCACACGCCCTGCATACATCACCAGAATGCGGTCGCAGAAAGTGGACACAAGGCGCAGGTCGTGCGAGACAAAAATCAGACCCATGCCGCGTTGCACCACCAGCGCATCCAGAATCGACAGCACCTGCAACTGCACGGTCACATCCAGCGCCGAAGTAGGCTCGTCGGCAATCAGCAGATCGGGTTCGGCAATCAGCATCATGGCAATCATGGCGCGCTGGCCCATGCCGCCGGATACTTCATGCGGATAGAGCTTGTAGACACGCTCGGGGTCGTCAATCTGCACCGCTTCCAACGCCTGCAGCGCTTTCACGCGGGCCTGTGCTTTGGACGCAGTGCTGTGCGTGCGCAACGTCTCCACAATCTGGTCGCCAATGGTCATGACGGGGTTGAGCGAAAACTTGGGGTCCTGCAGCACCATGGAGATGCGCCCGCCACGCAAAGCACGACGCTCTTTGGGGCTGCAGTGCAGCAGGTCGACGCCATTGAAGGCAAGCCGCTTGGCCGTTACCCGTCCCTCTGGCGCGGTGAGTCCCAGAATGGCGCGACCGGTTTGGGATTTGCCCGAACCCGACTCGCCCACAATCCCCAAACGTTCACGCCCCAGGGTGAATGACACGCCCCGCACGGCCTCCACCCAACCACCGTCGCGGTTGGGGAAAGCCACGCTCAGGTCCTCCACCACCAGCATGGGTGCAGCGCTATCGGGTGCGGCGCTCATTTGACCCCCTTCGGGTCGAGCGCATCCCGCAAACCGTCACCCAGCAAATTAAAAGCCAGGCTGATCAGAAAAATGGCTGCACCCGGTGCCGCAGCCACCCACCACTGGTCGAGCACATACTGGCGCCCGGCGGCAATCATGGCGCCCCACTCCGGGCTGGGCGGCTGCGCGCCCAAGCCCAGAAAACCCAGACCAGCCGCAGTGAGGATGATGCCGGCCATATCCAGAGTCACCCGTACGATCACGGACGACACGCACAGCGGCATGATGTGCTTAAACACAATGCGCCAGGGCGAGGCACCAATCAGTTGCACCGCAGCGATGTAATCGGTCTGGCGGATAGTGAGCGTCTCGGCGCGCGCCATGCGGGCATACGGCGGCCAGGACGTGATGGCAATCGCTATCACTGCGTTCTCAATTCCCGGACCGAGTGCCGCGACAAATGCCAGCGCAAGAATCAGGCGGGGAAACGCCAGAAAGATATCGGTGATGCGCATCAGCGCGGCATCCACCATGCCACCCGCATAGCCCGCCACCGTGCCCACCAACAGGCCAATCGGAGCGGCCAACACTGCCACCAGCGTCACCACAAACAGGGTGATGCGTGAGCCGTGGATGAGCCGCGAGAGGATATCGCGCCCTTGGTCGTCGGTACCCAACCAGAACTGTGAGGACGGCGGCAACAGCCGCGTGGTGCGCAGATCACCCACGGTGGGCGAGTACGGTGCCAGCACGTCGGCAAACACTGCTACCAGCATTAGCAACAGCACAATGAACAGGCCTAGCATGGCCAGTTTGTTGCGGGCAAAGACGCGCCATGCACCATAGGCGCGGCCCAGCGCCGCCTGCCGGCGCGAGGTAGGGCGGTCGGACATCAGCCAGTCGTGCAGGCTCTCTTTGACGGCGGGCATGGTGATCATCGCACACGGGTCCGGGGGTCAAGCGCCCGGTACAGGAGGTCGGCCAACAGGTTCAGGCCAATGAAAATGGAACCCACCACAATGGTGCCGCCCAGCACCGCGTTCATGTCCGCGTTTTGCAGCGAGTTGGTGATGTACAGGCCCAGCCCCGGCCAGGAAAACACGGTCTCGGTCAGTACCGAGCCCTCCAGCAAACCGGCATAGGACAGGGTGATGACTGTTACCAATGGCACCATGGCATTACGCAACGCATGGCGCCAGATGATGCGCGTCTCCGACAGGCCCTTGGCTCGCGCAGCAATCACATACTCCTGCGACAGTTCATTGAGCATGAAGGAGCGTGTCATGCGGCTGATGTAGGCCATGGAAAAGTAGCCCAGCAGCGACGCCGGCAATATCAGGTGCGAGAACGCATTGCGAAACACCTCCCACTCGCCTGCCATGGCCGCATCGAGCAACAGGATGCCGGTGACCGGCGTCAGACTGTACTCGTATACAACATCCAGCCGCCCGGGGCCACCCACCCAATCCAGTTTGGCGTAGAACAGCACCAACGCCATGAGGCCCAGCCAGAAGATGGGCACCGAATAACCCAGCAACCCCAGAATGCGCACGGCCTGGTCTGCAAACCCGCCGCGCCGCACCGCTGCCCACACGCCCAATGGCACGCCAAAACCGGCACCAATGAGAATGCCCATGGTCGCCAGCTCAAACGTTGCAGGAAAGGTGCGGCGTATGTCCTCCATCACCGGGCGGGTGGTCAGCACCGAATTGCCAAAGTCGCCCTGCGCGACCTTGGACAGGTAAATGCCAAACTGCTGCCAGATCGGCTTGTTGAGCCCCATTTCTTCGCGCACCCGCGCCACCACGTGTTCCGGAGCACGGTCACCGACAACGGCCAGCACCGGATCGATCGGGATCACCCGACCAATCACAAACGTCACCGCCAGCAGCCCCAGGTAGGTGATGAATATCACCACCAGGAAGCGCCCGACGGCTTTGATCACCTTAACGCTTGGAAGCACGGAACACGTAGTTGGTGTCCGAGGTGGGGCCTAGCTTCAAGCCCTCCACGTTGCTGCGCATGGCGGCCACATCGGTCTGCTGCGACAGGATGATGAACGGGCTGGTCTTGCGGAAATCGGCCTGCATTTCTTCGTACATCGCTTTGCGTTTGTTGGTGTCGCGTTCCATGATGGCGGCATCGGCCTTCTTGGTCAGCTCAGGGATAGCCCAGGCATTACGCCACGTCAACGGCTTGGCCTTGGCATCGTCTGCATTGTCCGGGTTGCGGGCAAACGTGTCGGCGTTGGTGTGCGGATCCCAGTAGTCCGCGCCCCAGGTGCCGATGTACATATCGTGGGTGCGGCCACGGTACTTGGTCAGCGTCTGCTTGCCGTCACCTGGGATGATCTCAATGTCCACGCCAGCCCGCTTCGCCGTTTGCTGGAATGCCTCGGTAATACCCTGCTGTGGCTGCACGGTACGCATGTCGATGGTGACCTTGAAACCGTTGGGCAACCCCGCCTTGACCAGCAGCGCCTTGGCCTTGTCCACGTCGAGCTTGTAGGGGTTGACGTTGCTGGCACCCAGCAGGCCCTGGGGCAGGAAGTTCTGGTGTACCACGCCAATGTGCTTGATCAAGGTGTCACCAATGGCGGAATAGTCCAGCAGGTACTTCATGGCCTCGCGCACTTCCGGCTTGGCGAAATTGGGGTTCTTCATGTTCATGCTGATGTACATGATGTTGCCCTTGGGCACCGAGTTGATCTTGATGTCCTTGTTGGCTGAAAGCGCCACCACATCCTGCGGGTTCAGGTTGCGCGCCACGTCGATGTCGCCTTTTTCCAGTTGCAAGCGTTGGCTGGCGGACTCCTTGTTGTGCTTGTACATGACGCGTGCCATCGGAGACCTCTCTCCCAGATAGTTGTCATTTCGGTCAAGTACCAATATGTCGTTGGCACGCCAATCGCGCAGCTTCATCGGGCCGGAACCGGCGTAGTTGGTTTTTAGCCAGGCGTAGCCCATATCGCCGTTCTGCTCCTTGGACATTAACAGCTGCTTGTCCACAATAGCCGCTACGTTGGCGGTAAGGCAGTTGAGCACAAACGATGTCGCAAAGGACTTCTCGGTTTCAATCGTCACCGTCATTGGCGCGGTCGCCTTGATGCGTTCCTTCACATTGCCCTTGTTGAAGCCAAACTGCGTCAGGATGAATGCGGGCGCCTTGTCCAGCAAGACTGAGCGCTGCAGCGAAAACGCCACATCCTCCGCCGTGAGCGGGTTGCCAGACGCGAATTTCTGTCCCGGCTTGATCTCGAAGGTAAACGTCTTGCCATCTGCCGACACAGTCCACGACTTGGCCACGTCCGGCACCAGCTTGGACGGGTCATTCACATCCAGGCGCACGAGGCGATCGTAGGTGTTGCCCATGATCTCGCCGGCAGAAATCTCAAAGGCTTCCCCAGGATCCATGGTGATGATGTCATCAAACGCCAGCGCTACGACCAGCGTGTCTTTGGGTGTAGCAGCCCAAACGGGCATGGCGCCGAAGCTGAGAACCAGCGCAGATGCCGCCGCCGCTCCAAGCAGGCACCGTGTGACCATAGGTGTCGAGTTTTTCATGGATTGCACTTTCAGAATGAATGACGCAAAAAAAGAGTCAGTGTACGCCAGTGAAAATCCAATTCAGGTGCTGGTTTTCACGCATGGGATTTTCCCCACTTCGAAGGTGGCGCGATAGTTCGTGCAAACTAGGACATCTGCCAAAATACGGCCATGCGCCTCACCACCATTGAACAGCAAGCTATTCACGATGCCGCCCTTCGGCATTTTGGCGTACGGCCTCGTTTGTTTGGCTCACGGGTGGACGACAGCAAACGTGGCGGGGATATCGATTTGTACATTGAGGCGGCTGTTCCTCCCGAAGTGGGTGCCATGGCGCGCATTCGAATGGTTGCCGATATTTGGGGCCAAATCGGCGAACGAAAGATTGACGTGGTTGTGAACTCGGGCGGGCCTAACCTGCCGATCTATGACGTTGCCAAACGCGATGGGGTATGGCTATGAGTCTGCCGCTTGAAGACGCAATACGCCAATGCGGCCGCCATGTTCAGCGGATGTCGAACGCCATGGAGCGCATTGGATTTCCGTTGACGGCTGAACGCCTGAGCGTGGACGATGAGTCGCTCATTACCTTGCTGGATCAATTCGTTTTTCGATACACCAAGCTGCAAGACACCCTGGGCGAACATGTGTTGCGGCTGTTTTGTTCGCAAGTCTTACTGGAGCCAGTGGAAGATGCCGTTTTGGCGGATGTGCTGGCACTATTGGAGCGTAGGGGCTATGTGAGTGAGTCGCAGTGGCGCGAGCAGCGTTCGATGCGCAATGCCCTCACACACGAATACCCTGAGCAAGCGAGCTGGCAGGTGCAAACCCTGAACAATGCCCATTTTTTGGCGCAACAGTTGGTCGCTTTGTTTGAGCGATTGCATGCTGAATTCAAATCCTCGAAACTTGCGTGAATGGCGAAGAAAGACAGCGGGTGTACGTCAGCCATTGGTGCCATTTCTGATAGGTGCCGGGGGTCTTCAGCAAGTGCCCGGTGCACATTGACATCACAGAATTCGCTGATAACGCGAGCGAATATCCTGCGGACTGCCACAGTCAAAATGCCACCACTCGTTTGAAATTCCGCCAAACCCTGCGTGAAACATGACGCTTCGCAGTAGGTCGCGCCGGCCAACGTGCTCATTTGTAAGCACGCCTTGCGCCAGCAATTGCGTCTCCAGGTCTGGGTGCGAACGCTCGCTCATTTCATCGAAGTGCGAGCCCATGTCGAACTCCTGGCCATCGGCGTCGGCCAGCGTGATGTCTACCGCCATGCCAAAGGAGTGGACCGAACCGCGCTCGGGCGATCCCACATATTGGCGCAGATTCGTGCCATGCAGCACATCCCACAGCATTTGCTGCACCCGTTGCGGGCGCATGGCGTCGAGCACCAGCAGTTGCAGATCGGGTCGCACCGCCTTTAATGCCGTGGCAGCTGCCTGCAGCGCACGGGCAGCATCCTGGTGCAGCCAGGCGCAGTCGAGAAACGCATACAGGTCTTTGCCAAAAAAATTGTTGTGGCTGGCGTAGCGCAGATCAACGGCAATGCCGTCAATGTCACCCAACCCGACAAAGTCCGGGTGCCCCGGAACCTCTTCGCACGCAATGCCGACCATCGCCGGCGCAGCCGGCACCATCCGGTGCGAATTAGGCACGGACGATGTCGCGCTGGCTGCGCTGTGCCAGGTAGAACCATTCGTTGCCGGCAGGCGAGCGCGGATTCGGAAACACGATGTAGCCATCTTCCTGGGCCACCACGGGTGCCCCATCGTGGCGCACGGCAATGCAGGTGCCAGCCGAAACGACATCAAAACTGGACCATTCCTGACTGAACACGTCGCCAGCGTGGAAACGGTCCACTACCTGCGTTAACCGCAACAATTCCACATCGTTGTTGAGGGTTGGCGCCGGCTCATCAACAAGCCCCAGGTGCGCCAACGTATTGCGAATGGCGCGGTAGGCCACCTCCGGCGCCTGCGGGTCATTGTGCTGACCACACTCCAGCGTAATCGAATAGCCGCCCTGGGTGCGCATGTACTCGGTGGTACCTACGCCATAGAGAGGGTCGGTGCTGAGCAGCTGCGCGCGCTCGGTCGGTTGCGTGCGCGCCAGGCGCTCCTGAACACCCAGCGCGAAGGAGGACAACCAGCCCTCCACGACGCGCTTGGGCCCCAGGCAACGCACCAGGGCTTCTTCCTCTGCGGCACGCGAAAATGGCTCCACTGCGTCTGAGTTGTTCTGCGGCCCCAGCATGGCAAATGGCTGCGCCGGTGCCTGGAATGAATGCAGATCAAGCAGGACATCGTGCTGCGCCAGCAAGGGGCACAACTGGTTGGCAATGCGGTCTTCAAAATCTTGCGGGTTGTCAGTGGGCCGCAGATTGCGGTTGAGGTTACGCTCGCCATTGCGCTCACCCTTTTGGTATGCCAACGGGTTGGTCACCGGAACAAAGGTCACCGTGCCGCACACAATCTCCAGCGCACCGGAGTCCAACTCGCGCAAAACACGCTCAATGCCGCGGGTTCCGCAGAACTCGGTGCCATGCACCGCCCCCAACACAATGAGTTTGGGTCCCGGCTGCAAGGCCCGAAACTGGTGGACCCGCAACTGGGCAGTGGAGTAGGCAATTGAATGTGCGTTTTCAGAGTTCATAAGTATGCAAATTGGTCAACCCGTTTACCGCGGTAATCCCCAGGCCCGGCGCGTCTGACAGTTCAATCCAGGGGCCGCGCATGGTCATGCCACCCTCGATCGGGTTGCTGGCACACAGCTGCGGGCCATCGAGGTCGATGGTGGTGACCACATCGCTGAACGCCACCGCAAAGTGGGCGGCAGCCGTGACGCTGATGCCGCTCTCCAGCATGCACCCCATCATGCAGGTCTTGTGATGGCGGCGCGTCAAGTTCGCAATCTCAATGGCCTGGCTGATTCCCGCAGTTTTCATCAGCTTGATATTGACGATATCGGCGCTGCGCGTCGCCAGAATGTGCTGCGCATCGTCCACTGAAAATACCGCTTCATCGGCCAGGATCGGGGTCATGGTGTTGTCGGTGACAAACTTCAAGCCAGCGATGTCGGAGGCCTTGACGGGCTGCTCCACCAAGTCCAGTACCACCCCGGCCTTCTCCAGCGCCCCAATCACCTGCACCGCGTGCTTGGGCGACCAGCCCTGGTTGGCATCGAGCCTAATCGACACGCCGGGACCCACGGCCTTGCAGATGGCCAACGTGCTTTCCACATCCTCGCTCCAGGTACGTCCGCCCACCTTGACCTTGAGGGCGTCAAACCCCTCGCCCACGGCGCGCAGGCAATCCTGCACCATGGTGGCTGTATCGTTCACGCTGATGGTCACATCGGTCTTGAGGCGCGGCACACCGCCACCGAGCAGTTGGTACAGCGGCACGCCCAGTTGCTGCGCGCGCAAGTCAAACAGCGCAATCTCCAGCGCAGCCTTCAGACTGTTGTGATGCACTATCGACTGATGCACGGTGCGAATGAGCGCATTGAAGTTGCGCAGGTCCTGGCCCAGCAAGCGAGGCGCAATCAGGTCGCAGGCCGCGCGCATGGAACCCAGCACATCGCCGGTAATCACCGCCGTGGGTGGCGCTTCGCCAAAGCCGCGCAATCCGCTATCGGTCTCAATGATCAGCACCAGGTCATGCACATCGGTGACCGTCCGCAAAGCGGTCTTGAAAGGGACCTTGAGCGGTATCTTGATTTCACCAACGGTGATGCGCTGAATCAGCATGGAGTGTTTCTTTTTGGATGCAATCCCGCGTGGGGCTTTGCTGTGGGGCGTGAAGAAGCCGCAAATTGTAGTGCGCCATTGCGCACCGCTTGGGTACACTGGAGCCTACTTCTGGACAGAGGCATGATATGAAAGTTCTACTAGCAGTGGACGGCAGCGCGTATAGCAAAAAGATGCTCGCGTACTTGAGTACGCACGAGTCGCTGCTCAACGCGTCCAACGAATACCATGTATTCACCGCGCAGCCGGCCCTGCCGCCGCGCGCGCGCGCCGCGGTTGGCAAGGAAATTGTGGACAACTACCACACCGAAGAAGCGGAAAAAGTGCTGGCGCCTGTGTCCAAGTTCCTGCTGCGCCATGGCATCAACGCCAAAGGCACCTGGAAGGTCGGCCCCGCAGGCGCCTCCATCGCCAAAATGGCAGAAAGCGGCGAGTTCGATCTGATCGTGATGGGCTCCCACGGCCACGGCGCATTTGCCAATCTGGTGATGGGCTCGGTCGCCACCCAGGTGATAGCCAACTGCAAGGTGCCTGTTTTACTGGTACGTTGAGCCCTGGTGTGTTCGCGGCGGCGCAATTACCTGTCGAATGCCTTGGCTGCAGCGCTAACCAGTGCCTCGGTGAGACGGTCGATCACCACGGAGTGCAGATTCCAGCAGTGCCAGTACAAATTCACGGGCAAGGCCGCCTTGGGCACCAGATTCACCAGGTCGCCCTTGGCAAGCAGGCCGCGCACCTGCATTTCGGGAACCACACTGGCACCCCAGCCTGCCAGCACCGCCCGCACCTGACCTTCTGAACTCGGAACAAAGCGCTGGTTCAAGGTCACCCGTTTGAGCCCGAAGGCGCGCGAGACAAAATCGCTTTGCAGGTCGTCTTTGCGGTTAAAGGCGACGAACGGAATCTGGCGAAAGTTGTGGGCGGTCAGCCCCTGTGGGCAATGCTCCTGAGCGTAAGCGGCGCTGGCCACCGCGACATAGGGCATGGCTCCCAACGGCTGCACTTTGCAGCCTCGCAATGCCTCTTTAAGCGTGGTCACGCATCCCAGCACCTGCCCTTCACGCAGCCAGTCATGGGTGAAGTCCTGGTCGTCGGTGATGATTTCCAGGGGCAAGCCTGCACTCACCAATGGCCCCAGGGCCGGGAGAACCCAGGTGGCGATGCTGTCGGCGTTGATGGCGATGGCCATCCGGTCTTCTTCGCGCAGGCCGCCAGCGCCGGGTGTGAGGTCGTGCAGGTCGGTCTCCAGATCGGCACGCAGCAACCGCATCTGCATGGCGTGCTTGATCAGCAAACGCCCTGCTGCCGTGGGCTTGATAGGGCGACTGCGCACCAGCAGCACGGTGCCGATCTGCGCCTCCAGGGCACGCAGCCTTTGCGATACCGCCGACTGTGTGACCGAAAGCCGGACTGCAGCGCGCTCGAACCCGCCCTCTTCCACTATGGCGGCAAGGCATTCCAGAGCATCGGCATCAAAGGTTCGCATTCAGCGCATTATTAGCCACGCACAGGCGGCCAGCCCGCGCTACTTTCGCGACTCACGCGGCATCATCTCCTACAACAGACTTGTCCAGCTTGTAAAAGCTTAACAAGGCCAGCCCCACCGCAATCGGCAGCAATGCCCAGCTTGCCTGCTCGATGCCGTCGTTGAGCGCCATGGCCACGCCCAGTGCCGATCCAAGAAACAACCAGATCAGGCCCCAGCGCAGGCTGTTGGCCTTCAGGTTCGCCGGTTTGCGTGCTGGTGCAAAGAATTCTGACGGGAGTGGCGGCACTTCCATGCCGCGCTCGATGGCAATCAGGCGCTCCTTGTGGTGCAGGTCAAACATCCGGGTTTTCTTCAAGAAGTCGAGGTAGATTCCAAGCATGCCAATGCCGACGCCCATCACAATGGCGACGATGGGAATCAAAAAGACAATGATGTGGCGCATATCGTTCATGGTGCAGTCCTGTGCTGGTGGGTGATGCGCTTGATACCCCGGCTTGGTTGCGTCGGTTTCAATGGGGGCCAAATATTTTTTCAAAGCTAATTGAAACCGAAATCTTTTTTTCAGGTACCAGTGGGTATGCGTCCTGATTCTTTCGTAACCCACACCGCAGCGAGCGATGCCGCCGAGCGCGATGCCGACGTGGTGGCGCTGATCCGCCAGGGTGCACTGCACGCAGCGTTTGACGCCCTGCTCACCCGGTACGAAACCAAGGTGTTTCATCTGTGCGTGGCGATGCTGGGTGATAGTGGCCAAGCCCAGGAAGTGGCCCAGGAAAGCCTATTGAGGATATGGCGCTCACTAATGGGCTATGACGCGGCCCGCGGTGCGCTTTCCACCTGGATCTATGCTATTACCCGCAATCGGTGCCTGACCGAATTGGGCCACCAGCGCCTTGCGGCAGAGGTGTCCATCGAGTTGTCGGGCGTCCATGAGGAAGCGGAATGTGTCGCAGTGGACGCACCTCTGCAGGACCAAGCAGCGCAGCGCCTTCTGCATGCGTGGGTCGACGCCCTGCCACCCATGCAGCGCGCTTGCTTGAAGCTGTACTACTTTGAAGAGCAGTCGGTCGCGGAAGTCGCGACGCTGCTGGAACTGCCGCAAGGCACTGTCAAGACGCACTTGCACCGCGCCCGTGCCGCGCTGCTGGAGTCGATGCAAGCGTGCGGGCTGGACAGCGCAACCTTATGGTTATAAGGAGAACACGATGACCGAGAAATACGATTCCGGCGATGGTTTGCACCGCGCACTTGCAGCAGCCTATGCGGCACCGCCATTGCCGGGCAATTTTCGCGCGAACCTACGCAACCGGATCTTGCACGAGAGCTTGCAGCATCTGGAAGCACGACGGCAACAACTCGAGCGTGAGCATGCATTGGCGCTGGAGCAGTTGCGTCGAGGGCATGTGCGACTGCAACGCGACACGCTGGTGATGGTGGTCGGAGTTGCATTTACGGCAGGAGCCTGTGTACACCTGGCATGGCCCTGGCTGCAAAACCTGCTGGGCAGCGATGCTGCCATCACGTTGCCCCTGCTGGCAATCACGATAGGCCTGGCGGCAGGCGCCAGCTTCTTGCCATCGCGTTCCCATTGATGGCACGTGACGCAGCCCGCCAACCACTACTTTGGTCCACCACTACCCGCTGTCAGCAACCACACTGAACTGGTCAATCGACAGCTTTCCGTCAAGGTTCACATCCATCTTCGCCAGTGCTTCCTGCGCTTTGATCGCTGCTTCGCTTTGTGACAACCGGATACCTTTTTCGGAAATGTCCACGATCACTGATTGCAGGTCGGCGTCGGACAGATGAAGCTTGTTGCTGGCATCGAGCCTTTTGATGCTTTCATCGGAGGGATGCAAAGTGGGTGCATTTGTACTGCTTGCACTTGCAGAAATGGCAGAAACCATGGTGGCCTCCAGTTCTTCCAGAGAGGGCAGCCGCTGCAGCAGCCCCTATGGAAGTTATCGACCTTTATCGCACGAAGCTGAGGCGGGCGGGCGTTTGTGCCCGCTATGGTCGACGAAAGGCAGTTGGCTGTTTCGCCCAGTAATTGGAGCGCAAACTGTCCAGCCTGACTTCTCCACCGGTAGACGGTGCGTGGACAAAGCGGCCCTCACCCACGTAGATACCAGCATGCGTGGCCGACCCACCCTGGGTAAAGACCACCAGGTCACCGGTGCGCGCGAAGGACGCCGGTACAGCAGTGCCCCAATCCGACAAGGCCAGCACGGTACGCGGCATGCGCACCCCGGCCCGGCTCTGGTACACATGGCCAATCAAGCCACTGCAGTCAAATCCTGACTGCGGGGTATTGCCGCCATGCCGATACGGCGTGCCAACCAGACTCATGGCATAGATGGTCACATCGTTGGCTTGGTCCACCGACAGCCGCGCGGGCAATTCGGCTGCGGGATTGGCGGCTGGTGGGCGCTGGACCGTGGGCGAGGTTGAGCAACCCGCCAGCAATATCAGGAAAGTGACAAGCCAGAACTGCATTTTCATGGCCTATGGTAGCCGTCTGGCGCAGGCCAATTCCCCTACAACTGACAATGGTTTAGCATCCTGTCACTTGAAATACTAGGGGTTTACCCTAATATCTGAACCTATACATCCGCAAGGAGCTAACCATGTTTTCAACTGCAACCCCCATTCTTTCCCTTCCATTCGATCTGGCACGGGAGACCTACGCCCGTGCCGTTCAGTTCGGGTTGGTCAAGCCATCCCTGCTGGCATCGGCTCGATTTGGTCGTTTTCTGACAACACTGGAACACTGGACGTTGGGGCCGTGGGCGCGTCGCAAGTAGATCTTCCCTGCTCTTGAGCCCCGCCTATGGGGCGCGGTGCGCCTGCACCAGGCAGTCCACAAACGCCCTGGTCGCACGTGATGGCTGTGGTGAGCGTCGCGTAATGGCCAAGAATTCGCAGTCGTATCGCAGCACGTTGCTCTCGATGGCGCGCATGTGTCCGCTTTGCACAAAGTTCCGGGCATAGTGGTCTGGCAAAAAGCCCAGAAATACACCCGATAGGATGAAAGTGGCGATGGACTCCTGGTCAAAGCCTGTTGCTTGACGCGCCAGACGTTGCCGCTGGGTCACTTCCATGTTGGGCGAGTGGTACCCAAGTCCGGCGAACCGATGGGCACGCAAGCCATCCCAGTTCAGTTGCGCTGTAGGTTGGTTGAAAAGCGGGTGGTGTGCTCCACAGTACAGCGACATGGCCTCTGCAAACAGCGGCACGTACTCCAGCAAGTCTGAGCTTCGATGGCCCGGAATAATGCCGATGTGAAATGTGCCATCCAGCACACCGCGCTCAATGGCGGTGAGGGTTCCCACATGCAAATTGAGCGCCACATCGGGGGCTTCGCGGACGAACAACGCAATAGCCTGGGCGATGTGGCAAGCCGGGTTGCTTGCCGTCTTGTCGAACACCGCAATCTGCAACGCGCCACCCATGCGCTGGTGGATTTCATCGACACCGGTACGAAACGCATCGGTCGCCGCCAGCAGCTGGGTAGTCTGGGCATAGATCTTTTCACCTTCCGGGGTGAGAGAAAAACCAGCACGGCCCCTGCGACACAGCGTCAAACCCAGCCGTGCTTCCAGGTCCTTGATATGACGGCTGACGGTGGAAGTTCCGATATTGAGCTCCAACTCTGCCGCCGCCATGCCGCCACAGTCCACCACGGCCTTGAAGACCCGCAACAGGCGCAGATCCATGTCGGCAATTTGTCCTAAAACTGCGCGTTGCTTCATGTTGGGCCTGCTCCATCGCTTTCTTGGTTGTTGCACCGTGAGAGGGGATGGCCCGGGGCCTCAGAGGCGCTGCGCTTTGCCACATCGGCCCCGCGCCTTCCCCTCTCACGGTGGTTTTGTAGCGAGCCACGCCCGAATACAACACAGCTCGACGGGACACTGAGCACCGGGTAGTTTTGTCGTAGTCCAAAGCCAAATCCACCCCTTCTCGCCGGGTTGGGGTTTGCTGGGGGGCGATGTGGCAAAGCGCAGCGCCTCTGAGCCCCCCAGCAAACCCCAACCCGGCAGGAAACCCAGCTGCACCATGAACAAAAGAACGCCAAGCTTTTTACTTTCATAAACAAGCAACCAAGTATTGATATTTGTAGCTTTATAAGAGTAACAGGCTTGCCGACAATGGTCGATTGCTTTCGGAGTATCGATATGAACCTCAACGACACCACCTCCATCGGCGCGACGACCAGCACCAGCGCCTACCCCCAGGACAAAGCATTTCTGGAATCACACTGGATGCCTTTCACGGCCAACCGCAACTTCAAGGCCAACCCCCGCATGATGGTGAGTGCCCAGGGCGCGTACTACACCGACAGCTCTGGCAAAAGGATTTTTGACGGTCTTTCCGGCCTATGGTGTGCCGGGTTGGGGCATGGCCGCGCGGAAATTACCGAAGCGGTCAGCCGCCAGATGGCCACCATGGACTATTCGCCCGCATTCCAGTTTGGCCACCCCCTGTCGTTTGAGTTGGCCAACCGCATCCGCGACCTCACACCTGAAGGGTTGGACTACGTGTTCTTTACCGGCTCAGGGTCCGAGTCGGCCGACACGTCGCTGAAGATGGCCCGCGCCTATTGGCGCGCCAAAGGGCAAGCCAGCAAGACGCGACTGATTGGCCGCGAGAAGGGCTACCACGGGGTCAACTTCGGCGGCATTTCGGTCGGTGGCATGGTCGGCAACCGCAAGACCTTCGGCCAAGGCATTGAATCGGACCATTTGCCCCACACCCAGCCGGCTGCGGGCTCGTTCTGCAAAGGCATGCCTCCTACAGGGGCGGAATTGGCAGATGAGTTGCTCAAGCTCATCGCGCTGCACGACGCAAGCAACATCGCAGCCGTCATCGTGGAGCCCATGTCGGGCTCGGCTGGCGTGGTGATTCCGCCGGTGGGCTACCTGGCGCGCCTGCGCGAGATTTGCACGGCCAACAACATCCTGCTGATTTTTGACGAAGTCATCACAGGCTTTGGCCGCATGGGCGCGTACACCGGCGCGGCTGCGTTTGGTGTGACGCCCGACATCATGAACATTGCCAAGCAGGTCACCAATGGGGCGCAGCCTCTGGGCGCCGTCGTTGCCAAGAAAGAGATCTACGACACGTTCATGGACCAGGGCGGCCCCGACTACATGCTCGAGTTCCCGCATGGCTACACCTACTCGGCACACCCGGTGGCGTGTGCTGCGGGCATTGCAGCGCTGGACATTCTGGTGCGCGAAAGCATGGTGGAACGCGTCAATTCGCTGACACCGCATTTTGAGAACGCAGTGCACTCCCTGCGCGGTGCCAAACATGTGGCAGACATCCGCAATTACGGCCTGGCGGCCGGTTTGACCATTGCCCCGGTACCCGGAGAGCCCGCCCGGCGCCCCTACGAAGTGGCCATGCACTGCCTGGACAAAGGTTTTTATGTACGCTATGCGGGCGACTGCATCGCACTGGCACCACCGTTCATTGCAACACCAGACGAGATCACCAGCATGGTGAACGCGCTGGGCGAAGCGCTCAACGCGACCGCATGAACACCTTTCCTATCACCAATTTGCTACATTTTGTATAGCTGCTCACGCAATATTGGTGAGCGCCGCAGGCATTTTTTACTTATAAATCGGAGACTTTCATGTCGCAACTTCCCCTGATCGGCCACCTCATCGACGGCAAAGCATTGCAGGTTGGAACCCGTTCGCAAGACGTTTTCAACCCCGCCACCGGTCAGGCCGAAAAGCGCGTTCTGCTGGCGGACAAGCTGACTGTGGAGCAAGCTATCGCTTCCGCGCAAGCTGCTTACCCGGCCTGGCGCAACACGCCCGCGCTCAAGCGTGCGCGGGTCATGAGCAACCTCAAAGTGCTGCTGGAACAACACGCCGATGAACTCTGCGCTCTCATCACAGCCGAGCATGGCAAGGTGCTGGGCGACTCACTGGGCGAGTTGCAACGCGGGATCGAAAACGTCGAATACGCGTCCTACGCCCCCGAGTTGCTCAAAGGCGAGCACAGCAAGAACGTCGGCCCAGCCATCGACTCCTGGAGCGAGTTTCAGGGCTTGGGCGTCTGCGCCGGTATCACGCCGTTCAACTTCCCGATCATGGTGCCGTGCTGGATGTGGCCCATGGCCATTGCCTGCGGCAACACCTTTGTCTTGAAACCCTCCGAGCGCGACCCGTCCTCCACGCTGCGTCTGGCCGAACTGGCACTAGAAGCCGGTTTGCCTCCGGGCGTGCTCAACGTGGTCAATGGCGACAAGGAAGCGGTCGACACCTTGCTGACCGACCCCCGCGTGAAGGCGGTGAGCTTTGTCGGCTCCACACCGATTGCCGAGTACATCTACTCCACTGGTTGCGCCAACGGCAAACGGGTGCAGGCGCTCGGTGGCGCCAAGAACCACGCCGTGGTGATGCCTGATGCCGACATCCCCAACGCCGTCAACGCCCTGATGGGCGCGGCCTATGGCTCGTGCGGCGAACGCTGTATGGCCATTCCGCTAGTGGTCGCCGTGGGCGATGCGGCAGGCGACGCGGTGGTGGCGGCGCTCAAGGTCGAGATCGGCAAGATGAAGTTGGGCGCCGGCACACAAGCCGGGGTGGACATGGGGCCGCTGGTGACTAAGCAGCATTACGACAAGGTGGTGGGGTACATCGAGCAGGGCGTGGCCGAGGGCGCCACACTGGTGGTAGACGGCCGCGGCGTGAAGGTGGCCGGTTTTGAGAACGGCTACTTCCTCGGAGCCTGCCTGTTTGACAACGTCAAGCCCGGCATGAAGATCTATCAGGACGAAATCTTTGGCCCGGTGCTGGGCGTCATGCGTGTGAAGACACTGCAGGAAGCCATGGACCTGATCGACGCGCACGAATACGGCAACGGCACCTGCATCTTCACCCGCGACGGCGAAGCGGCGCGCTATTTCACCGACAACATTCTGGTTGGCATGGTGGGTGTGAACGTGCCCCTGCCCGTGCCCGTGGCCTACCACTCGTTTGGCGGCTGGAAGCGCAGCCTGTTTGGCGACCTGCACGCCTACGGCCCGGACTCGGTGCGCTTTTACACCAAGCGCAAGACGATCACGCAACGCTGGCCGAGCGCGGGCGTGCGTGAGGGGACGGTGTTCAGTTTTCCGAGTAGCAGGTAGCTTTTTAGTGAACTTCATACCAGCACGACCCCCTTCAGAAACGCACTTCGGTGCCAACTGCTTGGGGGTTCTTTTTTGGTCATCACTCTACAATCACATCCGAATCCGGAAAGTGACGAATTTCCTATAAAAATCAAATACTTACTATCACACCCAGTTTCTGGATGTCTTAGGATAGGCAAGTCAGTCCGGCTATCACATCTGAATCCGTAAAGTTTGATAAAAGCCAATCAAATCAACTACTTACTGTCACATGGCAACCAAACTCTGTAATGATTCGGTGAACCCGTCTTGCTATTTGCACAGAAGTGCGGAGAAGTTTTTGCGCAGCGGGTAAAGCCAGATATCTTTGGCCGGAAT
>JFJP01024448.1_pt1 | contig 104260 bp, 121 predicted proteins | sample 431651 | NCBI WGS metagenome assembly JFJP01 (sample SAMN02602958, study PRJNA72255) | Microbial mat metagenome, whole genome shotgun sequencing project. | biome: fresh water; feature: sink hole; material: water; isolation source: purple microbial (photo- and chemosynthetic) mats found in...
GCGAACTAGGTATTGCGCCGTATCACTTTAAGCCAAAAGAGGCGCTTGCTATTATGAACGGCACTACCGTGATGAGTGCAATAGCTCTTGCCGCTTTTGTGAAGTTTGAACGCACACTTGATAGCTTCATCTCTTTTTGCGCCGGATTTTTCGAGGCGATGCTTGCCGATACCACTTCGCTAATGGATTTTGTACACGAGGTCAAGCCTCATCCGGGACAGATAGAGTGCGCAAAAAAGCTTCTCTCAAGAGTGCAAGGCTCTAAGCTAACGAGAGATGCACAGCTCAGATACGAAGAGTTTTTTGACTACAAACACCAAAACATACAGGACAGATACTCCGTCAGATGTATTCCGCAAGTGCTAGGACCCGTGTTTGAAAACATGGAAATATCCAAAAGATGGCTAGAGACGGAGATCAACTCCGCAAGCGACAATCCTCTCGTATGCGTGCGTGAAGATAGGGTGTATACGGGGTGCAACTTTTATGGGGGCTACATCGCCCACGCTTGTGACACGCTCAAAATAAGCATGGCAAATATGGCGGATCTCTTAGATAAGCAGTTTGCCGCCCTTGTGGATGAAAAGCTAAATAACGGTCTAGGCGAAAACCTAAAAATAGGCAATGAGCCATATTTTCACGGGTTTAAGGCTATGCAAATCACTCTTAGCTCTCTTAGCGCCGATGTACTCACAAGGATGCTCCCCGGCTCACTCTTCTCCCGCTCCACAGAGTCCTTGAATCAAGATAAAGTAAGTATGGGGACGACCTCGGCTATATCTTTTAGAGACACGCTGGTGGATTTTGAGAAGATGCTCTCAGTCGCTATGCTAGGACTCGCACAGGCTTTTGACATCAGGGGAGATGAAAATCTATCGCCGTTTTCAAAAGAGCTTCACGCCAAAATAAGGGCTCTTAGCGCGCCGCTCATTGAAGATAGAAGGCTAGATAACGACATTATGCTAGTACTTGCGCAGATGAGGAAAGGCAGATTTGTCTAACGCTTTTGAGATAGAGGGGCTAAATAAATCCTACGGCAAAAACCATGTCCTAAAGAACCTCTCGTTTTGCGCACAGGAGGGCAGGGTGCTAGGGCTTCTGGGGGCAAACGGCGCAGGTAAAAGCACGCTTATCTCGATACTCAACTTCATAACGCCAAAAGACGACGGAAGCGTCAAGGTGTTTGGGATGGAGCTAGAAAAAAACGAGCGGGAGATAAAAGCCCTCTGCTCCCTCGTACCCCAATCCATAGCCCTCTACCCAACGCTTAGCGCAATCGAAAATATGGAGTATTTCGGAGCTCTGGGTATGCTCTCAGGCGCATTGCTAAAAGAACGGATAGCCTTTGCGATAGAGGCAACATCCTTGCAAGCGCACGCTAACAAAAAAATCAACGAGCTATCCGGGGGTCTAAAAAGACGGGTAAATCTAGCCGTAGGACTGCTCAATAACCCAAAACTACTATATCTGGACGAGCCCACAGTCGGCGTAGACCCGCACTCCAGAAACTATATACTTGAGGTCATCAAAAAACTCAACCGTGAGCTAGGGCTAACCGTCATCTACACCTCGCACTATATGGACGAGGTAGAGGAGATAAGCGACGACATCGTCATCATCGATAGGGGTGAGATAGTATTGCAAGGGGCAAAAGAGCAGATAGTGGAAGAGGGCAAAAAGCTTCATGGGGTCAAAAGTCCGCTTGAAGAGCTATTTTTGAGTCTCGCTTCTAATATGGAGGAGCGGGTATGAGATTTTGGCTGATGCTCAAAAAAGAGTTTTTGGTGATTTCCCGTGACATTCATGCTCTTTTGGCGCTTTTTATCATGCCCGTCATCTTCATACTCATCATGTCGCTTGCCACAAAAGAGCTTTTTAACAGCGGTTCAAAGCCGATAGTCGAGATACTCGTGGTAGATATGGAAAGCTCAAAGCTCTCTGCCTCACTTGTCAAAAGTATAGAAAAAAACTCATACATTAGCGTCGTCAAAATAGATAAAGACGAGACGGATGGAGGGCTAAAACAGAGGCTTTTTGCCAAAGAAAATAGAGTGATTTTGCGCATAGACTCCAATCTAACGCAGGCAATAAAAGCAAACGACCCGTTATCGGCATTGCGCTTTGAACTTAACCCGTCGATGAAAAAAGAGTGGGAGATACTATCCGCCATAGTTGTCGAATCAAGCGCAAAAGCTTTAGAGGGTGAACAAGCGGCAGCCATGATGTCAAAGCACAAAAAAACGGCAGAGACGAACAAAACGGAGCTTGCAAAAAGCTACATCTACAAAGACGACAAAAAAAGCAAAATACCTACCTCGGTACAGCAAAGCGTGCCGGCGTGGCTTGTGTTTTCGATGTTTTTTATCGTGATAGCCATTTCAAATTCGTTTATCGCCGAGAGAATGCAGGGCACACTACTTCGTATCAAGACGATGAATGTCTCAAAGCCATATCTCATAGCGAGCAAATTTATCCCGTATTTTCTTATCAATCAAGCGCAAGTAGTCGCCATGATAGCCGTCGGAATATATGTCGTGCCGCTTTTTGGCGGGGATAGATTTGAGCTTGCGACCAATGTGGGCGCTTTGGCGCTCTTATCCTCCGCCGTTAGTTTTGCGGCTATATCTTTCGCTTTTTTGGTGGCGTCCATCTCCAAAACCACGGAGGAGTCCACCACGATAGGTGGTGTGTCAAACATCATCTTTGGGGCGCTTGGCGGTGTGATGGTGCCAAAGTTTGTAATGCCGGATGTGATGCAAAAAATAGCCGATTTATCCCCTATGTCATGGGCGCTTGACGGGTTTTTGGATCTGTTTGTCAATGGAGCGGGAGTGGGCGATATAGCCCTAAAAGTCGTTATGTTGCTGTTTTTTGGCATTGTCTGCCTTACTATTTCAGCAACCGTGTTAAAATACCAAAAAGTAGAGGCAGCGTAGATGCAAGAGCTAAAACAAGAGATAAAAGAGCTAATAGCCATAGAGTGCGACAAAGATTTTAGGGCGGAGGAGATTAGCGATACCGAGCCGCTTTTTGGCTCCGCATCAAAACTAGAACTTGACTCGATAGATGCGTTGCAAATTTCGATGGCGTTGCAAAAAAAATACGGCGTCACGCTAAACGATAGCAAGGAGCTAAGGCGGGTAATGGAGTCCGTAAATAGCCTTGCTGATTTCATCTCAAAGACAAAATAGCCTTGAAGAGCGCATATATAATCGGCAAATCGATACTCTGCTCGCTAGGCTTGAATTTGCAAAACTCTATGGAAGCGCTCATAAAAAAAGAGATACGAACTACGCAAAAACGGTGTGATCCAAGGGATGAGGGCGTCACGAGAGCGTATTTTGGTATAGATGTGCAGTTGCCCTCACACGAGAGGTTTTATCGCATTATTTTTGACGCAATTAGACAGGCAAAAGAGGATGCAGGGATGAGCGATGAAGAGTTTGCTTCGTTGACACTTTTTGTCGGCTCCACCTCTATCAATCTTCCGATTTATGAAGATAGCTTTGCCGCCTGCGCCGCCAACAAAGAGCCTTATTTTAAGGCTGTCGGATACGACATCGTGGCGCAAAAAATAGCGGACGAGTTTGGCATAAAAACAAAGAGGTATACGATAAATACAGCGTGCACCTCAAGCGCAAACGCTCTTGCTTCCGCCGCCTCGATGATACGCCTTGGCAAAATCAAAAAAGCTCTAATCGTCGGTTTTGAACTATATAACAACCTTACACTCTGCGGGTTCGAGTCGTTACAACTGCTTACAAAAGGCAAAATTAGACCTTTTGACAAAAACAGAGACGGGATAGCGCTAGGCGAACTCTGCTCGGCGGTTGTGCTCTCAAATGAAAAAGTGCGAGAGGGCGATTTTGAGTATCTAGGCTCTGCAAATATATGCGACACTGCAAGCGTAACGGGCGGCGATGAGAGCGGCGAATTAGCAAGAGTGTGCATGCAAAAAGCTCTTGAGGCGGCTGGTGTGCAACCTAGTGAGATAACCGCCGTAAAAGCGCACGCCACGGGAAGCGCCATTAACGACTTGGCGGAGGGGAGGGGTCTAAAAGCTCTATTTGGCGAAAAAATGCCGCCCATTTGCGCCCTCAAGCCATACATTGGACACACGCTTGGTGGATGCGGCATCGGTGAACTCGTACTTTTTACGGAGTGCATCGGCAGTGGTGTTTTGCCTAGCGCCAAAGGCTTTGAGACGATGGATGAGGAGATAGGTTTTGCGCCCATAGTTGCGGATACGCCCGTCGGCAAGGGAGTGTTTTTGCTCAATTATTTCGGCTTTGGCGGCAACTCTACCGCTATTGTGGTGTCAAACAGATGAAGCTATACATCCACGCCGCAAACTCATTTTTGAATGACCCCGCGACCGATATATCCACATTAAAAGAGATACTAAAAAACGAGAGCGGCAAATCCTTTCGCCGTATCAATCGCTTCATCCACCTCACGCTTATCGGCGCACTAGGATTAGCTAAAAAGATAACTATCGACAAGGATACGGCTCTATATCTGGCGACAAATTACGGCTCAATAGCCTCCACTATCAACTCGCTTACGGATATATACGAGGCAAAAAGCCTACCGATGCCGATAGACTTCATCAACACGGCATCAAACATCGCTGGTTTTTATGTGGCCTCAGAGCTTGGGCTGATGTCAAAAAACCTCTGCATCTCCGCCGGTGAGCAAAGTTTTGAAGCGGCTTTGGAGCTTGCGGTGTTGGATATAGAGAGTGGCGAAGTAAATGCGGCTTTAGTCGGCGGAGTGGACGAGACAACCGGATTTTTGGACGGTTTTTTGGAGGGGAGCTGCTGGATACTCATATCCGCAAACCCAGATGGAGCAATAGGCGAAATAAGCTTTGATGAGACGGATGAGAGTGATATATTTTCGTTTGAAGATAGCTTTGACGCAAGCAAACAACACGGATATTACGGCTCTTACTCTGCGTTTGCCGTAACACATTTTTTGGAGAATTTTGGCGGTAAGAGTATCTGCTTTGTGTCTAGGAGGCAGAGAGTGAAGGTGTATGGATATGCGCTATAAAGTTGTTTACGCTAAATATCTGGACGGGCATAGGCTGGCAATATCATTTCAAGACGGTAAAAACGGTGTTGTGGACTTGAATGAGTATAAAAACAGAGGCGGTGTTTCTTCTAATTTTTCAGATTGAGATATTTTAATATTATCTTTTATTTCCCGAGTTTATTTTATTAAGTCTAAATTTAGTACCATATTTAGACTATAACAAAAGGCTATTTTATGAATTTAGCAAATGACATCAAACCAATCAGCTATCTTAAGACCAAAACCGCAGATGCGATTTCGTATGTCAATGATTCACATCGTCCTCTCATTATCACCCAAAACGGCGAGGCCAAAGCCGTCATTCAGGATATTGAGAGCTATCAAAATATGAAAAATGCAATAGCTATGTTGAAGCTCTTGGCTGAGGGAGAGAGTGATATTAAAAACACTCGGTACGAATCACAAGAAAGCTTTTTTGAAAAAATGGAGCAAAAGTTAGCCAAATGAGTTTTGCCGTATTTTGGACAAATACCGCTCAAAACGACTTGGCATGTATTATGGAATATATCTATCGTGATAGCCCTCAAAATGCTCGCAATATTTTGAAAAGTATCAAGGAGCAGGCGCAAAATCTTGACACATTTCCTGAGAGGGGGCGGGTTGTTCCTGAGTTGTCGGATGTCGGCGTTTTGCTGTATCGTGAACTTATCATTGAGCGGTGGAGGCTTATATATCGCATTGATGGAATGAAGGTATTTGTCATGACGCTAATCGACGCAAGGCAGAATGCCGAAGATATTTTATTTCGCCGTCTTATCGGTCGCTAAAGTCGTCTCAGAGATCGGACTAACGGCAAAAAACCTCTGCGTCTCATGCGGTGAGCAAAGTTTTGAAGCGGCTTTGGAGCTTGCGGCGTTGGATATAGAGTGGCGAAGTAAATGCGCTTCTAGTCCAAATAATTCAGAATAAACTCTTTGCTAGATAGCGTCGGTATATCTGTTTTTATAAAATTTTTATCGTTTGAGATTATTATTTCGCTTTTTGAGTGTTTTGCACAAATGTACTGCAGATTGTCTTCTAGGTCGTTGTTTGGTGTATCCAAAGCCTCTTTTATCATCTTATTAGACGCCCCTACTACCTCAAACAAAGAGTTTATCAAAACCAAAAAATCTTTTATCTCTTTTACCTGTTTTTTGGCGATGTAGTCTATGTTTAAAATAGTTATATCCAAAACGACGCCGTCAAAAATATTTTTTTCTATGGCGTTCAAAATCAACATTGATTCTTCGTAGTTTTCTCGTTTTAAAATCAAGTCAAGAAAAATATTGGTATCCAAAAACAGTTTCATTTGACGATTTCTTGATATTTTGCGTCGTCGATTTGAAAGTTTTGATCTAATATGCCAACAAACTTGCTAAAACATCCGCTGCTTAGGCTCTCTTTAGTAGCCGATTGCTTTATTAGCTTACTATACTCGTCGTATGGCAAAATCACGGCTTTTTTTTGATGTGTTTTTTTGTCTAGTATTAGAGTGGATTGGTTTAATATCTTTGTAAATTGCGCTTGCGCTTGCGATATACCTAGTTCAAGCATTTTTATCTCCATATATTAAAGTATATAGATATAGTATCCAAATAAATATATTTTAATAACTAGACTTGAAGAGATTAGCTGCTTTCGCAAGAATAGAAGGATTTTTAATCGCCTAATCTTGCGTTTTTGGTTGGGTTCAGCAGCCACATTGATACATCTTTGGCGATAGCTTCGACGCATCTACCCAGTACAGAGCAAGAGCCTTTATAAGCACCAAACATTCCGCCCATAGAGTGTCTCGTGGCTGTAAAATCTCCTATTTCCACGCCGTTGTCAAAGAGTACGCCCTTGAGCGTTACAAATTTACTATGACCTCTAAAAGCGTTTCCGGCTGAAACCGCATTAGTGATGGATAGTTTGAGATATTTGCCGCTTTTTGGATTTTCTTCTGTGCGAATGACTGTAATGCCTTGTGCTGCGGCTATTTTTTCGATTAACTCGGCTTGTTGCGTAGGCAGATTGCACTCATTTAAGACCGCTAGCTGTATTGTGCTTGGGTCACTATATGGAGCTGTTGCCGACATTTTGATACTCTGCGTCTCAGCCAAACTCGCATTAGCCAAACACACCGTAAATGCTAAACCTAAAAGACGATTATTGATTCTCATAAAAACCCTTTACTTTTAAATATATAGCAAATAGTATATTTAATATTTCTTTACAATTTTATTTTGCTAAGTATTTTATATGCGTTTTCTTCCGTATCCGCCGCTATTTTTAGCAAAGCAGCTATTTTTGCAAGGTCTATATCAGCCTCTTTTTTACAAGCTTTTGCACACTCTAACGCAAACTCCCGCAGCCTATCGCCTGCCTCTGTCATCTTCTTTGAAGCCTCGTTCAAAAGCTCTTTGTTTGGGTGGATATGTGAAGCCTCTTGCAAAAATGCGGCGTACATAAAGCGAAAACCACCACCGCCCGTGCCTATCTCCTCTTGCATCCTGATGATGTGCGCCAAAAAATTTTTGACATATCTTTTGTCTTTTGCACTCAAAGCCTCGATTTTTTTTGCAAGATACTTCATGCCTTTAATGCCGATGATGGGCAGTGGCGTATAGAGCATCATCCTCACCGTTTTTTTTATCGATTTGGTTATCGCTTTTTGCATGTCGATGTTTTGCGGTATCCGAGTGGGGTAATATAGGTACCCTTTTGGCTCAAACACCCCTTTGGCAAATCTAGCTTTGCTTAACCCCGCTTCGTCGCTTCGCATAGGCGTGTCAAACACGGGGTCGCTAATAAGGTAGTCGCTACCATCTTTGCCGTAGACGATGATATTGTGGGCGTTGAAGTGAAATCTCATATCTTGCGGGAAGTAGGGGAGGTAAAATACCGATGTTTGAAGACCTATCGGCTTGCCCTCATGCGCAAAAGCGTCAAGCTCTTTTGTCGCCTCAGCCTCGCTTTTGTACTTTCTGGATGCAAAGCGCACGCCCAGTCTTTTGGAGATACCGGAAATAATGCTTTTTGGCGGCATTCTATAGGCGATAAGCGGCATATTTGCGACTTTGACTATCGGAACATAGGCAAATGTGATGCCCCCTGATAGCCCAAACGCCATCGCCTCGCTCATCGGCAGACCGTAATGTGTCAAAAGAGAGCTAACTACACCGCTTTCGCAATGTGCGGCATGTCTATGTTCAAAATTCACTGTTTTTTAACTCCTCTGGGCTTATATCAAAAGCGTTTGCGTATTTAAAGAGCAGTTTGTCGTCTAGTTTTGCGAAGAGCTCCGGTCTAAAATGTCTTTTGACTCTCCATCCAAACATCTTGACTATGGAGCAAAGCGTCGGCAAATCCATACGGTTTTTGTACATTAGATACTCTATCGGCGATGCCTCACCTCCTCGGAGTCTTGCCAAAGCCTCGTCTTGTAAGGTATTGAACTCATCTACGGCGACCGTCGTGGCTATCTCTTCGGCGCTCCACCCCTCGCTCTCCACTATCTTGTACTCTCCGCCATTGGATGTAGCGTACATCGCTTTTTTGACTCCGCCTAGCGTCTTGTTGCCCTCTTGCGGCACTTCGTTTTCTAGCATTTATGCGACCTCTAAAAGCATAAATCCGGTAGAAAACCTACCGCTCTCAGGGATAAAACAGAGGATTTTTTCACCTTTTTTGAGCTTGCCGGAGTTGAATAGCTCTTCTAAGATGATGTATATGGACGCCGAGCCGGTATTGCCTTTGACGCTTAGATTTGTAAACCACTTTTCTTGCGGGATTTCAAAGCCAATTTTTTGCATTCCCTTATACATCTTGTCTTTAAAATAGTTCGAGGAGTAGTGCGGCAGTAGGTACGCTATTTCGTCGGCTTTTAAGCCTCGTTTTTTGACGATATCCGCCAGCGGTTTTTCCACCGTGTATGCGACTATGTTTTCATTGAGGAGTTTTACATCCTGGGCTAGCGTGAGGATTGATTTTGTGAGTATCTCTCCACCGTCAAACTCTTTGTAGCCGACCAGACCGCCTTTGCCATTCGAGACCCCGCCGCTATACATACATACCGGCATCTCTCCGGCATAGGAGTAGATATCTATCCACTCTATTTTGAGCGAAATTCCCTCATCGTTTGGCGTGTCTCTCAGCAAAGCCGCCCCTGCGCCGTCCGATAGCATCCATCTAAGAAAATCTTTTTCAAAAGCTATTTCAGGTTTTTGGGAGAGTTCGTTTAGCTTGTGCGCTGTCTCTGCCTCGTAGTTTTTTGCGGTTAACATCGGCGATACCATCTCTGAACCCGTCGTAACTGCTGATTTTGCTAGACCTGCGGCTATAGAGGCAAAGGCGTATTTCATAGCGGTGACGCCGCTAAGGCAGATTCCGGATAACGATACCGCCTCAAGCGGGGGCAGGGCTAGCTCTCCTTGTACCATGGGGGCGTGTCCAGGGGCGGTTTGATCGGGTGTCGTGGTGCCGCATGAGAGAATATCCGGCGTTTCGCTCTCGTTTTCGAGTAGCTTTGCGACTGCGGATGCAGTGAGTTTTGCGTTGTTATACTCTAATCTTTTTGTCTTTTTGTCGATTGCGTAATACCTACTCTTGATACCGTTGCTTTTGAGCACTATTTTTTTTGCTTTCGAGGGCTTGCCACCTATCATGCCCAGCACATCTTCTATCTCGTCGTTGCCGATAGGTTCACCGGGCAAAAAAGCCGACATCTTGACTATAAAAACATCACTCATGCAAAATCTTTCATTCTAAAATCATCACACCCCGAGGGCGCGTCATAATACGCTTTTTTGGCGTCCACCTTGCCTCTAAAAAGTTTTGCCAATAGCCTCTGCAACACCATATTTATAGGCACTACGGTCATTATCAGCAAAATCAAAAAAACCAAATAAAAGCTAACCGCTATTTTTCTGCCAAGAGAGTAGGGTACGCTAAGTTTTTTGATAAGTCTCCCCCAAATTAGGAAGCTTTTGTGCCCTATCTCTTCGCTTTTGATAAGCCCTTTGTCGGCATCCGCCGCTTTTAACCCTCTTAGTACGCTCTCATCAAGCTCTCCATCAGCCAAAGCCTCTCTTATTGCCACCCCAAACCTGCGCGCTTTGCGTATCTCATCCTCCGTGACTCCGGCGGGCGGAAACATACCCCAAAGAGCGTATTTTTTACCCGTAAACATCCATCTAGGCGTGGTAACAAAAGTCGCTAGCGAACTACCGCCGTCTATCAAAACGGCGTTAGCTATGAGCTTTGCGCCTATGTTGCTAAGTGATTTTTTGACCTTTTCTTGCGCCATTAGCCACATATTTCTACAAGCAATTAGCGTCATGACGGGCTTGTCTCTCAGTAGCGTCGATGCTTCTTCACTCTTCAAAAAACCGCTTACGGGCAAAGATGGAGACAAAAACCACGGCTGATACCCCAGTATCACAAGGTCATACTCGCCGCCGACATTCAGCGGCTCCAGCTCGCACCCGTCCATGTAGACGCATTCTGGAAAAATTCCCATAAACTCAAAAAACCCCCACGGATACGGAAAAGCTTTTCTTGGTTTTAGCTCCACTGTAGTTACGACTATATTGGAGTCCTGCAAGCCGCCTAGCACAGAGTCTAGCGCTGCTTTGAGCTGCCCGCTTTGAGAGTAGTAAATAGCCAAAACTTTTTTTTGCACCAAAATATCCTAAAAGATTTTTATCGAAAGTTCGCCGCTAGCCGTTAGCTTCATGTCGTTTGTTAGCATCTCGTATGAGAGCTGATAATACGGTTCCATCGCCTGTGTCACCGAGACTTTGCAGAAATAGCGCATATCGTTTGCCTCTACTTGCATCGCCGCATTTTTGACCATCGCTATGACTCCAAATGTCCCGCCGCTCTTTATATCCACATACGAAAAAGCTTGCGCCGCCGCCTCTATCGTCATGGCAAGCGTAGGCGCAAAACCAAAATCTATCTCTACGAGCGCGCCGTTTGCGTCGCGCGAAATCGCTTTTTTGGCAAAAATTAGCGGCTCTTTGTGCGGTAACATTATAGGGAGACCTCAAAAACTCTGCCGCCAGCCTCAAAATGTTCATAAAGCTCAAGCATGGCGTGATGCCCCTCCAAGAAACCGTCAAATTTTTTGCAGCCCAGAGTTATATCAGCCGTTTTTTGGCTAGTTCTCACCGCAAATGCGACGCCGCACTCCAAAAAGCGAAGGGAGCAACTATTCATCTCTTCTATCTCTGCAAAATCAAGTGAATCCACGCACGCAATAAGCGCCTCGTCGCACTCAAAAGAGCTTATAGCTGCCGCCTTTAGCGCGCTAAGAGAGCTCTTGCCAAAGTCGCTGACGGTAATTATCTCATCTTTGTTGTCCGTATGAATCGAGAGATACGACGCTGCCGTGTTGTGCACCGAGTTTTGAAATGCGGTTGGACTGATAGCCTCTTTTTTGAGAATGGCGTTGATGATTTCGCTTGTCGCCCCGCACTCTCCAAACTCCGTGCCAAATATTATATTTCCGCTTTTAAAGCTTATTTTATCGGATAGATATAGCAGTATTTTTGCGTTTCTCGTGAGCCTTCTTCTAGCTATCGGGTTTGGTACGATATTTTTCTCGTTTAGCTCCTCTATGCGCCTCTCGCCCCAAATTGCTGCGGCATTCACTATCTCTAGCGTTATTTTCATTTGAACGCTCCAAAAAGTATTGAGACATTGTTGCCACCGAATGCAAAGGAGTTTGAGAGGGCGTATTTGATGTCACACTTGATATTTTCGCTTGCCAAATTGATGGCGATATTTTCCGCCTCGTTTAGTCCTGTATTTTTTGGAATGACGCCTCTTTGAATCGCTAGACAAACTATCGCCGCCTCCAACGCTCCAGCCGCTCCTAGCGTATGCCCCGTTATGGATTTGGTGGAGCCTATGTACGCTTTTGCGCCGCAAATAGCTTCTATCGCTTTTGCCTCCGCTTCGTCATTCGCCTGTGTTGCCGTGCCGTGGGCGTTGACATAGTCTAGCTCATCCGCCGATACGCCTCCATGCTCCAAAGCCGCACTCATTGCCGCCGCCGCCCCTTCGCCATTGGGGTGTGGATGCGCTATGTTGTAAGCGTCAGAGCTTGTGCCGTATCCCAGTATCTCAACACAACCCTCTTGCGGCTCTCTCTGTAAACACAAAAAGGCTATCCCCTCTGCGACATTCATACCGTCTCTGCTTGTATCAAAGGGTCTGCACGGCTGCGAGGATAACACACCAAGAGAGCCAAATCCTTGCACTGTCGTGTGGCTGATAGAGTCCGCTCCTGCCACAACGACCCTATCGCATACGCCGTTTTTGATGAGCCTTGAGCCAAATACCAAAGCGTTTGCGCTAGATGTGCAAGCAGTAGAGAAGCTAATAGCATCGTCAAAATTAAAAAGCCTCTCTATGAACTCTTTTACGGAGCTTATCGCATGTTTTTTGGGATCTATGTTTGACGGTTTACCGTCCTTTAAAAGCGTGTTTTCGGTGGCGAGCATACCGCCGACCGAGGAGCCTACGAGCAAAAAGGTTTTTTTGGAGTTTTTTTCTAGTTTGAGAGTTGCAAAAGAGTCCGCTAGATGCTGCTCAAAGCTCTTGTGTGGGAGTAGCACCCCTATCGCTACATCCGCATCGGAGTAGAGAGTGTTTTTTGCTACGCCGGTTTTGCCCTCCAGTATGGAGTCAAAACTCTTTTCTATCGTATCTGCGGCGCATGTAGAGGCGGAGACGGCGGTAATAAAAACTCTTGCTTTTGCTTGCTTCATAACGGCTTTGTTAAACTCTTTTTTTATATGATAATCCCTCATTATAGCGGATAAAAGGGTAAATTTGAGTCTACATGCGGCAGTGTCACAAAAGTCGGAGCCTCTAAATAATATATTTTTGGACAAACTTTTTAGCGTAGTTTTGGCAGTTGAAAACGGCTTTTTGATAAAGCTTGCGGATGAGACGCACCCTGTGTTTGCGGCGCATTTTGAGTCAAATCCCATTTTGCCGGGGTTTTTGCACATAGAGATTATAGCTTCGCTTTTTTGCATAGAGGTAGCCGAGGTTAAAAAGGCAAAATACCTTGAGATAGCGCGCCCAAACGAAACACTGAAGATCGCGATTAGCAAAAAGGATGGTTTGCTTATGGGTTTTGAGGTGACAAAAGATGGTGGTGCAGCAGCGTCCAAGATAGAGCTAAGCGCAAAGGCGGACATTGAGCATTAAGAGTCCAAAGCAACGAGGTAGTGAGCTGGGCTACAAAATACTTATTTTTATGTATCGGCTTTTTGGATACGGATTTTTGCGCTTGTTTTTATTTTTTGTTGTGTCGTACTACTTTTTTAGAGCTTCCGATATTAAAAAAATCACAAAAAAATACTATCAAAACATCGGTCTTACATACTCAAACGGTCTTTATTTTGGACATCTGTACGCTTTTGCCCTCTCTGTTTTGAACCGTTTTGCCTCCGGTTTTGACCCAAAATCGCTAAACGCCGTTTCCATAAACTCCGACGCGGTTCGTTACGGAGAAAAAGGCTCAATACTGCTCATTTCGCACTTCGGCAGCTGGGGGATAGCCCAAAACCTGCTTAGATTCGGACGCGCCATCAATATCGTCATGAAAGAGGCGTACAAAAAAGATATAAAAAAGATTGAGCAAAGTATCAAAGAGGATAAAGAGCTCCCAATCAAAGTAATAGATCTCAACGACGGTTTTACCGCTTTGACAAAAATAGCCGCAGCAATCAGCAAAAACGAGATAATCGGCATGATGGTGGATAGGATTTATGATGAAAATAGCGTCGTAAACGCCAGGTTTTACGATAAAACGGTGAGGCTCAACAAAAACCCGTTTGAACTCGCTGCAAAAATGGATATTCCGCTCTATACAGTGTTTGTCGTAGGGGATAAAAAAAACGGATTTGAGTTTATTTTTTCGGATAGGCTTACGGGACATGGCATACAGGAGCTAGCGGCCTCATATGCCAAAAATCTGGAAGATATGACAAGGGCGCACCCTCTGCTTTGGTTTAATTTTTACGACTTTTGGGAAGCTGATAGATAGAGTTCTTGCAAAACACCATATGAAATGAACGCTTCTGCAACTATAGGGTCAAAATCTATTGATTTTGGGGACCCATAGTGAAGCCTTAGTGAATGAATAGGGGGGGGATTTTGCAAGAACTCCAAACAAGCTTATGTTAAAATTGTAAACAGATATTAAAAAGGTCGTATTTGATAAAAAAAGTGTTAATAACCGGCGCTACGGGCGCAATAGGCGAAGCGTGCGCTAGATATTTCGCGGCAAACGGCTACTTTGTATACGCCCATTATCGCGGCAACGAAGTGAAAGCCAAAGCTCTCAAAAGCGAGCTTGGCGAAGCGTGCGAGACGCTCTGTTTTGATATTTCAAACGCCGATTCGGTGCGAAAAGCTCTTGAAGGTATAGAGCTGGATGCTCTCGTCAACAACGCCGGAATTACTAGAGACAAGCTCTTTTTTTGGATGGAGGACGATGATTGGGATAGCGTCATAAAGACAAATGTAAACGGAGCTTTTTATGTCACAAAAGCTCTCTTGCCCTCAATGATAAAACAAAAAAAAGGCTCAATAGTCAACATATCCTCGATAGCGGGACTGGTCGGAAACATAGGACAGACCAACTACTCGGCGTCCAAGGGCGCTCTTATCTCCTTTACGAAGTCTTTGTCGCTTGAGGTGGCTAGATACAATATCCGTGTCAACTGCGTAGCCCCCGGTCTCGTGAGGTCGGCGATGACGGAGGGGCTTGACGAAAATGAGCTAAAACGAAGCATACCGCTGAGAAGATTTGCGGAGCCTAGCGAAATAGCGGAGGTCGTATTTTTTGTTGCGGACAAGGCTAGCTATATAACAGGCGAGACTATCAATGTAAGTGGAGGAATGGCGCAGTGAGTAGACGCGTCGTAGTTACCGGAGCGTCGTGCTATTCGCCGCTGGGCAACGGTATGGAGGCGTTATACGACGGGCTTTTTGTCGGTCGTTGCGGAGTGCGCTATATGAGCGAGTGGGATGAGGTAAATGGGCTAAAATCCAGAGTCGCCGGAACCATCGATAATTTTGACGCCTCGTCTATCTCTAGACAGTACAGAAGGACAATGGACAGGGTGGCGCAGATGTGCGCAAAAGCGCTGGAAGAGGCGATAGCCTTAAGCGGACTATCAAGTGAAGAGATTGCCAATCCAAAGACCGGAATATCGTTTGGCTCGGCGATGGGTGGGCTGGATACGCTCTACGATACAGCTTCGTTGATATACAAAAACGGCGGTTTTAAAAATATAAGCGCTACGGCCTTTTTGAGGTTTATGAGCCACACCGTATCCGCCAACCTAGCCGTAATGTTTGGCGTGACGGGGCGCAACATACCCACATGTTCGGCGTGCACCGCTTCGTCTCAAGCGATAGGCGTAGCTTACGAGCAGATCAAAAACGGCGCAGCAAAGATAATGCTGTGCGGAGGAGGCGAGGGGCTTCACTTTGTGCAGGCGGGGATATTTGATAGCATGGGGGCTACGGCTGTTAGTTTTAACAGCTCACCGGAGGCGGCGTCGAGACCTTTTGACTCAAAAAGAGAGGGGCTTGTCGTATCGGAGGGGGCGGGAGCTCTTGTGTTGGAAGAGTACGAGCATGCCAAAAAAAGAGGGGCAAATATACTAGCGGAGCTGGTGGGATACGCCAACAACTGCGACGGCAGCCATATCACTCTACCTTCAAAAGACGGGATGAAAGCGGTCATGAACGAGGCGTTGCGACAATCTGGTGTTGGTGCCGCAGGGTATATCAACGCCCACGCCACGGCGACAAAACAGGGCGATATAGCAGAGAGCGAGGCGATATTTGAGCTTTTTGGCGACAAAGCGGCAGTCAGTAGCACAAAAGGGTACACGGGACACATGTTCGGCGGCGGCGGAGCGGTGGAGAGCATCGTCTGTATACTTGCCTTGCAAAAAGGGTTTTTACCCTCCAATATGAACTTGGAGAGCGTAGATAAGGGGTGTGCAAAGCTGGATTTTATACTAAGCCACAGAGAGGCGGATATAAAAGTCGCCGTAAACAACAATTTTGCGTTTGGCGGTATCAACACATGCCTTGTGTTTTCAAAAATATAATAAGGACTGAGCGGTGAATAAAGAGGAGATTTTTTCGCATCTGAAAGATTTTTTGGTCGGCGAATTTGAAAAAAATTCGGAGCTAATCGATGGCGACAAAGGGCTTGCCGATATAGGCATGGACTCTTTGGACGCTTTTGATTTTTTTACGATGATAAACGAACATTATGGCATAGAGCTTGACCAACAAAGTGTTGCCGGACTAAAAACAATCAACGATGTCGTAGACTTTATCGCCGCAAACAGCGCAAATTAATGCTCCTGGCAACGCTTTACGCTCCTATTGTATTGGCGTTGCTCTATTTTTTTGATGTTACGACGACGGGCATTTTGCTCACTGTTTTATCGGCTACCCATATAGCGACGCTTGCTCTCAAAAAAGAGAGAAAAGAGGCGTTTTTTTTGCCTTTAGCCGTTTTTGTGTGTTCACTATTTGCTGCTATTTTCGGCAATGAGAGCTATTTGCGTTTTGCTCCGCTTCTGATTTCGCTAGGGTTTTTGGCGGTTTTTGCGCTTTATGCTATCAATAAAAAATCGATTCCGCTTGAGGCTACGATAAGATTCAAAAAAGGGGAGCTAAGCGAGCGGCAAAAAGCTTTTTTGGCAAGTTCACACAACTGGTGGATAATAACGCTTGCCATCAACAGCGGACTACATATCTACACGCTCATTTTCGGCGATACGCTGCTTTGGGCGGTATACTCGTCGTTTGGCTGGTATGTTCTCTTTGGAGTCACTTTGGCTATCAACATCATTATAGGAAAACTAGTCGTTGAAAAAAATATTTCTTAGTTTTGTAGACTACTCTTTGTTTTTGGCGTCTATAACCGTCGGCTTTGTGACGGCGGCATATCCGGCATATTTGATAGCTCTTTTGAGGGGGCAAAACGGCAGAGCGGCATTCCAAAAAGTAACCAAATATGTTTTTCGCATTATGTTTTATCTCTCACCATCCATCTCCAAAATAACCGTTATCGGCAAAGAGAACTTAACCGCTTGCAAAAATTTTGTTATCACCCCTACGCACCGCTCATTTTTGGACTATTTACTCATAGAGTCGCTCATCCACGACATTGTACTATTCACCAACAAGCCGCTGACAAGACTGTTTATCTACCGCCATGTCTCAAATCTCCTAGGCGCACACATAGCTGCAGACAACTCTCCGGCGTCGTATTTCAACCTATTCGACGATTTTAAGAGATTTTTGAGAGAGGGCGCAAGTGTGTTGATATTTCCGGAGGGTAGCAGAAACTCTACGGATAAGCTACTGGCTTTTAAAGAGGGTGCCTTCAAGCTCTCTATCGCATCTAATATTCCCGTGCTTCCGATTGTGATATTAGGCTCTGACAAGGTGTACAAAAAAGGAAGTATGATAAGGGTGGACGCGCAGCCGCACGAGATAACGATAGCCATATTGAAGCCTATGTCGGCGCGTGAAAATGAAAGCTCAAAAGAGTTTTGCGAGAGAGTGCGTGGGGTTTTGCAGGCGGCTTATGATGATTTTGGGCTTGAATTAAAATCATTATGATATATTTGTATTTGTAACTATATTTGAAGGAGAGTCGGTGCTGGGTAACGAAATAGTATCGGATGTTTTAATTGTCGGCGGCGGACCGGCGGGGTCTATTGCGGCGGCGCATTTGGTCCAAAAAGGATACAGTGTTTCCATAGTAGAAAAAGTACCTTTTCCCCGTTTTGTCATAGGCGAGTCGCTGCTTCCGAGATGCAATGAGCTTTTGGAACTCAATAATATGCTAGATAAAGTCAAAGAGCACGGCTTTATGCTAAAAGAGGGCGCATGTTTTGAAAGAGGCGACGATAAAGAGGTATATCACTTCTATGAGAACATCGGGCAGGCGCACGGCACATCTTTTCAGGTCAAACGAGAGGATTTTGACAAGCTGCTTTTGGATCAAGCCGTCGGTTTTGGGGCAAAGCTGTTTGAAAAGACGGAGATAACCGCTTTTGACCCAGAGACGACTACGGCAAAAGCAAAAGACGAAGAGGGCAACGAATACACTTTTAAGGCCAAGTTTGCGCTTGACGCATCTGGCTACGGGCGTGTTTTCCCTAGACTTCTCGGTCTTGACGAACCAAGCGAACTTGAGATACGAAGCGCTGTATTTACTCGTATCAAAAATGACAAACGACCCGCTGACGCCACAAACGGCTACATCTACATCTATGTTCACGGCGATAACGAGGCGTGGATATGGACTATTCCGTTTAGCGATGGCATTACATCTATCGGCGTCGTATGCACCGAAGCGTTTTTCCAAAAGCACGGTATGAGCAACGAGGAGTTTATGGACCATATCATCGCCACTACGCCAGGCGCAAAAGAGCGATTCGAAAACGCAGAAAAGATACTCCCTGTTGGCAAAATAGACGGTTACAGCGCAAATGTCAAGTCGATGTACGGCAAAAACTACTGCATGGCGGGCAACGCTACGGAGTTTTTGGATCCGGTATTCTCATCCGGCGTTACGCTTGCGCTTGAGTCCGGCTACCGCGCAGCGCAGATGATAGACAGGACACTAAAAAATGAGAGCGTAGATTGGCAGGGCGAGTATGTCGATTATATGATGAAGGGCATCAATGTCTTTAGGGAGTTTGTAAAGGCATGGTATGACGGTAGGCTCCAAAAAGTCTTCTTTGCGCCGCAAAAATTGGAGCATATCAAACGCTCAATCTCATCAGTGCTTGGCGGGTATGTGTGGGAAGATAAAAATATTTTTGTGAGAAGTCCGAGAGCGGCTCTTGATACGATGATAGCGCAGATAGGCGATGGTAAATAAGAAGTATGGACGACCCCAAAGCCGTCCGTTTTGGTTTTTAGCCTTTTATGGAAGTGACTTTGTCGTTTTTGAAATATATAAAAGTTCTTCCGAATCTATGTTTCCAATAGTGCCACTCATCCATTTTTAGCGTTGGAGTCTCGTGCACCGGAGGGTAGCCTCTTGCCATAATGACTTCATTTTTTGTCATTCCGACTATTACATTTCCGCTTTTGATAGCTTCAGCGTGAGAGCCGCTTATTTTTACTGGAGTAGCCGAAAAAGTGCGCTCAACTAGACCTTTTACATTCAGCTGTGTGTATTTTTCGACATTTTCCATGCGTACTTTAGCATCGCCTAGCCCCGGCACCGTAAGCTCTATTTCATTGCTGTCGGTAGCGACTATCTGCACTTTTGAACCGGCAGATACGAATGTGCCTTTGGCGTAGTTTGTAGAGTAGTTTTTATTTTTTTCAAACCAAAAACCGACTTTTGCGTAGTAAACACCCAGTTTGACGCCCTGCTCCGTAAGCTGTTCCGTTGGAGCGGCGCTCTTGGTGGAGGAAGCCTGAGAGTTTGATGCGGAAGATGAAGAAGAGCCTGACGATGCGGCGCACCCCGCAAAAACAAGCGTTAATAGTGTAAAAGCAATTCCGGAAAACAAACTGCGCATACCGTTTCCTTTATTTTAAATTGTAGATATGTGTCTATGGTATGTAAAATTTACTTAAAAATATCAGCCTATTTATTGCGGCGTATCTATTTTGTAGCCGGTTGCCTCTACCGCCTTTTGCATAGTTTGAATCGTAACGCTCTCATCCGCTTCTACAAGGGCGGCTTGGGTTTTGAAGTTTACCTTGGCTTCCTTGACCCCACCAACCGAAAGAAGCGCTTTTTTTACCGCTAGCGTGCAAGCTATACAGTGCATACCTTTAACATGTAGTTTCCAATCCTTGGCTGACAAAAAAGCAGAGCACAATAAAATAGCTAACGCTATTCGCCCCATAAAAATCCTTCATACAGCGGATAAAATAAAACGGCAAGACTAAGTAAAAACAGTGCCCAAAAGAGCGCCTTTAGGGCTCTTGACAAAAAGCTAGGTTCGCAATCGCACTCAATCTGCTTTTTAAGCACCGTTTTGTAAAACCCTATACCAAGCATCGTCGCCGCCGCAAGCGTAAAAAGCCAACGATACTCAAAGAGCGCCGGAACATTGACGACTCCGGCAAAAGATACGCCAAATATCAAAAACAGCGTAGGAATAAGACAGCACGACGCCGATAACAATGCAGCCACAAACGCTCCGGCAAGAACGAATAGCGTATTTTTTTGCTCACGGATTATCATGGCATCAATCGGATTTTCTTCATCCGGGCGATTTATGAAGCTACTCCCTTTTGTAATTATAAGGCGAGTCGCTCCATCCTCGGCCGACTCTTCGACAAAATCGCAATTTTGCGACATTGCAAACCGTTTGCAGTTTTCGCGTCCGGATAGTGTATTGACCTCTAAGATTAGTTTTTCTCCAAAAGAAAGCGACTCAAGCGCTTTTTTGGTCTCTAGTACCGGTTGCGGACATGCCATATCACGGCAGTTTAGAGTCATGAATAGATTTTCTTGGATGTAAATTTGTAGCTGTATGCTGAAGGTGAGAATGGATCGATATATTCGCCGCCATCCTCTCCGTACACATAGCCGAATTGGTCAAGCACACCTTGTGTATTTGCCGGATAAAGCTCTATATCCCTTGCATAGTTGAGAGCTAGCCAGTTATTCTCCCAAAAACCGAAAAACTTTTCGGCTAGCGCTTTTGCCCTCGGGGAGTCTTTGACAATCTGCTCTTTTAAAACCAATTTTGTAATGTCCGCCGGGTCGCACGGAATCCAGCCGATCGAGGAGATAAAAAACTCCACCTTGCAGTGTTGGGCTTTCGTAATATCTTCCCCGCTTCCAAATGCCGCAGAGAGAGTCGAAGCGCCGAGTCGTATACCCAAAACTTCACGAGCCGGAATCTTTGAGGCGCGCATTAAAGCTACGCACAGAGCCGACATATCTAGGCATTTGCCGCCCATTTTACCGCTTTTTTCAAGTTCGGCAAGCATTGCGTTTGGACTACCGATACCACATCCTTTTACACTCTCGTCACGGTAGCTATTTGCCACAATCCAGTCATATATTTTTTTTGCTTTTTTGAGTTCGTCTTTTTCATTTCCTACGATTTTTGAGGCCATTTCGGCTATTTTGCCATCCGTTGGAATATGTGCAGAGGGGAGCAAAAAGCGTCTTGCTTCGTTAACGGCTTCAGAGTAGAGCGCTCTTTTGCGAAAATCACACTTTCTGTCTTGTGTGGCGACTTTGATGAGTATGTCTACTGTTTTTTGATTTGCGCCTCTCTTCCATTCGGCAAAAAAAGTACGGGCTCCATAGCTATTGGCGGCTGTTTCAAAAGCCGTGGAGGCGTTTGTGCGAACGCCAAGTTCGGTAACGCTTTGAAATCCTTTAATGTCGGATGGCAGAGGAATCCATAGTGAACACTCGTTTTTTCGAGCCGACAAATCAAAATGAAAGGTAAGCTCATACACGCTAACAGGTTCTGTGCCGTACGCAAGAGCAGGCAACAGAGCCATTGCGCCGAGCATGGCTGTTTTTTGTATAAATTCTCGTCTTTGCATTGTTTCTTCCTTATTTTACGACAATATCCGCATCTGTTTTTGCGATAACTTCAGCCACACAAGCGGCCGCTATCCCCATATCGGCGCATCTTCGTATCATATCATCCGCAGATGACGCTTTGAGGGCAATCAAAAGTCCGCCGGAGGTTTGCGCATCAAACAAAATCATCTCTTTTGCAAAACCTATATCTCTGCAAAAGCGCACTTTTGTCTGTAAATACTCCTTGTTGGCGTATGTTCCCTCCGGAATTATTCCCATCTCTGCCATCCCTTCAGCCTCCGCAAAGAATGGAACGGCGTCGGCATTTACGCTTATGGTGAGCCGCCCTGCGCTCATCTCCTGTAGATGCCCCAAAAAGCCAAAACCGGTCACATCGGTACATGCATGAGCCTCAAACTCTCTAGCGATTAGCGAGGCCTGATAGTTGAGTGCGCAAAGATTTTCGGCGACCCGTTTCATTGTTGGCATATCCAGCAAATCGCCTTTAATCGCCGTAATCAAAATACCCATTCCAAGAGGTTTGGTCAAAATTATCACATCGCCTTCTTGGACGGTATTGTTGCGCAAAACACGCTCAGGATGCACAAAACCGGTACAGGACAAGCCGTAAATCATCTCCGGTGTCTCAATCGTATGACCGCCTACTATTACCGCTCCGCACTCCTCGGCCTTACTCTGTCCGCCTCGTAGTATCTCACCCAAAATCTCGCTTGTATGGTGCTTTGCATCAAAGCCTACGATATTAAGAGCGGTTTTTGCCTCACCGCCCATTGCAAAAACATCGCTAAGAGAGTTTGCGGCGGCGATTTGTCCGTATATAAAAGGGTCGTCAACGACGGGCGTGATAAAATCAACCGTCTGCACCATTGCTAGCGTATCGCTAATTTTGTAGACTCCGGCGTCTTCATTGCCTTCAAACCCGACGATTAAATCCTTGTGGAACGATACAAGGCGGCATGTGACGGCAGATAAGGAGCCCGGAGAGAGCTTTGCGGCGCACCCAGAGGCTCTGACATATTTTGTTAGTTTTGCGTCGATGTTCATTGCACATCCTTTCGTATAGCCATCAGCTCTTGGAGTGTCTGCACCGTACCTTCGTGGTTTAGTTCATAGTCTATATTTGCCATCTTTTTGTAAACTTTATCATAATACTCAATTAGCAGTATTTCGGCGGTTTTGCTTTTGTTGCCTGATGCGTAAGCGTCAATCGCCTCTTCTTTGGCTTTTCTTGGAATGTATGGCGTTATTTTCTCCATGCAAGAGGTAAAATAGTCGTCGTCAATCGTTTCATACATAGATACCGTCCGCTCTATTCGCTGTGATAGAGGCGCTTTGATACGCACTTGCATACCCGTTTCCATCATTTCATATAGCCGTGTTGGTAGCATGATAGAGCCGATACGCATGCTTTCACCCTCAATAAATACTTGACGGCTACGGTCTAAAGAGAGCAGGGCGTGCGTTAGGCGGTTTTGAAACTCTTTTTGACTCGGTTGAGCTCCGTTTGCTCCGCCAAATACTGAGCCGTAGTGATTTGCCATTCCCTCTAAATCTATGCTATTGTCAAGTTGTTGCAGTAGTTCGCTTTTGCCGCATCCGGTGTTGCCTCGAAGCGTTATAAAATTAACGGGAGGAAACGACTCCAGATACTTTGTAACAAATCCACGATACGACTTGTAGCCGCCTACTATCCTATCGATGCGATAACCGATGCTGGAAAAAATAGTCCCGAGCGATGATGAGCGCATTCCGCCTTTTGCGCAGTAAATTGCAATTTTCGCTTTTGGCGTATACTTCGGGTGTAACTTTTTGATATGTTCGGCTGCATTTAGACATACAAACGCCGCCCCTTTGACTCTCGCCTCAAAAGGTGATACCTGCTTGTAGATAGTTCCTACCTCATGGTGCTCTGTATCGCTAAGCGCATATAGATTTATCGCTTTTGGTATATGAGAATATGCGTACTCTTTCGGGCTTCTAGCATCTATAATGAGGTCATACTCCTCAAAATTTTCAATAAATGTCTCTATCTCAATCGTTGTTATCATTCGTTATCTGTCTTTATCAAAATTATTACTTTTGCAATTGAGCCCTCTGAATAAATATATTTTTTCAAGAGCGACAAGTCGCAAGAGCCGTCTGCTGAAGACCTCATTTTGGGCTTTGCTCAAAATGTGAGAATTAATCAGAGGGTCTAATTATATACTTTTGCCGCTACGAGAATTTTGTTGTTTTTTTAGCCGTTATGATTCATAATGAACATATATCAAAAAAAGGAGAATATATGAGTAGACTAAAAGTGACTTTATCTTCTATTGCAGCGGCGGCGCTGCTTGCCGCAAGCGTGAGTTTGTTTACCGTAAACGCTTCGGCTATTACATTTAAAGAGTCAAATTCGCAAGAGCTAAAACGCAAGATGCCTGAGGGTGAGGGTGTGCTTTTGTCCTATTATGACGCCGTCAAAGACGCCAAAAAAAGCGTTGTAAATATCTTTACGCAAAAAACGGTCAAGCAGAATATGCAGGCCAATCCTTTTATGAATGATCCGTTTTTTCGCGAGTTTTTCGGTAAAAATTTTGGAAACGGCATACCAAAAGATAGAGTAGAGAGGTCTCTTGGTTCGGGCGTTATCGTAAGCGCTGACGGTTATATCGTTACAAACAACCATGTTATTGCAAATTCCGATACCGTGATGGTTTTTTTGGCCGATGAGAAAAAAGAGTACAAAGCAAAAGTAGTCGGCGCTGATCCAAAGACAGACCTTGCAGTCATCAAAATAGAGGCAAAAAATCTGCCTCCGATAGCCTTCTCCGATTCGTCAAAAGTAAAAGAGGGGGATGTCGTATTTGCTATAGGAAACCCTTTTGGTATAGGCGAAACAATTACGCACGGTATCGTCTCGGCTCTCAACAAAAACGGCATAGGACTCAATGAGTATGAAAATTTTATACAGACCGACACGCCGATAAATCCCGGAAACTCCGGCGGGGCTCTTATTGATAGCAGGGGTGGGCTTGTCGGTATCAATACGGCTATTATCTCGCCGACAGGACAAAATAACGGCATAGGCTTTGCGATACCTGCCAATATGGCAAAAAATATCGCAAAAACGCTGATTGAGAAAGGAAAAGTAGAGAGAGGCTTTATCGGCGTGTCGATGCGAGATCTTGATACGCAAAGCAGGAAGTTTTACGGCAAAGAAAAAGGCACGATAGTAATGGATGTCGTCAAAAACTCTCCGGCGCAAAAAGCCGGGCTCAAAAGAGGCGACCTAATAATCTCTATAAACGGCAAAGATGTCGAAAACTCTAGCGAACTCAAAAATATAGTCGGCGCCTCAGAGGTCGGAAGCGAAATCAAGCTTGGCGTAATCAGGGATAAAAAACCAATTAATTTGAGCGTTAAAATAGAAAAAGCAGGCTCAAAAGCCGTCCAAAACGGTGAATTTGAAGCGCTTGACGGACTATTTTTGAGCAAAATAACGGACGATACGAGAAAAAAACATAACATACCTGCACAAATAAAAGGTGTTATGGTGACCGGAGTCAAAGAGGGCTCTTTGGCTTCCAAGCTCAGATTTATGGTCGGCGATATTGTATTGCAGATAGACAATAAAGAGATAACTTCCATAGAGGAGATAAAAGCCATTGGCAGCATCGATGGTAAACAGCTGTTTATAAATAGGCGTGGCGTAATGCTGATGATAATAGCCTCTGAAAATTAAAAAGTATATAAAACATATAAACTTACTTGACATTAAAAAATTTACCCGCTATAATTTTCTCACTTTGGTTTAAAGGCGTAAAAATTGGCGGGTATATCTACAAAATCCATCTACGGTCTTGCCGCCATGTTTGAGCTAGCTCAAAACTACGGCAAGAGCCACATCCAAATCAAAGAAATTAGCGTAAATCTAGGCATTCCGCAAAACTATCTGGAGCAGCTGCTGGCGACACTACGAAAGACTGGAATGATAGAGAGCGTCAGAGGTGCGGGCGGCGGATACAAGCTAGCTCGTGACCCTGCCCAGATATGTTGTTGCGAGATTGTAGAGGCTCTTGACGGTGATGTGTGGCGGGTTGAAAATCAGCTTGCGAACGAAGCGTTAAAGTTATTTTGGGATGAGAGAAGCGAGATGGGCAAGAGCGTATACGCCTTAAGCCTCAAAGAGCTGCTCTCTTACAAAGAAAAAGCTACGGCAAATTTGGTTTATTATATCTAGGAGCAAAAAATGAGAGTAGCAAAAAGTGTCGAAGAGCTTATCGGTAAAACACCGCTCTTGCGACTAAACGGTTTTTCCGATGAGAGCGGAGCGGAGATTTACGGTAAATGCGAGTTTATGAACCCAAACGGCTCCGTCAAGGATAGGATAGGGGTAAACCTGATAAATACGGCTATAAAAAGCGGCAAAATCAGAAAAGAGACCGTAGTCATAGAGCCGACAAGCGGCAATACGGGGATAGCTCTTGCTTCAGTATGCGCCGTAAAAGGGCTTCGTCTCATCCTTACAATGCCATCCTCAATGAGCGTAGAGCGTCAAAAACTGCTTAAAGCGTATGGAGCGGAGATAGTCTTGACTCCGGCAGAAAAAGGGATGCGCGGCGCCGTGGAGGCGGCGGATGAGCTCTCCAAAGAACATAAAAACAGTTTTATACCGGGGCAGTTCGACAACGACGCAAATCCAGATGCACACAGACACTCTACGGCTCTTGAGCTCTTGGAGGATATGGACGGCAAAATAGATATATTTGTAGCCGCTATCGGTACGGGCGGTACGATAACGGGCGTCGGAGAGATACTGAAGGCAAAAATAAAAGGCATCAAGATAATAGCCGTAGAGCCAAAAGACTCTCCCGTGCTATCGGGCGGAGCAGCAGGGGCGCACAAGATACAAGGTATCGGAGCGGGCTTTGTGCCAAGCGTACTTAACAAAGAGATATATGACGAGATAATCACGGTCTCAAATGAAGACGCTTTCGCTGCCGCTAGAAGCATCGCCAGAAGCGAGGGTGTGCTAGTGGGTATATCCGCGGGCGCAAATGCGTATGCGGCGAGCATCGTGGCGGCAAGGCCTGAGAATAAAGGCAAAAATATAGTTACTGTGCTTTGCGACACGGGTGAAAGATACCTATCAACACCACTATTTGATTTTTAAAAACAAGGATTTTAAATGAATAACGAAACAATCTCAATTCACGCAGGATACGACAAACACGCAGGCGAAAAGACAATGGCTGTACCAATTTACCAAAGCACGGCGTATGCCTTTGATGGGGCGGAGCATGCGGCAAATCTATTCAGCCTAAAAGAGCTTGGAAATATCTACACAAGGCTGATGAATCCGACAAGCACGGTGCTTGAGACGAGATTTGCGGCTTTGGAGGGCGGGGCTAGTGCGGCGGCTACGGCGAGCGGCTCTTCGGCGATATTTTACGCCATTGTCAACCTCGTGGCGGCAGGTGAGAACTTCATAGCGGCAAACAACCTTTATGGCGGAAGCATGACGCTTTTTGCCCATACGCTAAAGAGGTTTGGTATAGAGGTGCGCTTCTTTGACCCAAAAAATCCTGAGACGATAGAGGCTCTCGTAGATGATAAGAGTAGGGCGATATTTTTTGAGAGCCTTTCAAACCCGGGGATAGATATAATCGATTTTGAAAAAATAGTAGCGATAGCCGACAAACACGGCATCGTAACCGTCTGCGACAACACCGTAGCGACTCCGGTACTATTCAAGCCGCTATCTGTAGGCATTGATGTGGCGGTGTACTCGACAAGCAAGTACATTACGGGGCAGGGGCTAGGCATCGGCGGCATGATAGTAGATAGCGCAAAAGCCACGGCAAAAATCAAGGACAACCCAAGATACGCGCACTTCAACGAGCCGGACGCAAGCTACCACGGGCTTATCTACTCATCCCTGCCGTTTCCTCCGTTTGTGCTTAGAGTGACACTATCGCTTCTCAGAGATATCGGAGCCGCTCCTAGTCCGTTCAATAGCTGGCTGTTTATCCAAGGGCTAGAGACGCTGACCATCAGGATGAAAGCGCACAGCGAAAAGGCTCTTGCGGTAGCAAAATTCCTAGAGTCTCACCCGAAAGTAAAATCGGTGAAATATCCGGGGCTAGCAAGCCACAAAGACCATGCGCTACTAAACAAATACTTCACGGGCGGACAGGCTAGTGGGCTTATGAGCTTTGAGGCCGAGAGCTTCGAGGCGGCAAAAGCGGTAGTGGATAGCGTGAAGATATTTACCCCTGTCGTAAACATTGGAGATAGTAAGTCACTAGTAACGCATCCGGCGAGTACGACGCATTCGCAAATGAGCAAAGAAGAGCTAAAAAATGCAGGAATTAGCGATACGCTTGTGCGCCTCAGTATTGGGCTTGAAGATGAGAATGATTTGATAGCGGATTTGACGGCGGCGTTGAACGGGTAGGCTTCATACCAAAACCCCGCAAGATTATGTTGTGGGGTTGCCGCTATTTGAGGCTAATCTCTTAGATATATCAAATGTTTATAATACTGTGAATCTAAAAACTCATTTATCAGCTCTTTTGATGGCTTGATGAGTTTCAACATCTCCAAAAGTGCGTCTTTGAGTCTCGGTAGGTCTTTGCCGATAACAGCCCAAAGTATTTCGGCATCCACGCCACGATAATCATGAGATATTTTGTCTCTTATTCCTGCAATATCCGACCAGTTTAACTTCATGGCTATGTCATCTTTTAGATTTTGGCTTATCTTTTTGGACTCCTCGCCGATAGCGATAAACAAAGATATTACGGCATTGAGCCTCATCTGCTCATCAGCCCAAATAAACTCATTTGGATTTGTAAAACCATCCGTATATATGCCGCACTTCTCGATACACTCCAATATGGTAAAGATAAAAATCAGATTTTCTTCTCTATACATATATAAAATCCTTTTTGGCGTAGTGTTTGACTATCGGGTTCATATATTTGAGCGCCACAAAGTCAACTTTTGACACATGAAGCTCGTGTGCAAGCTCGTCAGACAGGCGCAAAAACTCTAATCCGCTTTCAAGCTCAAACCCGCTATCTCTTTCATAGAATATATCCACATCACTACCCTCATTTGCCTCATCTCTTGCGTAGCTACCATAAAGTCCTAGCTGCGTGATGCCATACCTTCGCCGGAGTTCATCTTTTTTTGTTTTTAGGTGTTCTATTATTTTGGTTTTAGTCATTTAATATCCGTATTTAAAGTATTCATTTTTTCAAGAATACCTGCAAGTTCTGGAAATAAAAAAGTAATCAGTTCATCGTATTGTTTGTTGTGTGAAAAATCTTTGTTATTTTTCAAACTCTCTCTAATATTGTTCAATTTTTGCCGCCATTTACCGCTTTCGTCTTGATTTATTAAATAATCTTTACCATGATAGTGATTAATAGCCCAACCAAATATACCCAAGTATGGTTTTAAAATTGAATTTTTTGCATTAAATATTAAATGGGCTATTTCTATTATTTTCTTAAAATCAAAACCAATTGGATAGCCTTTTTTGGCGCTCAACAAAATGCCAATTATCCTATCATCAACTTTTTGTGGAATATCAATACCATACTCCCTGAATTTTGCAATCCATTCTCTAAACTCAACACCAAAATTCTCACTTATTTCATAGCCACTTTTACCCCTTGTTTCTTTTTCGTACCATTCTAAAAACTCGTGCCTAGCTCGTTCTTTTTTAGTAGATATATCGTTGCTTTCTAGGTCAAAATAAAAAGCTCTTTGCTTTTTAAGGTCAAGCGTCAAATCTGTAAAAGCAACGATGGAGGCACCCCATTCTACTTTTTGAGGCTCACCTTTATTTTTCATCCACATACAGCGTACATGAAAAGCCTGTTTTTCTTTTGACTTTTCAACGGTTTTATTGTCAATAATAAAAACATTACCATTATTGTTGTAGAAAATATCTTCTTGAGTCATTTTCGTATTTTTTGGATCAAAATCATTAAAAATCCAAAAAATTAATGCATTATTTTTGAGATAAAATTCTCTACGCTCGACAATAACACTCAAAAAAGTAGTTGAAAGCTGTATCTCAAAGGCAATAAGCTTGTCACAATACTTAGCCTTCACATCTGGTTTACGCCATTCACCATCAAAACCCTTAACTACGATTTCAGACTCAATATTACCAAAGCTTGCATCGTTTGATAGGGCATCAATTAACAACTCTTTCATATTTTTATGCGCCAAACTTTCTTTGGCTCCATTATATTGCATTGCCAAGATTTGTCTATCCGTCAGATTGTGACCGTTGTCATAAGGGCAGTTAGCATGTTTCTTGTGGGCAAAATGAAATTTGCGCTCTTCTTTTCTGCAGTTTAAATAAACATGTGAGCCACATATAGAGCACACATACAATGGGGCTTTGTTAACAATACCTCTCTTGAGGCTACTGCGAAATTGAATTAATTCGTCATATGTAAGCGAATCAATTAAGTCTTGGGTTTTAACGGGCAAGCCACTATGGCAGTTCATTACCTCTTTAATTGTGATTGTATCGGCACAAAAAGACATCTAGTCAACTTTGATTATTAACTCGATAAACAATTCGTTGTTATTAGCCATAAAAGCCGCCCTAGCCTTTTCGATTACTTCCAATTTATATTTCTGCTCATCGCTTCTAATAAATTGATGTTCGTTCAAATGCTTTGAAACTATGCTAGGAGCTACATAGCCCAATGATATTAAGTCTCCAAGCGTATTTTTTGCTTTTTCGTTTTCAAAGTCATAGGGAAACCGTTGGCAATAATGATTAAAGCCGCTAAACTGTCTAACCTCGTTGGAAACTCTAAAACCTTTCGGAGCTAATTTGGAACGCCTAGGATGATACATATCAAAACACAATATACGCCACTCATTGCCGCCGAATGTCACAACCTCATAAATATCAATAGAGCCTATAGAGCAATATCTATGAAAAAATATTCCCTGACCGTCGAGTGTTTCCAATCTTGAAAGATATGTCATCTCACCCAAAACGCCATTTACCGGAATCGGATTTGTTGCGGAACCAAATTCACCTACGGTATTCGGCAAAATATCTACACTTAAGCCGTTCTTTTGAAGCTCTGCCGTCGGTTCAAGGCTTGATTGATAATTTTCATCGTCCAATATTCTTTTTACTTTCTCAAATAGCTCGTTTTGTTGTTGTTTTTTACCTCCAAATAACCATGAGAACATTTAAAACCCCAGTACTTTAATTTTATTGATTATACAAAACGAAGATTATTTTTTGAGAGAGTTCCCGCCAAAGTCGGCGGGAAATGAGATTATAGTGAGTTTACAAGAACGGCAGATACTTTCTTAGCAAACGCCGATGGTGTCTTTGAGGCTCTCGCCCGATAGCATCACGGATAGGTCAAACAGCAGTTCGCCGATTTCGGCTACTTCTGTATTATTTACTAAAATTCAAACACAAACACTCAACCAACTCATCATACTCCGCACTAGACAGCATAGCTATTTTCTCGCCGATTCGTTTTTTTGATATAGCTCTGACATGGTTTATTAAAATATCGCTATTTTCTTTGAGGTTGTCTCTTTTTTTGAGCCTCATTCGATACGGCTTCATGTCTTCCACGAGAGAGGTGGAGAGCGGCATTACTACTACCGTGTCAAGCACGGAGTTTTCATCGTCTCCGGAGATGATGACGGCGGGGCGGATCTTGCCCACTTCGTCGCCTTTTTTTGGGTTAAAGTTGATAGTGACTATATCGCCTCTTTTATAGCCCATCGTCCACGCCCAGTTCGCAAAATTCGATGTCTTGATGGGCTTTTAGCTTGCGCAGTTTTTCTAACTTCTCTTTTTTTTCTATCGCATCGATAGCGGGTTTTATTAGCGCTTTATACTTTGAAGAGATGAAATATCCCAGACTTTTATTTGCTCGTTTGTCTACTATTTCGCCGATTGCGGTATCTTTAAGTAGTGAGGGTTTGTTTTGGATTGCCGTTACGCCGAGTGTTGTCATTTTTATTCCTTATAGAATATTCTATTAGGATTATATCACTGTTTATAAAATTAAAACTACAAAAAATAGCAACACTTCCGTGCTATTAACAAACCGTTTACTTTAGTGTGCAATAATGCTTTTTAATAATTTAATGAGAGTGCGGTGATATGTCATATAGATACTCAAATATAGCGTTGCGTTTTTGCATTGCGTGCCTGCTTCCTGTTTGTGTAGAGGCGGCGGATTTCGGTGATCCTTTTTCGGTTTCGCAGAGTACGAAGAGGCTGGAGTCTTACTCCAATCTCTCTTGCTCTCAGCCAGATTTATCCAAAGAAATGGGGCTTGTAGAGGTCGTGAACTTCGCTCTTTGCAACAATCCTGAGACAAAATCGGCATGGATAGGGGCGCTGTATCAAGCTGAGCAGGTGGGCGTCGCAAAATCGTCGTATCTGCCCTCCGTTGACGCTACTCTCTATTCAAACGGCGCAAAACAAAACTCCAAAAATACAAACACATCCGTCACTACCCAAAGCGGTTCCATCAACTTCTCATATCTTCTATACGACTTTGGCGCAAGAGAGGCAAGCGTAGAAAATGCAAAAAGGCTTCTTGACGCCGCAAATGCTACGCAAAGCGCAAAAGTTCAGTCTCTCTTTTTGTCTACGATACACTCTTATTACTCCCTTTTTGCGGCTAAGGCGTTGCTTGAGGCATATATAGAGACCGAAAAACTGGCAAAAGAGAGCTATGAGGCGGCGACGGCAAGGTATCAGGTCGGCATCGCAACTCCAGCAGATAAGTTGCAAGCTCTTACGGCATACTCGCAAGCTGAGCTGAATAGAGGCAGAGCAGAGGGGAACCTCAAAAATACACGGGGCGATTTGGCAAATATCCTAAATCTTGACCCGCATACGGCTCTAAATATCGCCATGCCTTCCACTAGCGGGGCGGGAGAGGAGTTTGGGCGAAATATCGAAGAGATGATAAAAGAGGCAAAAAAAAGCCGTCCCGATTTGGTAGCGGCACAGGCTCAGATAGAGGCGGCAAAAGCTTCGCAGGAGGAGGCAAAGGCTAGCGGCAAGCCTACTATTTCGCTCTCTTCTTCGTTAGGATATGGCGACTCTAGCGCCTCTGAGCCTACAAGAAGCTCATCTGTAGGTGTATTGCTCAACATTCCGATATTTAGCGGTTTTAACACTACCTACAAGATAAGGGCGGCGACGGCTCAGACGAAGATAAGAGAGCTGGAGTTTGTGAGGCTTGAAAAACAGGCGGCGCTCGATGTCTACAAAGCCTACAACAACCTAACGACGGAAACAAACGCCATAAAAGTAAGTAAAGACCTACTCATTAGCGCCGAGCAGTCGATGAAGACGGCTAGCGGCAGATATAAGGCGGGGGTCGGGAGTATACTTGACCTTCTGAGTGCTCAAAGCGCATTTGCAAGCGCAAAGCAACAGAGCGTTGAAGCTTTATATAATTGGTACATAGCCAAGGCGACGCTCGCTCAAAGTATGGGAAAACTGAACTTTACGGAAATAGAAAATATAGGCGGCAAAAAATAAGATGGAACTAAAAAACTTAATGACCGGTAAAAAAATTATAGCGGCGGTAGCGGCTTTGGCGGTTCTTGGCGGGGGCGGGTGGTATTATTTTGGCTCAATGTCCAAAGATACGCAGGTGTATAAAACCGCAAAAATAGAGCAGGGCGCCGTAGCGCAAAGCGTATCGGCAAACGGCGTACTAAATCCGGTAGTGCTTGTAAGCGTAGGTACTCAAGTCTCCGGTACGGTCAAAAAGCTACTTGTTGACTATAACGACAAGGTAAAAGCAGGACAGGTGCTTGCCGTACTTGACCCCTCGCTGTACGATGCACAGATGGCGCAGAGCGAAGCTAGCGTGAAAGCGGCGGAGGCTTCTTTGGAGCTTGCGGCAACATACGAAAAGAGAATGCGAGAGCTATATGCAAAAGAGTATGTCTCAAGGCAGGAGCTAGACCAGAGCGTGCAAGCTCTAAAAAGCGCAAAAGCACAACTCGCTCTTTCAAAAGCATCGCACACGAAAGACGCTACAAATAGAGATTATTCGATTATCAAATCTCCAGTATCAGGAGTCGTGATAGATAGACAGATAGATGTGGGTCAGACGGTGGCAGCGAGCTTCCAGACTCCTACGCTGTTCAAAATTGCGCAGGATTTGAGGCGTATGCAGATAGATTCTAGCTTTGCCGAGGCGGATATAGGCAAGATAAAGGTAGGACAGGAAGTCTCGTTTAATGTGGACGCTTTTTCTAACAGGGTTTTTAAGGGCGTGGTACGGCAGATAAGGCTTAATGCGACTACGCAGTCGAATGTCGTCACATATAATGTCGTAGTATCCGTGGACAACCCTGATGAGAAGCTAATGCCGGGAATGACGGCGTATGTCAATATCAAAACGGCAGAGCGCAACAGTACGCTCTTGGTGCCTAATGCGGCTCTTAGGTATAGACCGGCAAATATAGAGAAACAGCCGACATCGGTGGAGGCAAAAACAAAGAAAAAAGAGGGCGGAGCTGGACGAAACGCTACTGTATATCTCTTAGAAAACGGAGCGCCTAAAGCATTAAAAGTCGTGGTCGGTATTACGGATAATAAGCAAACAGAGGTCATATCCGGTTCACTAAAAGCGGGGGATACGGTAATTACGGATGAAAATAGCAAAAATGGAGCTAAAAAGCCAAATGCTCCGACAAGACTGTTTTAATGAAAAATAAAACCCCCGTAATCGAGATTAAAAATCTAGTCAAGAACTACAAAACGGAGGCAGGAGAGCTTGAAGTTTTGAAAAATCTGAATGTTTCGATAGAAGAGGGGGATTTTGTCGCTTTGATGGGTCCTTCGGGGTCTGGCAAATCGACTTTTATGAATATACTCGGTTGTCTTGATAAGCCCACAGCAGGAAATTATACGCTAAACGGCGTAGATGTCGCCTCTATGGACAAAGACGGGCTATCAAAGCTTAGAAACGAAGTCATAGGATTTGTCTTTCAGGGGTTCAATCTGTTGCCTAGAATCAATCTGATAGACAATGTAGCTCTCCCGCTTGTATATGCGGGAATCGGCAAGGCGGAGCGCACCAAAAAGGCGATTAATATGCTGCAAAGCGTGGGGCTTGAGAAGTACGCTACGCATCTGCCTAGTCAAATATCCGGCGGACAACAGCAGAGAGTGGCGATAGCAAGGGCGCTTGTCAACTCTCCAAAACTCCTCTTGGCGGATGAACCAACGGGAAATCTCGATACGAAAACGAGCGTTGAAATTATGAATATTTTTACGGATTTGAATAGGAAAAACGGCATTACGATAGTTCTTGTGACGCATGAGCACGACATCGCAGAGTTTGCGACGAGACAGATACACTTTCGTGACGGCAGAGTCGAGACGGATGAGAGAAAAGAGGGGAGAAGCGCATGATAACCCCTATGCTAAACGAGGCTTGGAGTGCGCTTTGGGCAAATAGACTCCGCTCTTTTTTGACGATGTTAGGAATGATGATAGGGGTCGGGGCGGTCATACTGATGTCGGCGATAGGCGAGGGAAGCAAGCAGACCATCAACGACTCTATTGCGGCGATGGGGAGCAATCTATTTATCGTGTTATCGGGCTCTACTACCTCCGGCGGAGCGCGCGCTGGGTTTGGTTCGTCTCCTACGCTGACGCTAAAAGACGCCGCCGCCATATCGGAGTTGTCAGGGGTGGCTGCTGTGGCTCCTGGGGTGCAGGGCGCTGTTCAGATGATATACGGCTCAAACAACTGGAGCGCAAGGGTAGGCGGCTCTACGACCGGATTTTTTCAGGTCAGGGAGTGGAGCGTGGAAAAAGGGTACCCCTTCAGCGATGCGGATGTTAGAAACGGAGCTAGGGTCGTAGTGCTAGGGCAAACGGTAGCGACAAATCTTTTTGGCGACGAAGACCCTGTAGGCAAGACGATACGAATCAAGCAAAGCCCGTACACGGTCGTCGGCGTGCTCGCTAGAAAAGGGCAGAGCATGATGGGTGACGACCAAGACGATACGGCTGTAGTGCCTATTACGACTGCTCAGAGAAATCTTTTTGGGGCGCAGTTTAAAGATAGCGTGCGGATGATTATGGCAAAGGCCCAGAGTGAAGAGATAATGCCTAAAGTCGAAAACTCGATAAACGAGCTACTAAGAGAAAGACATAGGATTAGAGCTGGGGCGGAAGACGACTTTAGCGTGCGAAACCTCTCCGCAGTGCTTGCCACCTCCGCCGAAGCCGCTAATGTAATGTCGATGCTGCTCGGCGCTATCGCCTCCATATCACTTCTTGTAGGCGGTATAGGCATTATGAATATCATGCTCGTATCGGTGACGGAGAGGACAAGGGAGATAGGTATCCGTATAGCCATAGGCGCTAGAGAGAAGGATATTTTGATGCAGTTTTTGATGGAGGCGGTGATGATTTCGCTTATCGGCTGTATCATCGGAGTCGTTATCGGCGTGGGCGGAGCTTTTTTGGTTGAAAAGATATTTTCTACGGCTATCGTGATTACGCAGAGCTCTATCGTCGTTGCCTTCTTGGTGGCGACGGGGGTCGGCGTATTTTTTGGCTTTTATCCCGCTAGAAAAGCGGCAAAGCTAGAGCCTATTGAAGCTTTGAGGTACCAATAATGGCGTTAGATTTATCGGATACTTTGGTAGTCGGCATCACCGCTACGGCTCTCTTTGACCTCGAAGAAGCCGATAGGGTGTTTAGCCAAACATACAAAAACAATCCGGATACGGCGATAGAAGAGTATCGGGCGTATATGCTTGAAAGAGAGGATGAGGAGCTAGGCGAGGGTACGGGATTTGCGCTCGTAAAGGCGCTCTTGGAACTCAATAAATATCAGCAAAAAAATGAGAGTCCGCTTGTCGAGGTGGTCGTCATGTCTAGAAACAGCCCTGAGACGGGCTTAAGAATACTAAAAACGATACGCAAAAAAGGACTCCAAATATCCCGCTCAGCCTTTACGGCAGGGGAGACTGTCGTGGATTATTTGGATGCTTTCGATGTGGACTTATTTCTGACTACCGATATTTCGGACGCTCAAAAGGTTATAGATAGCAAGATATGCGCCGCCGCAATGGTAAAAGAACTACCGAGGGAGCCGGGCGATATTCCGAAAGGGCAGGTGCGCATAGCTTTTGACGGGGATGCTGTGCTGTTCGATGAGAGTAGCGAGCTTGTATACAAAAGAGATGGGCTGAAGGCATTTCACGAAGCCGAAGACGCCAACCAAAACACGCCGCTAAATGAAGGACCGTACGCCTCGTTTTTGAAAAAGCTTTCTCGCCTGCAAGACAGACTCCCGATAAAAGTGGAGTACTCACCGATACGCATAGCTATAGTGACCGCCAGAAACAGCCCCGCTGAGATGCGTGTCATCAAAACTCTTAGAAATTGGGGCGTATATGTGGACGAAGCCTTTTTTCTAGGTGGAGTGGAGAAAAGCAAAGTGCTAAAAGCCTTCAAACCGCATATCTTCTTCGACGACCAAGACATTCATCTAGATACCGCCTCAAAGTCCGTACCCTCCGGAAAAGTGCCATATCCAAGTGATTCAAAAATGAATAGTAACGGAGATTTAAAATGAGTAAATTTATCTATCAATATTCCGCAGAGTTAGAGTTTAGCACGAAAAGAGCGGATGGGATATTGGAGTGGGGTGCTAAGATACTGGGTACGGATGAGTATAGAAAAGCCAAAAGCGTAATCGCCAGAAATATGTTTGGGCTAGAAGACGGCACAAAAATATTTCTGATAAGCCTCAATTTTTTGGGCGAAAAATAAAAAAGGAGTTCACATGGCGCTACACAAACAGATAAACGATATAGAGGCCGTAAGTCAAAAAGCAGGGAAGGGTGTGAGTATGAAAATGCTACTCTCATCTGACGAGTCGCCGAATTTTGCGATGCGTAACTTTATTATAGAGGTCGGCGGATATATGCCTTTGCATACAAATACGGTGGAACATGAACAGTATGTGCTTAGCGGCAAAGCCAAAGTTCAACTGGCAGATAAAACAGTGGAAGCAAAGGCTGGAGATATTTTGTTGATACCTGCCGGAGTTGCACATAGTTATGAGACGATAGGCGATGAGGCTTATAGCTTTTTATGTCTGGTTCCGAAGACTGACGACAAGATAGAGATACTTTCTTGCTAAAAAACTAAGGTAGCCGTGGGGTGGTTACCTTCGAAATCTATTTCTTGGATAGCTCTTGTGTAGCTGGTGATGATAAAAACTATGTCTTGCAGTATCGTAGATTAAGCCGTATACCAATACTGCTCCGGCAATATCCACTATGTCGTAAAAAGGCCTCCTATCCACAACTCGCTCTCTTATGTATACCGGCTGTTCATAGACTACAGTTCTGTTTTCTATAACTACACTTTTTATGACTGTATACTCAGGACTGTTTTGTTGGTTTTGCGACTGGATGGGTACCGGCGCTTGCTGCACCACCGAGAGACTTTCTATTTTATATGTAGTGTTGTCGCTACTGTTGTCATATAGAATGGTTCCATTTGGCAAAATATATCCGGCCGCAAACAGCGAAGACGACAGCAGCGTCGATACGATAAAGCATTTCATTGTAGTTTTCATCTATTAGCCTTTATTTTATGATTTTATGATAGCTGATAAATTTTATATTTAAGAGTGTGAATTTGGCGTGTATATATTTTCAAGAGAATATACATTATGTTAACCAAATAGTATTTATACTTTTACATACCTCATTGAGCCGACTCACAGTTTTGCGAAATCGGCTCCAAGGACTACTATTAAAACTTTGCGTGAGGCACCGGATAGTTTTCGATTACAAAATCAATATCTTTATCTCCACGACCGCTTAGGTTTACAAGAATTGTTTTGTCTTTATCTAGTGTTTTTGCTAGCTTCATAGCAAACGCTACGGCGTGAGCCGATTCAAGTGCAGGGATTATTCCCTCCAGCTGAGAGAGCTTATAGAATGCGTCTACGGCTTCGTTATCGTCGCACAAGCCCACTTTTGTTCTTCCGCTCTCTTTGAGATACGCATGCTCGGGCCCCACAGATGGATAGTCGATGCCTGAGCCGATGGAGTATACCGGAGCCGGTTCGCCGTTTTCGTCTTTTAACATTATGGAGTTAAATCCGTGCATGATGCCCTCTTCCCCATATGTCAAGGTCGCCGCATGTTCTCCAAGCTTCTCCCCTCTTCCCAGAGGCTCTACGCCGTAAAGATTTACCTCTTTATCGTCAATAAAGCCTGCGAAGATACCCATCGCATTTGAGCCGCCGCCTACACACGCCGCTATATTATCAGGAAGCCTTCCTTCCAGCTCCAAAAACTGCTCTTTTGCCTCAAAACCGATAATCGACTGAAAATCCCTAACCATCATAGGAAACGGATGTGGACCGACGACGGAGCCGATGCAGTAAATAGAGTTTTCAGGGTCTTTGACATACGCCTCAAATGCCGAATCTACGGCTTCTTTGAGCGTTTTTAGCCCGTGTGTAGCGGGCACTACTTTTGCGCCGAGAATTTTCATTCTGACTACATTTGGATGCTCTTTTGCGATGTCTACTTCGCCCATGTGTATCTCACACTCAAGCCCGAAATATGCCGCCGCAGTAGCTAGGGCGACACCGTGCTGCCCTGCCCCCGTCTCTGCGATAACTTTCTTTTTGCCAAGATGTTTTGCAAGGATAACTTCCGCCATGCAGTGATTTAGCTTGTGCGCGCCGGTATGATTGAGGTCTTCTCGTTTTAGATATATTTTTGCTCCACCGCAATACTCTGTTAGGTTTTTGGCGAAAGAAATCGGAGTTGGACGACCTTGATAATGTTTTCTGACATATTTGAGTTCATTGATAAATGCGGGAGAACTTTTTAGTTCTTGATACGCCTCGGCAATTTCGGCAAACGGCTTTTCCAAAACAGGAGGAATATATGCGCCTCCGAATTTACCGAAATATCCGTTTTTGTCAGGATGCGACTCTAGGTAGGTTGTTGCCATATATTTTCTCCCAAACTGTGTAATTTGCGGTTATTATATAGAAAATACGAAATTTTTTTCTATATTTTTTTGTTATACTCCATAAATATCAGCCGATACATTACAGCGGAGGAAAGCGTGCCATATAAAGAAAATAGCTTCTCGGAAAACAAGGAAGTCAACGACTTTGTGCACCGCGTACTGGCAGAAGTGCACACATTTGCCCAAAAGCAAGCCGACCACATCCAAAGACTAAACGAGATAGGTGCGGCGCTCTCAGCAGAAAACAATCTAGCAAAACTCTTAGAAATGATACTTACAGAGGCAAAGAACTTCACAAATGCCGACGGTGGAACGCTGTATATGATGACCGATGATGAACAGCATCTAAAGTTTACGGTCGTCGAAACCGACTCTTTGGGTATCAAAATGGGCGGAACTATGGGAGAGATTACATGGCCTCCCCTGCCGCTATACAAAGATGATGGCGCTCAAAATAGAGAGATGGTCGCCGCTCTTTGTGCATTAGAGGGCAAGCTTATCAATATTGAAGATGTATACACCGCCGCCGGATTTAACTTTGAGGGAACAAAAAAGTTCGACCAAGGCACGGGCTATCACTCAAAATCGATGCTTGTTATACCGATGAAAAACTACGAAAACGAAGTAATTGGAGTTTGTCAACTGCTGAATAGAAAAGACCCGCAAACAGGCGAGGTAACACACTTCTCAAAAGACGACGAAAAATCCACTACATCCCTCGCCTCTCAGGCTGCAGTCGCCATCACAAACGCAAAGCTGATTAACGACCTCAGAAACCTCCTCGAATCATTCATCAAAAGCATCGCTTCCGCAATCGATGCCAAATCGCCGTACACGGGCGGTCATGTTAGAAAAGTTGCGGAAATCACGATGATGGTGGCAGATGCTCTTAATAATGCAAATGACGGGGGTTATAAAGAGGTCAAATACGGATTTGATCAGCTAAATGAACTTCGTATTGCAGCCCTTATGCATGATGTGGGGAAAATTACTACTCCGGAGTATGTGGTCGATAAATCTACAAAGCTTGAGACGGTATATGACCGTATAGGGGTTATTAAAACCCGTTTTGAGGTGCTTAAACGGGATTATAGGATAGAGTTTTTGGAGAAAAAACAGGCTTTGGAAAAAGAGGGTAAAAGTGACGAAATAGCCTTTTTGGAGGCTGAATATGAGAGTCAAATAGCGATACTAGATGATGACATAAGCTTTTTAGAGGTTGCCAACATCGGCGGCGAATTTATGGCGGATGAAAAAATAGCAAGAGTCCATTCGATAGCAGAAAAAAAATGGAACGAGTGTGGCATCGAAAAACCGCTTCTTAGCGAAGATGAGGTCATGAATATCACAATTCGAAAAGGCACACTAACTGAGGATGAGAGACAAAAGATAAACGACCACGCCAGAATGAGCAAAGAGATGCTAGATCAGCTGCCATTTCCAAAAAAACTGCGCCGTGTGCCGGAGATAGCCGGAAGTCACCACGAAAAGCTAAACGGCAAAGGCTACCCACAAGGACTTACCGCAGAACAGTTAAGCCTAGAATCCAGAATACTAGCTCTTGCCGACATATTTGAAGCGCTTACCGCCTCAGACCGTCCATATAAAGACGCCAAAAAACTAAGCGAAGTAGCAAAAATAATTGGTTTCATGGTTAAGGATGGAGAGTTGGATGGAGAGTTGGTCAAATTCTTTTATGAGCAGAAGCTTCATATGGAGTATGGAGAAAAAGAGCTAAAACCGGAACAAATCGACATCTAAAAAGTACTTGTTTGCACAGGCCGACAAGACCCGTGCAAAAGGTTTTGCTACAGCGGTCTAAAGCCTATAAGTGTCATATCATCTCTTCTAGGCTCCCCTGCCCTATACTCCATCAGCGCTTCTTCTATTCGAGCCATTTGCTCATTCATATTTAGGCTTTGATTTTGCAGAATAATATCTCCAAGCCTTTTGCGTCCGAGTAGTCTTTTTGGTGCGCCACCCATATGGTCAGGAATACCGTCTGTAAGCATATAAAACGACATCCCCGCCTCTACTTTTATCGTATGGTTTTCAAACGGATTTTTCGGTCTTATGCTTCTATATCCTAGGCTTGCTCTAGTGGGTCTAATCTCTTCAAGCGAGCCGTTTTTGACATAGATAAGCGGTAGATTGGCGCCTGCGTATGTTAAGGTTTGCGTATCTGTTTCGTAGACGCAGATAGCACAGTCCAGTCCGTCGTCGGAGTCGGTATCCGGATAGTCTTGTCGAAGCTTTGTTCGCACTCTTTCATCAATAGCCGATAGAAGTTCGGACGGGTTGCTTATTTTTAGATCATGAATAGCCCTATGAAGCGCCGCAGAGGCAACCATAGTCATAAATGCGCCCGGTACCCCGTGCCCTGTGCAGTCTATAACTACTATAAAGCATTTATTATCTCGCCTTTCAATCCAAAAATAATCGCCGCCGACAACATGCAAAGGCTCCCAGCATACGAAAATATCTGCTATTGCACCGTCTAGCGCATGTTTGTCCGGCAAGGAGGCCTCTTGTATTTTTCTGGCATACCCTATACTCTCCATAACGAGAGAGTTTGCATGATCCAGTTTTGCGTGCGCTTCATCCAAAGCGGCCTTTTCTTTTTGAAGCTGTAACTGCTGCGCCCTCACCTGTCTTAACGAGCCTATTAGATGCGCCATAAATGCAAGAACTATTAGTATAACAAACCAATATTTTTTTAGCACATCCGTTAAATTGAACTTTCCTAAATCCTTGTACGGTCCTATCTTTAAATCTCTGTAAAGCTCATGCACTGGATTGTAGTCTGCCGGAACAGACCACCCTTTTATTTTTGCCGCTTTTGCTGCTGTGCTGTCTTCCGGCATCTCAAGCAGGGCGATGGCTACAAACTGAGCCAGCTGCTCATCCGTGTCTTTTAACTTGCTAAATGGCCACTCCGGATAGAGTCTTGTGCTCCTCAAATACGGAAATTTTTTATCGGCGCCTTGCGAATTTAGAATTTTGATATTTTTGAGCTCTATCTTGCCCTCTTTCGCCATTCTCTCCAATATATCAGTTCTTATAGCCCCTGCGTCACCCTCGCCTTTTAATACTCCAAGCACCACTTTTTCATGGTCGCCCAGCGTTTTTACCGTCAAATCACTTTCTGCATCTATGCCTGCATCTTTCATCTCTCTAAGCTGCATTAGCCAGCCGCCGAATGATGTTTTATCTACGGACAATAGTGTTTTGCCTTTCAGCTCTTCCAAGGTTTTTATTTTGCTGTCCGCTTTTGTCAAAAATACGCCGCCGAAACGATTGCATAAGCAGCCGTCTGGACCATGGTTTGTTAGTGTGGCTATACGGCTGATACCGTACGATGCTTCAAGCTCTATATATTGCCCGGTGTTTACTACGACAAAATCAACTTCTTTTTTGCCGACGGCATCGTATAGTTTTTTAAAATCAAGAGGTACAAGCTCAAATTTGTATCCGGCAATGCTTTCGCTTAGATAATTCATCGTCGGTTGCCACATTGTTTTGGCTACTGCCTCGCCCCTGTGTGCCAATACGCCTATCTTGACGGTCTTTACATCCGCAAAAAGCGTTGCCGTAAAAATAGAAAAAACAAAAATTGCGCTAAATAACCTCTTTATAAACAATAACACTATTTCTTCCTCCTCTTTTTGCTTCATAAAGAGCGTTATCCGCCTTTATCATGATTTGCTCAAACGAGCTGTCCGTATCAACGGCGCTATAAGCCCCTATGCTAACCGTAACCTTTAGAGATAAACCAAAATCCTCTATCAAAAACTCTTTGGCTTCTACATTTTTTCTGATTCTCTCTGCAACCTCAAAAGCTTCGTTACTCTGTGACTCAGGCATTATTACGACAAACTCCTCACCGCCTATGCGCCCCAAAATATCCGTCGTGCGGATGGACTCTTTGCAGATTGTCGTAAAACATTTAAGAGCGGTGTCCCCTGCCGCATGTCCGTGCGTATCGTTGATATTTTTGAAATGGTCTATGTCAAGCATCAAAATACACAGTGGGCGTTTGGTGCGTAAAAATCGTTTAATTTCATTTTCGCCAAACTCTATTAGTTGGCGTCTAGTATATACCCCTGTTAGGGCGTCGGTCGTAGCTATCGCTCTTAGCTCCGCCTCTAGTAGTTTTTTTTTGTTTTATCTCTTCTTCGAGGGCAGCGTTTAGTTCGGCAAGTCTCGTTGCTTGCTCTTCAAGTCTACTATTTGCCCCTTGCAGTTCGATAGTAATATTTCTAAGTTGTCCTTGTTGGCGGTCGCTTAGTCTGATTAGTCGTTGTTGCTCTCTAAAACTTCTGCGGTAGCCGATTGCTAAGCTTTGCATATTTTCGTGCACTAGCTTTGCATGTTCGTCAAAACTGCTTGCAAGCTCTTCGGCTTGTTTGATTACCCTCTCTTCATTGTCAAAGATACTAAAATCGTTAGATTTTGCATCATTAAGCATGTTTAGCCTAGCAGACAGAGATTGAAAGTAGCGTGTTCCATATCGGAGGCAAAATCTTCGCCAAACTCTAGCATCGTATCGTCATCCTCGTTGTAATGCCAATTGATAACCGTTTTTTTACCCATATTTTCGGCGGCGTCTTCTAGGAGCTGAAAAAGATTCATCAACACTTTTGCGCTGGAGCTATTAAAATAAGCAAACTCCACATCAAATACAACTGGAGCATCGAATTCGCTTGCCAAAAACTCCTCTAGCGCTTGATGTAGCGGTCCAAAAAAGGCGGATGCATCTTCCGGATACGACTCCCCTTTCATACTAAACACACCGCTTTCAAAATCAAACAAAACAGCGGGCGTTCTATCGGTCGCTTCTCTTACGATTTTTTCCATATTCCCCCCCCCTCTTTAAATGTATGCTTTTAAGCAAAAAAATGTCGTATCGCCGTCTATCATCGGCTCAAAATCAAATTCAATAGGCTCACTCGCTCTTTTGGCTATCTCAATAATGCCGATAGTAGCGCCCTTACTTTGTTCCTCCGGCGGCTCTTTTAGTTTTTCTCTATAGTATGCTTTAAGTCCCTCTTTATCGAGGCCTCTTACAATTTCAAGCCTCTGTCTTAAGAGCTCCACATCGGAGTTATCTACCGTATTTGAGCAGACAACAAAAAATTTATCACCCTCATATCCGACCGTTATCGTACCGCTTCCAAGTTCCACTTTTGTAGGTATTTCGCCCTCCACTCTCTCGGCGGAGTAGCGGATAATGTTTTGAACCTGTTCTACGAATACGGAAAATACTTTTTTTGTCGTATTTGGATCCGTAGCGTCAAGCGTCATTTTTTGTTTTAATGATTCGCCTAGGGCAAATAGTATGCCATCAGATACGAAACCGCTAAAAGAAAACATAATTCCTTTTTCATCAAGCGATTTTTTAAAATTGTAATACTCTTTCGCAAGCATATTTTTGACCTTTATATGGTTGTAATACGAGATTATATTAAAATCAAGTCACTTTATGCTCGCCGATATATCTATATTATCACCGTTATTTAGTGACTTTGGTCACTTTTTGAGGTTTTTTTCGCTATATTTTGCAACTAAAAATAAAAAGAGTATCTAGGGTGATTCAATTTAAAAAATATACTATTCTTGTGGTGGAAGATGATGAGCTCATTAGGGAGTCGTTTGTTAGATGCTTGGGCATGCTTTTTAGGGAGGTTTATATAGCCTCAAGCGCCGAGGACGGACTAAAAGAGTGGAATAGACGGCTACCGGATATAATTATTACTGATATTTATCTCCCAAAAATGAGCGGGATAGAGCTGGTAAAACTGATTAGAGAACAGGATTTGAAAATTCCTATTTTGTTTATGAGCGCCCATAGTGACCCACAGACATTTATGAAGACAATCCCTGTAAGCGCCGATGGATATATGATTAAGCCTTTTACATTTGAGGGTTGTTTGGATAGTTTGCAAAAATGCGTCCAAAAGTTAGAGCAAAAAACATCCGATGATATATTCCTAAAAGGCGGCGCAAAAGTAAATTTATCGACAAAAATAGTTACGATAGAAAATAAAACGAGCAAGCTTACCCCGCAGGAGTCGAGACTGCTATCGCTGTTTCTCAAATCTCAAGATACGACGCTGCATCAAGAGAGTATAATAAACACCCTCTGGGGCGGTGAGCAGATAAGCCCGAGCGCCATAAAAAATTTACTTCTAAAGATGCGTAAAAAGCTTGGAACAGATGCCATAGATACGCTAGTGGGGCATGGATATAAGCTTAATGTAATCCACTAAATACCATTTTAAAACAAACCCCGTTATTTGTATTATAAGCCTCTATTTTTCCGCCTAGTTTTTCGGTAACTATTAGTTTTACAAGGTGGAGTCCTACGCCTGTGCCGCCACTGTTTGCTTTTGTCGTAAAGCGGTAATCAAATATTTTGTCTAAATTTGCCGTATCTATCCCGCCGCCGTTATCTGTTATCGCAAGTATCGCCTTGCCGTTTTCTTTTGCTAACTCTATATCTATTTTTGGAGAGTCGGTATGGTTTTGTTGAAATACATCTTTGGAGTTGCTGATAATACTTAGTATGATGTTTTGGAATGAGTTTTTTGATCCTTCTAGCCAAATATCAGTATCTATTTTTGCGTTAATTTCTATGTTTAGTTCCTTGAAAACACACTGCAAAATACCAAGCATATCTTTTGTTGCTTCTCCTACATTAAACAGACTCTCTTTTTGATTTGGATTTAGAAAACCTCTCGTGTCGTCTAGCATTTTTACTAGAAAAGATATTCTATCGTTTACGCTTTTTTTGGAGCTCAAAAGAAGCTCATTTGTTAGCTCGTTATACTCATTTGCCATAGCTATTTCGCTCATTGTCAAAGAGATGGCAGTAAGCGGCTGCTTCCATTGGTGCGCCATCATGTCTAGCAGTTCGCCGATTTGCGCCATTTTTGAGCGCTCCGTTATCAGCTGTTCCCCTGCAAGCCGTTTTTTTGTCTCTTCATTAACTCTTTTCTCTAAAATTACATTTTTATAATAGAGCAAAAACACTACTATCAATATCGCAACAAGCCCTTTTAGGACGGTTTCATAACTTACCCCCTCTTCTACTACGACGCTAAACCATTTGTTTAAGATAGCATCTTTTTCGGTTTGAGTTATGCTTTGCAACCCTTTTTCTACTATGCTTACCAATGGTTGATCATCATTTCGTACGGCAGCGCCAAGCTCAAATCGCTCGTCAAATCGAGCAGATACTTTAAGTCCATTCCACCCCTCTTTGCCCAAAGCGTAGCTGATAGCCGATAGAGCATCAATATAGCCGTATACAAAACCGTCAGCCACCTTTTTTAGTCCTTCATTGCGATTTTTTACCTCGACAAAATGAGCATTTGGGTATTTTTTCTTTAAAATATCGACAATGGCGTATTCTTTTACGATAGCAAGTGGTTGTTCGAAGGCGTCCGAAGAGTTGCCGATGAACTGCTTATCATCTTTTGTGACCAAGGCTAGCGGAGATGAGAAATACGGCTTTGTAAATGTAAAAAAGTTCTGTCTTTGTTGTGTCTCCATTGCCATAGACAACATATCACACTCTCTGTTTTTTGCTTTTTGCAAAGACTCTTCCCAATTTTTTGTCGGCACTACGCTAATTTTTATTTTTAGCCTTTCGGAAAGTATTTTTAGCATATCAGCGGCTATACCCTCGTGAGTACCGCTATTTGTTAGTCGCTCTAGCGGTAGCCAATCAGGGTCTACACATACTTTTATTTCGCCTTTTTCCGCTAAGTATGCCTTTTCTTTATCGGTTAGCGTAAGATGTTCGGAGCGTATTTTTTGAAGGTAGTTTTCTAGAATAAAGTCGTTTAACGGCTGTTTGCCGTCATGTTGAGCCATGCCGAGCTCCTCGTAAACGCCAAGTATCTGTGTGAGCCTCCAGGGATACAAGTATCCAAGTTCTACGGTGTCACTCTTAATAAGTTTTTGCATCTGCGAGGCTTCAAATAGGAGTTGTTCTTTTGTTTTGTTTTCCGTATTGTAGTGCCTTAAAATAATCTCGCTAATCTCATCCGGATGCGAAAGCGCATACTCCCAGCCTTTCATAGATGCTTTTTTGAAGTTTTCTACCAATTCGGGGTTGTTTTTTGCAAAACTTTGAGTCGTAAAAAGTATATCCCCGTAAAAATCTATCCCGACGCTTTTTGGATAAAAAAGACGATATTTCGCCTTTTGTTTGCCAAGATAATAAGGCTCATCGGTAACATATACGGACATAGCATCCACGCTTTTATCCAGTAGCGCTTTTGGGGTGTTTGTATGCTCTATGATATTTTTCTGGTTAAGCTTGATACCCTCTCTTTTGAAGTATGCTTCCAGTTCTGCCGAGCCGTGCTCTAGCATTATTTTTTTATCCCTCAGGCTTTGCATAGATGATAGATTGCTATTTTGCAGTGTCATTAAGGCGAATGGAGAGTGTTGGAATATAGCGCCTAAGGCTACTACCGGATCCCCTCTATGATAGCGCAGTAAAAGCTCGCTGGTATATATGCCAAACTCAGCCTTTCCATGCAAAACATCTCCGTAGCTATCTTTTGTCTCTTTGATTTGGCGAAAGCGGACATCTAGCCCTACATCTTTATAAAACCCTTTCTCCTTGGCGGCGTAGTATCCTGCAAATTGAAACTGGTGATTCCATTTGAGTTGTAAAGTGACGCTTTTTGGCGCTGTGGCTTGCGCTGCGAAAAGTGTTAATACCGATAGGAATATAAGGAGTATTTTCTTCATTTTCTAATTATAGCAATTTAAAAACTTATAAGGAGTATTTGGTTGGATATATTTTGGAGTTAAGAAGAGAACCCGCCGTAGCGGGTGTGATTGCGGTGTTTTATTTTACTTTGTCTAGGTAGTCGCCTGTTTTTGTATCAACTCTTACTTTATCGCCCTCAAGAACATGGTAAGGAACTTGCACGGTAACACCTGTTTCAAGTTTTGCAGGTTTTCTGCTTCCGCTTGTAGTATCGCCTTTGAAGTTTGGCGGCGTCTCTACTACCAGTAGCTCAACTACGGCAGGTACATCAACCGTAATAGGCTTACCGTTATGGAAAAGTACTTCCACTTCCGTAGAGTCGATAATATAGTCTTTTGCGTCGCCTACTTGGTCATGCGTAAGCGGGTACATTTCAAATGTCTCTTGCTCGATAAAGTGCATATAATCATCATCGGAGTATGAGAAGTTCATTACTCTTTGCTCCAGATTCGGCTCATCCGCTTTATCGCCTGCGTGGAATGTCTTTTCTAGTACTCTTCCGTCTATAAGAGATTTGATTTTTGCCCTTACAAAAGCTGCGCCCTTGCCAGGTTTTACATGTTGATACTCTACAACCCTATATGGGATGCCTTCGAGTTCTATTTTGAGACCTTTTTTAAGGTCACCCATTGAATATGCCATGCAACTACCTTTTTTATTTAATTATTAATTATAAATTATAACGAAGCTATCGTAAATTTTACGATTATAGCTTCGGTTCAAGATGCTCTAGTCCGACCTGGTCGGGATTTGTTCCTAATACTTTATGTAGCCCTTTTCTTCTAACAAATCTCCAGAATAGCAGAGGAATGACGACAAGCGTCAATACCGTAGAGACCAAAACGCCAAAGATCAAAGAGACCGCAAGACCTTGCCATACCGGATCTATGACGATGACGGTGGAGGCCAAAATAATAGCCAAAGCGGTCAATAAAATAGGCTTAAATCTAGTAGCGGCAGCCTCTATGACGGCATCTTCAAGCGACATTCCGGAGCGCAACAGATCAATGGTAAAGTCGATAAGCAGCAATGCATTTCTTACGACGATACCGGCAAGCGCAATAAAGCCTATCATACTGGTAGCCGTAAAATAAGTAGGCATTGCAAAATTCATAATAAAATGCCCGAAAAGCACACCGATAAATGTAAGCGGAATAGTCGACAAAACGATACCTGGAATTCCGAAGTTGCCGTAATATACGACCATCAAAAGGTAGATAAGGACTACGGCGATACCGAATGCGCCGCCAAGATCCCTAAATACATCAAATGTAATATCCCATTCGCCGCCCCATTTTATATCATATACTTCACCGGTCTTATTGTCTTTTGCTTTTAGCGCTAGTCGTGGATTGCCGTCGTAGCTGAAGGTATACCCCTCTAAAAACTTATTATTTTTTAGTTCAGACCAAGCGTCGGCAAGAGCGTATACGGAGCCTCTTTTGTTCATCTCGCCGGTTACCATCGTAATCTCTCTTAGGTCTTTACTGGTAACAACGCCCTCTCTTGGAATCATCGTCACTTTGGTCACCTCGGAGAGCGGCACCATTCTTCCGGTCGCCATAGACATAAGCTTGATATTTGCCAAATCCTCTGGAGAGTTTCTACTCTCTTTATCGAATCTTACAAAAATACCTACCTGCTCTTTTTCATCAGGCAGATGCGCTACGCTCACAACGGCTCCGCCCATAGACATAGCCAAAGTTTGTGCTATCTGCTCTGTTGTAATTCCACTTAGAGCCGCCTTTTGTCTATCCGGCACTATCGAGTATTTCATTACTGCATCGTCTGCGAATATATCTATATCAACGATACCATCTGTCTTATGGTAAAGCTTTTTGATACCCTCGGCAAGACGCATTCTGCCCTCATAATCGCCGCCGAATATCTCCGTTACCATCGTGGCTACGACCGGAGGCCCCGGAGGGTCTTCTACGAGTTTTATCTTGGCGTCTGCGATAGATTGGCATTGCCCTTGAATAATCGGTCTCATGCGACCTACCATCGGTGCTGATTGCTCATTTCTATCGTTTTTATCTTTTAGATTTACCCTGATTTCAGCTACATTGTCCCCTTTTTTCATTCCCGTTCCGCGAAGAAGTCCGTTAAAGTCTATGACTCCGGTCATTCCGGTAAATGTCTCATAATCGGCGACTTCAACCTCTTTTGCCAAAATATTTTCAACGCATTGCGCCGTCTTTTTGGTCTGCTCTATAGAGGAACCTGTAGGCAAATCTATCGTGATATTGAATGTATTGTTATTGCCGCTCGGTAGCATTTTGAATAACACCAAGTGAAAAACCGGCAAAGTAAGCGAAATAAAGAATAAAATAATAATTCCGCCCATAAATGAGTATCGTTTTGAACGAACTTGAAGCATAGGTCTTACATATTGTTGATAAAAACCGTAGATTTTTGTCTTTTTCAGATCAAACGGTTCGGCATGGCTATCGTGTTTTAAAAACTTAAGCGCCAACCACGGTGTAAACATATACGCTATAGCAAGCGAGGCTAGCATCGCAACGGGCACATTGAACGGAATCGGACGCATATAAGGACCCATCATTCCCGTAACAAACATCATCGGCAAGAATGCAAATATAACGGCAATTGTGGCAACATTTGTCGGATTGCCTATTTCGTTTGTTGCTCTGACTGCCGCCTCATCTCTCGGCTCTTTTGCCATCGCAAAGTGTCTGTGAATATTTTCGATAACGACGATAGCAGAGTCGACCAATAGCCCAAGCGCCAAAATAAGCGCAAAGAGGGTGATTCTATTGATGGTCTGTCCGACAAGCATGCCTATAAAGAGCGTTATCGCCAAAATAAGCGGCACGGTAAAGGCGACTATCAAAGCCTCTTTCCAACCCAATGTAAAAATGAGCAGAATGACTATAATCGCAATAGAGATAAAAATATGGAAAATTAGCTCATTTACAGCCTCATCCGCCTTGTGTCCATCGTTTCTAGTCGTAATAATATCAACTCCGGCGGGAAGCGTAGATTTTAGCTCCTCTATTTTTTTCATTACATCTTCGGCTACAAATACCGCATTTGTGCTTCGTTTTTTTGCCAAATAGAGCGTTACCTGCCCTACTTTGTTTTTGCCAAAACTAGTCTCGCCTTTAAAGGCAAGTCCCGGCGTAATCGTTGTTTCCTGTTTTTCTTGAGCGTTTATACCGTCTTCTATTTCGGCTATATCTTTTAGATAGATAGGTCTGCCTTGGTAGTTTGCGACAAGAATATTTTTTAGATCATCAACGGAGTTTATAAAACCGGAAAATGAAGCAGAGAGAGAGAACTTATCCCCCTCGAAATTGCCTAGCGGGTAGCTTTTTGAAGCGCCGCCGAGCGCCATTGCTATTTGACCTGGAGCTATATTGTATCCGGCGAGTTGCGCTGAGTTCATTTTGATATTAAACTGCTTTTTGTGACCGCCTTTGATGCCGAGCACTGATACATTTGGCACAACGGATAGAGGCTCAATCAGCCTTTGCGCCATTCTGTACAGATCCGTGTCGTTATATTTTGAGCTTGAAAGCGCAAGTGTTAGTATCGGCACCTCATCGATGTCTACAGGTTTTACCAGTGGAGACATAGCCTCTTTTGGCAAAATATCCATATTTTGCATAACTCTATCGTAGAGCTTTACCAGAGATTTTTCTTTGTTTTCGCCCACTTTGAAAGCTACCGTGACGACTCCGAAGTTTTCAAAAGCCATACCGTAGATATGGTCAACCTCTGTCATTTCGTTGAGTTTTCTTTGAAGAGGGTTGACTATGATATTTTGCACCTCCTCCGGTGTGGCTCCCGGATATGCGACTATTACACTGCCGCTAGGTACATCTATCTGTGGATTTTCTTCTCTTGGCGTAAATGATACGGCAATTACGCCCACCAGAATGATAAACATAGCGATAATCGCCGTTATAGGACTAAATAGAAACTTTCTAGCAAGTTTTCCGGCGCTATTTAACGATAGCTCTTCTTCGATTTTTGCTATTTCTTTTAGCGCAAGCGGATTTTCGCACTCTATTTTTTCTTGTTTTTTATGCATCTTGGCTTTCCTAATTTATCGCCTGGCCGTCAACTAGGTCAGCCTTTGGATACTCTATAACTTTTGCGCCTACTTTGACGCCCTCGACTTGAACCTGATCGTTTAACGCTCTAACTACTCGAACCGGATAGAATTTTACTTTTCCAGCTTCCACCGCAAATACACCTTTTATCCCGCCTCTGCTTGTCAGCATACTTGGAAGTATCGATACGCCGCCGCTTTTGTCGCTTGAGGCTACCAAAAGTTTTGCGTACATACCCGGAATTAGCCCAGCTTGGTCTTTTATGCTTGCCCTAACGCTAAAAGAGTGCGTAGCCATATCGGCGGCAGGTGTTACGGATATTACGGTTGCATCGCTTTTTTTGTTGGCTGAAGGAACGACTACCATGGCGGTTGCGCCTGGTTTTATTTTGCCTGCGTCTTGCTCCGGTAGCGTCACATTGATTCTAAGATTATCGGAACCTGACACTATTAAAACAGGGTGACCGGGAAGCGCCATTTCCGATACATTTGCCATTTTTCGTACAACCACACCGTTTACCGTTGAGCGTACTGTTGTATATTTGTACTGCTCGCTAGCTTGATTTTGCCCCTCTTTTGCCATCTGCATACTCTGCTCTCGCATCTGCATATTGAGCTTCATTTTTTCCAAATCTCTAAGCGCTACCGCACCTTTTTCATATAGGGTCTGAAATCTATCGTAGTCTCTTTTTGCGTCATCATACGCTAGTTTTGCCTGCATGGCGCCCGCATCCGCCATTCTTTTTCCGGCATCTATATCGGCAGGGTCTACCTCAAAAAGCAGCTGCCCTTTTTTGATTTTGTCGCCCTCTTCGACCGCTATTCTTTTGATATATCCCATCATTCTAGTGGATACCATCGTCTCGGTAGGAGAGTATAAAACGCCGACAAACTCTTTGCCGCCGCCGCCGTTGATAGCTTTTGCCTCTCCTATCTTATAATTAGAACCCGCCAAGGCGATAGAAGCCATGGCGCTCAAAAGCAATAAAACTGGTTTTTTCATTCTCCGTCCTTTTCTACAAATTTCATTCCTAGCGCCAATCTAAGCTCGGCCGCCGCCATCGCTTCATCATATTTTGCCTGTATTAGCTCTGCCCTTGCTTTTGCGGCATCAGCCTCTTTTAGTAGCAAGTTTGCCATCGGGGTTAGACCGTTTTTGTACATCTCTGTCGTATGTCCGACAACCTCTTCTGAGAACTCTTTGCTTTTTTGTTTTTCGATAATAACCGCTTTTTTGGCTTGATATGTCAGAAAATTTTTCTCAACATCAAGGGCTATTCCGTCTCTCATATATTCATAGTAGTTTTTTGTCTGTAGATATTCGACTTTTGCTTTTTGTGCATCTGCTCTTGTTTTACCGCCGTCAAATAGCGTATAGTTCAGACCCACGCCGACAAGATAGTAGCTTTTTTCGTTATTCGTAGTTATTCTATCGTCACTAAAACCGTATTTGGCTTGAAGCCCTATCATCGGCCACTGATCGGCGCTTTCAAAACCGACTTTATTGTGCATGGTTTTGAGATTGTAATCCATCCATTTGAAGTCTTCACGATTTAAAAGAGCGTCTTGTTTTAGTGTTTGTAGGCTCTCTTTTGTAAGAACTGTTACATTTTCAAAAGCGCCGACATCCGTGATAGTCTCATCTGAGCTTAAAAATCTAAGGTACGCTAAGGCTAGTTGATATGCGTTGTTAGCCTCTATAAGTTTTGCATTGACTTGTGCATCATAACTCTCGGCCTGCAACTTATCTGATTTTACCACCATTCCGGCATCTAGAAAATCACCCGCCAGCTTTACAAAGCTACTCGTTGTCTCCTTGCCTTTTTTTGCAGCCTCTATAAAGTATTTTGCCGCAACCGCTCCATTGTAGGCGCTTAGAGTCTCTTTTGCAAGAAGCTTTTCATCTCTTTGGAACTTAATCTCGTTGGCTTTTACCTGAAGCGCCGCCATTTGTCTTGCGTGATATAGTTTAAAGCCTGTAAAGATAGGCAGTTCGTAGCTAATAGAAGTATCGAAATTCTCTATTGATTTTGGTTTATTCAAATCTTTTGGCACAACATTTAGCAAATTTGGATTTGTCATATCAAACGCTGCAAAACCAAAATCGGCAAATGTTGCCTTTCTGCTTCCTAGTTTGGAGGCGAAAACATACATTGGATTGTTTGTATTCATATATGTCTCAGAGACTACCACTTTACCTAGGTTCATGCCTTGCGCCGCGTTTAGTTGTTCTTTTGCAATATCTATATTTAATCGCTTGGCTTGAATCTCTTTATTGCTCTGTAGAGTTTTTTGTAATATTTCTTTAAATTCGTATTGTTTTGCAAGCAACAAAGCAGGCAACGCAACAGCTAAAACAAATCTAATCAAGCTTTTCTCCTTTAAAATAAAAAATAAAAAATCGTAATAATTACTACGAATAATAAATGTAATTATAAAATACGATAATTCTGAAGTCTAAATTGTAGCATAATTAGCCATATTCAAAGCAGTCGGTAGAAGACTTTTTTTACGGTTTCATCCAGATAAAAACTCCTACTAAGGCAACGATAAATTGCAACGCCAAAATAAACATCGAACCTATTATATTACCGACTTGACAACTTGTGCACTGTTTGTATTTTTTGGCCTCGTATTGCGCATAGAAAAAATAAACTACGATTAAAATCGGAACCAGCCAAATTGCATATTTTTCGATTGCGTATATATATTCTTTTGAACCGTGAGAAAAAAACGGAATAATGAATGTTACGATAATTCCCAATATTAGATATTTAGCTGTTTTTTTGATATATTCCCTGTAAAAAATAGTAGGACAAGAGCCGCTGCTACTATCTTTTACAAGCCCGAATTTTAGGTAGTCGTTGATTTGCTGTTTTACGCCATTATCTACTCTGTCCACAAAGGTGCTTCCAAAGCTATAATCAAGCTGATGCTGCAATACCCTCGCCGCTTCGCCCTCCAAATCTTTATGATGAGCTTCGCCTCGCATATCTTCGTATATAATTGTAATTCTCTCATACCTATCGACATCCACGCTTATGCCCTTATAGTATAAGCTTCGCTCCGTTGCCGTAGCTTTGCCGCTATGTTTTATGATTCTTGCGTTTATATAGGGCGTATAAATGTTATTTTCTTTAATTACGATGATATTGTATTGAACGCCTATGAGAATGGCGCTAAGAGCCTCGATGTCATGCGCTTTCATGGTGTCTATCATGTCGCTAATCCAGCCTTGAAGCTCGTCGTTAAAGAAACGAACATTTGCGCTAATAAGCTTGACGGTTGGGTCTGGGTATTTGATTATATCTTTTTGCATTTATTGGGCTTTCGAAAGTTACCCGGCAAAAGCCGGGTAAAAAGTTTTAGTGGCTTTTGCTTACCACAACAAGCATTTTTAGATTTATCGCAACAAATCTAATAAGCTGCCAAATTTTGCAAGTTCTAAGAAATCTTGCCGTTTTGCCGGGAATCATAGCCGTGTTAAATTTTTCATTTTTACCGAAGTTTACTTCTTCTACTTTTGCCATTTTTTTCTCCTTCTTTTTATTCTGGAATTAGCGTCCAGCCTGGTTTGAGCTTCGCTTTGTAAAGAAACATATAATGTAAGATATGCTTAATCCAGTGACCAGCAAGACCTATTTCACCAAATGTGTAGTCCGTATCCCTACCCGTTCCCGGATATTTATCAAAGTTTGGAACAACCGGATATACCGTCATTGCCGCAGCTTGACCGTCAAGCCAGCCTTTTCCGGCAGAAGCCACACACGCCGCTCCCATTTCCGCCATAGAGGCCTCATGTAGATGAGCGTTTGCCCCTTTTGTGATTAGGTCGCATATACTGTGAGCTACCGCTTTTCCAATGATACCGCTTGGCATACCTGTTCTTGGAGGAGTCGGGTTGATTACGGTGCCGTTAGGCGACTTCATCGGTTTTGAGATGATATGCGGAGGCGCAAAAGCGATTCCGGCTGCAAATATATTTTTGTATGTCGGATTTTGGTATTTTCTAGGCCAATCGGACGCTTTCCACTCTGCGTACGGTTTTGGCGTATAGTCGGCGTCTACTTTCATAAAGCCGTTCGGCGCAAATATCTGATCAGTAATATCCTCACCCGCTTTGTTGTAAGCTTTTAGTCCTTGTCCTGCAAATGGCGGAATAAGCATTGAAAAATCAAATGTCTCCTCGCTCATTGTGCCATCCAGCTGCTCATAGCTTACTTTTCCGGCTTCTACCTTATTTACATGAGCGCCAAGGATATAGTCCACATCTCTCTCCGCAAAAAGAGACTCCGTAAAGATTCTAGAGCTTACGACATAACCGCCGACTTTCATATGAAGTCCGCCCATGCCGAAATCACCCAAAAACGATTCATTTGAAATCCATTTTATTTCGGCTTTGTCTCTAACGCCTGCTTTACGAATCTCATGGTCCACATTGAAAATATATTCAAAAGCGGCGCCCTGACAAGTACACATACCGTGCCCCGTGCCTATCAAAAACTTCTGTTTTTCGCCTTTTTTCATCTTCTCTATACATTTTTGAAGCTCATGCGCCGCATGCTCGGCGTGGTCTGCGGTACATACCGATACCGTATGGCTTCCGAGTTGTGACCCCTCTCCTAGTCCTGGAGTGGCGCCAAAGTTTAGTTTTGGTCCCGTGGCGTTAAGAAGATAATCGTATGTTATCTCTTCGCTTTGACCGTTTTTGCCTTGGCCTGTATACTCTACGGTCACAAAAGGCTTATCGCTTGATGCGCCGCCTTCTGGATTGATACTTATCGCTTTAGCTTGTTTGTAGGTGATTCCGGCTTTTTCGTACACCGGCGCCAAATCAAATGTAACATCTTCTTTTGTCATTTGCCCTACGCCGACCCAGATATTGGAAGGTATCCAATTCCATTTTGCATTAGGCGTCACTACGACGACCTCATGCCCTTTTCCTAGCCATTTGGCTGCAAAAGTAGCAGCCGTATGCCCTGCGACTCCGGCACCCAAAACAACAACTCTTGCCATTTCTATCCTTTTTGTTAAGCTTGTTTTACGAAATCAATAAAAAGCCAAATCAAAGCGAATAATAATCTTGGATTCATTTTGTTGAAGATTATTATTCAATATGACTATTATAATTTTTTACAATAATCAAGTTGGTTAATAATTGTATAATTAAGCTTAAAATAAAATTACAAAATAGTGTCAAATATGTTGTTTTTTTAATAAATACTATGATTGTAGTATTATGTAAAAGATTGTTATTGATTTATTATATGAGTTAGTTAAGAATTGGTGATTTAATGTTTACTTACACATTCAAAAATTTTTCAAAAAGACGCCTAAGTATTAGCGCATCTTTCGGGCTTCCGTTGACTTTTGCCCTATCTTCCAATGAGAGTATCTCTTCTTTCGAGAGGTTAAAGTATATAACGCTTACTGCCGCATCAAACTCTTGCTCGGCAAGTTTTTTGGTTAGCACGGTTTTGCCTATATTTACGGATATAGGCTTCTCGTCCGGCGAGGGTTCGTTTTCTTCAAATATCCGCATAAGACTCATAAAGTTGGTATAAAAGTCAACAATAAAGGCTATCTGCTCGTCAGACGAATAGTGCGCTTTTTGGCGGAAAAAAGGTCCCGCCTCCTCTATGTAATCTTTGAGTTTGGCGTGCTTTTTTCTTATCTCTTCTATTTTTTGCATTTCGTTATGCCTATATTATGCCGTTTAGTCGTAAAAGCGCAGAGCTATCGGTGTCTCTTCCCATAAACTCTCTAAAAATATCCCTCATATCCTCGGCTCCGCCTTTTGCAAAGACGCTCTCTCTTAGTTTTTCGCCCTTTGAATAATCGAGCGCACCGTTTGAGTCCGTGAAGGCATAAAATGCATCTGCACTCAGCACTTCCGCCCACTTGTAGCTATAGTATCCGGCCGCATACCCTCCGGCAAAAATATGTGAAAACGAGTTTTTAAACTTGTTATATTCCGGCGGATTCATTACTGCTACCTCTCTTCTGACCTCTTCAAGTATCTTTTCGGCGCCAGCTTCGTCGGTATGGCTTGCGTGCACTCTCATATCAAAAATCCCAAACTCAAGCTGTCTTAACATACCGAGCGCAGAGTGGAAGTTGCGAGCCGCTTTGAGCCGCTCTATATCATTATCGCTCATTGGCTTTTTGGTTTTATAGTGAAAAGAAAAAAGTTTTAATACCTCTTTTTTGTAAGCAAAATTTTCCAAAAATTGAGACGGAAACTCAACTACATCCCACATTACTCCGTTTACGCCGGATACCGAAGCAACGCTATTTTTAGCCAGCAAGTGGTGAAGTGCGTGCCCCATTTCATGAAATAGCGTCTCTATGTCGTAGTGTCTTAGAAGCGAGGGCTCTTTTTTGGTTGGTTTTGGAAAGTTGCAGACGACAAATGCGACAGGCAGGCTTTGTTTGCCTTTTGGGTCTATGTGTGCATTTTCCCAATTATCCATCCATGCGCCGCCTTTTTTGTCTTTTCTTGCGCAAAGATCCATATACAGCCTGCCGATTAGCTCCCCTTTTTCGTACAAGTCAAACGCCGATGCGTTTTTGTCCCACATCTTTGCCTTAACTTGGCGAAACTCTACGCCAAATAGATTTTGTAAAAACCCAAACATCCCTTTTAGAACCGAGCTTAGCTCAAAGTATTGCTTGAAGTGCTCCTCATCTATCTCAAAAGCCTCTTTTCTAAGTTTTTCGGCAAAATATGCGCTATCATAGCTTTGCATATCACTAACGCCGTGTTTTGCGGCAAATGCCTTCAAATCTTCTATCTCTTTTGCTCCTGCAGGCTTCGACTTTGCAGCTATTGAGCCAAGAAATTCTAAAACTTCCGCATGAGAACCGGCCATTTTTGTAGCAAGAGACAAAGATGCGAAAGAGTCAAAACCCAAAATTTTTGCTTTTTCATCTCGCAGTGCCAAAATTTTCGTAATAAGTTCACCGTTTTTTGAGCCTCTTGTCACATGGGCGCGGTAGAGCTCCTCTCTTTTTGCCCTGTCTGAGCCGTAAGTCATATAGGCGATAAAACTTGGGCCCTGTAGCGTAAACTTGTACCCTTTTTCTGTTTTTGCGGAGCTTTTCTCAAAATGCGGCATCTCGCGAACTGCCTCTTCATCCACTATCATTTCATAGGCGTTTGTATCGTCGAGGACATTTTGGCTAAAGTCGTTTTCGTAGCCGCTCAGCTCTTCGTTTATCTCCCCTATTCTCTTCTTGTCGGCTTTGTCTACTCCTACGCCCTCAAGTTCAAAACCTTGTATTTCAAGCTCAAGTGCGGTTTTTTGCTCTTTTGATAACGACTCTTTTTCGGATTCATATATCGCTTTTAGCGACGCATAAACAGCTTCGTTTTGAGAGAGCTCGGTGTGGTATTCGCTAAGTAGCGGTAAAATCTCTTTGACTATTTTTTGTGTTTTTTTTGAGTTTTTTACGCCGTTGAGATGAAATATCGGCTGTGTGCAAAAGCTTAGCTTTTCGTCCAGTTCAATAAGCGGCAAGAAAAACGAGTTAAAAGTTTTATCCGGCTCTTTCAGTAGTTTTTTGATTTTTTTTCTGTTTTTTTCTATTCTCTCTACACTTTTTTGTTTCATAACACCTAGATAGGTCGGAAAGTTTGGGAAATAGCTCATATTTAGAATGCTCCGTTTTTTATAAAATTAGCGCCTAGCGCCTGTGAAAAATCATCTGCAATGTCTTCAAAATCCTCTATTCCAAGAGATATTCTAAGCATTCCGGGGCTTATCCTCATCGCCGCTTTTTGCTCTTCGTTATACTCTGCGTAAATTGTTGAGTGGGGATGGATGACAAGTGTTTTATTATCGCAAAGATTTGTCGAACGCCTTGCGATTTTTAGAGAGTCCATAAAAGCGTAACACGCCTCTTTGCTTCCAAGATCAAAAGTGAGAGTAGAACCAGGATAGCGAAACTGCATAGATGCCAGCTTATAAAACTTACTCTCCTCTAGACCTGGATAGTTTACGCTTTTAATATCTGTTTGGTTTTTGAGCCATTTGGCCAGCAAAAGCGCATTAATGCAAGCTTTATCAGCCCTAAGCGCCATGGTTTCTAGACCTAGGCTTTGAAGATAAGCGTTGTGTGGGCTCATTGCCGCCCCAAAATTTCTAAACACCTCTTTTTTGAGGCGATTAAAAAAAGCTCCGGAGCCAAACTTATGCGCCCAATCTTTTAAAGCTGGATTTTTGCCCCACTCGTATACTCCGTAATCAAGCACGGCGCCGCCGATACTGGTGGCTCCGCCTGAGAAAAACTTTGTCGTAGATACAACCTCTATATCAAATCCTAGCGCCTCTCCGTCACTAAGATACGGCGGCGTCATCGTGCTATCTGCTATCAGTAGTATTCCGTGTCTATCTGCCATCTCTCGCAGGGCCGCTATATCTGCTACTTCAAGTTGTGGATTTGTAACGGTCTCAAAAAATAGGGCTCTAGTATTTTTGTCTATCAGCTTCTCGACCGATTCTAGGTCACAAAAATCCGCCGTTCTTGTCTCTACGCCAAATCCGGCAAGTGTTTTTGTGAAAAGAGAGTATGTGTGTCCAAACAGATACCTTGAGGATATAATATTGTCGCCTAAGGCGCATATCGTCATAACGGTGTTTGAAATAGCCGCCATACCGCTAGCAAAAGCCACGGCATACTTGGCTTTTGAGACGCTCTTTAATTTTCTCTCAAAAAAATCAACCGTCGGGTTACCCGCTCTTGTGTATGCAAAACCGGCTTTTTGTCCGGAAAATACCGCTTCTATCTCCTCGGAATCTTCAAACTCAAAAGCGGCGCTATCGTAAACCGGAAAATTAAGAGAGCCGTACGGGTCTTTTTGGTTGTAGGCTACATGAATAGCTTTTGTATTAAAACCTTTCAAAAAACAAATCCTAAAATAAAATTACAGAGATAACGCAAACTCTTCATAGCTCATGCCAACCGAGCTTAGCGTTGCATCGATTAGTTTCATACTTTCGTTCATTCCGCCTGTTTTTTCGGCGTTTATAAGGGCTTGATAGACCGGATCGATTTTGTTTATCGCTTCACGAGATGGTTTTCGCCTAACGGAGTAGTACCCTATAATATTGCCTTTTAAGTCATAGCTAGGAGTAACATTGGCAAGCACCCAGTAGTAACTTCCGTCCTTTGACATATTTTTGACATACGCAAAGATTTCTTTGCCGGCTTGCACCGTATCCCATAGTAGTTTAAATACGATTTTTGGCATATCGGGATGCCTTATTATGTTGTGATTTGCACCGAGTAGCTCATCTTCAGTATAGCCGCTCATCTTGATAAATAGCTCATTGCCGTAAGTAATAATCCCTTTTGTGTCCGTCTTTGAGACTATTATCTCATCTTCTGCGAATGTTTTTTCCGTATTGTTTGGAGTTGACACTTTTTGTAGCCTCCCTCAAAATTTATCAGCTTAATATATCTCTATTTCCCTTGTTGTTTGCCTGAGAAAGAACACCCATCGCTTCTAACTGCTCCACTATTCTTGCGGCTCTGTTATAGCCTATTTGAAGCCGTCTTTGAATATAGCTAATCGAAGACTTGCGTTCGGTTAGAACTATATTTTTTGCCTCATCGTACAGCTCGTCTAGTTCACCGCTATCATATTCGCCGCTACCACCGTCTCCCTTTAGTGAAGCTTCCATCAAAAAGCTCTCGTCATAATCAGGCCCTCTTTGGTCTTTTAAAAACTCAACAACTTTTTCTATCTCAGCTTCAGAACTCCATGGGGCATGCAGACGCACAACGCCACTCATTCCCGGAGGGGTAAAGAGCATATCGCCCCTTCCAAGCAAACTTTCCGCTCCCATTTGATCCAAAATGACCTTGCTATCTATCTTTTGCCCGACTTTGAAGCTCACACGGGATGGTAGATTTGCCTTGATAAGCCCCGTTACGACATCTACGCTTGGGCGTTGCGTGGCGACTATGAGATGTATCCCCGAAGCCCTCGCCATCTGCGCAAGACGGGCGATGCTTAGCTCCACTTCCTTGCCGCTAGTCATCATAAGGTCGGCAAGCTCGTCGATGATAACGACAATATAAGGCAGTTTCTCTTCGCCTACAGAGTGCGCTTTTTCATTGAAGTTTTCTATATTTTTGGTCTTTGTTTTACTCATGAGCAAATATCTTCGCTCCATCTCAAGCACCATATTTGCCAGAGCGTTTATCGCCTGTTTTGGCTTTGTGATTACCGGTGTGAGTAGATGCGGAATGCCGTCATACATCGAAAACTCAAGCATTTTCGGGTCTATCATTACAACCTTTAGCTCGTCTGGAGAGTTTTTGTACAGTAGCGAGAGTATCATCGCATTGATACCCACAGATTTACCGCTTCCCGTCGTTCCCGCTATGAGCAGATGCGGAAGCTTTTTGAGGTCGGTGACAAAAGGATTGCCGACTATATCTTTGCCCAGAATGAGCGTCAGAGGTGACATCGATTTTTTAAATATATCGCTTTCGATGATTTCACGCATATAGATGGTTTCTATCTCTTTGTTGGGTATCTCTATGCCCACCACATCTTTACCGGGGATTGGAGCTTGTATCCTGATGGTTTGGGCTTTGAGAGCCATCGCTATATCGTCTTGAAGAGTCAGGATACGGGAGACTTTGATATGTGCGGCTGGTTTGAACTCAAATGTCGTGACGACAGGCCCCGCATAAGTACGGATAACATCGCCTTCTATCTTAAATCTTCGTAGCTTTTCTATGAGCTCTTTGATTTTTTCGTCTATCTCATCTTCGTTTGCTTCATTTTTTTTCGGTGGGGATTTTGCGAAAAACTCAGAGAGAGGGAGTTTCCATCCCTTTGGTTTGCCTATCTCTCCTAGCTCTATCTCGTCCATCAATGCTTTGTTTTCTTCCAGTTCCGTTACTATCTCTACATCGCTTGAACTGTTTTTTTTGATTCTTTTTGGCTTTCTTGGCTCTTCTTCTACCGGCACAGCCTCTTCTTTTGTTGCTACTATTGGTTTTTCGTCTACTACAGCGGTCTCTACTGTATCGGGAGTAAAAGGCGGCTCATCGACCGATATTTGCACTTCCTGATTTTTATGTGCCTTTACGGCTTTTGGTTCTTCTTTGGTTTTGTTTGCAAAAGAGAGGGACGGTTTGAGCGTTTTAACAAAAAGCATAAATTTTTGAAATAGCCTATCTACGCCCTCTTCTGCCATTAAAGCAAGCGCCAAAACAAACGAACAGGCCCAAATTATCCAAAACCCGCCCCTTCCTATAATCGGCGTTACGCCGTCAACAAGACCTTTACCTATAATGCCTTTATACTCTGTGCCTTCAAATACGATAGATTGAAGCATCAAAAAAAGTATAAAAAGCAAAGATACCGAAGCGGCAAAAGAGGCTCTTTTGAAATCCACCGTAGGATTTTTATAGAGCTTGTATGAGGCATAGATGAGAGCAAGCGGATAGATATACGCAAGCACTCCGAATAACTCGATATTTCTAGTTGCAAAAGAAGCTCCAAAACTTCCAACCAAAGCCTCGGAGCCTATCATGGTGGCAAACGCCAAAAATGCCAAGACGGCAAGTCCCGCCAAAAATGCTACATCTCGTAAAATAACGCCGTCCTTGAGTGTTTTTGACTCATTATAACAAAACTACACTATTACATATAATTTACAAGGCTTAGGCCGTTTATTTTATTTACGGTTGCTAACAGCGCTTGGTAGTTAATGCTTCTTTGATTTAGCTCTAGATATGCGGAGCCTATGTCGGTATCAAGCACCTCCGAACGAACCGTTTTGACATTTATTTTTAGCGTCGTAGACCTATCTACGCTTAGCTGAAACGAGTTGCCCACAGCTCCAATATCTGTATGCTTTCTTACCACATGGTCAAATATATGGTCAATCGCCAAAATGGCGTTTTGCATACCTGTATTTCTAGGGTCATCACCGTTATCCGACGCTCTTGTTTTACCGGATATTACAGAGTCTATCGCCGCTTGTAACTGGTCAAATATGGAGACATACGGGTCGTCTAGCGTTAGAGCGTTGTTTGAGTTTAGCGTCAAACTATTAGTGCTTATCTGTGAGGACTTAGTGTATCCCATATTTGTACCGACGCCGGCAGTAGAATCATACATAGAGAGGTTGGCTCTAGTCGCAGAATGTGTCTTGTCTTCCACGACTATTTTACCGGTGTCATCTATACTTACCGTAGCTTTTCTAGAGGCAGCGTCTACCGCACTGTTATAATCTTTTGCGCTCATAACAATAGCTCCGGTTGTAGCGGCTGCCGTTAGAGCCGGAGATAGCGTAAGAGTTGTACCTGCGATTGCACCAATCGTATATGAGCTTGTTCCGTTGCCTATTGTTATCTTATCCCCAACGCTATAACCGCTCACACTAGCCAAATCAATACTGGTAGCCCCGATGGCCGCTCCAGGAGCCGCAACGGTAGTGGATGACGGTAGCGTATTGCCTATTACCATGCTCATAACATCTGTTAGCTGCCTATATGTTACATCGTTTGGCATTGTTATCGTTTGAGGAGAATCGGCGTTTAGTATGCTATATTTATTTGCCCCTACTGTAAATGTCGCCCCTGTCGCCGCAAAATCAATAGTAACGGTTTGGTTGTTGCCGTCCACATTTGTCATCTCCATTGTTAGCTGTTTGCCGACCATTGTCGTGGAGCCAGAGGTGGAGAGTAGCGTGTCGGTAGGCTTGGCGTACGCATTTGTACTGCTAACAACCTGCGAGACATTAGAGCTCAAAATTGCGCCGTCCTTTTTGAAGTATACCTTGTCGGACTCTACGCCGTTAATTGATGCAAATGTCTTTACGCCGACAGTAGTATCTCCGTTTAGCGTCATTGTTCTTAGCCGTGAAGACTGCGTATCGGTATACTTAGGGTCTATATTTTTATCTTTAACGACTATTTTTCCACTTACTAGTGTCGTAGAAAACTGGTTTGCGCCAAATTCCGAATCAAGAGCTCCTTGTATTTCGTCTACTAGATTTCGCATAGTAGAGCTTGTCGTTAGGCTAAAAGCGTGAGCTGTACCATTGAGCGTAATGCCGCTAGGTATGCCGCCCAAAACACTTGTGAGTAGTTCTTGAGGTTGTGCATTAGCGGCGCTTTGTCTGTTTTTAAACTCTACATTGAAGTTAAAAGTGGAATGATCCCACTGGTCATTCCAAGCCGGGGCATTTACGACGGTTAAGGGCGCCATTCCGCTTTTCATAAACTCTGTAACACTTTGTCCCGAAGAGGCTAGCGCTCCGACATCTGTTAGCGGCGTAACGATACTCACTGGATCTCCCGCTGCCACATTTGCTTTTAGCCCTGATGATAGGTTGATTGTATCCGGTGGCCCGGCAGTCGTAGATGAAATCGTATATTTTTCACCGCCTATAATTATCTCGTCCCCTGCTGCCATACCTGTTGCGGAGGCCACATTGAGGCTTGTGGCTCCCGCCAAATATGGCGCTGCGCCCGCATCCGCCGTAGTGCTTGATGCGTTGACTTTTTTGATGCTAACTTCGGTTACTTCTGCTTTCGGTGATGCGCCAAGCGGCGGCTTATAGTTTATAATATCGCTTAGCGGTGTTGTAGCGGAAGCCGTTATCGATGCTACTTGCACCTGCCCCAACCCTTCGATATTGAGCACATCACCGACGGCTATACCTGTCGAGCTTTGCACCGTCATGGCCGTAGATCCGGAGGTAAACCCGGTTGTTGCTTTCGTAAGAGCCCCGCTATTATCGCTTCCGACCATGTGAAATTGCAGCTTACTACTTCCCTTTTGCAGGTCTTTTACCTCTATTTCACCATAGTTATTGAGCGTAACATCTACATTACCCTTATAGGTATCCTTGATTTTGTCTAGTAGGTCGCTTATCTTGGAGTCTGCGCTTACATCTATTCGTTGTTTAAAGCTTGTGCCGTCAGATTGGGTACCTGTAACATAAAAATAGCTTTTTTCTCCGTCTCCGTTATTTCCGGTCATATCTTTTATTTTATCATCTACCGTAATATAGCGGTCAGTTGGCGGTTGGTCGTACAGTAGCGTTATATTTTTTTTCGGCACATTGGTAGATACGGTTCTAGCATAGTCATTGTCGGACCCAAGAAAAAGACTATTGCCGTCAATATTAAAAGGCAGTTGTACCCCAGAGCTTATAAGAGATTTTACTTCATCGCTATTTCCTTGATAGTTTCCGCTAGCGTCTATCGGCTTTTGGGCAAAAGCGGAGCCGGAAAACAGATATTGCCCATTGATGGATGTATTCGCAAGATTCATCATATGTTGTCTTAGCCCGACAAGCTCTTGAGCTATTGCTCTTCTGTCGGTTGTGCTGTTGGATTCACTTGTTGCATTAATTAGTTTTGTTTTAAATTCGGTAAGCGTTTTTACCATTTGATTCATCGTATTGTCTGAGTTTGAAGCAAACTGTCTCGCCATATCTGCGCCAAGCGCATTCTGAGAAAGGGTATACTCCTCTTGATCTAGCCTAAGAGTGTTTACAAATGTGCTCGTATCTTGATAGCCGTACTCTATTTTTGTACCGCTATATATCTGTCTGTTTACATCATTTAAATATTTTATGCTTTTTTCTTGATTTCTAGTGAAATCATGATACATAGTGAATGTGCCGACTCTCATGAGAGGCCTCCAGATGCGTATTTTCAGACTAAGAAGCAAATAGAGTTCCAACGGATAATACCCCCACACAAGAGGAAGATTAAGGCTTTGGCGTGTAGAATTTCACTCTTACTTTACTACACAATGCCGAAGTGGTGGAATGGTAGACGCGCTCGACTCAAAATCGAGTATCGAGAGATGTGGGGGTTCGAGTCCCCCCTTCGGCACCATCTATAGTTTTCAAACAATCCCAAAAAGACCTTTCAACCCCTTATAAATCAAGCTTCTAGCAACTTTTTAGTTTCACAGCGTTTCAAAATAATTTGCAAAAATCTAAGTTTTTTGGTACATTCTTTGGTACATATTTAAAAAGTACCAAAAAAATCCATCTAGGATGTACCAAAAAATGCCAAAACTTACTACACCTCTCACAGACACACAAATCAAAAATTTAAAACCAAAAGAAAAAGATTACACTTTGGCGGACGGTAATGGCTTGCAACTACTCGTTAAGCAAAGCGGTTCAAAGCTTTGGGAGTTTAGATATACGATAGACGGTAAGCGAAAAAAAGCAAGTTTTGGTACATATCCGAATGTACCATTAGCCAAGGCTAGAGAAAAAGCTTCGATGTACCAAAAAATGTTAAAAGACGAAATAGACCCGATAGAAAACAAACGAGAGAAAAAACAATTAAAAAAAGATGAAGTCGAAAAACAAGTAAATACATTTGAGCTGGTTTTTAATAAATGGGTTGAAGTTAAACGAGGCAAAATCACAAAAGGTTCAGCCGATAAGCTACAAAGAACATTTGAGCTTTACTTTTTACCGATTATCGGTCAAAAGCCAATCACGGAAATATCCAAACAGGAATACATAGACCTCATTTTGCGAATGAGGGATAAAGGCATACATTACTACGCCCATAAAACAAAAGGAATGTTGCAACAATTTCTAAATTACCTAGAAGAGACTAATATATTAGAAAATGCACCGCAATTAAGACTTGAAAACGCACTACCAAAACCAAAAGAAACCAACTACCCACATATTACGGATTTAAGAGAGCTAGGAGAGCTTTTAAGAGCGATTGACGGTTATCAGGGAGATATATCTACAAAATACGCCCTTATGCTTGCACCGCTTGTTTTTGTGCGTCCAGCAAATATTCGTTTTATGGAGTGGAATGAGATAGATTTTGAAAAAGGTATTTGGAAAATATCAGCCGACAAAATGAAAGTGCGTTCTCCTCATATTGTGCCGCTAAGTAAGCAAGCTATCAAAATACTAAAAGAGATAAAAAAAGTTAACGGAGTTTATAAGTATGTGTTTGTAAGCCCCGTAAGCACATTAAAACCGCTTATAACCATGCGGAGTATCTCAAAGAGAGAAAAGAGCTTATGCAATGGTGGGCGGACTTTTTGGATAAAATCAAGCAAATTAACAACTAGGTTTATAATAGTGTTTTGTCTGCTTTTTCTTTCATAAAGTGCAATATTTCATCGTAATCGCTTGAATCAATAAGTCTTAAATCTTCTTTTGAAGCCTGCTCTTTGACGAATCTTATTTTATCAGTAAGTCCACTAGTATTGCCGATAATTGGCATATATATAATCTTGTCGGTAATGGTGCTATCATGTAAATGTCTAAGCAATAGTGCATTTTGAAATGTATCCCAAAAATCAACATGCAATGATATTAATTGCGTAGCAACAACTGGGGTATTTTTAGACATCGACACAAGACTAATTTCTTTATCCTCGCCGAACACTGTAGGCAGATGCTTCCGTGTCTTTAGTTCTTTGCTCCATTTTTTTTCTTTTATCACATTTTGTATGTTAGTAATTAATTTTGTTTTTGAAAATGGGTTTATGTTTCTTTTCTGCCCTGTTTTTTTAGATAAAGATACTTTTGCGGCAAATAGAGCATTAAGCTCTTCTTCCATGCTTAGTGAAGTAATAATATGTTTTGACGGCTCTAAGACAGTTAAAGAGCGAGAAAGTTCACCAATACAAATTTCACCATTTTGAGATTGACGTTTTTGTAAAATCTCGATTGCATATTCAATATTGTCATGTTCCGATAATTGAAAGCAAGATTTGATGTTTTTAAAATTTTCAATAGTTTTTATTTTTACCTCACCAGTATCTTGATTTTTCAAAATAATACCAATATTTAATGTCTCTCCAGTATATGGCATACTTAGCCTTATTACAGACAATAGAGCTTTTGAATTTTTGTTAATATCTGCATAGTTAATAGGCATTATTTGAATACCATCCTTCCAGATTTAAGATTTTTATAACAAGTAACATTCGTAACGCATGCGTTATAAATATTTTCTTTTCTTCCCTTTAAAAATATTTCTAAATTTTCAGCTTCTGTTTTATTCATATCGGATATATTTACGCATATATCGACCATATCATCAATATCCATATCTTCTATTTTTCCTATGGCCATGGAATAATTAAAAATTTCATTAAATGAAAACTCTTCTATTATGTCATATAAAATTTTGCCATGTGTTGCTGGATAATGGCAGTTATAATTCATATTTTCAAGTAAAATATCTTTGAATTCATAACCAGCAAAAATTCTATCCGCATCTATAGAATTGTAAAAAGTTTTTTTATTTTTATTTTTTACTATTAAATGATTGTTTGCATGCCTATCATAATTTCTAAGATATTGGTCGTATGAATATATTGACAGAAACTTTTCATAGTTAGAAACATCAAATAATTCACTTATAAATTCGTCATAGTTAAACCATTTTACAATATCGTCATACCATTCGACGCCAAAATAATAGCCGCTTTTAAATGGCAATACACCTGTAATCTCGGTTTTAATATCATCAATTAGATATTTATCTATTTGTATAATTTTACCACTCGGGACAGGAACGCCAATTATTGAGGCTACATAATGGGCTATAAATTCTTTGGGATTTGATATATTAAACTTTACTTGATAGTTTGTATTGTCTGCTCTTGCGATTGCATAGTCAGATGTTCCACCGCGCTCTTTACGGTACTCCTTAAGCCATCCGGTAGCAACTGAAACATCATAACTTATCACGGTGTATATCCCCAAATAGTAGCTTTTTTCATTATAGCAATTCTATACTAAGCAAAAGATGACTAGTGCTCGCTACTAATCTTTTTTATGTATTCTTGAATCTCGCTAAGCTTCCACGCTATTGTTCTAACTGTTATTTTATAATGCTTTGGAAATTGACCTGTCTTTTCATAACGCCAAATAGTTGTTTTCGATAAACCTGTCATTTGGATAACAAGAGGAAGTCTTAAAAGTCTTTCATTCGTAATTTCAACCTTTATAAAATATGTTCACAAACTGGACTATCAGGGTAATACTCTTTCAAAAGTGACTTTATATAGCCACCTCTTATCTCATACTCTGTTTTTTGATACGCAGGATTACAGCTAGTCGCTCTTTCATTTGTACTAGCTATAAAAATATTATGTATTAAATCAACCCGTTTAATTTGCGTGTTGTCTTTGGTTTTTATAACTCTAGTTTCGTACTCGCCGCTTTTAAACTCTCGCAATAGAAAAAACAGTTCTTTCCGCCTATCATCATCGCCTATTAAGTAATGCCGTATTTTTCGCCATACGGTAAGTTTTAGCGGTCTAAAGGTCTTTAGCGAGAAAGAGAAAGGACGAAGCCCTATGAGTGCAAAAATATGTTGATAGCCTAAAGCATCATCGTTTAGCCTATCTCTTCAAGGTTTTGTTTTGTCGGAGCGAGTTTTAAAGATATATTTACAAATATAGCCCGTTATTTTTTCATTTAGATTTTCGCTACTGTCGAAAAAGCGTATAAAAAATCCTGCGCCGTTTCTAAACTTTTTACAGTCGGCATCATCTCTTTTTAAATAATACTCGTCACTATAGTAATGCGATTTTTTCTGATTTTTTGTTTTCTCTAGCTTTAAATGCCCTAAGACTATATTTTTATATTTCGGGTCTATTTTGATAACAGTGCGCCCTATTTCTGCATTATTCCATTTTCTAATAAGTAGGTCTACATAGGCGATTATATGCTCTTTTGTATCGGGCACAAATTCAAGAGAGTGCAAGTGCAGATTTAAGTTTTCGTGCAATTCATAAACTAACAGATAATTATAATCTAGACAATGCACCCAATCACTTTTATAGCCTAGTTGTTTTTTTCGCCTCTCCGTAGGCTCTTTGAAGAAATTATCATCTCTTATTGATTTTCTAAACTTTCTAAATGCTTTTTTCTGTTCTCTCATACATTCGTCAAATTCTGTTATCGTGTATGTTTTTGGCAGTTTATATTCGCTGGTAAGTGTATATGTTACGTAAATAGGTGTCTGATTGTTTGTTTTTGTAGTTTTCAAAAAAGCGTCAAGCATATTTTGCAATTCCGCTTTTGCATTTTTAGCATTTTGTTCGTGCATAATTTGCAAATTACTAACCCATCCGCCAATTGAGTTAAACAAATCGACACCTACACGATAGGTCTGATTTTTCAGCTCCTGTTCATATCTCTCATTTTTCATATATTCTAAAAGAGTTTTAGAATTAAAAATAAATTCATCTTTTGAATATTTTTCACTAAGAGAAATGCGCTTTTTTGAAGATTGTATACTACACATTTTTTCTATTTCCTTTTTATCTTTTTGCTTCCTACCGCTACTTAAATATAAGAACTCTAGGGAGCGGCTGCGCCGCACACTCTTCGTCGCACAGCTCCGAAAGAGAGTGCGGCTTGCAAATGTAGTTTTAAATATTTGTAATGTAATTACATTAGCAATCTATCGTATTTATTTAGTAATGTCAAGACAAAATGTGCTAATGTAGTTGAAAAAGTAGGAGTTAGTAATGGAAAAGCAAAAACGAAAAGAAGTTACTAGGGATATTCTTATACAAATAAGAGTTAGTGAGGAAGAAAATCAAAAGATTGAAGAACTTGCGGAAAGGTTGAAAATGAATAAGTCAAAACTAATTAGAAACATTGTGCTTGGTGAAATTGAAGATGGGCTTCTTGTAAATATAGGTGCGCTACCAATTATGCAAAAAGCTTTTGCGTTTTATCAAAAAAACTTTAAAGGTGTAGACTATTGGACAGAAGCTAGAAAAGATGGCTAATAAAAATGATGATAAGTTTGTGCTTTTCTTGGATATTTTAGGATTTTCGGAACTGGTATTAAACAACACACCTGAACAATTACGCCAATTATATGATAGTGAACTACATCAAACACTCGGAGCGGTAAACTTTTTATCGGCTGCTTTTTTCAAAAAACCAACAAATGTTACCGTTGTTGCAAAAGAAAGTCACTCATTGACAGATGTGATTCAAGACGACTTGGGATTTCATGTCATGTCAGACAGCGTGCTTATTTGGAGCAAAGATGTTAGTTTAAATTCACTCGAAAATATTACTAACTATGCAGCGATTCTATTAAGTATGTTGTTTGTGCTGGGTTTGCCATGCAGGGGTGGTTTATCCATAGGCAAAATTCAGTTTATAGAGCTACCATTAAACGGCAGACTTCAACCAAATGTTGTCGGAAGCGGAGTTGTAAATGCCCATAGACTTGAGGCGGGACAAGAATGGATGGGTTGTGCCGTTGGAAGTGAATGTTTTGATGGTTTTAAGGAGAAAGAGTTAAAGTCTTTAACTGATAAAAATAAGGCGATTGTTGGATATGAAATTCCATACAATGAAAATGCAAAATATAAAATGAAGCATGCTATAAACTGGACAATCTTCAATATGGTGATAGAAGATAATATTGAATTTTTCTATAATAAATTTTCAAGACACAATAAAACAATAAGCGCTAGAACAGAATTAAAAATTTCAAATACATACAAGTTTTTAAAAGATATGCTTTAAATAAGAAAAACACAAAAATTATGCGGCTATCCTTTTTATTACTTACGCCGCACCCTTCGGGCTTGTAATTTTTGTTATAGATTTTGTTTTTGGTACATTTTAAGGTACATTATAAAAAAATCAAATCGTATAAAAGCCTTTAAAACAGTGCTTTAAAGGCTAAAATATTAGTCTCCCCTTCGCACCATCGAACAATCCGATATAGAACAATTGTCAAACGAACTGCTAAAATAGCCACCCTATAAATAATAAATCCTAATATCGCTAGAAACTTCAACTTTAAAGGGCGTAGACATTTTGTCTTTGCAACTTATATATCTAGCGTTTTGTATCAAACCCAGAATATGCCCCCGATATATGCGATAATTCCAGCAAAAAAAAGATACGACCAAAGAAACCATTATTGTGCTGGAACCACTAAAGAGATTTAACGACGGACAAAAGGTGTGTATCGAAAATCTGAACCCTTCTTATTGTTGCTAAATTATTTTTACAAAACTTATAAAGATGAAAAGAACAGTTGAATCTATCCTGAAAATAGCCCTTGATACTTTTCCAGTGGTACTCATCAGCGGATCAAGGCAGGTTGGTAAGTCAACACTGGCGCTTGAAAACTTCGCAAACTATCTTACATTTGACGATGGAGAGCTGAGGCTTTATGCAAAAGAAAACCCAAAGGCATTTTTGAAAAATATAGAGCTACCTATATGTCTTGATGAGATACAAAAAGTACCGACATTGCTAGAATATATCAAAATTCAAATAGACTCAAATAGAGCCAATGGCTTACAGGTAGCTCAAATGTGCTAGACAACAAGGACAGTAAAGACACCCTTGCGGGCAGGCTTTGCGAGCTCAGGCTCCATTCGCTAAGCCTCAAAGAAAAAAACGACAAACCAGACGAGAATGTAATAGAAAAACTGCACAAAAAACTCTAGGCGTGGTGTTTTATAACGGCGATATAGTGGTAGAGTTTGGCGATGATCTAGTAGCAGTTCCGTTCGCACTTTTTTATAAGAGGCTTTGAGAGGGCTGAGTTATCAAGCAAATTGAATTATGAATACCAAAAATATCTCCATTAATCTATTAAATAATCTGGGGTTGACGAATCAGTTTGCACTGGCAATTTTTCACCCCAACACAAACGGATTTATCTCATACCGACTCCCCTCGCGCTCAATAGTCAAATGCTTTTGGACAATAGCCGGATACTCCTCTAGCTTGCCGTTTATCTTTGAGACCGTTTGGCGAAATCTGCCCGTAAACTCCTCTACAAATACACGGTAGTTGTCGTAAAATTCGTTTGCCTCGCAAAAGGCGTTAAACTCTGTCGTGTAGTCGTTTTCGAGGTCAACCGCTCCGCCGCAAACCGCCAAAAATGCAAACATTGCCGCTTCTTGAAGTGTCAGCTCTATCTCGTGTCCCAAAAAGTAGACGCTTCGCTCTTTGACAAAAAACCTTTGTTCGCCGCACTCCCCAGATAGTCTTTGCAGGTAGACTATCGGAGTTTTGCCGTCGCTTATCGAGACCTCGCCGCACTGAGATACCGCTACCTTCTCGTTTTGGGGGAAAAATGATTTTTCTTCGAACGCTTTTAGGGTCTTTACGACAAATGTCGGTATCTCGCCAAGTTCTTGTGCAAAAAGATATGTCATCCAGTTGGTTCCGCTGGCTACTACTCCTAGAGGTGGGTACTTGAGCGAGCCTATGATGTGCCTGAGGCTTATTTTGTACTCGTTTTGGTCGCTATCGCTTCCAGATGCATCTACAAACTCTCCGTATACACTGTAGTTAAGCTCAGCAAAAAAAGCATCCATCACCTCCTCTGCCCCTTTCATCGCCGAATGAGTCGTGATTATGTGCAGCTTGTGAATGTCGTATTGCCCTTTTAGCAGTGAAACGGCGATGGTTAGCGGCTGATATGTGAGTCCGCATTGAATTATTAGCTCTATTTTTTCCATTTAATCTCCTTGTTTTTAATATATCTGCTAGTCATCCCAATCGCTATCACAAAAGCCGTCCATATCATTGTCAAAACAGCTCCACGGAGAGCCAAAGTTATCATCGCAGCTGCATCCATCGCCTGCGCCGGAAGAACATCCTCTGGATGACGGGAAAAATAGCGAAATAAATACCATAAAACCAAAAATCGCTCCAATTGTCTGCATTTTATATCTCCTAGTTTAAGAAACGCTAATCGCCCATTTAAAAAATGCGATCCACATCTTCACAATACCTTTGGCAAGCTCATTGTCGGTTGTCAAGCTAATCACCAAAAACATCAGAGAAGCCAACAGATAAGCTAACAGCCAAAATCTTATCCCCCGTTCAATCCGAAAATATTTATATAAAAAATCAGTGTACGGCACAAAATACCACCATGCGCCAAACCCAAGACCAAAGAGCGTTCCGCCCCATTTAACAATATTTAGCCCACCGCCAATCCAATTGCCTATCTCATACCCGATGATCGCAAACGGAAGATATGGATAAACAAAAATAAATATCGCAATAGCAAAGCCAATAGCAAAACCGTTGTCATTGTCGCCGCCGGAGCTGCCTACGGCATAACCGAAAATAAAATCATCATTCACAATGTTTGCTCCAAAAATAAAATTTTAGAGCGATTTTATGAGGTTTTCAAGCTGTTTCGTTGTATGGGAATTTTTCTGAAGCGAGAGGGCTTTGAAGTTATAAATTTTTAGATTTTATTCTTCACCGAAATTGTCGGTAATATTTTTATGATTTTTCCAGAAAGATATGCGTACACGGTTTTCTCGGATAAGTTATCAGCTCCGCCTGTTGCGTTTATGTATCTCCATCACTGCTCCAAGAAAATACTTATAGTTATAAAGCTAGAAATTCTATTTTTCAATAACAATTTGCTAAATTAGCTCTATTTTTAATAGAATTAACGAGTTTGTATAAATTTTGTAAAAGATTATTGGTTGAAATATGATTATTGATACGAATTTTGTTGATTTTTTTTACTATCAAATCAGGGTAACGCTTGCCGATGAGGTATTGCCAAAGTATTCCGGCTCAATGCTCAGAGGGGCATTCGGCTATGCACTAAAAACTGTTTGTTGCATCAATCCGACATGTGAATGCGATGGATGTTTTGCTGCTAGCCAGTGTCTTTACCATGACTTCTATGAAGAAAAAAACAAGGCGCATAAATATAGATTTTTGCCGCTAAGCGAAACAAGCTTTGAGCTGTTTTTGTATGACAAGGCTATAGAGAAGCTACCGTATGTTTTGGCTGCCGTCAAAAAGATGATAGAAGAGCAAGGACTAGGGGCAAATAGGCGGATAAGTAAGCCAAAAAGCATATATATCGGCGACAAACTAGTCTATGATGGCGCAAGGTTTGAGCTTGCAGGCGTAGTCGCACAAAAATTCCCCCCAAAAACTCTCTCAAAAAAATTAACAATCCATCTCCTAACGCCGCTAAGGCTCAAAAGCAACGAACAAAGAATCAAATCGGAGGAGATAGATCTCATAAAGATATGTGTATCAATTCTTCACAGGCTAGGCGAGCTGCTTGAAAAACCGAGACAAAAATATTTTTTGCCGCCTGGAGCTACCGAAATAAGTAGAGAGCTAAGGTTTGAAGACCCGGCTAGATACTCAAACCGTCAAAAAACAAAAATGAATATGGGCGGCTTTTTGGGAAAATTCCTGTACGACAATGTGGATGAGCAAACGGCTAATATATTACAACTTGGGGAGCTTATCGGAGTTGGTAAATCTTGTGTTTTTGGGCTGGGGCAAATTAAACTTGAGGAGGGGGAATGAGTAAGTATTTGTATGGCGCAAGCGTGCAAGGGATTCAGGATTTTATTTTTAAGACAAACACTCTTCGAGAGATAGTCGGGGCTAGCGAGATAGTGAAAAATATATCAAATGATTTTTTGAGACTTTCAAACGCCGATGAACAATCTATATTGGTCAATGCCGCCGGAAATATAAAAGCCGTATTTGAAGATAAGGCAAAACTTGAAACGGTGGTAAACACTTTTGCTAAGCAAATCATGCAAAAAGCATTTGGAATATCTATTTCGCAAGCGGTAGTCAAGATAGATGGAGATACTCCGACAAAAGAAGATTTTTCAAGACTGGAGAGTCGGCTAAAAATACAGAGAAGCAAAGTGGCAATCCCTCTTGATATGAGTATAAACATTATGGAGCTCTCACCTAGGACTGCAAAGCCGGCAGTTGCAAGAGATGGCGATGAGGCGGTAGACAAATCATCAAAGCAAAAAAGAGATGCGAACGCAAGGCTTTATAGAAATAACACGGAACTAAAAGAGCTAAAAGAGATTTCGCAAATCTCAAACACTAAAAACAAAATAGCGGTAATCCACGCTGACGGCAATGGGCTTGGAGCTATTATCCCAAATCTTGGCGGCAAACTGAGCGAATTTTCCAAAAAACTGGATGAGGCAACAAAAAAAGCGTTTGAGAAAGCAAAAGGAGAAAGCAAAAAAATACGCCCTATTATTTTGGGCGGCGACGATATGACGGTGATATGTGATGCAAACGACGCATTGGAATTTACAAAAAACTTTCTTCTACACTTTGAAGAACAAACTGAAAAACATACAGAATACAAGCTAACCGCTTGCGCCGGAATAGCATTTTGCAATGAAAAATATCCATTTCATTATGCGGTTCATTTGGCGGAACAGCTGTGTAGCATAGCAAAAAAAGATGCCAAAAAAATAGATGAGAACAAAGCCCCCTCTTCTGTGATGTTTCACAATATTCAAAGCTCAAACTTTCAAAGCTGGGAGAAGTTTGTAACCGACGAGCTAACTATCAAAAACGACAAAGAGACAATCCGTTGCGACTTTGGCCCATACTATCTGCATAAACAAAACGGTAAAACCTCCATAGTCGACTTTCAGCATCTGGTGTACGCCTTGGCCCAAAAGAATTCTCCTATTTCAAGCCTTAGAAAATGGCTAGGAGAGCTCCACAAATCTGCCGATAGCGCCGAGAGGATGATAAGAAGAATAGATGAAATGGCAGAGTATCAAAAAGAGTACAGCAAAAACAGCCTCAATAACAATCTGGCCGCAATAGACGCCAATCTTTCGCTCAAAACCCCAATAGTAGACGGCAAAACTCCAATTTATGATGTACTACAAATTCTCTCGGTGACGGAGGGCAAACTATGACGCTTAAATATAAAATTACTTTTTTTGACTACTGGCATCTTAGCAGCGGGCTTAGCGCCGGCACAAAGCTTGATAGCAGTGTTGTAAAAGATCAATACGGCTTACCGTATGTGCCTGGCAAGACGCTAAAAGGGCTTTTGAGAGAGCAGGCAGAGCTTGTCAATCCAAGCCTTGCCGCTCAATGCTTCGGAGATGAAAAAGAGTGTGTGGGAGTTTGTTATTTTGGGAATTCGACCATTGAAAAAAGTGTTGCAGATGAAATTATTTCAAACAGCCTACAAGCAGAGCTGTACGATACGATAACATCCACAAAGATTGATGACAACGGCGTTGCAGAGGATAACAGCCTTAGGGAGATTGAAGTTGTCATACCTTTGGAGCTTTACGGCGAGATAGTTGATATAGCGACGCCCGAGCAAGAGAAGATATTAAATGACGCTATAGGGCTCATAAAAAGAGTGGGTCTAAATCGCAATAGAGGGCTCGGTAGATGCAAGATAGAGGTACTAAACCAATGAGAGAGCTGTATTTTAGAGTTAAATTCTTAAGCGATATTATCTTTCAAGCATCATCGAATACCGAGGGAAAGGTGGTGCAGCTGGATTTTATTCCGGGAAGCATTTTTTTGGGGATAGTTGCCCAAAAATATAGTGAGTTTCTAAATCCATTTGATATTTTCCATAGCGGTAAGGTTCGCTTTGGGGATGCGCATATTCTTTGCGGGGGTAAAGCGACATACAAGATACCGTTATCGTATTTTCAAGAAAAACTAGACGCATTAAAAATAATTAATAGACACCTAGCCACTTCAGACAAACAGCTAAAGCAAATCAGGGAAGGATTTATTACAAAAGACGGCGAAGTGATATATATCGAATACGACTACTCTCAAAAATCCGCATACGATAGAGAAAAACGAAGAAGCAAAGATAGCCAGATGTATGGCTATAAGGCGATGAGAAGCGGGCTTTGTTGGAGCTTTTGCATTAGGATTGATGACTCCATCGCCTTAGAGGACGAGCAAAAAATTGCGGATTCGCTTGTCGGAATAAAAAGAGCCGGAAAATCAAAATCTGCACAATACGGGCTAATCGAGATAAGCAAGGGCGGTTCTTTTGAAAATATCGAAAATATGAGTCTTGGCGAAGAGGTCACGATATACGCCAATAGCCGCATTGCGCTGTTTGACGCAAACGGTGCGCCCGTATGCATACCGACCATTGAAAATTTGGGACTAACGAGCGGCAAAATACTTTGGGATAAATGCCAAATACGAACAACAAGTTTTGCGCCGTACAACTCCAAAAGAGCGGTAAGGGATTATGAGAGGGCGGTAATCGACAAAGGAAGCGTTATGGTCGTTGGCGGTTTAAATAGCGATGATGCGGCAAGGCTAAAAAGAGGAGTCGGCGGTTATCTGAGCGAAGGGTTTGGAGATGTGCTAATAAATCCAACACTTACTCAAAAACCAACTCCTGTTTTTGCGGTACGCCAAGAGACGCGGATTAAATTAGCAAATACTCCGGTAGCTACGCATATTGGAAGATTTTTGCAAAAAAGGCGAGAAACAAAAACAGATATGCTGGATATATCGCAATCCGTTAGGGAGTTTATCGAGAAGCACAAAGACAAATTTGCAAAAGTATCAAAATCGCAATGGGGTCAGATAAGGGCTATCTGCCAAAATGCAAATGATGAAAATATTGCTCAAAAAATCGATGATTTTATCTCCAAGGGGGTTAGTAAGACAAAGTGGGATGACGGCAAGAAACTGCTACTAGAAAACGCAAACCAAAACATAACTTTTGTGAGGCTACTATCAATGCAGATGCCGAAACTAAAATTTGAAAACAGCAATGGAGGTAAAAAATGAGCACAGTTAGATTTTTGGCTCATATCACTCTGGAGGCGCAAACCCCACTAAAAGTCGGCAGCAACAAAAGCGATTTTTTGCAAGATAGTCCCGTACAAAGAGACTGGAATGGGCTGCCGATGATTCTCGGCACCTCAATAGCCGGTGTTTTGAGACGAAGTTTTAGCGAGGCAGAAAGGGATGAGTATTTTGGTTTTCAAAAAGGAGAGGACGGTGTTGGCTCTAGAGTTATGGTTTCAAATGCGCTTTTGCTAGACGAAAACAAAAATGTAAATGAGTCATTGCTTATCCAAAAGAGCGATTTTTTGAAAATTTTTGAAGTGTTACCAATCAGAGAACACACCGCCATAACCTCAAAAGGTAGCGCCAAAGATAAAAGCAAATTTGACGAAGAGGTTGTTTATAAAGGTGCGAGATTCAAATTTGGGCTAGAGCTTATTGATGGCGGACTAAGTGATGCTCAGTGGCGCAACCTGCTTTATATCATCAAAAGCGACGAGTTTAGGCTGGGAGGTGGAAGCACAAAAGGGTTTGGGGGTTTTAAGATTGTAAACATCAAAAGCGGCGTGTTCAATCTTGACGACCCAAATGAGAGAGCCAAATACACCCAAAACAGCTCGTCGCTAAACGATGAGTTGCATCTAATAAAGCTTCAGGAAGATAACGACAATAAACCAAAACCAAACTATTGCCGCTATTTTCTCAAAATAAAGCCTGACGACTTTTTTATATTTGGCAGTGGTTTTGGAGATGATGAGGCCGATATGACCCCAGTTTATGAGCCCATTATTGATTATAAAAACGGTGTTTTGAGCGAAGAGCAGATACTAATTCCAGCAAGCTCCATCAAGGGCGCTATCTCACACAGAGCCACATATCACTACAACAAACTAAACGGATTTTATATAGGAAGCGGCAAGGAGCTATCCGCAGTTACCGAACTATTCGGCGAGGCAAAAGAGTCAAAAGACACCGAAAACAAAAAGGGTGTAAAAGGCAAACTGCTCTTTAGCGACTGCTACAAAACCAAGTCAAAAGAAAAAGTATTTGACCATGTGGCGATAGATAGATTTACCGGCGGGGCGATAGAGGGCGCTTTGTTTCAAGAAAAGACGGTGGCGGATGATAGGGAATATGAGATAGAGATACTGCTAGACAAAAGCGTGCAAGACGAAAAAGTGATAAAAGCGTTTGAAAACTCTCTTGACGACATTTGCAATTCAATGCTATCCTTGGGTGGCGCAACGACAAAGGGACACGGTATTTTTAGCGGAAGCTGGAGCAAACAATGAGAAAAAATCAAGAAGAAATTATAGAGTTTATCAATTCGCTAAAGGGCTACCAAGGCTATGTGCAATTTAGCGATAGACGCATAGAGGATATTTTTGATTCTCCGTGCGACATATCGGTAGACCCAAAAGCCGGATTTGTCTATGAGGCGCATTTTTGCAATAACAAAAACTCAATCTCGATAAGACAGATAAATGACACATGGCTGGTTGATGAAACGGATATATCAGCCGTGTCAGATGAAGATATGGAGAGCTATCACGCCATAGGGGGTCGCAAAGTCAAAATGGCTCAGATATGGAATGACGAAGAAGATGAGCTTTGCGAGGGTATGAAAGCCAAAAAACTAAAAAAAGTAGTATTTGCAGGCTTTGACAACGGAGGGACAAAATGATTACGGCGCCATACAACTTTGTACCGCTAAACAAAGAGGTCTTTTATCCAGAGTGGAGCGAACAGGTGAGCCATGATACTCCGTTTGAGGATGGGGAGAGCGGGATGCTGGAGATAGAAATAGAAGCCGTATCACCAATCTTTATAAAGGATTCAAAAAATAAAGAAGAGTTTTGTAATCACGAAGGGGCATATTATATTCCAGGCAGTAGCGTTAAGGGTGTTATTCGAAATGTATTAGAAATTATGAGTTTTTCAAAAATGAATCCTAGTTTGGTGGATGATAAAACTTACGCCGTGAGAGATCTGAGAAACCAAAAATTATATATGAACAAGATGCGCCCACAGAATCTATTTTGCGGTTGGCTTAAAAAATCCAGAGATGGTTATATAATAGAAGATTGCGGAGTGCCGGGGAGAATCAGTCAAGACGAGATAAGTAAAGAATTTGCTTCTAAATTTAAACATCAAAATTTTAAAAATAAACCTGAGTTTAAAACTGCAAAGTACAAATATAGTCTGCTTGAGATGGTAAAGCTAACTCAAAAATTTGATTTTCAACGAGAAGATAAAGGGAGAAGAGTTTATATAAAAGGCGCTAAAGACGAGGGAACAATTGTGCTCACTGGTCAGGCAAGCGGCAGAAAAGACAATGGCAGGATCGGTGATGCAAAGATATATGAGTTTATATTTTTCAAATCAAAAAGTGAAATACATGTAGAAAAAGAAGTTGTAGACAACTTCAAGTTTGCCTATTTTGATGAAAGAAAAACAGAGCCAAAAGAGTCTCCGGATTGGGCGTATTGGAAAAATAAGCTAAAAAAAGGCGAAAAAATACCTGTGTTTTTTCAAAAAGAAAATAATCGGATAAAACATTTTGGATTGTCCTATCTGTACAAGCTGCCATACAGCGGTAGCGTTTACGACGGCATTTACGATATTCATTTTGATGATAGACTTGATTTGGCGCAAACTGTTTTTGGGCATACAGAGAAAGAGAGTGCGCTCAAAGGCAGAGTTCAGTTTAGTCATTTTAAAGCCCTGAAAGGCACCACGCCATTGCCCCCTAGAACAGAGACATTGGGCACGCCAAGGGCTTCGTACTACCCATTTTATGTGCTTCAAGAAGACGGGAATACTTATTCGACCTTTATGGACGAAGATTTTGTGCTAGCCGGCAGAAAAAGATACCCAATACATAAAAATATGCCAAACGAAACTAAAATCACATACAATCCGCAAAGCTCTACAGGAACATCATTTAGACCACTTAAACAAGGTGCAATATTTAAGGGTAAAATCATCTATCACAACCTTAAAAAAGCAGAACTTGGAGCGTTGATTTCAGCTTTTACTTTCCATAATACGCCAAATTCATTTCATAATATCGGCATAGCAAAATCACTGGGATATGGTAAATGTAAAATCAAAATTATTTCAAATGTTCAGACTAAAGAATATATGTGCGTATTTGAGAAAGCAATGAGGACACAATGTTCAGATTGGCTACAATCACCGCAAATCACAGAGCTTTTAACAATGTCAAGCGAACAAAATAACCGCGGCTCTTCAGAGTTAAAATATATGGAGCTTCCAGACTTTGCAAATGCAAAAAGAGAGACAGAGTATCTAAAACAATATAGCAAGCTCGACGGGATAAACAAAATTATTGCCAAAAGTATAGTCTCGTCCGAAAGGACTACTGATTCAGACTCTCGCGCTGAAACAAAGTCGGCAGCTGCCCAGGTAGGTAACAAGCCGAACACACAACATCAAAAACCAAAACCAACAAACGAAACTTGGCAAGATAGAATGATAAGAATGGCAAAGACAAATGCCGCAAACCCAATCGCCGGTATTCTTGCTGATTTGCAGAACGGACCGCCTGCATACAAGGGTCATGAAAAAGATGTTGCGAATAAACTAAAAGAGCAGATGAAAAAAACAGGAAAATGGCAAGAGGAGCCGCCAAAAGAAGGCAAACACGATAACTACAAGCTAACGCAAAAAGTTATGAAATATTTATAGTGGGAATTTAATATGGAGCAGCTATTTTTACAATGGATAAATGATCCAACCGGTGCGGTCTATGAGATTTTTAATAAGATAGTTCCTTTTGCGCTTGTGGCTATTGGTGGTTATTTTTGGGCGAGATTTAAGTTTAGGGCTAGTCATGTGTGGCACAAGATCAAAAATGCGAATATCAACTATGACGGAGGGGCTTACAACGGTCTCATCCTAAGCCTTGGCAGTTCAAATGAGCTTCAAAAAATGATTATTGACCAAGTAAAGCCGGAATTTGTCGGCATTATCACTGGTAATTCAGAGGCCGTGAAGCTCAGCGCTAATGACCTAAAAGATTATTCGACTCATCTCAAAATTCAGTGTGATGAGCCTCATTTTTACGCAGAGTTAGACATTGAACGGATAGAAAAAGGGTTTGATGATGTTATAGAATGGATGCTTGGCAAGGGTATCGAAAAGAAAAATATCGTTATAGACCTAACCGGCGGCAAAACCCCATTTTCGCTAGCGGCATTCAATAGCGCTAAAAGAAACGGTGTTTTTGCGGTTTATACGGATAGCGAATACGAACTCAATAAACCAAAAGCCGGAAGCCAAAAATCTATTCTGTTGACAAGGGCCGCCAATGATTAGCTTCTCAACCTCAAGCCTAGAGCAACACTCCGCCACCCTCATCACATTTGAAGTAGAAGGTGGCGTGACGACTCCGGAAGAAGCCTTTGGCGTAGAGCTAGCTCAAATTCCATTTGACAAAGGGGTGATACTCTCCGGGCGTGGTCCCATCTGGCTCTTTGCTCGTCTCATCCACCACTACCACCCTGCCCGCTGGATAGCGGTGCATGACCCCCGTATCGGCTACATCGTGATACAAAGCCACTGCAAAGAGCGATATGAGGGGGAGGTATTGGTGGAAGTGTTGCTTTGATGTGGGACTGTGATTATACCCCCGAGTTGTCGATATTGCAAAACACAGCCCACTCGTTTTACCTCACGGGCGGCACCGCTTTGGCTAGATTTTATTTCAATCATAGATTTAGCGACGATTTTTTCCTAGCAAAAGAAAACCCACTTGGTAAAACAAAAACAATAAGGCCAAACACATGAGACTCCTAACAGTCCTCGGAGCCACAAAGATAGGCTCCAAACAAAAATACATTTACGACAAAGTGGAGTATGAAGAGTTTTTCTCGTTTTTGGCACTCCAAAAGGCTTTGGGGATTGAGAGCGAGGGTACTGTAGTCATTGGTACGCAAAGCACAAGAGAGCTTTTAGAGGGGCATACGGCGGATAATGCAATACTAAAAAACTTTCGACAGGTAGATGACGGTATCGAAATAGACGATTTTTTCCGTCTCTGTCTGGAGTTAATAGATGCGGATACTTATCTGGATGTCACCCAAGGCTTTAGGCATATGCCGATGACCCTTCTGCTCTCATCCCTCACCGCCGCAAACTTTGAGCACAAAAACATCAAAGATATTCTCTATGCCAAGACGCTAGACTCATCTTGCCAGCCTTCAACCTCCGTTTGTTCATATGAGTTTTACTCCATGCTCTCATACCTTGATATGGCATCCATCGCCACCTCCATCGACTCTTTTTGCGCCTCCTACTCCACCCCTGCGCTTAAGGTGACATATCCCAAGTTTGTTGCATTGTACGCCTCCCTCGACCTGCTCTCAAGACATCTTATGGGCAACAATCTCACATACGCCGTAGAGCTCGCCAAAGCCATCAAGCCTAGACTTGAGCCGCTCCGTTCATCCCCTCTCTCGCCGCTCTTGCCAAAACTTGAGGGCGAAATTGATTTTTTAATCGGACTTGAGAAAATGAGAGAGCATGAGAGGTTTTTTGAGGGGGCAAAAAGATATGCCCAAAAAGAGCTACTGCTAAACTCCGTTACCACGCTTTTTGAGGCGGTAACCGCATTTTTGGATTATATCGTCACAAAAGAGGGGCTCTCTCTCGTCTCGTTTGACTACAAAAGCGGCAGACAAACTATCTGCAAAGAGCAAAAAGACAAATACAAAAGACGAAACTGCCAAAAAAAGTCCCTCAAAGCCTTTGTTGACAAAACCAAGACTCACACGATAGTAAACGGCGCATTCGTGACCCAGCTAAAAGAGCTAGACAAGATGCGAAACCTCTCCGCTCACGCCTTTATAGACGAAAAATCATCGATTGACTATGAAGCAAAACTGCGAGAAAAGCTATATTTTTTTGAGAAGTTGATAAATAAATAAGACTATAAATGGCTTTTTATGCGGCTAGACTTCTCCTTTGCTCTGTTGTAGCCCTTTTGCGTTCCATGCGCTCTCACAGTCGGACGAATAGCCCAAAGTATTCTAGGTTTTTTCATTTTATTGTCTCCGTTTTTTTGCGCAATCTTACAAGAATAGATTGGCTTCGCCACTTTTAGGAATTTTTCTAAAAAGGACAAAGACGCTAACAAACGACAAAGAGCCGTTTTTGCCGATAGATGCGCTGATAATATGAGCCCCAAACGATTTACGAACTTTTTTGAAAACATGGATGCCTATAAACACGGTATTTGTGATTTTCGCCCCGCTTTTAAAACTTCGCAAAAGATATGCTTTTTAGATTTTTCAAATCAATTTACGAACTTTTTATTTTTGTCCATCCCGCCAACTCATATTTCATCGGCATCCGCAAAAACCAAAAAACCGCAAAAGTTCGCAAATCAAACCTTGTGCACAAAATCAAAATCAATTTACGAACTTTTTAAAAAGCAGACATATCGAGAAAATAAGCCCTCATCACCACTAGCCACCCATCAACTCTCAAAATCGGATACAAAAAAAGATATGATTTGCGAACTTTTGGACAAAACAACGATAAAAGCGGTATTTAAGAGAGTTTTGGTAAAAATAAAACTTCTTTGAAAGCCCATTGTCAAGGCTATTCAACAACCAAGACCCGACTTTAGGGGATTGAGACTCTTCGGCACCCACGATTTCTGCCTCTTCGAACAATATTCAACAACCAAGACCCGACTTTAGGGGATTGAGACGTTTTGCATCGCATGTTGCGCACATAGTTTTGTCATTCAACAACCAAGACCCGACTTTAGGGGATTGAGACAACATTTTTTATCCTTTTTTGTTTTTATCTTTTATTCAACAACCAAGACCCGACTTTAGGGGATTGAGACCATTTATCTTTTGTGAATGCTCCCATTAACATGTCATTCAACAACCAAGACCCGACTTTAAGGGGAGCGTAGAGCGTTAATAAAAAGCAAACTGCTTTGCTTTTTTAGCTCGTAGCGGCTTGTCGATGTGCGTAGCGCCGACAAGACGAGACCAACCTATGAAGTATTTAGGGGATTTTGCCGCAATGGCGTTAGCGCCTTTTTTTAGATTTTGATTATGAGGTTTAATCGTTCTAAGCTATAACTTAACAGAACAAGCAGGTGGGGGGGGTATTAGATGCATACTTTAAGACTAAATGTTCAAGATAGCGTATTTGATAAGATTATGAAGTGTTCTCACAAGCCTCTAAACTCAGAAAAAAATATTTGTTGTCATATTACGACAGTATCATCGTCTCCGCTTGACGATTTGGCTAGATGCGACAGAAAAGATAGAGACTTTATCGAACTCTACTTTCGCTTTGGCGCTCCTCCCAAAATCATTATTTTTAACTACGGTCATAAAAAACTCTTTTGATCAAAGCTCACACTCTCTCATATCTTTGATAAATGGCTGTACATCATTTGTATTAAATAGTTGCTTTTCACTCCAACCACAAAAGAGCATTTGGGTCGTACCCCAAAGAGGGCATTTTGGAGAGTATCTCTTGTTTGTCTTTGGGTGAAATTTCCTTTGTTCTGGAGAGTATCCAGAAGTATTTTCGAGATGGCTCTCCGACTACGCTATATCTATAATCGTCCGCAAGCATTAAAATCCAATAATCACCGTAAAATGGCCAAAAAAAGCTAACTTTTAACTTGCTGTTGTCGTCACTAACTATTTTGGCTACACCTTTGGCATCTTTTAGTTTTTGTCCATTTTTATCAAAACAGCTATTTAAAACATCTATCTTTTCATCTCTTAGCGTGTACTCAGCGGTTGCGCCCAAGCACCCCTTTTCAAACCAATTTTCATATCTAGCCACTTCATACCATTTGCCCAAATACTTATCTAGCTCCACACCTTTTGCAGTTTCGAGACTAGAATAGTTTTTGTCGGCACAACCTGCGAATAAAAATAGAGAAGATAACAAAAACAAAAAACCTCTACCTTTTAAAATCATATAGCCACTCCTAAGCCTCTAAAATCTTTTTTGTCATCATTTGGCGATAGGTAAACATCTGTTTAATATCCCTTCTTACGAGAGGCAGCAGGCGCTTACCTAGTATTCCTGGTGGTGTCTCAAACTCTATTTTATCACACAGAAGAGTTCTTTTATCGTTTATTTTTTCAAATTATGGCAGTGGAAGTTGAAAAATTGTGCAAGTAATTTTGAGAGCGGTGAAAATTACTGTTTTTTCAATGTCGCTTCCACTTCTATATCTATCTCTATTTTGCCGTTATTGCTTTTGCTTGCAAAGTTCAACACCTCTACGCCTATAATCTTGCCACTGCCGTCAAAGTCAATAAGGGCGTTGCCAATCTCTATAGTCTTTGCGCTTTTTGCGTCGCTAAAGGCTAAATACAAAGCGTCTGCCCTCTTGTCAAAGCTAATTGTCATGTCTAACCCTCCTTTTTTTGGGGCGCAATTTTTTTAGAAAAATTCCTATAGCTCTCACGAACCACCAGAAATATTAAAATTTCATCGTTTCACAAAACTAAAATCAAGAGAGGTTTTTATGAACTACCTAAAGCTTTCGATAGCTATCGGTACAGCGGCTACGCTTTTTTCCGGCTGCGCCACAACAGAACTTCAGACACAGACCAAAATGACAAGCTCTATTTTCTTAGACCCGGTCAAGAAGTCGGAGAGAAGCGTATTTGTAAGCATCAAAAACACAAGCGGTCAAGATGTAGGCGCATTAGAGCCTCGTATCATCTCCAAGCTAAACGCAAAAGGCTACCGTGTAGTAGACGACCCTGAAGCCGCCAAATATACGCTTATGACAAATGTGCTTTTCGCTAACAATCTCAAAGAGGCAAAAGCAGCGGGAGCCACTTCTACCGGGGCAGTAGTCGGCGGAGTGCTCGGAGCGGTCAATAGTGGCGGCAAAGATGGTCTTGTGGGGGCAGTAGTCGGCGGTCTAGTCGTGGGCGGTATCGGCAAGCTAACTGAGGATGAGATATTTCGGATGGTTACCGATGTCGTAGTCAGAGAGAAAAAAAGCTCAAAAGTGCTAACTACCAAAAACGCTAATGATGGGCAGGTATCGGTAGGGCAAGAGGCGAGAGCGGGATTTGCAAACTCATTTGCCGGACCTATCAGAAGCGATGATGCGGCCGGAGGGGCAATAAACTCAAATCAATCTACAAAAACAGCTCAACAATACGAGACAGACTATGTGGAGCACAAGACTAGGGTATTTAGTGAGGCGGTCAAGATGAGCCTAAAGCTAGATGAGGCGATGCCCGTAATGGTTGAGAAGATGGCTGAACAGATAAGCCAGATATTTTAAAAGGATAAAGAATGAAACAAACAGCAACACTTTCACTTATTATTGCCGGAGCGATTAGCTTTGGTGGTTGCGCCTCTAAGCCGATAGTTGCATTCAACCCAAATAACAAATCAGAAGCGCTTGTAAGTATCCATAACAGCTCAGGTTCGCCTTCATGTGGCGCAAATGAAAAAAATTCGGCGTCAAACGCTCTTTAATGAACAGCGGCAAAGAGTATTTGGAGAAGTGTTTGCCATCAAGCGGCGTAGCGCTAAATCTTGGCGGTATGGGTCTGCATAAATGCGGGGTAGCCAATAATACTATGGCAAAACTACTTATCGGTATGAGCGACAAACCGTCCGATACAATCATGATGTATAACGCAAATGAAGTAATAACTCAGCTGAAATCGCAGGGGCTTTATGATGAGGGCAAGAGAGAGGTGGAGGTCAGATAATGACCTCTTGCAATATTTTGGCCACGATTTGGCCGGAAAAATACTCTGTTATAGAGGGCAAGACATACACAATACTTTGCGATGCGTCTTTTTTGTCTAATGGCTCAAAAGCAGGACTTGGTGTATATAATGTAACGACAAAAGAAAAAGTTTTTAATACCGTAAGCGCCGGGGATAGCCAAGTAGCGGAGATGATGGCTATCAAAATGGCAATAAGCTACGCATTGGAGCGAAAATACAAAAAAGCGCTTATTATTCATGATTGCGAAAACAACCAAGAGGAAGCGCTTTCTTTTGCCCAAAGTTTCTCAGAAATGTTTGACTCTATCGAGATAAGATGCAAAGGCAGAAAGGCGGTCAGACCAGCTCATGACATAGCAAGATTTGGCCTAAGGCAGAAAATAATGAGATTGGAAAAATTTCCGTGAAAATCTGCATGATTAGTTATATGTGTCACAGCTTTTGAGCACCTCTGGAGCGCTATCTAAGGTCACAGTTCTCCCATTGCCACAAACCGAACAATGTTAGGTCTCACGCATACCCTGCAAATTAGCCTATATTGCGCCCGACACTAGGGTGTAGTTCCTTAAGCGCAACCAAATAAGCATCCTTTCCGCCACCCTCCTCTGTCTGTCGTGGCACTCTTTTTAAACTCTTTTGGATTTTTTTGCCGCAAGAGCTTTTGTGTCCGTCTTTACAGACCATATAACAGCCGTTTTAGTAGCTCGTTTAATTAACTTCAAATGTTTACGCCACTCTGTAGCTCCTGACATACCCCTTTACTATCTTTTCAGCCAATGCCTCATCGATAGAAGGCTCGTCTAATTCCAAAATAGCCAATATCTTTTCTTCATCGTCAAGCTCTCTGTTTTGTAAAATAGCTTTTATCTCTACCTCTAGTTGAGAAGGCTTGATATCTTCTTGAAGTTTTTGCATGAATAGCTCCTTTGAATTTGGGCATCGTATGCGCCACTACTCGTAGCAACTTATTACAATTATCGTTCCAAAATTAGAAAACTTTAGCTTATAGCGTGTAGAATATATGTATATATTAATTAGCTTCGGGATAGGTAGATGATAAAAAACATGTTTTTTTGCAAAGTTTTTTTATTTGTCACTTTGTTGTGCGGTATTGCTGCGGCAAATAGCGACTCTTCGATAAAAGCAAGTAGCGGCGACTATTTGGAAAAAATTAATCCGGAAGAGATTGAGTTGTCTAGGATATTTAGCGTTGATTTGCGTCACGATGAGAAGTTTTTAAAAGCAATAGATAGTTCAATTAATTTTTACACATCAATACTTGGAACAGATGAGCTGTTTGCATACGGGGATGAGCAATATACTCCGCTTCAAATGCTACACTCCCTTATAATTTTTCGCAAGATGGTAACAGCAGATAAAACATACGACGAGTTTTTGCTAGAGCTAAAAGAGTATTTTGATGTATATATGACCAAATCACAAGATGAGCACTCCAAATTTACAGGATACTATACCCCTGAAATTCAGGCTAGCCTCGTAAAGACCAAGATGTTTAGTCATCCTCTCTACCTAACAAAAGCTAGACTCAAATCATCAAAACCTGATTTTTATGTACAAGCTAGAAACGACATAAAAGCCCTAGAGATGGAAGGAGCAGGAATACTTGCCCTTGAGGACGGTCAAATGCTCAATATACAATACGGCGGAAGAAAAAGAGCAGTAGATGAGCTTGCCAAACAAAGGGCAAAAATGGTCAAAAAGATAGTCAAAACAAACGGCAAGAAAAAAGCGGTTTTTGTCAAAGTTAGGCAAGCGCCGAAGACAAAGGCGGTTTTTTATGTGACCAGTAGCGGTCCGCAAGGCTCACTCTCAACTGAGCTGGTTCCCGGATATAGCGCCGCAATGGATATGAATCTAACTCCTGTCGGCAGTCTTATATATGTCAAAAGCAAAGAGCTTTCCGATGCGATTTCCGATTCAAGTAAAGTAGCTTTCCAAGAGGAAAAAAAGAGTGGATATGAAAGCTTTATGCTGGTTCAAGATATAGGCAATGCCATTAAAGGACCCGGAAGAGTAGACATATACTGCGGCGAAGGCAAAAAAGCGGAAAGTTGCACATATAATGTTTCATCAAAGGGTTCCGTATACCTGCTTATAGCAAAAAAAAATGCGCTAACAGATTTTTTATCTACAGAGGTTAAATAAATTATATGAATAGAAGACTTTTTACAAAACTTTGTCTAGGCGGCGCTGCAAGTATGTTGATAGCCGACGATACAATTAACAACAAGAGGGATGTTGAAATATTCTTGACGGTTGATGACGGCTGGAATTATAAGAAAACTATTCTCGAAATGGCAAACCACTACAAGGTGCCGCTAAACCTTTTTATCATAGGTAAAGTAATTGAACAAGACCCAAAAATCTGGCAAGATGCAATGGATAAAGGGCATATGCTCGGTTCTCACACATATAACCATCATAAGCTATCCCGTATTGACGAAGAGACGATAGCTACCGACTTCAAGCAGTACAAAAAATGTATCATCAGCTCACTCGGCAATGAAAGCTTTGAAAAGATAAAGTTTTTTAGATACCCGTACGGCGATATGGGCAACAAAGAGACAAAGCCGACAACAAAAAAAATGATAGAAGATAGCGGCTGGAAAACATCATGGTGGAATATGGATCTCTCTTTTGCTTCCAATTCTTACGGTATGAGGGCGTACAAAGATCCGCATGATCAGCTTTCATATTTCTCCAAAAACCTAAAAAGTATCAATGTTCCACTTTTCCACTTTAAAGACCCGGATGCAAAAGCAATAGAGCTGGTTATTAAGTATGGGCTAGAAAACGGTTATAAATTTTCAAGACTGGATAGCAAAAGAAGTTTTCTAAAAGTATAATGCTCGCAAAAGCATACATAGAGGTTACAAATTTTTGCGGTCTTAGTTGCGATTTCTGCGAACCAAAAAAAGAAAAGCCTTGCAATATGGAGCTTTCTCTATTTGAGAAAATCAACAAAGAGCTCTGCGGCAAGACAAAGACTATTGCCTATCACATCCTCGGCGATCCGCTAACACTCCAAAATCTAGCTGAATATCTTGATATTTCTGCAAAATACAGGCATAGCGTAGAGTTAACCACCAGCGGACACAATCTAAACAAAATAGACACAAATACACTGCTGCACTCAGCCGTACGACAAATAAACTTCTCGCTCTCTTCGTATTTTGCAAACAACAACAAAGCCATCTCTATGGATGAGTATATGCAGCATATTTTAGAGTTTTGCCGTAAAAGCATAGATACCCCAAAGAGGTTTGTAAATTTAAGGCTTTGGAATATCGGCGATGATAGATATACGGTTTTTAATGGAGAAATTGAGCAGATAATAAAAGATAGATTTGGCGTGACGGCAAGCGGTGATAAGGTAAAAATCGCACCTTATACGATAATAGTCAAAGATAGAATGTTTAGCTGGCCTTCTATGCAAAAAGAGGCGATAAATACAGCTGGAAGCTGCCTTGCAATCAAAGGACAACTCGGGTTTTTGGTTGACGGAAGAGTGGTTCCTTGTTGCTTGGATAGCAAAGGCGATATGGAGCTAGGAAGTATAAAATTGCAAAGCCTAAATGATATTTTGCTATCCGACAGGGCGCTAAAAATAACGCAAGGGTTTAAAGAGAATACTTTGATAGAAAAGATGTGCCAAACATGCAGTTTTAGAGAGATTAGACTATAGGGCAACCACCATATTTCGCCCACCTCTTTTGGCGGCATATAGCGCATCGTCAACTTTTTTGAGCATCTCTCTCATATTGGAGTCCGGAATATATTCTGAGACACCAAAACTTGCAGTAATCGTTCCGGCTTTTCCAAAATTGGCGCTCTCTACCGTTTTTCTTAGATTTTCTGCCATTGTTTTTGCGCCGTCAAGCGATGTATTCGGGAGCATTATCATAAACTCCTCGCCGCCCCACCTTGCAAATATATCGGTCTCCCTAATGACCGCCGCTATTGATTCGCACAGCTTGACAAGCACTTCATCGCCCACATCGTGCCCGTATGTATCGTTTATCTCTTTAAAATGGTCTATATCCAGCATAATAAGCGAAAGCGGCAACTTATATCTATCGGATTTTTTGACCTCAAATGCCAACAGTTCGTTCAGTTTAAGTCTATTATATATTTTTGTTAGCGGGTCTGTCGTAGCCAATCTTTCAAGCGTTTTCGCCTCTTCCTCCATGTCGGTGATGTCAGACATAGAGACTATATATAGCTCCTCTTCCTCCTCAGGGAATTTAGTAGCTTTTACCATAAATGTACGGGACTCACCGGTCTTTATATTCACTATTTTTGCTACATTCTTCTCAAACTTACCGTCAAGAAGATTTTTTATCCAACTTTCATTATCTATTTTGTAGATGATTCTTTCATCACCGATAAGTTGCGAGTCTATACAGCCGTACATTTTTCTGAATGCCCCTATATCTTCGGCCGCAAAAAAATCTAAAAAGCTTTTATTCCCCTCGATAATATCAACACCGTCCGTCAAAATAATCATATTATCTTGGAAGTTTAGAATGGTTTCAAATCTTCTTTGCTGCTTTACAAGCTCTTTTTCTAGGATAATATCGTGGCTTTTGCGCTCTATGACTTTTATTAGATTGTCGGTATCTACCGGCTTTAACAAAAAGTCGCTTACGCTGATTTCAATCGCCTCAAGTAAAAATTCGGACTCGCTATGTGCGGTCGTAATAATAATTGGAATATCCCTGTCTATTTTGCGTATCTCTTTTGCCATTTCAAGACCGGTCATCTGAGGCATCTTAATGTCTGTAACTATTATTTCAGGCGAGTGCTCTTTGAAGGCGACTAGCCCCTCTTCCCCATTTTTTGCGGTTATGACATCTTTTACTACTCTTCTTAGTAGCCTTTCGAGCTGCTCTCTGATGATAGCCTCATCCTCGACATATAAAAGCTTAATCGGAATTTTACTTTTTGTTTCCAAGAAATATCCCGTTAGTTGGTTTGAAAATAGCTATCTATGGTGCTTACGATATCGTAAAGAGCCACAGGCTTAAAAAGAGTTTTATCGGCAGAATCCACTAAATATTCCGGATCTTTGTATGCCGTTAGCATAATGCAAGGTATCTTACTTTTTTCTTTTACTTTGCGTATAAACTCTTTACCGCCCATTACCGGCATTTCAATGTCGCTCAATATAATATCAGGCTCAAACTCCGAAAACGCCTTTAGAGCCTCTTCGCCGTTTTCACATAGTATCACCGTCTCATAAATACGACTAAGAGCTTTGCCTACCGCTTCTCTTATGATGTCTTCATCTTCGACATATAGTACTTTTAAGTTTTTCTTCTCAGACATCTACCACCTCGCTATCGGCTAGTGCAAGTTCAACCTGAAATCTAGCTCCATCGTCAATATTAAAAGCAAAAATCGAACCATTCATATTGTCCTCTATAATCATTTTGCACATATAAAGCCCTATTCCCGTTCCCTTGCCTTGATCTTTTGTTGTAAAGTATGGTTCGAATATCTTTTCCAAAACATCATCCCTTATCCCGCCGCCGTTATCCGTAACTGTAAGTATAGCCTTTTTTGCGTCTCTTGATACGCCGATTTCTAGTTTTCCGCCATCGTTTATTTTTTCGACGATTGCGTCCTTGGCGTTTGTGATTAAGTTTAGCACAACCTGCTTAAATTCATTTTCATATCCGTCGACTTTCAGCGCTATTTTGTCCAAGGCTGTAATTACTTCTATGTTTGCGTTATTGAGTTGAGGAGACGCTATTTTGAGTACATCTAGTATTGTCTCTTGTATGCTGAAAATAGCTTTTGGCTTATCCGGTCTAAAGAAATTCCTAAAATCATCTATGGTTTTGGACATATAGCGCACCTGCCCCATCGCATCGCCGGTTGTTTTTTCCATATACTCGTCATTCAAATCGTTCAGCTGATACGAAAGTCTCAAATCTTGTATCATAAGTCCCAACGCATTTAGCGGCTGTCTCCATTGGTGCGCTATAGCCCCTATCATTTCGCCCATTGCGGCCATTTTGCTCTGTTGAATAAGAAGCTTATCCTTTTTTCTAACCTCTGCTACGGCCTCATCTATCATATCTTGGAGTCGTTCGTTTATCTCTTTTAACTTATCTTCAACGCTTTTCCTATCTGAAATATCTAAACATATCGATATTTTGACACCTTGCCCATCCATCCAAACACTTTTTTTATCAGTTGCCGAATACCACTCATTCGAAACTTCATTGTAGTATTCGTATGTAATTAAATCTTGCGTAAAAGGCTCCAGTTCCATCGGATTTTTTGTTGCCACAGATGTCGCCTTGCCCACTATCTCACCAAACTTTGAAATGGCGTAATTGTTGGCAAAAATAATCTCGCTATTTTTTAGATCACTAACATAGATAATAGCGTTTATAGAGTTTAAAACTCCTGCAAAGTTTCTATTGATAGCTCTCAAGTTTTGAGCCATATCTTCTATTTTTGTGGATTCTTTTTTTAACTTATCCGCAGAAACAATAGTCTTGTAGACAAAAAATATAGAAAAAAAGATAAGTATTGAAGTAAAAAAAGAGCCAAAGAAAAGTAGAGTTTTTAACTCGACGCTATCGTTTGCCTCTATCAATGATTGAGCATAAAATGCATTTACAACCAATACCGCTTGAAGTATTATAAATATCGCCAAAAAAAGATATTTTTTATTCATACTGCTACTTTACAATAAAACGGCAAAAAACTTCTCCCAAATGACCTATTAAGCAACTATTTTTAGGCTTTTAATTTATAGCATTTATTGCGTATTCGCTCAATCAACCCTGCGTCATAAAGCTGCTTGAATGTAGAGACCACTGTCGGCTTGCTGGCATTTACTGCCCCCATCACATCTTCGTATGAACCCAGAAAAATACCGTCTTCGTCAGACTCTTGTACTATGTGTTTAATAATCTCTATCTTTTTGCCACCGACAAAAAATGATATTGCGTTTATTAGTCTTTTGCTTACCTCGATGTCTTCGTTTCGTTTTTTTGCCTCCAAAACCGTAATAATTTGCGCAAAAAGCTCTTTTATGTGTAGTGGTTTCAAAAGATACCCGTCCACCTTTAGCTTAATGGAGCTCAAAAAATACTCCGGCTCCCTACAGGCGCTGGTTATAAATACCGCCGCGGGTCTTATATTTTCATCCTGAAGTTTGCTTATCAGTTCAAAACCGTTTAGCTCCGGCATTATTATGTCGGTTATTAAAACATCGGGTTTGATTTTTTTAGTCACCTCAAAGGCCTCTGCACCGTTTTTTACAACAACTAGAGAGCCGAAGAAATCCTCCAATGCGCTGCCCATAATCTCTCTAGTATCGTTTTCATCTTCGGCAAAAACAACGGATAAATTTTTTAGCCTGGAATAATCCATTCTTATTGATTTCCTACAAATAAATAATGAATTATTCTAACTGATTTTATTTCATTTTTGTAAGTAGTTGGTCATAAAAGTTCAAAAAAATTATCTTAATATCTCGTAGGTAACACTTTTGTTTACTTTTGTGATGCAGACATATCCACGCACTGTTTTAAACTTGGCAGAAAAACTACAAAATCGTCAAGGCTCATCATCGTAGACGCATCCGATAGCGCATATTTGGGCTCTGGGTGCACCTCAAAGAAAAATCCTTTAACATTGCAAATAGCGGCACATTTGGCTAGATACGGAGCATATTTCGGATCTCCTCCGCTTTTGTTACCCTCGCCTCCAGGTCGCTGAGTAGAATGTGTCGCATCCATAATAAGCGGCAGACCAAAATCAGCCATATCAAGCAAATTTCTATAATCTACTACAAGATTGTTATATCCAAACATCGTGCCTCTCTCGGTAAGAATGATGTCGGCCGCCCCGCTCTCTTTTAGTTTTGCTACTACATTTTTCATATCTTCGCCGGACATAAACTGCGGTTTTTTGACATTTACGGGCTTGCCTGTCTTTGCTGCGGCGACAAGCAAATCCGTCTGCCTCGCCAAAAATGCGGGGATTTGGAGTATATCTACATATTTTGCCGCAAGCTCTGCTTGATAGCTCTCGTGTATATCGGTCACGGTAGGCACGCCAAACTTCTCGGAAATCCGTTTTAACTCTTTTAGCCCCTCTTCCACTCCAGGACCTCTACAGCTTGCTATCGAGCTTCTATTTGCCTTATCGAAAGAGGCTTTGAAGACATATTTTATGCCAAGCGCATCACACGCTTTTTTTAGCCTATCCGCTATTTCGTCGTTTATCTCTGGACTCTCTAGCACGCACGGTCCCGCAAAAAGAAACATATCGTCGTTTGTTATCTCAAAAAAATCAGCTATCTTCATCTTAAAATCCTTCTTATATCCCAAATTGTAAGAGCTTTTAGCTTACAATTGCTACCAAAAAAGGGTAATTTTGAAAAAGACAAGACTACCGGCAGAGTGGGAAGAGCAGAGCTTTGTTCAGCTTACATGGCCGCATGAAAATAGTGATTGGGCGCCTCATTTACACGAGGTAGAACCTGTTTTTTTGAATGTCGCAAGAGAGATAGCGGCAAGACAGACGCTTCTCATAGTGGCTGCCGATGATGAAAAAATCATACGACGACTCAAAGAGTTTGGCGTCAACATGGCAAATGTCAAAATAGTAGAGTGCGAATCGAACGACACTTGGGCTAGAGACCACGGAGGTATAACGGTAGAAAAAGAGGGAAAACCGCTTGTTATGGACTTTGTTTTCAACGGCTGGGGGCTTAAATTTGCGGCGGATAAAGACAATCTCATTACGCAAAATCTCAGAGATGTCGGTTTTTTCAAAAAAACAAAGGTAAAAAGCGTCAGTTTTGCGTTAGAGGGCGGAAGTATCGAGACGGACGGTAAAGGTACGCTTCTTACTACGGCGGAGTGTCTCTTGTCGCAAAATCGCAACAAGGGGATGTCAAAATCAAAAATCGAAAAAAAGATAAAAAAATATTTCGGTTTTGAGAGAATACTTTGGCTTCATCACGGATACCTTGCTGGCGACGATACCGATAGCCATATAGATACGCTCGCTAGATTTTGCAATGAAGATACCATCTGTTATATCTATTGCGACGATAGAGACGACGAACACTATGTAGAGCTAAATTTGATGGAAAAAGAGCTACAAAAATTAAAAACAAAAAGCGGCAAACCTTATAAGCTAGTGGGTCTGCCTATGCCGGAGGCAAAATATGACGACGAAGGCAATAGACTACCGGCAACATACGCCAACTTTCTAATCATTAACGGAGCGGTACTGCTACCTACATACAACGACAAAAACGATATAAAAGCGATGCAAATCATCGGAGAGTGCTTTAAAGACAAAGTAATCGTGCCTATCGATGCAAGCGCGTTAATACTATGGCACGGCTCAATACACTGTATTACGATGCAATATCCAAAAGGAGTGATATGAAACTAAAAGTCGGACTTATTCAGCAAGCCTGCAGTGAAAATAGAGCCGAAACGGTAGCAAAAACGATAAAAATGATACGGGAAGCCTCGGCAAAAGGCGCACAGCTAATCTGCCTGCAAGAGCTTCACACTGGCGTATATTTTTGCCAAGCTGAGGATGTGGATAGATTTGATATGGCGGAGTCTATTCCTGGGGTTTCTACTGAGGAGTTCGGAGCGATCGCAAAGGAGCTGGGCGTCGTCATAGTGCTTTCACTGTTTGAAAAAAGGGCGGCAGGGCTTTATCACAATACCGCCGTAGTGCTGGAAAAAGACGGAACCATAGCGGGAACATACCGCAAAATGCACATCCCCGACGACCCCGCTTTTTATGAGAAATTTTACTTCACTCCTGGCGATCTCGGCTTCAACCCCATAAAAACAAGCCTTGGAAATCTAGGCGTACTCGTATGCTGGGATCAGTGGTATCCGGAGGGCGCGCGGATAATGGCGATGAACGGTGCAGACCTGCTCATCTACCCGACCGCCATAGGCTACAATCCGGACGATGCCGAAGATGAAAAAATAAGGCAGAGAGACGCATGGATAATCTCCCAAAGAGCGCACGCCGTAGCCAACGGGCTAAATGTCATTAGCATCAACAGAGTCGGGTTTGAGCCTGATTTTGCCGGCGTATGTAGCGGTATTAAGTTTTGGGGTAATAGCTTTGCGGCTGGACCGCAAGGGGAGTTTTTGGCTCATGCGAACGAGGAAAATGAAGAGATTATTATTTGCGAAATAGATATGAAGAGAAGCGAAAATGTCCGCAGATGGTGGCCTTTTTTCCGTGACCGCCGTATAGACGCATACGGCGACATACTAAAAAGGTGGGGCAAATGATAATCATCCCCGCCCGCCTCGCCTCCACTAGATTTCCAAATAAGATAATAGCCGATGTACTTGGTCTACCGATGGTGGTGAGGTGCGCCAAAAATCTAGCAGACATCGACGATGTGGTTGTGGCTTGCGACGACGAGAGTATAGTAGAGCTTTGCACATCACACAACATAAAAGCAGTCATAACATCAAAAGAGCACAACAGTGGAACAGATAGGATAAATGAAGCCGCAACCTTGCTTGGTCTAAAAGAAGATGAGATAGTAATCAATGTGCAAGCGGACGAGCCTTTCCTTGAGGGCTCAATCGTAGCGCAGATAAAAAAGCTGATAGTAGACGAAAAAAACGACTTCAAAATGGCTAGTTGCTACAAGATGATAGACAAGCACATGGCGGAAAACCCAAACATGGTCAAAGTCATTACCAATACAGACGGATATGCTATATATTTCTCCAGAAGCGCAATTCCCTACGATAGAGACGGCGGATTTTTTGACTACAAGGGGCATCTAGGTATTTACGGATTTAATGTCGGTAGTTTACGCAAATTTTGCGCTCTCGGAGGTGGAAAACTGGAAAATATCGAAAAACTAGAGCAGCTAAGAGCAGTCGAGGCTGGATATAAAATCAAAATGTTAGAAGTGGACACAAAGAGTTTTGGCATAGATACACCGGAGGATTTGGCGGAAGCGCTATCGGTATTTGGAGGCAAGAGTGAGTGATTTAACAAAAATAAAAGCCTTCATATTTGATGTAGACGGCGTACTGACGGGTGGAGAAATTATCTACACTAACGGCGGCGAAGAGGCAAAAGTCTTCAATATCAAAGATGGTTGGGCAATAGTCGAGGCAAAAAAACACGGCTTCACAACGGGCATTATCACGGGCAGAAGCTCCGAACTCGTAAACAAGCGAGCCTCAGAGCTAAAAATAGACTTTCTCGTACAAGGCGAACTAAAAAAGCTGGACGCATACGAAAACTTCAAAGCCAAATACAGTATAAAAGATGAAGAGATAGCATATATCGGCGACGACCTCATAGACCTGCCTATACTAGTGCGATGCGGCTTTGCTGTGTGTCCTGCCGATGCGAACGATGAAGTAAAATCAAGGGTTCATCTTGTAAGTAACTTCATAGGCGGTAAAGGTGCAGCGAGAGAGATGATAGAGGAAGTATTTAAGGCGCAAAAAATTTGGGATGAAATAATAGAAAATTATATTGCTAAGTAGAAAATTTTTGGTTATAATCTTTACCAAATCTTTACAAAAGGAATAGTAATGAAGGCTATTAAAGCGTTGGCTATCGTATCTATCGTCTCGGTTTCATCTATGTTTGCGGCAGAAAAAGCAGACGGTGCGGCTATGTTTAACAAATACTGCAAGCAGTGCCATGGTGAAAAAGGCGAAAAACATGTAGCCGGAAAAACTGCTCAGATTTCCGCTCTTCCTAAAGAAACAATCGTAAAATCACTAAAAGAGTATAGAAGCGGCAAAAGAAGTACGCATGGAATGGGTCAAGTTATGAAGTCTGAAGTGTTAAAAAATACTGACACGGAGCTAGAAGCATTGGCTGATTATATTGTGAGTTTGAAAAAGTAAGTTTGAGGTTTTAGAAGAAAGGCGCTTTTGGGCGCCTTTGGGAAATTATTTAGTAGCGTTTTTTTCAGTTTTAGTAGCGTTAGCTTCTTTTTTAGCTTTTTTTGCTTTCTTAGTTGTGTTTTTTTCAGTTTTAGTAACACTTTTTTCAGCCTTAACTGTAGTGTTTTTTTCAGTTTTAACTTCTGAAGCGAATACTGATGTAAGACCAAGAGCGATTACTAGTGCGATTACTTTTTTCATTGTGAAATTCCTTGTGGTTTTTTGTATCTTTGTGATACTTGAGCGAAATTATACGAATAGTATGTGATTATTCTGTGAACGAAATTATTTTTGGATAAAATTGCAGATAAATTTCAGCAAGGCATATAAAAAGTGAAAAATATTTTAAAGACATCAGCCATAACTCCGGCATATATATCAAAAACAGATAGATACTTCAAAACAAAAAGCCCGCTCTTCGATACATTTGACGAATTTTTCCTACATGTAGGTTCGATAATCAACAAAACACACAAGACGCCGCAAGAGATGGTTGAACTAGCCATTGAGGATATAGTATTTGCTTCCCAAGATGAGATGATGGGGCATGTGAGCCTTTATTTTGAGTTTCATAACAAGATAGTAAAGTTTTTGGAGCTTTTGGAGGAGAGCAAGGATGAGGACGAGTTACTCAAAAAAATATCACTCGTCTCGGCCTCACTTATCAAACTATCTAATACACCAAAAGACAAAATAGCCGCTTTAATATCAGAGAGAGCAAAAGAGCTTATATTGATTGTTTTTGATGACTACGGTATATCTTATGCCGACCAAAAGGCTATAAAAGCAGCGTTTAAAGAGAAGTTTTTGCAAGAGGCGATACTTGATACCGTGGCAAAGATAGAGAAGCTAGACAGAGAAGACGGTAGCGCAAAAGAGGCTACCGAACTACTTAAGCTTACACTGCTTTTATCGATGTTCTTCTATAGACTTCGCAAGGAAAATAAAGCAGGGAAAAAGTGGGAGTAAGGTTTTTCCTTACTCTATAAAAGTAGCTACCTCGCTAAGCGGTAGTCTTAGTTGCGGCGTTTGTGGCTTGATACGATAACCGAACGCCACAGCGTAAGCTATACTGTATTTTTCGCTATCAAACTCAGCTATACTATTTTTCATAGCATCCTCTAGCAAATCATACCCAAATCCCTCAATCGGACAGCTATCTATATCAAGCACTGCGGCGGCGGTCATCATGTTACCGCTTGCTAGATAGGCCTGCATTTTTGACCAATCTTCGACGCTAGGCTTTAGCTCGTTTGCTTTAAAATTCTCAAACACCGCCTCTACTTTTTTGAGCATCTCCGTATTGCCGCCCGCTTTTCTGCCAAACGACATATCCAGATAAGCGCTACCTTTTTCAAACCACGAAGGTTTTTTGGCTAACAGCACTACAAAATGCGAACAGGTCGTAACTTGATGCTGATCCCAGCACGCAGGTCTTAGAGCGGCTTTTACGGCGTCGTTTGTGATGACTAGAAAATGCCAATGCTCAAGTCCGAATGATGATGGAGATTTGCGCCCTGCTTCAAGTATAAAAAGAAAATCCTCTTTCGAAATCTTCTTAGTTTCGTCAAACGACTTGCATGCATGACGAAAATCCATAGCTTCCATAAAACTTTTCATCTGTCGCTTCCTTCAAATAACGCTTCTATCTCGGCAATTTTTTCTTTTAACGCCTCTTGCTTCTCTTCACTTAGGCTTTTGGGGTTGATACGGAAGCGATAGACGCCACCTCTCTCCTTGATGATAAAAGGTTCCGGCTCTACTCGCCCCTCCGCCCGTAGATGTCTGATGAGCATTAGCGCCTCTTCCCTGCCAAGCCCCTCACCCGCTATTTTGTTGAAAGCCTCTAGCGCCACATCCGGCTCCAAGGAGTTGAGAGCGGCTATGACCTCCAAATCTCGATAATCAGCCATCTTAATAGCGTCTATTACAAATTTTGGAAGTTTAACCGCCGAGAGATGCTTGCTTATCGTGGCATCTGAATAGCCAAAAGCTTCCGCAAGCTCTCTTTGCGACGAAAAAGCCTTGCCGTCAAGCAGTTCTTCAAAAGCAAAGCCGACTTCTATAGGGTGAAGCCTTCTTCGCTCCAGGTTTTCCACAAGAGCCAAAATGCCGAATTTTTCGTTTTTTAGCTCAGAGGCGAACACAAAGGCGTTGATTTTTGACCTGCCGAGCTGTTTTGTGGCAAGAAGCCTTCTCTCTCCGCCGATAAGCGTGTATGCACCGTCGCCGTTCTCGCAAACCACTATCGGTTGCAACAATCCATGCTGCCCCATAGAAGCGGCAAGCTCGTCTATATCGCAGTCCTCCGCCTCAAATCTCGGTTGTCTCGGGTTTTTTGAGATTTTT
>JFJP01037071.1_pt1 | contig 104158 bp, 180 predicted proteins | sample 431651 | NCBI WGS metagenome assembly JFJP01 (sample SAMN02602958, study PRJNA72255) | Microbial mat metagenome, whole genome shotgun sequencing project. | biome: fresh water; feature: sink hole; material: water; isolation source: purple microbial (photo- and chemosynthetic) mats found in...
TAAACACGTAGGTTTTTTCTTCTTCAATTTGCGGGCCAATATGGCCAGTGAGCCAACCTGTCACTGGATCTAAATATAATCCTGGCGGTAATGCTTGCTTTGTTTGATCGAAACCAGATAAGTCAAACCCTGTTCCTGGTCTAAATTCACCAGGAACATATGGCAATTCATCCCAGTCCCATGGACCTTGAGAAAATGTTAGCTCGTCAAAATAATCTACACCAAATCTTAGTTCCTCTCCATCAAAATCTCGCCCTTCAAATTTAAATGCAAAATTGCTTCTTTGCCGTTGTGCGCCAAGATCGTCTGGCTTAGTAGTTATGAATGGTGAATGTTTGTCATCTAAGTCAGCAGTTAGAATAGTTGAGCCAATTGATATCAATGTACTGTCAACAGTAAACAAGCTCTTGGCTTGAACATTTATTGTGTAAGTAGAACTGTCATATCTTGACCCGTCAAATACCCTAACTGTAAAACGATAAGTTTTGGATTTTGCAGCCGCAACAGGTGCATCCCATGGTATGTAATCCCAACCGGGTACGCTCCATCCTAATATTAGTTCATCTTCTTTGTTATAAAATGGCTCTATGTAGCCAGACAAAACTCCAGTGTTTGCATCTAACTCAACACCTTTTGGCAGTTGACCACTTATAACTTCCCATGTTATTGGTGCTGTTGGATTTGGGTCAATAACTACCAATGGTAAATCTAAATAGTATCCGTCGTAAAACGTACCAAGTGATGTATTTTTTGGTATTATTTCAGGATTTGCTATCGATACTATGCTTAAATTAACGTCTGTGAAAATTTTGACAAAGTTGTGGCTGTCGGAAATCCTTCAATTACAGGGACTCCTTGAATTTTCCCGTTAGGATACATCTGCAACCCGTCGCCTAACTTACCTGAGATTATTTTGTACTTTAAGCTGGTAGTAGAAATGTTGCCTGCTTCTGACAATATGTAACCGTCACCGATTTGATTACCTACTGTAGGCAGCAATTGCTCACTGTCTACTGTTCCTTTGAGATTAAGCTTTCTTGGACCCAATGCAGTAATAAGAGTAGTGTATTCCCATTCAGGACCAACTTTCATCATTCTCCATTTGTCAGCGCCGTCATAATGATCCCAAAAGAAAACAGTTTCATCTCTTGCGTACTTTGCTTTCAGCTCATACTCAAAGTACCCTTCTTCTGAGTATGTTGCAATAACACCAATTGGTGTGATCCATTGTAATTTTTTAGACATTATAGTATAACAGCATTGATAATTTTAGTTTCAGTGCCTACGTTGTCTTCTAGTGATTTAGCAAATACTGCTGGACCGTATGATCCTTCTTTTCCAACACTTTCTGCGTATCCTTTTGTGTGACTAGTTACTAGCAAGTCACCTTTTCGTACAGGACCTATTACTTTTACTGGCACTTTACCACGTAATGCCAATGGAACTGCGTTTTCTGCGTCCTTGTTCATTAAGTAAGCTGGGTTTGTTGAAACTACCCCAGCCACTGACACATTAGCAAACCCGTCCATAGCAGTTACTTCACGCTCGCCACCAAAAACCAGCACTGTCCCTGGTTCATATTGTTCATCAGATTCATACATTTCTGCTAAGTCTGCATATCTTGCCTGTGTAGAAACCCCAACAAATGTGTTTGCAGTAAGTACACCAGCACTAGTCACTGAAAATCTGTAAACTGATGCTCCGTCTGACCAACCACCAAGTCTAAAAACATTATCTGTGTCTAACCCCATGTTAACCGCATACGCACCTGCTCTATGGAATGATACCGTCGCAGCAGTAGTTGTGCTTCCCATAAATTGTACATTGGCCGCGCCTACTGTGCCAACAGCAGTAGTATTATTGCCTGTTGTTATATATCCACCAGACAGGTTAGTTGCAGTAGTAGCAGTAGCAGAATTTCCTGTGCACGACCCAGCTGACCCAGTTACACTTCCTGTTACATTACCAGTTACACTTCCAGTCAATGGTCCAGTGAATGCAGTTGCAGTTAATGGTCCAGTTAATGTACCACCAGTCAATGGTAAATCCAATGACGCATGGCCAGTTACACTTCCAGTTAATGGACCAGTGAATGCGGTTGCAGTCAATGGGCCAGTTAATGTTCCGCCAGTCAATGGTAAGTCTAATGATGCATGGCCAGTTACACTGCCAGTTAATGGTCCGTTAAACGAGACCGCAGTCAACGCACCAGTCAACGATCCACCAGTTAATGGTAAATCCAATGACGCATGGCCGTTTAGCGCACCATTAAATGTAGTAGCTGTAACCGCACCAACAACATTCAACGATGTAAGAGAACCAACAGATGTAATAAGAGGTTGAGCAGGGGCAGTAACACTAGTTGCAGTCCCAACTAAATTAGCAGTTATAATTCCCGCACTAAAATTACCAGACCCATCTCGCAATGCAATAGTATTGGCAGTGTTAAGTGAAGTTGCTACAATAGTCGCAGAATTAGTTTGATTGGTTACACTGCCAGCAGTAGTAGCGTAGTTAATTGATCCTGTTCCGGCAACGCCAGCTGTTGTTTGCACTGTTCCATCTGGAAATTTAATACCACCAGATGTATTCCATATTTGTCCTGACGAGTTTATTGTAGTAAATGTGCCAGCTGCTGGATTTATTGCGCCAATAATTCCGTCTAAGTTAGACCCAATTATGCTTCCTGAGCTATTAACAGATGTTGAGTAAATAGTACCAAATCTGTTAACTCCCGTCCCAATGTCTTGTGTTCCAGCGCCAGTGGTTAACAATTGTGACCCTATCGTTACTGCGCCAATTAATGTTGATGTTCCTGAAACTGACAACGAGCTTAATGTTCCTACGCTAGTAACAAATGGCTGGTTTGGAGTTTTTAACTGCCCGTACAAATATGCGCCTGATATGTTTCCAGTGGTCGTTATGTTTCCGGTTGTTTCTATTCCACCTACACCAACAGTTAACGATCCAGTGGTTGTGCTTCCTGTCACCACTAAATTTGATAAATTACCAACACTAGTTATTGCAGTTTGCGCTGGATAAGTTACAGTGTTTGCTGATCCAGTTATATTTCCAGACAGGCTACCAGTTACTACACCATTGAAAATTCCATTGAATGTATGAGCAGTTACGTCGCCAATAACAGTTAAATCAGTCAACGACCCAACGGACGTTATGTTTGGTTGAGCTGCGGTAGTTAGTTCTCCCCCTAGTGTAAATGCGTTTACGCTAGTGGCTGAGGTTAAATGATGAACGCTTGCACTATATGATGATATGCTGTTTGCTACTTCAAGATTTCCTAGAATGCCAACTGACGTAATGTTAGTTTGCTCAGTGGTAGTTAATGTGCCTGATACTGTATTAGCAAGAATTGTTGGGGAAGTTACAGAACCCCCTACATTTAAATTGCCGGTTACTCCCGCGCCACCCACTACACGCAATGTCCCGGTGTTTGTAGTTTCGCTTGCAGTGTTACTAATAAAAATAGTGTCAAGTGACACAGTTCCGCCATGAAATGCCTCAGCACTAGTTGCAACTGATATTCCGTTTACATACAACGTGCCGCCAGTGATTCGTATGTCGTGATTATCAACAGCTACATTGCCATTGACATTTAGCTCTGACAATGTTCCCACTGACGTTACGTTTGGTTGTACCGCAGTAATTAACTCTCCAGTAAACCCATTTGTTGAGATTACTGAATTTGCTTGTATAATGTTAAATATGCTCGTACCATTGGACAAAACATTTGCCTCAACTACGTCAAATCTTGCAGTGCCTAATGTTCCTAATGAATCAGTTTTGAAAACAAATTTACCTGTTTGCGAATCTAACCCAAGAAACCCATCTTGCTGTTCAGATAGTGTATCGTTGAAATAGTAGAATTTAATTCCTCGATCATACCCGTCATTATAAGATAATGTTGCCCCGTCAACTCCACCAATTTCAATTATTGGGTCAGACACTTTAAATTCTGACGTTGATACTGTTACTACATTGCCCAAGACCGTTAACGTGCCGTCTATTTGTAAATTTTTAGTTACATATAAATCTTTTGGATCTAATGTTGTGCCCACTGTCAACGATCCAGTGTTAACACTACCAGCCAACACTGAGTCCCCTACTACTCCAAGTGTACTTGCAGTAACAGTGTCGCCCTGAATATCACCGTAAACAGTCCCGCCTACATGTAAATCGCCGCCAATTCCTGTTCCACCAACTACTACTAATGCGCCAGTTGATGTAGACGTGCTAACTGTATTTGACAATATAGTTAAATTTGAATTAATGACCCCAACGTTTGCAATAAACGAGTTTGTAGTTGTGGTTTCCCTAACAGTTAAATTTGCTAACTTTGGACCAAGCAATAAAAATTCTGTAATTGCTGTAATATTCTGATTTGTTAGAATAAAGGCGTCACGAATATTGTTCCCAGTGCCATCGTTGGGACTAAGACCTATGTTAACTAGTTGTGTATCTATTTCAGCCATGTTTTATTACCAAGTAGGGCTCATTTGTGTGCGAGTCCAAATTGCTCGAGTTCCGTCATTATAATCTTCAATGCAAAAATATAAAAAGTTTGCATTTACTACTACATCACCAACTACATCGCCGGGTTTTCCATATTGTGAGTCAGGTATGTAATCACCAAACCCTTTGCCAGGTAGGCCGTTTTGTCCAGCGTCACCTTTAAAAGACGCATGCCAATCATAAATCGTGCCAACAAACCCTAACCGTAATGCTTCTTGATAAGCATCTAGTCCTGCTGGGCCCATTGCACCAGGTGTTCCGTTTACACCGTTATCACCAGCCGGCCCTTGAAATCCTTGAATGCCCTGTGGACCAGTCGGGCCCATTGGACCTTGTGGACCAGTCGGGCCCATTGGACCAACTGGTCCAGGTATTCCACCTCCACCGCCGTTTGCCAGTGCAAATGCCTCGGTGGCCATTGCATGCCCGCCTACTGTTGTCCCATCGTGTAAAATTAATTTAGCTAACTCTGTATCAGCTGTTAATTCGCCCATTGCTCCAGTGAATGCAGCGTTTTCTGCAGTTGTTCCTCTGCGTATTTGTACTCGTCGACTCATATTATGCTCCCGAAATCGTCTGTGACAGTCGCAGTATCAACAATAAACCCATAATCTAGATTCAAACCACTGCCACCAATGCTAATATTTAGTAGCAATTGATCTACTTCAGATTTAGTATAAACATCACCACGTAAATTTAATATTAATTGATTTATTTGGGAATTGGTGTACGGTGCGCCGCCTTCTGGTGGAGGTGGAGGTGGAAGACCTAAAAGTTCGTTAATTCGAGCATCAACGTAATATTTTGATGTACCGCCAATGATGTCAGTTGCGTTAAGCAATACATTGCCAGTTCTGCCAGAAACAGAAAGAACGCCAAGTGGTGGCGGTGGCAATCCATTGTTTACAATGGAATATAATTCATCAAAGTTTTTGTTTACTTTGTCAAAACTTGTTCGTATTGGGTCACCAGAACCGTCCGCTGGTGCATCGCCTATATCAACAATTAGTTGTGTCATACATTCTGTCCTTATTCAATATATTTATCAAATAAAAACAGAATGTCACGTGCTTTGAATATTATTGGTTTCTGTAGATAATTCTACCTTTAGAATTATCATAAACTGACATTTCTACTGTGACTCGATCGCCAAGTAAAACATTAATTGTATGTTGACGGAGTTTGCCTCCGAGATATGCAATGATTTTGTGCTGATTATCGGTTAGCACTACGCGGAACGTGGCATTTGGTAATACCTCTACAACTTTGCCTTCATATTGAAGACTTTCTTCTTTAGCCAATTTAATTAAAACTCCTGTTAAACGAATATTTATACATAAGGTTAATTTTTACTTGATCTAAAGTTTTTTGCCGCAGTTACGCTTTTTGCAAGCGTAGCAGAATAGTTCAATGCTTGTTGCTCAGTCATCATTATTGCAGCGGTGTATGTGATTCTGCCAGTGAACCAAATATCCTTGGTGAGTTTTAACTTACGGATTAAACCGTTAACCAGTCTTTTAACAAACCAGTCTGTATGTTGCAAAAACTCATTATCTATATCATAACGAGGTTTAAAGGTTTCACCCCAGCAGTCTGTTGATTGCGTAGTTGCTATTTCCACGGTAATTGACCCTGCCTCTGCCTCAACCCACACGTCGTGATCACTATCGCCACAGCCACACTCGCATGCAACATTAAATCTCATCGCATCGCCGTATGATCTGTGTATTAACACACCTTCAGCTGGAGTTTGATCTTTCATTTCTTTGCTTCCTCGGTTATGAATAACGCCATCAGTGACAAATCCTCTGTGGCAACAAATATTGAAAAATCGTTAAATTTCTTTCGTAAGGCTGGCAAAATGTCTTCCATTGAGTTGCATTGCATAACAAACTCATTGCTGTCAACTTTATGCACCAAGTACATATCTTTGCCAAGTTGGTCTACGATTCTATCTACTTTAACCATTATTGTGTTTTTTAATTTAGCTTCAACTTGCGCATCATAGACACTGCGAGTAAAAGTAACCGCCCGCATAATTAAATATGCGGCGACTGCAATCACAAAAATATCAATTAAGTCCATAGTGTCCTCCTCAATTTAATTAGTCTAATCATCATTTGCTCGTCTTCAATGTCCCATTGCTTTTCTAACTCATCTTTTGCAGTTGACAGCGCATCGTATTTCTTTCTTTCAGATGCAGTTAATGTACCATTAAGAAGCCAGCCTCTCCTGCCTCTCCCACGCTTTCTTTTTTTACTAGGATTATCAAATTCACTGCCATATTTTTCATCCATCGTGTTCCAAAACGCTCTAAACCCAGATGCATCCCATGAATCACCTCGCGCTGGCCGAATAGTTTTCCACCATGTATACAGTGTCATTTTTTCAATGGCTGATTGCGATTGCATATTCCCAAACTTACCATTCTCTTTTTCCTCGCCAAGACTCATTTCCCATTTTAAATGATCAATCCCGGCTTCTGGGCATGGCCATGCTTTGCCCCAATTCAATGAATGCTTGGTAAAAAATGGAACTTTATATTTTGCTAAAATAGTGGCGTCTGACCATTGGATATGTCTATACGCTTCATCTATCTCAATGTAATCCACAAATGAGTCAAATAAGCTATGCAAAATTCTAGTATCAAATTCATGATACCTTCCTTTTTCTAATTTTGAGCTTAAACAATGACTGTTGTTATTTACATTTGATGCATAAATTCGAAGATCATACAGATATTTTATAGTGTAATTTGGTATAGATTCAAGCCACACTGGAAATACTTCGGTTAAGAAATATGCAATTGGCCGAGATGATTTAAGCTTATCGTCCCACTCTTCCCACCCGCCCCACGGCAATGCGGTTGGTTTTTCAATTTTAAACACGTTAACCCTAAGCCATTCAACTGGCCTAGAGCTAGCATAGTGCCTACTTGGATTAAATCTTGCCATGTTGATCTTCTATGCGAGCACACACATCAACAAAACTTTCGTGCGGATTAACGTCAACACCGTAAATATCCTTAAACTTAGATTTCATTTCATTGTCACAAATTTTGTTAATTTCCATTGGAGACAAAGTTTTATCAAATTCTTCATCAGGCATGCAACATGCAGAAAAATCACTTAGCCACGATTCATCTGTAATGCAAACATCATATGGTTGCATGTGAAATATGTTACGCACAATATCTTGGATTAAGCCTTCATATTGGCTTACCGCCTCATTAGAGGCAATATGCACGTTGGCATGGGTAAGTGCTCTGTCTAGTCTTATCATATTATTCCTCTAAAATTTGGTCATTCCAGTGACAGTTAAACATCCATCGCACATCATCAACTTTAGCTTGTGTTGAACAAGACTTAGAAATAGCATCTTTTACTAACGCAACTGTATTGTCTCCAGGCTGCAAATTGTGCATAGCGTATAAAAATCGTGCATAGTGAGGATCTTGTTTTTGCACAAAATCCACAGCGTATGACTTGCGATCTATATCCATTGGCACACTGCACCGCAACTCTACTAATTTGTGCGATGTTTTATTTACCCCACCCCAAAATTTCTGTTCAAATTCTTCAACTCGAGCTAAATCCGTTGGGTCAAGAAATGCTTTTACGTCATCCATTTTTTCAGTGACTAACAACTCAACGATATTCTTTTCACGGCCAATCATATCCTTTGCTTTATGCTTACGGACATAATCCTCGGCTTTGATTTTGATCATGTGACCAGAATCAAATCGTACTACAAACCCTTCGCATCCTACCATTGGCCCAGTTTGGTCAATCAGCTCTTGCATGTTAGCCGCAGTACCAGCATAGGCATTAACCACTGGTATACCAAATAACTTTCCATGCATTTTTAAATATTCATGGCTAGCGTAGAGCCCAGCTTCATTTGCGCGGACTGCAATAAGCACTAACGCATCAACTGGATAGTCGATCACGATAGTTTGCTTACGAGAGCACCATTCGAAAATAGGAGTTACACCTATTGAATTGCAGTGCTTTGCAAATCGCACGTATTCAGAATGAGCGGCAATAAATTCCTCAACTGGCAATGCTACTTGGGTTACTCCCATTTTGGTCCCCCAACGCAACCCATCTTCAGTCCACACTGGAGTGATCATTGAACCATCTAATTTTTCTAATATAACATGTGGTTCAGTAAAATCAATCTTCCCAACTTGAGTCTCGTCCTTTTCGTTGACGTTAAAAAACTTGTGCAACCGACGTGCAATTACTTTCCCAGTTGCAGAGTTGAAAATTATCCCGCGTAGTTCTCGCAGAATTGCATCTTCCTCAGTTACTACTGGAGGAAAAGTGTTTGCCATTTGAACGACATAGTTAATAACAGTATATCCGCCGTCCTTTTCTGCTACAATAAATTCAGGCTTGTCCTTTATTAACGGTAATACTTGTGATATGTTGCGTATTGTTGGAAATTCGTAGTTCATTTTATAACCATCTAAGTTTAAATAGCATTGCATCTTTTTCGTTTGTAAAAAATACAATGTCTTCGTATATATCAGTTATGCCGTCAGATATGTCATTATAGTCACAGTCAAATTCTGACTCAATTTGCCATTTAAGTCTTTCAGGACCAATAACTTCACTAAGCCAGCAAATCATATCATTAGTTACTGGAGTTTGCAATGCAACTTTAGTTACCATTGTACAGTTAGTTTGTTTCTTGGTCAACTAATTTTAAAAAATCAAATAGCGTACCAATGAATACTGTGCACTTTAATGGTACTGTTACTTTAATTTGCTTGCACTCAAAGTTGTTTGATATTACCAAATGTTTCACGTAATTTTCAAAACTGATCCAAAACTTATCCCAATCAGTTAAATTGTTGTAAGTTTTGGATCCGTCAAATACAATGTAATATTTTTCTCGTACTGTTTTAAGCGACACTAAAACATTCAATGGAGCGCATGCTTCAATTATTGGCAACAGCCGCTCCCCTACAACTGATTTTAAATCAATTATAGACATCCTAAAAATCCCCAGGGGCACATTGCAGGCAACGCACACCATTGGTTCTCCACATATCCACAACTTGATTTCTATCGTCCACAACCATAAATGGCTCGCCGTACTCAACGCGAATTTGCTCAAGAATTTCTTCTTTGATGATGTTGTCTTGCCGCGAGTCGTTTGCTGGCCGCATGTACAGTTGTTTGAACACAATGCCGTATGCACTAAGCCAAGTAGTAGTCACGTGTCTTTCTTCCTCACCACGCCCAGACGCAATCAGCATAACTGTATCTTCTTGCTTTTGCAGTGTTTTGTACAGCCAAACAATATCTTGATACGGAGTATCATTTACCATCGCTCTGTTAAATGCTGGCCAGTTCTTTGGCTTAGTTCGCACGTAGGCTCGCCGATGCTCAATGTTAGCCAGTGTACCGTCGATGTCAAAGATAATAATTTTTTTAGACGACATTATTTTCCTTCAATAATAAACGATCCGGAAATTCTTACGTTAACACCATTGTTATCAACAAATCCTGCTACTGGACCAAGGTACTCAATAGTGTTTGATGTTTGCCAAGTTTTAATTACTTTACCATTGGCATCATACATCGTAACAGTTCTATCTAGAAATCCAGTTGCTGATTTGACATTATTCACTACTGAGTCAACACGACCACACCCAGCAATCAAGGATACTAATGCAGCAATAACAAAAACTTTTTTCATTTTTTAAATTCCTTAAACATAACACACCCAAAATTGTAGCGTGTCATAATGTTGTGCTCAGTATCTGAGCCATCAACGATTACCTTTGAAATGTATTCGTCATTATAAGACGCTGACGACGGATGTTGACGTCCAGATATCAATGTATGCTTGCAATAGTTTACATTTCCTGCATCATAGTGATAGCCTGTGCCATCTCCGTCGCCCCAAAATTTGCATTTGTCACAGTGCATAATAATTACCAGATAATGAATACAATATATAAAGAAGCCCAAAAAATTATACTAAGTGCAACGCCGCACACTGTACCTCGAGCAGTTGATAATCCGTCGTCATCTTCATCATGGGCGTTAATAATGTTATCCACCTTCAATCTCACCTTCTGGAGTTACGATAATTACGCGAGCAAATCCCTCTAGACGTGTAGGGCGTTGGTAGGTATTGCCCATTGTTTCACAAATGTTAGCAGGGATTGACTTACCAGTTTCAAGTTCACGAATTTTACGCCGTGCTTCAAGTTCAGCAGTTGGGATTTCAAACGCAACCGCAGTGACCGCATACCCAGCGTTAAGAAGTTTGTTTAGTTTATCTCGTCGCGACTTCATTGACAAGTTAGTTTGATCCCAAATCAAATTTTGCGATGCTGCCATCACTTTATTGATTTGTGTCTCCATAAATTTAGTTGCTTCACCAATGGTAGCCTTAAAGACATCACCGTAGGTTTTGCCCATCATTTTAGCAGTTGACTCAATGTACGAGTCAGTAGAAACAAGCTGGAACCCATCCTTTGTGAGGTATGGGTCAGCCCAGGTCGATTTGCCAGAGCCAGGGACTCCGACAAGCATATATGCAATAGGTTTAATTTTAATCATTCTGTATTATACACTTTCTTTTCTGTTAACGCAAGCGATTTAAGAAAAATAACTTGAGTACCAAATTTTGCCAACTGGGCCACTGTGGTTAGTTGCCTTTTTGTTTAGCCGTTCACGCGAGTGATGTGCAACAATACCACAACCACCGCACTTATCATGCCAGCGCATAAGTTGGCGACAAATGTAGCCAATGTCAATGCGATTTGCACACGCCATTTCACTATACACCACCCCGTTTACGGACAACCGAGCATGCCAGCGATTCTTAATTTTTGTAACTTTAATTTCGGGTTCCATAATAACTCCATTTTCTGCTTATCTGAGTATTATAACACCAAAATGCTTGACTGTCAACTCAAATCTTTAATAGTCACTGGCCTTTCTCTGCATAAATGTAACATTGTGCTATATTGCTCATACGCTTGCTTGACAGCAGGGTATTTGTTGCGCAGGTAAGTCTCTTCTTCACGCAAATCCATTATTGCTTCAAATAGGCGGCGTGACGAGTCGTTGTACTCGTTATTAAAAAATATTGCTTCAACATCAGCAAGAGCATTTAACTTACTTAGTGGAATATCTAATGTAATCATTGGCTCAGTGTGAGTAACTGGCTCAACGTTTATCAAGCTCATGTCGTTATCAACTTCAAAGAATTTGTTTACCTTAAAGATTGGATGCCGACGATCGCTGCTTAAAACTTTTATGTAGTATTTGGCGAAGAAACTTTTTAATCGCTCTTTAAATTGTAGATGCATACGTGCAATGATAGCATCAACAACCTCAACTATCAATCTAATTGATTAATGTCTAATTTCCCACACGATTTCAAAGTCTGGGCAATCTAAAAACATCTGTGGCGCTAAATTTTTACTGCCTGCAATCATTGCTTCAAAGTTTTTAAAATCTTCAGTATAATTTGGTTCGCCTTGTAATGCGCACCTTACTAACTCAACGCAACTTAGTGATTGATCATTTGATAGATCAAACAGTGTATCGTATGGCTTGCCCAAATATGTTTTGGATCTATCTAATGCAGCCGTCCATTTTTCAATTGTCATAGACTTTGGTTTAAGCAAGGCAACTGCACTAGTTTGCGCATCAAATGCTTCTGGAAATGTTGAATAATGAACACCTTTGCCAGTGGCTTCAATAAATCGGTAATCGTCGTCTGAGGTTACTTCATCTTCTACATTCATAAGAGCATGTGCATAATATCCAAATTTTCCAGTTAAGAAAAAATTAGTAATAGCAATTGCGTAAGATGTCATGTGCCCCCTGTGCATAGTTAAAATGATGTAGTAATTGTCTTTAAGTTTTTGCTTTAATACATCAAAATCTTCTTCATGCATCACACGCTTAGATGTCCAATTTATTTTACCAATAGTTATTGCTCCCCAATTTACGAATGCGTTGGTGGCTCTTTTGATTATAGAGTTTTTGCCATTAGGGCTAATTTTACTCCACAGCCATAGCAATACAACTTTAGTGACAGTGAACATTTTATATCCCTTTGATGCTAGTAATCAGTTTAAACAGGTGGCGTGTTTGCTAAAATTTGCGCGCCACGACCAGCACCAAGTAGGCCAAGTTGTTCTAGCAAATTTACACCTTGCGCTACTTGCGGATTATCTAAAAACACTGTTTCTGATAATTCTAAATCTTTAAGCAATGTAACTAAAATTGCTTTGTAATTTGCTGGTATACCTGGATTGTCTCTGAAATTGTCAACAGCCACTTTTTCATCCAACGTAAACAATTGTCTAAATTGGTACTTAGTGAGTCCAGTTGCAAATCCTGCGTTTTCACTTATCCATGTATCTAAATCGTCTTGCGACGGTAATGCATCACCGCCAGTCCAATCTAAATTGTCGTAAATGAACGGGTCGCCATTGGCAACTGCCATAACTGTTGGAAAACCGTCTCGAATCGCGTCTAAATATGATGTTGCCATTTTGTTGTTCCTTAAAATTTATTTCCAAATTGCATTTATTTCTGCTGGTGAATAATCACCTTTAGTGCCGTTTGGCAGTTGTAACCTAACTCTTCCTTGTCCTGATTTTTTCCTTGATGCTAAAATATCTAACACTATTACTTCACCAAGAGTTGGTGAAGTAAATTTGTCATTTTGTTTAACTGAAAGTAGGGTTGATTCATAAACTAACTTCTTAGTTTTTATGACTGTTTTTTTCGTTGCCATATTATTTCCTTTTTAGTATCCTATTGCAATTTCAATAGATTGAACTGGCGCATTTAGAATCTCATCGGCACGGCCTGCCCCAATGATGCCATATGTTTCAAGAGATTGGATACCAGCAACAGTGTCAGGTCTTGTAGTGTCAACAAACGTAGCTACATTTAAATCAGCCTGCGCCACACGCAATGACGCAGCTAATGCTCGTTGCTGCATGGTTGCATTGGGATTGTCAATTGACGCCATTTCCATTGCAATTTTTTCAGCCTGTGTAAATCTATTTCTAAACGCTAATACTGTAATCTTTGGGTGTTCTGTAATCGGGTTTGCTGAAATCCAAGTGTCCAATGTGGCTTGAGATGGAATTGGGTCACCTGCATCCCAAACTAAATCTGAGTAAACTGAACCGTCGCCAAAAGCGTGGCATTGCACTGTAGGAAATCCTACGCCAATTGCCTGAATATATGTATGAAATGCCATTTTATGCTAACTCCGTTATTGTATATGTTGATCTATTAGCTGTTCCGCCAAATGTGATTGCTGATCCATTATTCTGATTTACAAACCAAGTTGCTGACCTACTTACCCCGACGCGCAATGAGTATGTTACTGCGGTGGCAGATGCTGGGGCATCGTATACTGAAATTGATGCGGTTAATGGTCTACCTGCAGTTATTAAATTACCACAGACTGCGTAAATGCAAGTAGTTCCCCTGAACACAGCAAAAGTTATATTTCTATTAGCTGTACCGCAATCATACATAAATGATTGACGGATAATAAATTTTGACGCAGTTGATGCTGGAGTTACTCCAAGTAACCATAATTGTGTCCCTTCTGTTGACAGTGGGATCGTAGTGTCAGAAGGTATTAATGTTGTACCGCTAACTGCCGCAGTGGTTCCACTGTAAACCGCTAACACTACGCTGGGTGACGCTGAAATATCAGTCATCAACGCAACATCCACACCGCCAACGGTTGGCTTGTCAGTGAAACTAAAAGATCCTAGTATTGGTGTTGACATTTGTTATGTACTTAAAGTAATATTTATACCGGAGGACGAAGGTTGTGTGACACAAACGCTGGAATGAAGGTTACAGTTGGGGTTCTTGCTGAATTTGAAACCAAATTATTGCTTGCTGTCCCAACTTGACCACTCTGATTATAAATTGCAGCAACGTTTGACCCAACTGCGCCCTCATCAAACTCGTATCTTAAAAGTTCTTGATACACAATTCCATGCCTATTGCCTTGGGTTCCGTAGATAGTTTGCACTTCAGACGCGGATAATGCTCTTGCAAAGTATTCGTAAGTATCAACTTGGAAAGTGGCAGTTTCACTGGTTGCACCACCAGTGAACCCATTAATATACACTTGATTAAAATTTATTGCCAAAGGTGCGTAAGCAACAGAATTATTTAATGTGCCATTGATATACAGTCTAGCAGTTGACCCGTCAAATGTGTATGTAATATTTGCCCAAGCACTGCTTGGAATTGTAATTCCTGTGCTGCTTACAATTATTGTGCCTCCCCACGACCAAATATCGCATTGCCCCTGCGCAACTCTTGAACCAATTTGAATAGCCGCAGTTGCTCCAGCACCATTGTACATTCCAACATAACTACTTGTTTTGGTAAGTCCATCCCATAATGCATTAATCCATACACTAATTGTCTGTGGTGCAGTTGAGGGCAAGAAAAAACTTGTGTCAGTGACATTCGACAATGCGTCACCATTGGTTGTAAGTTGAACTGCCATATTAGTCAAACACTATAGAAAGTTCAGCCAGTAACCAAGCTGACGTCAAGTTGTTTGCGACTCCAGCTATTACTCTAGTAATCTCAATTTGATAGCTTTCCCCAACTACCATGCCAAGTGATGACAAGGTAAATGTTTGATCTATGTTTTGATAATAATTGTTTAACGGTACGGTAAAACCAGCAAATGTTGACCCAGCTGACCAACTACCCATTGGTGCATTGTTTGGCAATTTTCTAACATACACTTTATGTTGAACTACTGCTGTACCTGTTGGGGCGGTGGTAGCGCGACCGTGTATGTTAAAAGTAACATTCACTGCACCCACTGGTACAGGCAAAGTTACTGCTATGCCTTGCTCAATTGTATTACTAAACGAGCGTACATTTAACGCAGTGTTGATTGGGTCAGAAATAACTGGTGCTAACGCATTAATTGCAAAGTCAGCAGTATTTGGTGAGTCAACGCTAGTTGCAAAGTACGACATTGTTTTAACTGCACCAGAAGATGCTGTCATAATATCCCAACTTGTGCCATTGTCACGGTACAAAACTTTTGAATCATACGCAAGAAACAATCTATCTACTGTACCAGCAGTTGGTCGGTTAGCAAGCAAATCTACTAGAATCCCAGTACCTGCAATTGCCCCGCCAACATACATACCATTGGCTATTACTACAATCCGTAATACGTGTGTATTCCCAGAAACAATAACTTGAACTGTGTTGGTATCGATTAGTTGTACACTGTCAGCATGTACTAACTCATTTGTAAGGTCATTATACAATGTGATGACAACATTGTTTGTGCCTAAATTGTGTGCAAAATCAGCGTAATACTTTGCTCCAGACACTGATGCCCACGTACTCAATATACCAGTTGCCGATGATGGAGTTGACGTTCCTGAGTTAGACCATACTGATCCGTTGTATTGAAGAACGTTGCCATTTACTGGGGATGATAAGGAAACATCGCCCAACCCAGACAGATTAGTTACACCAGATCCAGATTGCCAAACTGTGCCATCCCAATACTCTGTCTTATTAAGAGTAGTATTATAACGCCACGTTCCGGCAGTTGGCGTTAAAGGGCGTTCAGCAGTAGTACCGCTAAACGGCACTAAGCCGCCAGTGCCAGAAAATGTAACAGTTGTTCCTGATGGAGAAATAACTGCTACATTCGACAATGTCCCTAAATCATTGTTAAAATCCATTTTCTACCTATTAGTTAGTAACTTCCGAAGTAATTACAGTAACTACCCAACGAACTGTGGTTGCACTAGCACCAGTGACCTTAAATGTCAATGCACCGTTTGTTACATCAGCAAAAACTTCAGCATCCCAACCTGTTGGGCGAGTCAATACAGTTTTGCTACGAGATCCAACCAATGCTGTGGTGGAAGCATTTGCATCACGTTTGATTAAGCCTTCAATTTTCCATGCACCATTATTGCCAGTTGACGTAGTACTACGAGCAACTACATACGCAGAGTAAGTTACTGCACTGTTATTTGGCAATACTACACGAGCTGAAGATCCGTCTAAGTAAACTTCAGTTTGGGTTGCATTGCTTGTAACATTGCGTAATACATACTTACCTGTTTGCGCATCACCAGCGGCAGTAAACGAACCATTTGCGTGAACTTCAGCACCATAATTTGCTGCAACTGCGCCAGAACCTTTAGCCAATGCGTAGGTTGCGCTTGCAGTATTACCAGAACCTAAGGAAACGGCATTTGCACCAGTCACTGTGCTTGCTGCTGGAGCAGAAGCATTTTCTGTGTACAATAATGTAGACTCACCAACTTCCACCCAAGCCGTTCCGTTGTCACGGAAGATCATGTTTGTGTCTGAAGTTACATATAACGCGCCTGTTGTTCCGGCTGCTGGACGACCAGCAAGAGTACCAGTTTGCAAGCTCGGAGCATTGCCTAAGTTAGCAACGCTGCCGGTGGATGCTGCGGTAATTGCTACATTGCCTGCTGCTGTAATTAAACCTTTTCCGTTAACTACAAACGTTGGGATTTGAGTTGCTGAACCAAAAGAGCCAACATTGCTATTTACCGTTGCTAATGTAGCATTTGTAATTGCAGTGCCAGTGCTGCCTGACAATGTTAAGTCGCCACCAGTGACTGTAATTGCACCAGAAATTGCAACTGTCGAAACCGCGGTTACTAAACCTTTTGCATTTACAGTAACAACTGGAATTGCAGTTGTTGTACCAAATGTTCCAACGTTGCTGTTTACTGTAGCCAAAGTCAATGCACCAGAACCACCAGTTGTTACAGACGCAGTACCGTCACCAGTCAATGCAACTGTATTTGGAATAACTACGTTTGCAACTGAAGTAACTAAGCCTTTTCCATTTACTGTAACTTGGGCAACGTGGGTTGCATCACCATAAACACCAGTTGTAGCATTTACAGTAGCCAAAGTCAATGCACCAGAACCACCAGTTGTTACAGACGCAGTACCGTCACCAGTCAATGCAACTGTATTTGGAATTGTTGCTGTAGAAACCGCAGTAACTAATCCTTTTGCGTTTACCGTAACAACTGGCACTAACAATGTTGAACCATAAGTTCCTACGTTAGTGTTTACTGTCGCTAATGTAGTAGACGATGAGCCAGCAACCGTAGTGACATCACCCGTTAATGCTGGAATAGATGTTGTTGGCAATGTACCAGTAACGTCTGACGATAAATTTATTGCTCCCCAGCTTGGAGCACCGTTTGCATTTCCGTGTAATACAGTTGATGTAGTACCTTGGTTAGCAAAATCTGTGCTTGCCAACGTCGCTGTAACTGCACCAACACGGCCAAATACGGAAGTAACTTCGGTTGTCAAACCATCAATTGCGTCCCATGTTGTTCCGTTGAATACGATCAAATCGCCAACTGTCCAATTGTTGTTACCATCAATTGTGGTTGTACCAGCAACATTAACCTTGTAATAGTGACCTTTAGTGCCTGTACCAGCAACTAATGGTGGGGTGTTTGTTGCAGCGTTCCATACGCCTTGGTAATTCATTGCGCCGATTAACGCTGCCGGGATCTGAGTGTCAGTTAATTTGCCAGCTGCATCTAATGTTGCTACACCACTTGGAACTCCAAGTTGGTCAACATTGATTGCGCCAATTGCTGCTGGGGTAACGGTAACATTAGATACTGAAGTTACTAATCCTTTTGCGTTAACTGTTACTTGAGCTACTTCGCTAGAAGAACCAAATGTGCCTACGGTTCCATTTACTGTTGCTAATGTAATAGCAGTATTCGTTGCAGTTGTGCCAGTACCAGTTGCATCACCAGTAATAGTTACTGCGTTAGGGATAGTTACATTGCCAGCTGCTGTTACTAAGCCTTTGCCGTTTACAGTAAATGTAGCAACTTGAGTTGCAGAACCAAAAGAACCAACATTGCTGTTAACTGTTGCTAACGTAGTGGTGGTTGTGCCGCCAGTTGAGCCAGTGCCAGTTACATCACCAGATAAAGAAATTGCACCAGAAATTGAAGCAGTAGTTACCGCAGTAATACGACCTTTTTCATCTACAGTTAATACTGGGATTTGAGTTGCAGAACCAAAAGAACCAACATTGCTGTTTACTGTCGCTAATGTAGTTGCTGTTGAGCCAGCAACAGAAGTAACGTCACCAGTCATTGCTGGCTCAACTAATGTCCATGCAGATCCGGTGTCATAATAAGTTGCGCCAGTATCCGTAGCAATGTATAATCTGCCAACAGTCCCTGAAGTAGGAATGGAAGCAGCGGTGCCGGCAGTAATGCTAACTACGCCAGATCCAGCAGCAACCGCGTCAGTGATTGCGTATCCAGCTAACGTAGTTGGTGTTCCAGTTAGTGTTGACCAAGCTTGGGTAGTTGTACCAGACGTAACACGGCCAAAAGCGTCAGTGGTAGTAGTTACATAGGTGCCTGCTGTGCCAGCAGTTGCCAAGTTAATAGTAGGATTGCCAGAAACACCGTCTCCATTTGTAACAACAATGTTACTTGCAGTGCCAGTAACTGAACGAGCAACAAATACACCAGCACTTGTCTGCACTACCATTCCAGTTCCACTTAAAGAGGATAAGTTTGATAATGCACTTGAGTTGTTGGTTACTGTTTGAACTTGAGTCCATTCAATGCCATCAAAACCTTCAAATCTGTTTAAGGTTGTATTGTAGCGCAATACGCCCTGCTGTGGTGCGCGGCTTAGTGTTGGGCCACTTGGAACTACTAAACCAGCAGTCCCTAAAACTGTTAAATTACTTGATCCTGAGTCAAGTTCTAGTACATTCGAAATCGTACCTGTGTCAAAATTAAAATCCATATTATGCTCCGTTATTAAAAATGTTGTTACCTAAAACTTATAAGGTATGTTATTACTTATGCTAACTCTTGAAGATCAATAGTTGACGTTGCGATTGATCCACCAAAATACGATCCAGTAAATTTGTTTATATACCATGTTGTTGATGCAGTAGTACCAACTCTGACTGAGTATGTAGTACTTGACGTTGTGTGAGGGTCATCTACCAAGTTAATAACAATTGGTACTATTGCAGTGTTTGCAGTTGGTGTGATATTACCAACTACACCAATACAAGTAGATCCTCTAAACACTGCGGCTACTAATTGCCTTGCTGATGTGCTTGCGCAATACATAAAACTACCTGTAATTTTTATTTTACTTGATGAAGACCCTGGTGTAATAGTGTCAGTCCAAATTTGGACACCATGCGAAGTAGTTGGTACGTTGTTTGCAATGCTTGCCAATGTTATAGTAGTAGTTCCAGATGAGGCCGGCACAACAGTACTAACTGTTTGCAACACTTGACCAGATCCTGGTGTCACCGTTAGCAAAGATGCACTGTCTATTGCCCATTCATTTTTTCCGATTTTTTTTAAATAACCTCTTGCTGAGTCGGTTATATCTGCAATAGCAGTTAAGTCAGCATCGGCTGCCTTTTCAATCTTTGTATCAATAGTAGATTTTAATTGATTTGTATTTATTCGAGTTAGTCCCACAGGCTTGCTCCATTCTTCTTTTATTTATCGTAAACTCAAGTCAAAAGAAAAGGGCTGTATATACAGCCCTTTCATAAAACGTGTATTAAATTTCTATACACGCATTTTGATCCCACCCAGTTTCTTCACAAAATCTACTTGTTTGATACCCAAATGGATTACACACAACACGGGTGTAATCCCCAACCTCATAATCAAATTTTGTATGTGTATGCCCATGTATCCAAAATTTAATCCTTGGGTTATCTAAAATAAAATCATCAAGCCTACTGCAATATCCGCCATTCATGTAGTAATCATAGCGGTACTCTGGCGATATACTTTGCCCAGTTGGTGCGTGATGAGTTACGACGACAATTTGTTTGCTGATTGACGCAGGGTCATCCAACATTGTTTTAATGTATCGTATTGTTTTGTGATGTTCTGCTTCAGAATCTGCTGGAGAAAATTTAATGTAATTACCGTGAACTTCTCTACGAATACGTGTGTAATCATTCATTCCATATTTTACTGCTTGACGTGTCATTGGACAGCCGCGGTTCATGTCAGTCCACATTGTGCCGCCAATAAACAGCACATTGTCAATTGTGACTGATTCTTTGTCCAACACGTGAAAATTATCTGGAACATTGCTTTTAATGTGCGCAATCGTCTTGTTAAATGTACCGTTGTAATGTTCGTGATTACCAGCAATCAGTATTACGTGTTCATACTTGCGAGCACACTCGCCAATAAAAAACCTGTTTATGCGTTCTTTGTTAGTGAGCTTGGTAGCAGGGAGATGCTCAATCTCATAAAAACGCTCCAACGTCAACAATTTAAATTCTTTAGCTTCAGCAATATCACCAGCCAAAACTAGCACATCACCGCCAGGCAGCGTAGGAATTTTAAAACCAACATCTAAATGCAAGTCTGAATGATAGTGAATTTTCATAATAAGTAGTTTAACACAATACTTATCAAAAGTCAATCAAAACGAAAGGGGCGCAATGCCCCTAACATGTTACGGTAAGTTAATTACATCGTAACGGCTGCGCGGCTACCATTTACATCACGGGCAGAAATGCTGTAGGCAGTTCGGCCAGCGTAATTTACGCGAGTGCGGACTTTCAATCCAGACTGACGCAATTCAGTCATTCGCGCACGAAGATTTTTAATCCCATGATGAGCTGATGCTTGGGCAGAGGTAATCTCAACTCCAGTGCCACGCAAGCGAGACTCGAGCATTTGATTTTGTGTAAGTTTAGCCATTTTAATTTCCTTATAGTTAGTAGTTACGATTTCACGCAACATAGATCAATGATAACAAAGGCGTAGGTAAAATACAACTATTATTTTGAGCAATCATATCAAAATTCCTGTAAACTAAAAGCATACCTGCCGCGTTATATATGTATGTTAACATATAAAGGACATAACATGAACAAACTTTTGATCGCTTTAGTTTCTGCTTTTTCTATCACTGCTTTTGCGGCAGCATCAGCACCAGTTGCTGCTACTTCAGCAGCATCAGCACCAGCTAAGAAAGTGGTTGTAGAGAAGAAAGTTGCTGCATCTAAGCCAGCTTCTTCAGCAGTTGCGCCAGCATCAGCAGCCAAATAATTTAGGCAGCTTAAGAAAAGGCCCAGTTGGGCCTTTTCCTTTGAAGTAAAACAAATAAGATAATAAAGAAAGTTCATAATGATAAATATCTAATATCGGAGATCTATTATGGCTATCAAACCAACCCCACCATCGTCAATTAAACAAAAAGCACCTACTAATTTGGGTGGCACTGTTCCAGTTGCTGAGCAAGTTCCAGTTACGTCAGCAGGTCAAACTTGGGCAAACGGCCCAACTGCCCCAACTGCAACTAATACAAATTCATATGAAATTACAAGATTTCAATTTAGAAAATTGTTTACTCAAACTGAAAGAATTACTATTGATAATGCGCAGTACAATGCAAACTTTTCTGGCTCTGTTAAGGCAGCAATTTACACAATGCAAAAAGATATGGAAGTTTCTGCTGTTGTAAATTTGAAATTGTCTGACACAATTGCTGGGATTAATTTCTTAGTAAAGGTTGGAATTTTGACATCAGACCGTGCATTACGCATTTTGGCTAACTTGCCTCCACTCTAATAGAGTACCACTCAGAAAAATAGGGCATTAAATGCCCTATTTTTATTCAGTTTCTGTTTTTGACAGTAATACAGATCCGTCTGGTTGCAACGACCAACTAAGCATATCACCTTCTTTCCATCCTGTTGATTCAATCACCTCGTCTGGAAATTGTAATATAGCACCCTCAGGATCATTTGGATCTTCTTGTAACGTAACTTCATACGTTTTCTTACTCATTTGCATACTCCTTAGTTAATGCCGCCAATGTTCTTCTTTGCCCAAGCAAATCAATGCCACATTTCTGTTCGATGATTTTTTCTAGCTGGTTATAATCATCACCAAACGAAAACCATTTATGTGTAAATTCCTTTGATACTATGCTGTCAGTACTTGTTGGGCCGTGCAAGTCAATGTACCCGCTTACTTCCCACATATCAGCAGTAAAGTCAAACACTGCCTTAGTGATGCGTACCGTAGCTTTAGCCTCGTACCAATCTCTGCACCTGCTCATCGTGTCATCTCTCTTTCTTCTTCATAAGATTCACTCAGTTCTTCCCAACTGTCTCTACCATCGCGGTAATTTCGTTTAAGATAATCTTTGCCACCGTCTACGCTTAGGTTACCACATGAGCATGTAACATAGTCATGCCTATGTGTCGAACGAATAACATCGTTGCATTTTAAACATCGTGCTTCGTTAGTAACGACAATGGTTGCCGTGTATTTAAAAACTTTTGGCTCGTCCATTAATAGTATCCTATTCTATAAATTTTACTAGTTACGCCATTTGCGGATATTACTATTCTAAACTTAGTTAATGCATTGAAATCATCAACTGGTTGTGTAACATTGGCGTAATCGTCACGAGCCCAATAACCAATGCCAGTCCTAGATATTACTTTTACAATTTGCAATTTGCATTCTGCTAAAAATAATGATATCTTAGTTAATTGAGGCTCTGGTTTCCTAGTTTCGCCACCTGTAGTTGCAAGCCAAAACGTTTGATCTTTTGTTTGCGCAATAATTGCGTCAGTTCGAGACCAATAATTCCCGCCAGTTGGCCATTGGTCAGTGATCACATCAGTTATTGGCTCAAGCGCCATAGTAACAGTAGACAAGTTAATTTTGCTAGGTGAGATTAAAAATATTGTTGGATCTTCGCCAATACGATTACTTACTGACAACCAGTTTGTTGCTTCCTGTGCTACTTCTAATTTAACTAGTGGCGCAGAAAGTTTGTTTACAATTGATACTATTTTAACAGTGGACAAGACAAAATAATTACCTGTTTTTAAACTTTTAAACAAGTAGCGTTCTGTTTGGTCTGTGTTAAATGTAACTTCACCAGTTGTATTATACCCACGGGAGTTTGCATACGAGCTTGTAGACAAAAAGTAATATTTACCAAAGTATTGGCATACTAAATCGTCAGATTCCACTTTAGTAGATAGCAATTCTACTGTATCACCTACCTGCACATCTTTAAGTGGAATTTTTGTGTTTGATTTTGCAGTTAACGAAACTGCTTCTTGGTATGGCTCAGATAGTTCAGGCAGCAAGATGTTTTTGCCGCTATCCCGCCCCCAAGCACACTTGCCCTGAATAACACCATTTACGATAGTTGAACAATCAACAATTCTCGCAAAGTTTTCTGATCCAATTTCAAGTTCAAACCCACGCGGATCTGCCAAGCGCCAAACTACATTGCCACTTCCTCCCCACCCGCCATACCGACGAACTGACTTAGCAATTTGAAATCCTTCGACGGGATCGTTAGGAATAATCTTTGGGTAGCAGTTAGCCATGAACAACATAGTAGCATCCCACTTAGTTGCGCTAGCCCCATATCCGCCACGATGGCCCTCACCAGATACAGTGATGTCGTCGTTTTCGTCAATTGTTACAGTTGCACCGTGACCATACGCCCAAGAATCTTGAGTTGCCTTGCGTTTTTCAAATGCAGCGTCTTTAGTGTAAGGAGATGCGAATCCAAGTAATCCAGATTCTGTACTTGCATCATCACGATATTGAATCGTTACATATAGTTTGTTAGGTATTGTCGTTGCCATTATAATCTTGTTTGTTAGGTATCGGACCACCCTCAAGTTGCCCGCCACCGTTAAAGAAGTCGTCTACATCTGAATAGTCAATGGGATCGCCAGGCTTACCATAGAAATATTCCATATCAGCATCATTGAACCCAAAATCCTTTTGCCATCTTAGCCAAGTTTCTTTGTCCATTTCATTAACCCAAAATGCAATAAGTGTTATTAAACAATTTGCGTTGAACAACCCACATGTCTGTCACGTCATCTGGATTACGAAGGACAAAGTCACCAACTTTGCACCACTGCTGGTTTAGCAATCCATCCACAGTCTCTCCCCAATGCCCAGTTACATATTGATCGTTACTACTTTCAAAAAACTGGACTTCATTGTCAGGTTTGGGCTGGCATACCATCCATCCGTCATCGTCAATGTCTAAGACGTCGTACTTTTTGAGCAATGCTTTTGGCGATTGCTGCCAAGCATCACCAGCTTCACCAATGCAAAACATAGAGCTTGGGCCAATGGGTTCTCTTCCCTCTAACGTGTCAAGCAAAAACTTATTTACAATAGTGCGATCAACCATAAGGTTGATCATTGCTTTGGCACGAAGTCCTTTTGTTTTCTTTGCCCTGAGCCAGGTTGTCATTAAATTTTCTCCCCTTTGACAAACCCACGCCAAATTTTGAACCGTGGAAAACGCATGCTGTAATACTCTTTGTCCTCACTCTTAGTGATTGCATCAGCACGGACTTCACCAATACGGCCAACAATGTCCTCGCCCTCAGGCTGCTCAGTAAATGTAACCCATTTCTTGTCAACCTTCTTTTGCCACGTTACTGGCTTACCGGTATGAGTTGCCCAAATTTGGGCACGTTGTTGGATACTAAAACCACCACCACAGTGTACTCGCACAAACTTGTCACCAACTGTTCCCTCAAACACTACAGCGCCCATTGTGCCTTCAAACTTGCTACCAACCTTGCCTTCTTCAACATCCACCGCAGTAAGCGATTCTTCAATGAACGGTTTCATTTTTAGCCAGTTCTTAGAACGCTTGCACTCGTAGACAGCATCTGGATCTTTAAGCATAATACCTTCGTATTTGCCATTCAGTGCTTTTTCGTTAATTTCAAGCAAACGCTTTTTGCCAGCGTCCGTATCCAAATCAACCATTTCGCAGCCAACAACTGTTACGTTGGGCATAGATGCAGAGATTTTCTCATACCAAGTTTGCAAAGAAAAAGTACGATCTTTTTGCTTGTGTGTACCAGCACCAGTTTGAAATTCACGCAATGTAATAATATCAAACAAGTTCAAAACTGCGTCATCTGTTTGCACATCAGTTTTACGACGAGCTTGCTTCATCAAATCTTGAAACGATGCGGACATAACTTCGCCGTCTAGTACCACAGGCTCAGCAAAGAACACAGAATTGCGTGAAATTTGCTCTTTAATTTTACCAAAGTTGAGCATTTCCTTGCCGTTACGTGAATATTGATCCACTTTACCATTTGGGTAAACAATAGTCAACACACGTTGGCCGTCTAACTTGCAATCAATGAGTTTTTTACCGTTAAGTAGTGACTCATCTACGTTGCCGTCATCATCAACGCAGTCTTTGGCCAATTGGCATTCAAAAACTGGGATAGCATACTGCGGGAATTTCTTTTCGCATGCTTTGTTAACTGTGCTTTCGCTAAAGCCAGCCTTCAAATCCTTAATAAGGACAAGGCGGTACCAGTTGTTCCATTCTTCCTCAGTTGCCTGATTGCGAATGTAACCAATTGCGACTTGCGCTGCATCGCCTGTCAGCTCGCGCATTGACAGCTTTTGGCACAGTTCAAAAAACTTTACTGGGTCAACACCACGTGGCTCAGGTTCGCTAGCACGTTTAACTGGTTTGGTCTCAACTGCTTTGACGCCAAAAGTGATCATTGGGTCATATGCGCAACGTACACCTTTGAAAAAGTTGTCGTTAGTTGCTTTCGCTTCGCGCTCAATTATTGCTTGTTTTTCGTTCTTGCTGTCAGTTGCAGTAATTTCTGCAAGGATAGTCCAGGGTTTATTCATTTATTCAGTATCCTTTAAGGTATGAGTATATTATAACGTGCGGTGGCGTCAATGTCAAGTGCTTTTTGATTATTTTGCTGCGGAATGTAAAACCAGGCTAAATATTATTATGATATACTTATACGTTAAAACACACAATCAAACTGGGTTGCAATATTTAGGCAAAACCACAGCGAAAGATCCTCACAAATATCCCGGTTCTGGAAAATACTGGAAATTGCATTTAGCCAAACATGGCGTTGATTACACGACACAGATACTATTTGAGTCAAATGATTTGTCAGAAATAAAAGAAAAAGGAATTTACTATAGCCAATTGTGGGACATAGTCAAAAGCGACAACTGGGCGAATCTTAAAGAAGAGCAAGGTGATGGTGGTGCCAATGCTCATTCCTTGGAATCTAATAAAAAACGATCAGACACATTAAAAGGTAGAACTATTACTGCTGACCACCGTCGTAAATTGTCAGAGGCAAACAAAGGCAGATATTTTCATAGCGAAGAAACAAAGAAGTTAGCATCACAAAAAGCATCAATTAAACTCAAGGGGAAAAAGAAACCGCCAGGGTTTGCAGAGGCAGTTGGTGATCGGTTGCGTGGCACAACCCTGTCAGACAGCACAAAGGAAAAGATGAGAGCAGCATGGACGCCAGAACGCCGTGCCGCCCAAGCAGAACGTAGGCGATTGCAGAACTTAGCTCGAAAGTAAGTGTTTGCAAGTCCCCCTCCATTTAAATCCAGCACAAGTGCAGGTTTTTGCTTCTGGGTCAACGTAATACGTTTCGCCCTTACTGCCTTTGACCTCAACTAGTGTAGGGTCGCTTGCCTCTTCTTTTGCAATTTTGAACGGGCTTTTGCTAAGTTTTTCAAATACGCGGCCACGCTTGTCAATTGTCATTGGCTTTGTGAAGTAGGTAGTCTCAGCTCTGAAATTGCGGAACGCCAAACACTTATTACCTTCAAGCAAATACACGCCATTTTTGGCAGCAGCGCCCTTCCAAACAGTAGTCTCAAGAAATGCTTCAGCCATATCATGCCGCCTTTGCTGTTAATTCAAATGCAATAACGTTACCACTTTGTTTGTAACCACGGTTGTATTCTTCCCATGGCTGACGGCTAGTAATAGTAACTAGCCCTTGCTCTTCCAACGCAAACAATGCGTCACGGGCACGAGCGCCGTGCGTGACACGCCCACCGTGTGAACCGCGGCCGTGGCAAGTTGCGATACTGTAACGGCCATTGCGAGCACGGGCAAATTCAAGCAGTTGGGTTTGTGTCTTTGTCATGTATGTATTATACAGCCAAAAGAGCCGAAAGTCAAGCCGTGATTTCGTAATACTCACCCGCGTACCCGTTTGCAGCGGCGTTATTCACAGCCTTATTGAGATTAGACACCAAACTTACAGCAGACTTGGGCTTACGGTTAATCTTTTTGTTGCCCTTTTCATGTTGCCAGGACTCACCTTTTTCTAAGGTATATGAGAACATTTGTACAAGTTCCTCAACGGTACCTGTGAAAGTAAGTGCAGTGCCACGATCGCGAGTTTTGGTGATAGTGTATGTTTTGTTCATTTAAAATCCTGCGTAGTCGCCTAATTTCAGTTAAAAATCAAGCAATATCACTGACTAAAAAGAAAGGGATGGCAGTGTCTTGCTCTGACGAGTTAATAACATTGGCAATTGCTTCGCTCAAGCACAGAGCTTGATTTCCAAGCGTCGTTTCGCCCATGTCAAACAATTTGTCGTACATGTCATCAAGTTGTACCAACATCTCTGTGAGCATTGTTTGGTTATCCATAATCTACTCCAATTAATTATGCTGTTTCATTTGCTGTTTTAAGTGCTGACTCTAGTGTCATCCAGCCATGGAACCCGTTGCTAAAATACCACACTCCATCTTTCATAACATAGTAAAAATTTTCTTCATAGTAATCAAACATCTCTTGATCGCTGTCGAAAACTTGGTATTCCTGATCTGTGTCCCCACGATCACGCCCGAAGAACACTGTGACGCCGCGCTCTGGGGTATCAATGCAGTGGTAGTCGCAGTTGGCAACGACAGAGTGTCCCAGGCTGCTAATTGAGCCAAGTGACACTAGGTGATTTGCTTTAGCAGAATCGTAGTGTTTAAGCAACAGATCTCCATTATGCTCAAGATATCCATCCCAGTGGCAATAAACTGCTTTGCACTTGTCGCCATGCATAACGCCAATAACTGAATGTGTACTCATCATACTTCCTTTGTTGCTATGTCGCGAAATACTTGACTGTCAATTGCCGTAACGCAACATGTCAACTGGCATAAGCAAATTTTCAATGTCGTTGCACACTTCAGCGTAAGGTTTTGCAATCTCCCATCCGCCGTTATTATGCATTCCGTCGATTAAATTGCAAAATTTAGGGTTTGAACTTTCACAAACTGCAACTTGAGACGCTGAATGCAAGAACAATGTTACTTTGCGCCCTGACGACAACAGAAAAGTGATGTTTTTCATTTGTTTTCCTTACACTGTACCAGCAGCTACTAACTTTTGGGCTGCGGTAGTAGAGAGTTTGTACCTCTTGCCACCAGTTGTTTGCACAATAAACGGGTAAGCATGAGCACGGCTATTGTAACCAACAAACTTCACAGTGCCAAGTGTCAGTGAATGAAACTTGTCAGTGTCGTTGATGCTTGGGTGGCCCAGCAGACGGGCACCTTTAGTAAAGAATGCAACCAATTTGGGGTCAGTGGGAGTAGCGGTAGACGTGCCACCAGCACCGCGCACAGTGCCAGACAGCTTGCCACTCATTGTATCGTTGCCAAAACGGATAGTACCCAAGTTAAAATCCACACCATGTTTTGCTGCAACGGCAGCCATAGCGGTAGCAAGATCAGCACGAATCTGTGCAACCATGGATTTTGTAAGTGTAGCCATTTAAAACTCCTTTATTGTTTGCTGCTAAGTCGTTATTATAACACCGAAATGCTTGACCGTCAACTACTAATTAACCAAGAACGCAACGAACAGTAACCGCTGGGTGACCAAAACTACGGGGGCTGTTGCTGCCCTTAGTAAGGTTAACATTTTCCTTACCGCATGCTTCTTGCAAAGCAGTTAACATAGCCAAATTGCCGTGATAGTATGCTTTTACGCGCCGGATATTACCAGGATTCCCTGCAGATTTGTTGGTGTACATTAGCTTTACACCGTTTGCTTGCATGATGTTGCGGACTTGGGTAGTAGTAAGTAAGTTCATTTTATTTCTTCCAAGAGTCAATAAGGTTAACACATTCTTCTAGAGTGCTAAGACGCGTCACCAACAGCATCGTGTCAGTGAAAATAGTGAAACCACGAGCACTAATATCAATTACATAACCTTTGTACATATAATCCTTTGTGTGTTTCTTTGCTGCTATGTCGTTATTATAACACCGAAATACTTGACTGTCAACTGTTTTTACCGTGACCTGCCCATGTAGTTAACTTGCATGTACCAGTCTGGTGCAGGGCCATCTGGATTCTGGGCGTTATATTGCTTGCAAAAAGCAATTGCTTCGGGCTCGTTGTCAAAATACTTTGTTTCGTCAATTTTTTGCCCCCAACCGCGTTCACTTTCAATAATGTCTACGCGAAACAAAACTTGTGGTGTAACTTGTGCCATTTTGAACTCCTTTTGTTAACTTTCCCTTCAGTTTCATTATAACAGAAAAGCCCCACTTAGTGGGGCTTTATTGCAGTAAGTGTTGTTATTCTGCCACAGGCTCTGCTTCAGCAGCACGAGCAACAAGCTCAGCCAATTTAGCTGCTTTGTCAACTGCTTTCACAGGTTTTTCCTTCTTGGGTGCCTTTGCTTTGACAACCGCGGGCTTGCTCAACTTAGCATACATTGCTGCACGTTCGTCAATCGCTTCCTTAAATTCCTGGTTTTGATACAACGGTGTAGTTTTCAGAAACTCCACCAATGCGGGCTTTTCCATCGCAGATGGCGCCTCAATCAACTCAATATCAGTATTGCCTGCCTTAGACAAGCCCTTGACATACATAAGGTCATGTGCGAAACGGACCTTAACTTCACCACCAAGACGAGAAACACCTGCAACTGTATATGTACTCATAACTAACTCCTATTTAGATTAAAAACACATGAAGCACTATTGCGTCATGCTTTAGTGTAAATGATTTTGAACGTTAAGTCAACTGTATCTTGTGACATTTTAACCAAAACCATGTTACTCTGTTGTCCCTACGCAACACTTAGCGCGGGGGTTGAGTGGCAGCATCCTTAACGGGCTCAACCACTGTGCATTTGATGTAGACATTACCAACTTTGGCAAGATTTACTTGCTGACAGTCAGAAACTACTGTTTTATTAGTGTAATACGCCCCAACCATTGATCCAATTACTGCAATTACTGCAATCTCTGAGATCAACGTTACTGCCGCAGTCACTGATTTGCCAAGCATAGTTGCCATAGATCGCAACGGGCTCTCGTTTTTATCTTTAATTTCAAGTTCTGGGATTTCAGTCATAGTTTCTCCTTAGTGAACAGTTTCAAACAACTTTTCCTCGGCTGCCCATTGGGCTTGCCGCGCAGCAACCATATCTGGTGCAGATTCCTTGACGATCCATGCTTGGACGTCAGCGCGAGTTACGTGAAATTTGGGACGGAACCCGTTGACGTCTTTATACCAGTCGCTAAACAAATTAGCTAGGTCTGGGTCAACATCTACGCAATGAGCATCAGCACCAGCGGCGTGTTCAAGCATTTTAACTAATGTTTCATACATTGTGAGCACTTTGGCGCGGCGTGCGCTATCTGGCTTGCAGCGATAAAAAACGTCCAAAATGCGACGTTGGCGGGCTTGTAGAGTGTTAATTGTTTCGTCCATGTGGTATTATAGCGTATTTTGAGTTGATAGTCAACCAGATTTTACTTAAATTCCCAAAAAAGTTTTGAATTTGTTTGCTTGCGCTTATTCCAGTATGGGATAGCATACTCAAGGTTTGATTCGACCACAATTGCAGTCAATCTGCCACTGCAATCACGAGCTTTTGAAGCGTACACGTACATTTTCATGTTACATCCTTTGCAGTTTAAGGCGCCAAAATGTGCGCCATTGGCGTGAAATTTTTGTACGGTGCAAACTTGCTGTACCTATGCGCAGTTTTTTGTCGATAAACCGTGCAATTTTGGCTGGGCGTTGTTTTTGCCCAGCCAGCATTTGAATTGCTATTCGTTCATAAGTGCGTGTCATCATAAGTGCAATTATACTGCACTTTGATTATGAAGTCAACCTATTATCTGCCGCTACCAAGAAAATAAGGGTCAAGAATAACTGGAGTCCCGTCGTTACGAATCATGAAATTACTTGAATGTAAATCCCAATGCCAATTTTTAGTTCCACAAATTTCATATAGTGTTTCCATCGTAACCCATAATTTTTTTATGTTGTCAATGCCAAGATGAATCATCATAGTAGCCGCGTTGTCGTCAATAGTTGGTTGGTCCCAATCATCATCTTCATCGCCTTCTTCTTCTGGCAATTGCTCATCCAAATAATCTTCAAAATAAGTGTCATTTTCTATAGCTGTAGCCATGTTGGCCAATTCAATATGCCATTTCATGGGTAATTTTCCTAAACGTTCCATACGAATTTGAAGATACATTTCGCCAGAATTTGGCGGGTATTCAAAACTCTCAAACCCAGAGTATTTAGGGAGGAACGGATTTGCTTCATTTGCTATGCAATATTTAATCCACTCAACACCCATTCGTTGACCATCCGAAAGCTGGCCAGATGTTGTCCCGCGGGTAGTTTTAAATATTTTTAGTATTTCGCCATTGGGTGCGAGGAAAGCAACTTGGTCCATTCCCTCACCTTTCATTTTATATCCTTGGCTGACCATATGACGTATTATACCTGGATATAAATCTTGTGCTTCAGTAATAAATTCTTTAGACTTCATGATGGTATTTATTTGTCAAGCATTGCTGCAATTTCTGCAGATTTTGATGCAAGCATTTCCTTAGTGTGATTTGCTTTGTCAATTGCCTCGGGCGATGCTGCTTTATCAAATTTTGATGACGATGCAGATTTTGTTATTTTTGCTAAGTAAATGCTTTTAACTTGTTGCAGCAAATCAGTAGCAGATTGCTTTCCTGCCATCTCTAACGTTTGAGCAATGCCTTTAAATGAGTTAATAATATCTGATATCCGTGGTTCGTCTAATGTACCAGGATACTGTTTGAGCAACGGGCTAATTTTTGCACAGCCAAAATACTTTACGATATCAATACCCCAGGTGTCTGGATTATTTGTAATAGTCTGCAAAGTTGTATTTTTAACAGTTCTAAATGGAACTAATTCACCATTGACAGTTTTTGCTTGAATGCCATGACCGCCGCCAAAACTTAAACTAAGAGCTTCGCCTAATGATGAATACAACGAATTGCATAGAACCCCTTTAACCTGGTAGGCTGGCCTTAGCGCACGGGTCCAATTTTTGTTTTCATAGTAGCTTGCAACTAAATCTACTTGCACATACTCTTTGCCAACTTTAAGAATAATATTAGTGCCGTTGTTTGTTGAATAGTTTTGTGTAGAGTCACAAAATTCCTTAATAGCAGTGCTATAGATATTGCTATTCTCGTTGTTTGTCGTGCCCTCGATGCGCGGAATGTGGAATTGCACATCAACATCGCCATACTCGCGAGTTGGGTCTTGAGCTAAGTCTCGCTCGTAGTAAGTGGCACTGCCGCCAGGTGCTGAAATTTCAGTTGGTGCTAGACTTTTTGATGCTAAAAATTTGTTTAGCTGTGGTATGAATTGGTTAGAGAGCAGTTTCATTACATGCTGCACTAACTGCGGCGTTATCTTTGTTCCTTGTGTTTGCGTAGACGCCCACCCACCTTCTTCTAATTTATTGCCAGTTACTTCTTGATACAATGCCCAGGCTTCTTTGTCACGGTGCAGCCCAGCTAATTTTTTAAATGTAGCTTTCTGAGCAGGCGTTGCAATTTTAAAAAACTTTGCCAAATCTATTATTCCTACATTTTTTGGGTAAGCAAGTTCTTCTAAGTCATCTTCATGCAACTTAACACCCACAACAGATTGCATAAAGTGCCACGCTTCTTCCATCTTGCCTTCTGCTTTCAATTTCTTAAAATGTTTTTTCTGATCGTCAGTTGCAGTTTGGAAAAACTTAGTCAATTCCATGATCCCAATGTTACCTGGGTAAGCTAATTCTTTAACTACGCTTTCGCTAATGATTTCGTTTATTTTCATAATCTTTAATATTTGCTAATGATTTCTTTTTATGCTCAATGCCTGCTTTTGCAATTTCGTCAATATGTCGTTTGCACCCAATGCAAACATTATTCTTATCTAATTTGCATATCTTAATGCAAGGCGATGGAGCGGAACTGCTCATAATTATTATATATTTAACTCATAATAAAGTGCAGGTGGCAGCAAATAATATTTTTCGCAATTGAATAATACTTCATGCATTGATGCCCTTGCTGCTTGCAATGACCCATTCACGCCATATGTTTGCAACATTTCAATCAACTGAGGAGACATTTTCTTAATGTCTTCCTCATCATAATGAAATGTACTGCCAAAACCAGTGTCAGTGAGCATTATGTCAACCGCAGAAAATAAGTCATCAATTGTGTCTGACCAGCAAAAATCAAAATCCCCAATGGGAATAAACACATACGGAAACCCGTATTGTTTGCTTTCTGTTTCACTGCCAGTGGCAAATGTTGCTGCACTTCTCCATCTGTGACCAAGTTTAGCTGCAAACCAGTTATCTAAAAACTGATGTATCTCCAATGGCATATCCTTGGGAGAACGATTTTTTATTGTCGTGCACTCTGTAATTTCTGTGTATCGTGTATGCGTTCCCCTGAAAAATGGAATTGACAACCCGTATCTTAGATAACTTGCACAATTTGCCTGGATTAATTTAGTCGCGTGGGCAAGTTCTGACTCAGAGTGCAACGTCCCGTATTCTAAAATTATTTCGTGTGCTCGCATTTGATTATCCGTAAACTAAAGAATCTATTCGTTTATATTTGATGTTGAAGGCTGACATTAGCAATTCAACCTCACGTAAACATTCCCCGCGGCCGCCGCCTACAATGTAAGCACCACTAAATTTTTTAAGCAACGCAACATCTGCCCATCCAACTGAAATGGGATCACCCATCCCAATTAAATAATCGTGTCCAAGCAATTGCTTCATACCTTCTTCGTATGTATCAGAATCCGCACCACCAAATAACTGTCTACTGTCTGTTATTTTATTTTGGTACATCATCCTAACTGCCTTGATAATAGCAGCATCAGCTACGCCTTGGTCCATCCAGCTTCTCAGGTATCCATATCCCTTGTCATACACTTGAAATCTTGACCAGTTAATTTGTGACGGTTGCTCAATGTATTCATCATACTCTGCTTCGCCATTTACAGTGTCTTCCCAATATTGTTTAACGTCCTGAACCGTGTCACCAGATAACCCATCACGCTCTGCGTTAACCATCAGTAATACTGGCCCAGTGGATTTAACTACAAAATTAATAATCTCTGGGAATAATGCACTTTCCTCTCCGTCGTTCATACCAGAATACTCTGGTTGAACATCAATGCAAATAATTGGGTGTGACAACCCTTCTGTGATAAATTCGGTTGATCTCATATTCTAATTACCTGCCCCTCGCCAGTCCATTTTGTATCTCGCACAGTAGTGGTTGCAACATAATTGTCTACATCACTCCTTACAACTGCAATGAATATATATGTGTGCGGATCGTAAAACACAAAACTTGTCCCTGGCACTTTCCCTTTGAAAAACTGCATCCCACGTTTTAAAATTTTAACAATAGTTTCCATTAACTCTTTGACAGTATACAGACCAACTTTCCCGCGCTTTAGTTTTATTTGATCAAAAAAATGATTTGAAAATCTCATTTTATAACCGTGTTTGTCAAAGTAACCTTCAGCAACGTTAACTACCTGCCTAAACTCGGCCATTAACTCAGGCGTATAAAGAATATTTACATTCCAATCACTATGTTCAACCATAAACTCAGTTGAGATCATCGCATGCATTCCTTCTTGATTATTTGCATTGACCTGTTATCATTGATTAAACTAACTAGTCCAGGATGTAGTGGAGACGGCCATTGGCCAAACTCAAACCAATCTGACCCTTGAGTTTCCCAATCTGTAATTGGTGTAAATTCAGATGGAACTAATGCTAAGAAGTTGTAGTAAGTAAATCCAGACGGATGGTTAAATGTAAACAACGGAAGCAATTTAATTGGGCCAGTATATGATGCTTCCTCACTGACCTCACGCTTAACTGCGGTTGCAGGGTCTTCACCATCATCAATTGCGCCGCCCCAAGTGCCCCAAGTATTTGGTTGCTCAACGTTATTAGACCTATGCGCAATGCAAATACGTTTTGTGTCTGCTGCAAGAAACAAACACCCAGCACCTTGCCTACCCCAAAACCCAGTTTTCTCTAATGCAGCTTTGTGCTCTTCATCTGACTCAAATATAAATTCTGCTGCTTTCATTTAATTGCCTCCCATTTTTTGCACAATGCATTTTTAAGGGCTAGCAATGTTGGAATCTTATTTTGCCGCATATACTTAATAATAGCAGTTGCTGAATCAAATCCAGTGTTTCCTGGCTTCCTTTCACTAGCAAATGAATTGCCTAACCCTGAGTCTTCATTTTCATATCTTGACCCATAGTAAACTAAATTGTATCTTAACTTATCTGCGTCTGGAGTTAATTCTGCTTTACTTTTCTTGTGTATTAACTCTATCCAAGGCTCTAGGTAATCAGTTGGTGGCCGATATTGTTTTTGTGTTGGAGTAACACCAGCCAATAAATCACCTGCGTTCTTTACACTAATTGCTTTATTTGTATTTTGCAATCTCCATGCTTGCTCGTCGTTGTACAAGTATGTAGGAATCCTGCGCTTTTTGCCTGCTAACAAAATCCCACGTGTCAATGGGCTACGCCATTCGTCTTGCTCTTTAATGTATGCGTGAATGCCAATAACGCCGCCAAGAGGAATCTCAGGCGTTTTGCTGAATACTCTATCTTCTGCTTCACGAGTTCTGTCACCGACATTAAGCCAACTACGATCCCAGTAGTCAATTGGTTGAGTTTTATAATTATGATTTAGCCAATTACCGTCAATGACGAACATTACTGCGGCACTTCCCGTATAGCGATGATAATCACCTACTTTAGTTCGTGTAGTAGAAAAGAAATAATCATATCCTGCTGGGGCATATCGCTCTTCAGAAGGATTGCCAGTTGAGCGTGATAATTGGAAGAAACCGTCTTGCAAAATGCTAGCAGCATTACGTGTACTTGTGTAATGATACACAATGCTTGACGCCATTTCTGTTAAGAATTCATCAGAGATCATATTATGACTCTTTTACTATACTAATAATCTCGCCACGATTGAGATTCTCTCCTGCCATTTTTGCTTCTGCATAGTCCCTTGCAGATACTGCTGCCTGCGTGTGATCAGCAAAATCTATAAACCATCTGCCCCATGGTCTCTGAGGTGGCTGTGCTGTTTGCTGCGGTGGTGCCGCTGGTTGTGGTTCATTTATACGATGTGGCACAACCTCAAATTCTTGTTGCACTACATTATGCCCATTGCTAGTCAACCATCCAGCAGCCATGCGGTTTGCATCACGTTGGGTAGTTGGACCATTTAAAATATGTACTAAATTTCCTTGCTCGTCCATAATATCCCACGCATGCTCCCCTACATTTGTCAAATTAGGGGCTGTTGGTTCAATATATTTTTTTATTGCAATTGCCTTCATTGCATTGTCTGGGGCGTCAATGTCGCGTATCCCCCATTCTTTACGGGCTACTATTTTCGCTTCATCAGCAGACGTTGCAACTACTTCAATGGAAGAAGCATGGCCAGCAATTGAAACTTTATACCAATATTTTTCACCAGCCTCTGGGTTTCTTTCTGTTTTGCGCTGAAGTTGAACTTGTTTGACAAAACTGCGCAAAGCCGCAGCTGGCAATTCTCCAGCTGCATATTGAGCAAAATATTTTATTGTGTCATCACCGCTGCTAGATGGCGCAAGCATTAAATATAATTTTTTTAAATATTCATTCCTTGATTTTTGTGGATCACATGCTGCATCTAACGCAACTACCATTCGAAGTAAGGTAGGCTCAATTTTATCATAAAACTTGCCAAGCCAATCATCCCCAGGGCTACGAAATTCAACATACCCTTCTTTATTGTTAATACTGGTATATTTGTCAGTGCTGCCACTGTGAATTGCCCTACTAGCAAGTTTGTTTAGACCAGCCCGCATCTTGTCCATCATTGGCTGGGCCAATTCAGGTCTCATTCTTGCATACCGTTTAACTTGATCCAACCCAGACTTGCAATATGTATTTGCTTCTCTCTCAAATTGTTCTAAAACGTATTGGTCCCCAAGCAAGATGGCAAGTTTAACATAATCTAAATTACTCTCGCTCATACCAGGTACACTTACATTTATGTGTAACCCAGTTGACGAGTTAGTGTAACAGCCCTGGCTATCTGCCCATGCTTTGACTTTCTTTAAGTCCGACAACATCTCTGGCAATGGAAGTGGAGGGCTAACAAATTCAACCCCACCATCACTTGAATCCTCAGGCTCATCTAAACTCGAGTCTGGCTCAACCACATACGAAACATCGTTACGTTTAGCGCCATGATATCTGTCACTTGACGCAACTGGACGCCCAATCATACTCTCAAACTCTTTTGCAATGTCGTCAAATGACCTACTGCCGCCCCCACCACCTGAACTGTAGTGTGGCCAATCTATAGCAATCCAATCAGCGTCACACACGTCAGTCATATTAACTAGTCCAACGTCTCTGAGCCAGTCTCGTTCTTCAGGATATGACCAATCTTCGCGGTAATCTTCTAACGCATAATCGTAAGTTCGACCTTCAAGTTCCCATTCTTCCTCAACCATTTCTTCTAACTTAGCGTCGGCCGCGGAACACGCGGCTCTCCAATGTTTTTCATCGTCACTGTTGTAAGTTACCTCTCCCGCGACGCGATTGTATTTTCTAGCATTGATTTGAATCCCTACTTTTTCAGCACGATTCTTCTCGTCATCACTTAGGCCCAAATCCTCTAATGCAATAGTTATTGCTTCATTTTCATCCCACAGCGAATTGTTTACTATATAGTCTCTGAGCGCGTCTTTCCCTTCATTTCTCCATTCTCTGTGAAATTCTTCGTCTGCCCATTCATAGTATCGCTCCTCTAACTTTTCTCTCATTCGTTGAATAGCATTTCCACTGTTCATACTTGTTTCGTCATTTGAGAAAAATTCAACTATGTCGTCTATGCTGTTGGCACGTTCATCCATGTCATAATTTGGCTCGTACTCATCACCACCGTCATTGTCTGACTCAGTGTCTGGGACATACATCTCAAATTCCATCCCAACATAGGCATCAATTGATGCAGCCATGCGTCGCAATGAGGCAGGCCCCATTGCGAGTTCGCTTAAAAGTTGTGGTTCTACAAATTGTTCTGCTCGCATAAGTTATTTTGTTTAATAACTTATTTATCTAAGCAATTTACAACCTGTTAGTTACAATCTCATCTGCAAGCCCATACTCAAGGGCCACCTTAGCAGACATGAAGTTGTCACGTTCCATATCAGCAGCAAGTTGATCGAATGTTTTGCCTTTGCTGTTATGATCAACGTAGATTTGTGTTAGATTGCGTTTCATTTCTAAAATCTCGTTGACTTGGATCAACATGTCAGTTGCTTGACCTCTAGCTCCACCTGACGGCTGGTGAATCATATGCCTTGCGTTAGGCAGCATCATGCGCCTGCCTGGTGCGCCTGCTTGTGCAAGCAATGAGCCCATGCTACACGCTTGGCCCATAACTACTGTACGAATATCACATTTAACGAAATTCATGCAATCATAAATCGCCATGCCAGCAGTAACTTCACCGCCTGGAGAATTCACATACATGAAAATCTCCTTGCCGGCGTCTTCTGATTCAAGAAATAGCATTTGCGCTACTACAACATGCGACATTTCAGTTGCGATGGGGCCATTTAGGAAAATAATACGGTCGCGAAGGAGCCTAGAAAATAGGTCATACGATCGCTCGCCTTTAGATGTCGTTTCAATCACAAATGGTATCATATTCTTCTCTTTTAACTAAATAAATTGTATGCTATATTAAAGGCCCACACCATTATGAAACTTTTATCACACACTGAGTTTATTTTACACGCAACCACTATTCATTGCAAGTTATATGATTATTCATTGATCCAATTTCCAGTAACGAGATCACAACGAATTTCAGTCATTGATCCAGAATTTGGGGTGTTTGAAACTAATGTAAATCGACATCTTGCCGGGGCTGGCCATAAAAAACGTGGGGCAATAAAATCAGCCGATACTCGCAGAATGTCAACTGCAGATTTTATTTATCGGGCAAACAAGATACATAAAAACTTTTATGACTATTCAAAAGTTGTTTATAAAAGTATGACTATAAAAATCTGCATCGTTGATCCAGAATACGGTGAATTTTTTCAATCCCCAGCTGGGCACTTGGATGGTCAAGGCCATCCTCAGCGAGGGAACAAAAAAGCAGCAGATAAACGAAAAATGGGGTTAAGTAAATTTATAACACAATCTCGCAGTAAACACGGTGATCTATATGATTACACCAAAGTTAATTATGTCAATTGTGACACAAAAGTATGTATAGTTGACCCTGAATATGGAGAGTTTTGGCAAAGTCCTTGGCAACATTTAAAATCTCATGGTTGCCCAGCACGAACAAAAAATAAAAAATGGGCCATTCATCAAGACCATATTATTCCACTGTCAATATTGCGGCAAGGAAAAGTCGTAAATAAATGGTATGAAAATCGTCCACTATTTAAATTTTTAAATAGTGGCATAAATTTAGTTAGTGTGACAGCAAAATTTAATATTGATAAAAGTGATTTTATAACAGTAAACGGCAAAAAAATTGCCGCAAGCACAATAAGAAATAATTATGACATTATTGCTCATCTTATTAAGACATTACTTAACATTGACCCAACTTTAATTATTCAAGAAGATCAAAGTTATATAAAAGAATATTTTAATTTAACTTAGTTTTTTACTTCAACTGTCTGTATATGAGCGACCCACCGGATTGTTTTCCCAGTTTCGCCTTTAACCCAAATGCGTAATGCACCAGTTGAAACGTCAACATCAGCAGTAACGTCCCATAGAGGTGTATCTTCAGTAACTATTGTTTTGTTAAGCTTGCCTATTAGTGCTACACTAGAGACAAATGGTCCACGGTCAACACCGCCACGCAAATCATACACTGCACCCTCTGATCCTGAGTCTGTGCGTCGTCCAATAATTGATATAGAAAATGAAGTAGTTGAATTGGCTGGTATTAAAAGCCTAGCCATGCTGCTGTTAAGAAATAATTCAGTAAATGATTGGGTTGTAGTTATATTACGAGCCACATAGCTACCAATTTGCGCATCACCAGAGGCCGTAAACACTCCAGCACTTTGAACAACTGAGCCTGGCGCATGAGCATACGCTCCGTTTCCTAATGCTATTGCATCTTGTGCCCCAGATACAGGAAGCACAGTTGGGTTCCCATTTTCTGCATATAACTTGAGTGCTACCGAACCGCCGCCACTTGTGGGAATAAAAATTGGACGGCCGTGAGGTGTAACACCGTCGCTAATTCTTAATTCACCTGTATCTTCGTGATAAAACAATCTCCCCTGGTCACCAACATATTCAGTCGCTGGTTTTTTAACACGGCTACTGAATATTTGATGAGTTATGTTTGGATCGTTAAACATAAATTACTCATCCATCGGACCATCATCAAACATCTCTGACATTGTTAATTGTTTCTTTAACTCGTCTGCTTGTGATGGATCAGTGCGTTGAGCTGGGCCACCTTGTTCTTGAGATTGTGACAACGTCTCATCTTTAAGTGGCACCCCAGATAATTTCTTCATCATTTCAATTTTTGCTTGCAATGGTGGGACAAATACATCATCGCGATCCATCGGATTTTCGTCGTCAGTAGTATTAATTTGCTCAGATTCTGAATTATTTTGAAGTTTAGCGTCAATTTTCTGATCAATGAAATCAGACAGGTAACGCAAAAATTCTACTTCCATTAATGCCATTTAAATCTCCTAATGCTTTTGTATATTTAGCGCAAATGAAAAAACTAAACTTTAAACAGATCTTGAGTTTTAAACCAAATAGACTGACTGTACATTTCACCAAGTGGTATTCCAAATTCAGCTAGACGATCTTTGAATTTGTAAAAATCCCCAGTATGCAACAAAATATTGTCAAGCGGAGCCTCTTGCTGCTCCTTGGTACACGAAATCCATTGGTGCTGATGCGACATTTCGTGTGCCAATATAAGTATAAACCATTGTATACAGTATAGAGTGTTAGAGATTTTTATCTTACCAGCCCCGTCATCCAACGCATGAAACCATCCCCATTCATTCATTGTTCGTAGATTTATTGGTAATGAGGGCAAAGTATTGTCAAATACTGCCTCGTTAAGTAACTGAAAAATTTCAGTTATTTGGTTACGGGTTGGACGGTAATTACCTCTCCGTTGCACAGTTTTGCTTGGCAACGGAGTTTGCATTAAGGAGAGTAGGGTAAGTGCTGGCGTCACTCATTATTTATAGATTCTACGGCCCAATCATGTTCCTCGCACATGCCATGTTTCTTTTCAAAAAATACAATAGTGCCCGGTTGAGCAGCACACCCCCAACCTATAGTGTCACAAATTCGACTTTTATAAGCTGAATTTTTATTCCAAGGATGCCCAACTATTTTAACTTGGTTTTTGCAGTTACAGCAGCAACGCCCTTCACTGTTGCCGTCGCCACTTGCCCAGCCATCAAAACATTTGTCAGAATTTACCACAATCAACCTCGACCAATTCAGCAGTGCCAGCATCAAGGTCAGCCTTTACTCCCATAACATAATCTTTTACTGCCATACGTTCTTCGTCAGTGCCGTAGAACGACAATTCCCACATGATGCCTTCAATTGCTTCTTGAAAAGAATATTCTCTGTCGCAGCTAACAAGCATTTTCAATTCGGATATCTCTTTACCTTTGTTCCATTCTTCTTGTATTTCAAACTGTTGGTTAAGTTTAATTGGCAATCCAAGCAAAGACACCAAATCGCTAAAATCAAGTCCCCATTGAATACGGGTTCCTTTTTTATACATTACCCAGTCGCTGCCGTCTTCTGTTTTATCTTCCTTAAGAATAAACCCTTTTCCATGGAAATCAGGGCGTCCAAGACCACTAATTGTAGTAACCCCTTCATAAGTGAACAAGTCAGCACCCCAATACAATTCCAAAAATTCAATACCATCAGGATCGTATTCTTGTGTGAGCTTAATTTCGGTTTGATCAATTTTAGCCCAGCTTTTCAACAGTTGACTCACAAAGCAATTAGTAAATATGATGTCACTTACTTCTTTAGTTTTGTTCAAAAACAAAAACACGTCATTGAGAGTTACATCGTCATCAAACGAAACTGTTTGATCACGTTTGTGTATCCATTGATAATCAGTGATGTCATGCTGCACGTACTGCCCAACACCTGCTTCCTCATCATACACCCAGTCATTGTAAATTACAATGCCACCTTTTTTAAATTCTAACGATGTGCTCATTTTGTTCCTTTATTTTTCTGGAAATTTAACTTGATTATTGATTACTGGGAGACCATAATTGTTCAATGGTACATGCATACCATAATAAGATCCATAGATGCTTGACCGCATTTCGCCGTTTGTAATTGCTTCTTTAGCACAGTGTATGCATACATAATGCCCATTCCAAGAACCGTGCGTACAAAATCTCATTTGGTCAATTACACCTTCTGACATTCTAATACTTTTAAACGAAACTACTTTTTCCTTACATATATCACATGTATTTTTGATGTTATAATTATCTTTGCGCTGAAACCCAATGAAGTCTTTCTTCTCTTGAATTTTATCAAGACGTTTTACTAAACACGATGGGCATACACATTTGCCATACCCAACTCCAACAGATGGCTTGTTTGTTGTTTTGTCATTCCAAATATCAAAATATGAAAACGGTAATTTAACACCGCAGTCAATACAACGTGGGGGCGTAATATGATATTTGAAATAATTTGATACGTTATGCCACCTATACCTGTACAACCAATTTGGTATGTCAATTGTAAAATTTACTTTCATTTATTTCAACCATTTTTGTGTGATGCGCAATGCTCTTAACATTTCTATGCTTCCAAAGCCAGTGTCTGGATCAACTAACACAATGTTGTCTTCCATGTACCCATGATCTTGATTCCAAAATTTGCTTGTATGGTCCAAACTAATCCCAGAATCTGGGTCATCTAAAATCATAAATCGTTTGATTTCAGGATGCCTCATAATCCATTCGTGAATTTCTGATGCTCTTGCACAAAATGGTGTATACCCTGAGCTATAACAACCGTAAGTATTCCCTGACATAACAATTGTCTTCCAATCCTTATGTAAGGTAAGTGGTAGTCCGTTTTGCTCAAACAAATCGTAAAAACACGATTCTTTAGAGTAGTATTTTCTCCAAGATGAACTAATTACTACTTCAAAATCTCGTGTCTCGTGCAGCAAAATCCACAAGTGCTTAAACCGCTCACACATGTGCCAGTACGATAATGATTCACCCATTTCAAAGTCACCAGGGTATGGTTTACGCTGACTTGGATGATATTGAATAACTGCGTCAGGGAAAGCAGGGCCGTCTAAATCTAAAAAAATAATGTTTGTCATACGTCAAGTATAGCATAAAATTTTGTAAATTCAAAGCCAATTGAGTGAAAACCATGCAGCATCTTTCTCATTTGTAAATGCTGCATACATTTGGTCTGTCCCGCCTATTTCGTTAAATTCGTCGTTACCGTTATTGTTCCATGTTCGATGAATGTCAGTTCTGTAATGCCTAATATCATTATCTTTCATCCATTCGTCTAACGTCGAGTGAAATTTCCGGTAATTTTCATTGAACAATGTTCCGATCTTGCTATCATACGGGCATTTAACAATAACAGCATATCCAACATAAAAGTGTTTGATATCATTTGCCCTACGATGTACTCTAGTGTCATACGCCCAATTATACTCTTGCTCAGTCTTGAATCCGCGAATTTGCCATTCCTTTTTACCTAACAAGCGAAGTATAATTGACAGCATTATGTAGCCAATGCTCCCCACATATCCAATTTTTCTTTTGCTGCTTCAGCGCGAGCAAACGCTCTGTTTTTCTCTGCACGGGCAGAATCTAAATCACGATTTAAATGCCTTACTTGCGAGTCTAATTTCTCAATATGAGATTGTGTGTCAGCCAACAATTGAATTACTGTTCTATTTTCAAGACGTGTAATTTCTTTTTGCATTTCGTCCATTGTTGCTTCATTTTCAGAAAGTTGCATTTCATTAGCGTCTAATCTTTCTTTAGCAACATCTAAATCGTCACCGAACACTAATCTATATGCCGCAGCATCCGCGGCCATATCTATTAGCCTTGCCACAATGGGATTAGAGTGTAAGTTGTTTATCCACAAATATTGTATAAATTCAGAATCTGACAATTTGCATTGACTCATTGACATGTTAGCTTCTCCATCGCAAGGTAGCTAGCGTTGCATCTGCTGGTGATCTAACAAACAAATTAACGTACCTGTGGCTAGTTACTAAGAAAGGAGTTTTGACTGCCCATTTCTTTTTACGCTTTTGGTTGTGCAGACCTTTTGGAATTGCTGGTCCGATATTGTCAACACACCAAGTGATTACGCGATCACGGCACTGATTGATAGACTCATCGTTCACTCTTACTTCTATTTTAATCATTAGTTGCAATCATTTTCTGTTAAAATCTAATTCCGTTGGTTCGCATTGCAGCAAATGTGAGTCAATTGGTGTAGGGTAATCCACTAAGTACACTCTAAGTCTATACCCAGACAACCCAACATGATCAACTGTATAGATATTTCCGTTGTATTGAACTTGCGTTCCAGGGCGAAATATTTGCATATACATTAGCGGGATCTTTCTGTCAGTGTTCATCTTTTGCGTACAAATAAAATACAGTTAAGTATTTATTGTATGCTTCTGCAACAGCAGTGCTGATTTCACGAGCCTTAACATGTTTGTCGTGTTCTTCAACAATGGCTGACAATTGTTGAAGATTTGCGAGCGGCAACTCTGCTGACACAGTTGACGGCTCAGTTACAACGGCATGGTAAGAGCTCCCATACCCAGTTAAAACAGGCGTTGACTTAGGGTAAGATATATTTACGGAAATAAAGTATTTCCTGCAAAACTTGTCCACTGGTGGTTCAACGAGATGACTCATTTAATAATCCTGAAACTCTATTTGCAAAATCAATAACGCCATCCATGTTTTCAGCAATTGCATCATACCCATGCATGTATGCATTATTGTATGCTTGTTCATAGCAAAGCTTAAACAGATCAGGGCGCAACTCATTATACTCTAACAGCATAGAGTCAAACCATATAGTTGCGGCTGCCATCGCCAAAGATTCTTGCTCTTGCTTAAATTTTTCTGCTGCTTCTTCTGTAATAGGATCAGCAACTTTTTCAAACATTTTAGAATGAAGTATTGCTTCTTCCTCAGACTCAAATCTAGTTGCTTGCCCATCTCTGTAAGCATACCATGAATATGATACAGGTGGGGGCTCAGCACACTCGACATAGTTTGCTTTATTGCAAGCTTCTTCCCACGTAATCATTGACCTGCCCTAACTAACGCAAGTAGAATATCAAACTTCTCTTTTGCATCCTTTAACCCAGGATGATTATTGCAAAGTTCTGTCAGTTTAGCTTCTTCAACCATTTTTTCTTTAACCCACGCAATAGCAGCACGAGTATCAGCATCAAGTTGAACCATTTGTGATGTGGTGTAATTAGTTGATACCACACCAGTGTGATCAACTATTTTAACTGCGTTAATACTGCCATCCCACACCATTGTTCCAGACAATGCCGGCAAGGTTGTATAAGTCGCATGCTCCATTCCTGCCCCAGTGATAATAGTGTTAATCATAGTTTGTTTGATCAATACGAGATGGAGAGAATTCCTGTTTGTAAAAATCTACAAACTCTTGCATTTCTTTAATAATAGTAACTACATCATTTTTTGTCAAAAATATTCGATTGCTAATCTTATCATCACCATCTACATTAGCAAAATCAATATATGGCATATTTGTGCATGCCCATTTGATTCTAAACTCTCTGTCTTTACTTAGCTTAGTCATCATTATGTTCACACACTACTTCAACTGTGCCGTCAAAAATGTAACCAACTCCGCGCAGCCATTCTTCAAATCGTGGCAGCAATTCATCCCATGTTTGCTCACCAACAATTGTGTGTTTAATTTCACGACCTGGCCCAAAGTTATCTGTTTCGGTGTCAGTCATAATAAATTCGTATTTAATTGTCATTTGTGATCTCCGGTGTATTGCGCAATGCTTCCATAATTCTAACTTCTTCCTCGTATTTTTCTTTGAGTGTTCGAACTACAATAAGCGCGTCCCTGGCTACGGTAGCACAAGAATCAGCACGACCATATTCTCCATAAAGCACAATGTCACCCAACGCATTGATTGCGTGGGCGACAGCTTCTTCAAGTGGGGGGCCTGTATTTTGCTCAGCTTCTTCTTCTGGAGTTTCTTGGTTCATTTTCTCCAAGATATCCTTCATTTTATCTAGCATGTCACTCATTTTTTACCTTCCAGTGTAATAAACAATACACAGTATACGTTATATCTAAAGTAACTGCAACTTATTTGATTAAACTTGGATGTTTACTATTGCACTTTGTTCTTGCTGTTGTTTAATAAAACGCTGCACATCTTTATATATTTGCAAGGATGCTTCAGATGGAATTTGAAGTTCAACTTCATGAGTTACCGAATTTGTGTACTTCATTACAGTAACCGGAGGGTCTTTACTCATTTCATAAGTTCTATTAATTTGAGCAGGCGACCGATTTATGTCAGGCGACACTTTTTCAACTGCCAACGTTGCTGGTGACAGTTTATTGATTATGTGATTAACTAATGTTGCTGCATTTGGTGCAGTAGGTATTTGGTTTAATTGCATGTTGCACCTCCATTAAATTAGTGGCCAGTAATACTGGCCACTTTTACTTATCTAATTAAACTAAGCAAATATTGTGGGAATTGATTGACAATTCCTAACGTAGACGACATGAGTTGTTGCCTGCTTTGTAGCAATGACAATTGATTTGACAATTCTGCAACATCAGCGTCCTCAATTGAAGAAATTGAACTCTTTAGTGAGAGCTGAGTTGTAGCAACATTTTCAGCAGTCTTTTTCAATCCTGAAATCTGAGAGCCAATAATTGCCTGGTTTGTTCCAACAGTAGCAGAGGCAGTGTCAAGAGCAGTCATTGCGGCAGCCGCTTTTGTCGCGTCAGTAAGATCGATTGTGGCAGCATCAATATTCAAAGTAGCGCCGTCTGATTTTGCAGTAGCAATTGTTCTTGTATCACCAGAGTTGATGCCAGTTTGAATGTCTACGGATGCAGCCGCAGCACCAATTAAATTTTGACCAAACAATTTTGCACTGTTAGCAGTATTGTCTAATTGTTTTTGCAGTTCAGCAAAAGAACTTTGCAGTGCTGTGCGTTGATCTGCAGATAACAACGATGATGATGCTTGCGTAGCCAAATCCTTCATCTGTGTAATGATAGACTGCTGGGAGTCTAATGCGCCGTCAGCAACAGACAATAACGATTGTCCTGCACTAATATTCTTAGTTACAGCATTGTAACTTGATTGCTGCATTTTAAGAGATGACAAGATAGCCATACCTGCAGGGTCGTCAGATGCAGACAAAATACGCTTGCCAGAACTAATCTGTGCAGATACTTTTTGTAATTGAGTAGCGTTGTCGTTTAAATTGCGAGCAATAGACGAAGCTAATGTGTTGGAGTTTAGTGATAACATGATGGTTCCTTTAATATAAGAAACCGCATAGTTAAATGTGGCGGATTATTACATCCTAATTGATAACAGAAGTTACTCTGTTAAAAATATTTATCCTTCTAATGACAATACTGTAGAAATAAAACCAATTTCGTCATTAAAAGTTATTGGTGACTGATGAATTAACACTTTGGCAGTCGCTACCTTAACGAGCAACTTTGTAAAAAATTTGCTGAATATTGCAAATTCATCTGGTGGCAATGATTCGTTTAAATTGTCGCATACATACTCTAATACCTCAGCAATGTTGGCTAATGACGACAATCTAACTGCTTTGGAATTGGATGTAGTCTGAGCAATAAGCAAATGCTTTTTAATTCCAACAAACAATTGATTAGACAATTGTTGTTTGGACATTTGTTCTTGGTACGCAATCATAAATTTGCTTCTTCTTCTTGTGTTAAGTAATACCCTTTTTCTTCAGCATGGGTATCGCACAACGTTCGTATCCAGCCGCCGCCTCTACTACGACCTACTGCGCCACAAATTTCGCAAGTCACAGATGACATTGATTCAGCCATTGAGATTAGCCCGTCAGTGAACTCGTTGCCACCGCTAACATAAAACCGCAATGCACCAAATTTCTCTTTGACTTGTGACACTACTACCTGCTCAACAACTGGTCTAATTTGTGTATCTGGCGCACGTAATAGTAGCTCTTTTTTATATTTCTCTAACGTAGACGGAGGTAATGATAGGTCAGCATAATACTCATTAAATGGCCCCCAATCACCTGCTACCGCTGATGCTCTGCGATGCTCTGTTGCAAGATCATATGCGTTAGATTTTACACTTGAGTCAATGTGCCATTGAATATTGCTGCATAGCTTGTCAATGATATGATACCAACCATCTTCACAATCAAACCCCCAGCACATACACGTTTCTGTCATGTCTGCATGGCGATTTTTAAAAAGCAATGGATATTTTGTGCAAAGTTTATTATCTAATTCTGGGCTCATATTGTTTACCTGTTATTTACAGTTTAACTAATTGTGCAATAATTTGCAACTTATTCGAACTCATCTGGATACACAATAGCAGAGGGTAAGGCAAGTCTGAATAAAATTGCAACATCTGGGTCTTTAATCCAAAACATATACATGTTACCGTATGCTTTTGCCCACCATTTCATAGAGGACTTATATGGCCAGGCTGGCGGCGATGACCACAATTTCCCTTTGCCAATATTTTCACGCAACCATCTAGCGCCTTCCATGTACTGAATTAAACTATGCAGTATAATAGGCGGAATCTTTTTGGTACTCATAAAAATTTCTCATCTGGATCAGCGAACGGGCACTCAAACATAAACCCTTGGAACTTATCTCCCCAGCCAGCAGCCGTATGCTTTAAATCTGATTTAGTAGGATAGTGGCGCAAAAGTGACGCGGCACGATGCCTAATATGTTTAGGCAGTCCAGGCGTCACTTTAGAGTCTGCTAAGTTCTTTAAGAAAATTTCAGTCTCTATAACTGCATTTGATCGTTCAAACGGTAGAGTCATATCCCCACCCGTTGGCTTTTATTAGCTTAGACTTAACTCTGACATTAGGCTGCCTATGCTTTTTAGTGTCAGTAAATCCCATCATAACGCCAACCTCTGCGACTGCGCCGCTGCGGCACAACCCTGCGTGACAGTGCACGACGACATTCATGTCTTTTTCTAGTGCATGCTTCAGCAATCTCACAATCTCAACTGCTTGTGCATCTTGAATCTTTGTTTCGTCTGGAAATTCACACTCGTTTTCCGCGTCAAGAAATTCAAAGTGATGGACTTCCCTAAACTGGTTGTATGGATTAATTACCCACCCTGCTGGGTCGGTAATTTGAATAAGCATGCTATTATCACCAGCGTCTTTGTGACAACCATTGGCAACATCTGCTGCCGCAACATTTTGTATCCAGGCCATTATGCAAACTCCACTTGTTGATCTGAGATAAGATTCCAAACTTCTAATTTATAATGCTCATCTGCCATTGCTGGAAAATCTGCTGCAAATAACTCGATACTGTAGTTATAGTTTCTCCCGTTACCGCTACCGCCACTACCAGTTTGTACAATTGTGCTGTCAAAGTAGTCAGAGCCACTACCATCGTATGGTCGAGGAACTTTGTGATCGCTATACCCTGCATCAATTTGAAACTTAATTTGCCCTCTCCAACCTGGGTAACCAGTTGGTGTACCAGGTGGTGAACGGCGAGGGTCCCAATTAGTTACCCCGTTTCGGGGGCATCTATGACTGTTGCTTACGCTGTCACTCCAATGCGCAGTTATAGCAATTGCTACTAATTTGTGGGCCGTGTCCCTTGCTTTACGCCATGTGTTATGCGCAGCACCATTTGCCGCAAACCATTTCCAGTTGTCTTTAATAAACTGCTCTAAGTTGGCAATACTTGTCACAGTGTTGCCCATATCAATCATAAACTGATTTCGTTCTGCGTTAACTTTTGCGATTTTTCGATCGTCAGAACGGAATTCAGCAAGTTTACGCAAGTGTTTTAGGTACTTGCTTTTATCTTCAAACAGTTTACCGTCTGTATCACTTTTCCAAACTAATACTTGGCTCATAAACTTCCCACCTGTTATTTGTATAATCCCAATGCCTAGTATCGTACAGCTTTATTGATAGTTCGATTCCCAATGCACCCAATTGTAACTCTGCCCCTGCATGATCTCGTTTAAATGTCCACTCAAACGACAATTTAAAAACGGTCCCGCTAAATTTAATTGCCTCTACTTCAATTGCTTTAAACGAAGTAAGAATTATAAAATTAGCATTAATCATGATGCTGACACTCCCAACTTTCCTAGCTCAGTTAGGAAATTACTTTTGCGATTAAACGGAATAGTCACATGCACTGACTTACCAAGTTCAGTTTCATCACACAAATCTTTTGCTTCTTTAAGCCCAAACCCAGTGTACTCACGCACTAACTTAATATATGGAATAAAATTGCCACTGTTACCAGCATTACGAGTTGCAGATTTGTAAATTACTACATTACAGTCGCCATCACCAGTCATTAGGCGAAAAAATATTGCACCCTTCAGGTCATTGCCTAATGTGTCTGCAATCGTATCCCACAGTTCCAAACCAGTGGTCGCGCCGTAGGCTTCCGTGATAGACCGCATGAACTGCAACCCAGATAATACTACTGTATCCCGGGCTGCGTCTGACAACGATTCTAAATCTAGCGGTTTCATTTAATCTGCGTATTCAGTGTCAACAACATCATCAGTATCTTCTTGTTCAACAATACGCACCTTGTGACCAGCGTCTTGCTGATCAGAAGCATAGTCAACAGCTTGTTGTTCAGTTTTAAAAACTTCGGAATCCAAAACTGCACCAGCGCACATTACCAAAACTTTAAACATATTAAACTTCTTTCTTTGTTGCTAAGTGTATATTATACTGCTATCTTACCGAAATGTCAACTGCTGTTTACATGCAGTGATAACGCTCAGTTCCGGGGTCACAGCATCCACCCAGCTCTGACTTGCGGATCATGCACTTTTTGCCAGTCAAGATGTTAACTGTTTCAACCATTGGGTTGTAGTAGAAATTGTATTGTTCGTGGGTCATAACCAAATAGCGCCCCACTGACTCTTTCAAGCCAAACATTGCGTCGACTACCCGTGAATTCAGCCGTGTGGCAGCAATCTTCGCGCCACGCTCAGTTGGGTAAGTCATGTCACGGCATTGTTTGCGGGCAATGTATCCAGTTAAGGTGTCATAAATTACAAACATGATATTTCCTTATTCAGTGATGCTAAGAACAGTTACTTCGTTTTCATCAAGCAGCAACGTGGTGCGTTCTGAACCGTAAATAATGATTGGGACGTCAAGTTTAACAGTGTGCTGAACTTTGCCACCGTATTTGACACGGCTAGACTGTACCATCCCAGTAACTTGGAACAATCCCAAGTAATTGGACGTAACTGCTTGACCTTCTTTGTTCCAGCTCATTCAATGCTCCGGTTGTTTTCTGCTATGTCACTATTATAGCACCAAAATACTTGACTGTCAATCAAATATACATGCTAGTTTCAGCATTTTGCCTAGCAGTTTCAGCTGCATCAAAATTATGATTGCGCCAGCAAAACGTATCCAGGTCCAACCGATGTGCCTTTTCCATACCGCGGTGACCCTTGTATGCCACGATAGTTACGCACTTGTCAGTGATCTTTGTGATTTCGCCGGTGTAGGACAGGTTATAACTGTCGTATTCAGCAACGTCGCCAACTACAAACGAAGCACCACGCTGAGTAGAACCATCACGTTCGTCAACATAAACAGTGATACTATTGTAACCAGACTTGGAAACGCCAGTGCATTCAACTTGATACTTTGTTTCAGACGCTGGGATAGCACGGCCGTGGTATTTACGGGCTTTGGACATAACGCGGATTAAGTTGGCCATTTTAAGTTCCTTTGTTTCTTGCTATGTGTATATTATAACACCGAAATACTTGACTGTCAACAACTATTTCTGGCTAAGAAACATTGCATATGAAGTGTTGCACACACGGCGACAGTCAGCCAACGTACGAATAAGCATACCGCCCTTGCCGCAAACACGAAAGAACACTACATTGCCAAGTTCGTCAGTGACAGTAAGTTGAACTGCATTGATTGGTTTTTTAATTTGACCCCAACGAGCATAATAATCACCAGACGCTTCAATTGCGTTAACTGACTTATATTCTTTAGTGTATTTCATTTTGTGTTCCGGTCGTTTTCTGCTATGTCGTTATTATAACGCCGAAAGGCTTGACTGTCAACCATTAAAATATAAAAGTCGATGCTCGGATAAATAAAGTATGAACAATTATTATACCTACGCTTATTTACGTGAAGATGGCACTCCGTATTACATTGGGAAAGGCAAAGGACGTCGAGCCTGGTCTGGAAGACATCGCGTACATTTACCAGTGGACAGTTCCAGAATTGTGATCTTATCTGAAGGGTTAAGTGACGACGCTGCTAAGTTAATGGAGAAAGAACTTATCACAAAATATGGCAGAAAAGATTTAGGTACTGGTATTTTACAAAACCAAACTGACGGAGGTGATGGTGCCTGCCTCAAAGGGTCAAAAAATGGTATGCATGGGCGTACCCATACTCCGGAGGCAAGGGCAAAAATTAAAGCAGCAAGAGCCACTCAAATTATGAAACCATGCTCTGCTGAACAGAAGCAATTCCTTAGCGATAAATTTAAAGGCAGAAAGAAACCCGACGGATGCCCAGAATTCCACTCAGATGAAACGAAAGCTAAGATTGCCGCCGCACATTTAGGCAAGCCGAAAAAGAAAGGTTATAAACAGTCCGATGAGCAAAAACAGAAAAAGTTAGAATCGTTTCGAGCCACAATGGCCGCTAAGAAGCAATCAAATTAATCAACTGCTGGTTAATAGCATTCATCTCATCCTGCTCTATATACCAATCTGTCCGAGGGTCATAATATTGTCCTTCAATTGGATCGTAATACAAGACTCGACCAGAGAACGAAAACGGACCTTCTAATCCTTTACGTGGTCCATAATTGTCACGCATGTTATCCATAACGCTTAACACCTTGTACCCCATTTGACGCTCCTTGCTGGTAAGCTGGTATTATAACACCAAAATGCTTGACCGTCAATCAGACTTATACGCTTCTCGGTTAAGTAATTTTGCGATTTCACTCGCTATATACTCGCTCTCACATGTGCATATAACCGTTCCATGTTTGTCAGTGACTACGTTGTCTCTAACACAAAACGGAATAAGATAACTAATATACGCTAGCTTATATATTATTTTTTTCTTACTGTCCATTTTGAGGGTTCCATTTAAGTGTAAACATCGTTAGCTCAGCGTCTGTTTTGAACGCAAACGAGGTAGTGTTTACTCGTTTGCCGCACCCAGTGGCGCAACACCATTTATCAACATCATCGATAAAACTAAATTTTTTTGTGTTTAGCTTAATTTTAATATAATTTGGCGTTACTATTTTCTCTACTATCTCAATGTCGTTTGTCATTTTTGGGTCTTTTGCAAACTCGTATGCTGGCGCGAACCTACTTTGTTTCATGATTGCCACGTAAATATTCCTTAAATAACTGTTGGAAATCGCTTTCCGTTAAATCGCCCACATCATGCCCCTCGGGCAGTAATACACGCTTATCCCCGTATCTCGCAAGTTTCAGCCCTGCTTTATCGCCTTGAACACACGCAACTTTAGTTGATGGCAACGCCTTTAACCAACTAACCAGGTGGACTGGGTTATTAGACAAGACTGCTACTGCAGGTAAGCCATACAAGTGAAGCCGGCATGCGTCAAAAACTCCTTCAGTAAGGAAAAGAACTGGATCAGCCCAATGCACTGATTCGAGCCCCCATACAGCAAGCTCGCCTGTCTTGCTTGCACAAGGCTTCGTAACCCATGTGTAATAACGGGCAAGACGCGGGTCGTCAACATGAAGCTTAGGCAAACTTGGATTATACGATTGAAATCCAACATATTGCCCTGACATGTTCCATAGTGGAAAAGTTACATAATCATCTGCGACGACGACGTTTGGATACAGTGTTGTATCAAACCAACGGCCACGGAGATGTTCTTGCATGTTCATAATGCATTATAACACCAGCAGCATCGTAAGTCAATAGGTAGCAATTCTTCGATCAACAGACTTTAGCATACGTGCCTCCCAGTTGTCATAGCCTTCGACTGGCCATTGGCATCCAAATTGGTTCCCGTTGTGTTGAAATGAACTCAATTTTAAAGTTATTGTTTTGTTATTTTTTCTATCTTCAAGTAATGACTCTACAACCTCACCATCAATTTGAAAAATATCTATCACTTTGTTTTCTGTTTTGTCGAAAGGAAGGATATATGTATCTATACCTTTCGACAATCTAGTTTCCAATGTCATGTTACTGTGGAAACTCCCCTCAAAATGGCTAGTAATTGCCGATTTACTTTTTTTATTTTCTAGATTCGTCGAATAATACAAGCCGCCACGTTGCCCGATTGCTAATTCGTCCTGGAATATCCCACTAATCTTACTTTCAATCGGGCGTGGATATACAAGATCTCTGCCATTTTTATAATAGTAAATATATCCGTCGGGCCCATTGGGTTCTATTGATGGCACTGCGCCAATTGCTGCGCATCCAATGATATCTGCCCATTTTGAATATAACTCGGGCATTGACACATCGCGCCCAGTAAGGTTATCTTCCCAAAATCGAATATTGGTTAAATCTGTCGGCTGGCGTTTGAGCAGCTGGCTAACGATTCTTGCATTGTTATTTTTAGCAGACATCCACTGAGCGCGAGTCATCATAATGCATACCTTAAATGAAAATTGTATTGTAACAACGTTTATCTAAACTGTCAATCAAAAGGAGAGGGCCGAAGCCCTTCTTTTTAGTACCTGTATGCGCCAGGATTACGCTTGTATCGCTCGTATCTTGCTTGTCCACATGCAGTAGCGAATGCCCAGTATGTGCTAAATATTCGCTTTAACATAGCGCCTTCCCTCTGCTAATAGTGTCAAATTTACGAGTGTAATATTCAACATCATCCACAGTGTGTATATCTTGATTTTCAAGATATTGTTCAAGTTCAGATTTTTGTGGTTGCGACTTAAATAAGTTAGACAGCAACTCTATGGGATTCCATAGCAACACAATTAAGCCTTAGCAGTCTGTTTGCACATTGCAGTAAATGAGCTAACAGCATTGTCAAATTGATCAGTGAAAAGTTCAACTGACGAAAAGTATGCACTAACTACTTTTTTAGTAGCATCTTTTGTTTCTTTGTGCGGAATAACTGCAATCATCGAGTCAGCAAATTGGCGATTCAATTCCAATACACGAGTAGCAGTTGGGACTTCAAATTTTGGCAAGTTAGTAAAATTAAACATTGTAAATCTCCTTATATAGCAAGTTTTAATTATGTAGGCCCTTATCAGCACCTACACAATTATTTATGCTGCACTGCAACATAGGAAATATTTATTGTTAATTAACTACGCCAAAATCCGCCCAATTTGCTCCGCCGATATAAATATAGTATGAAACCTACATATCTATATATAAAACAACATAATAAAACAGGGCTTAAATATTTTGGTAAAACAACTCAAGATCCTGAAAAATATCTTGGGTCTGGAATTAGATGGAGGAACCATCTTCGTGTGCATGGAAATGATATAACTACTACATGGACATTATATACAAACAAAGAAGAACTAATGGCAGCAGCACTACTTTTTTCGGAAACTAACAAAATTTCTGAATCTTCTGAGTGGGCAAATTTAAAACCAGAAAATGGGTTAGACGGCGGAGACCATGGAAAACTCACTGACGACGGTAGGAGACGCAAGTCCGAAGCAATGAAGAATAGAAAATTATCTGACGAAACTCGGAAAAAAATTTCTGAATCTAATAAAGGAAAAACACGAACACTTGAACAAAATGCGGCAAATTCAGAACGGCAAAAAGGAAAGCCTGGCTTACTTGGTCCTCAAAACGGGCAATACGGCAAAACACCTTGGAACAAAGGGTTATCTATACCTAGTCCAAATAAAGGCAAAAAGTACAAATCGTCAGGGCCTAATCCAAACAAAAGTCATCCAGCTTGGAATAAAGGAATGACTATGCCAAATCCAAATAAAGGTAAAAAGTATGGCCCGTCTGGTCCAAGTGGCCCAATGACCAAATTAACTTGTCCGCACTGCAACAAAGAAGGCGGTGCGTCAATGATGAAGCGATATCATTTTGATTTGTGCAAACTTATTCAACAATAGGACCGTTGGCCCAATTTGCACCGCCTATTGACATCCAAAACATTGGCTTTCCATGATCTGGTCTTTCATTGAGAACAATAGTACCCTGTTTTGCTTCGTGACGTGGACGCTCATCTGAGCTTGTAATCTGTACTCCGCCAATCGTCAATTGTTCAATGCCCACTGAGCCATCTGGCTCCACAACAATGTTGTTTCTGCCATTGCTACTTACTACTAGACGTTGCGGGCGCATTGTACCAAAGATAGCAACATCTTTCCTCAATTTACGTGTAACAACTTCACATTCTTCATCCCATACTGCTAGCGCGCCAGCTGGTGTTTCTGTGTTAACACCAACACGTTTGTTTACTACAGTAAGAGACCCTTTATTTAAAATAGCATCGCCATTGACAGTCAGTGAACGCAATTCACCTAGTTCTTGAATATTTGTTTCTGTTACAAACGAGCCAAGCTTGTTACCAGATAAAACAGTAGTTCCATTTATGGTAAGTTTAGTTAAGTCTAAACCATCTGCTTTAATTTTCTCAAAAACTTTATCAGCATACGCTAAGAAAAATTCTCCATCCATGGACAATTTTAACAAGCCAGCACTGTGCTCAACTAAGTCTTTGTAAAACGGCGAGTCAGTTGGGATTTCTCCAAGTAACTTCAAATCACCCTCAACTGTTAAATTCCCTTTAATAGTAGCAGCAGATGTAACAAGTTGATTCTCAACTACTGTTGCCTGATCCATAATTGTGACTTGACATGTCGATGCATTATCTTGTATGCCTGTACTTCCAAAACTTTTTATTATCCCACTGATGACATTGTCACCAGACATTTTAAAATTTTGAAAGTTTATTGCTTCAGCAGGGATACTGCCTGCTGGGAAAGTAAGTTTTTTAACAAAGTCAGTGAGCTTTCTGTCAATGTAAAATTGAACTGTCTTGTTTATATCAATTTGCGCTAACTTTTGTGCTACATCAGCTGCAACTTGTTTTGCAATTTGTTCATGTAATTGTTTAACAAATGCCTCGGTGATTTCTGACGCAATAGAGTCAATTTTATCTTTAGACATTAGTTTCACCCTCAGTTAACCGAGCTAATAGAACATCGTAAAACGAATCTACCTCACCGTTAAACACTCCACGCAAGTGACTTATCCCCTCTACCACAGTCAAAAAATCGCCTCGTTGCAACGCGTCAATTGTCGCTTTATGTAACCCAACTAGCCTAGATAAATCTTTAAGTTCATCAATTGAGATAGATTCTGGCGGCACAAGGCAGTAAGCAGTTACTGGACCGCGAATAGGTGCGTCAAAAGTTTCAAGCTCTAACAGCACGTGACGATTGCTCATTTCTTGAGCTACTTCTTTTCCAAAAATAATTTGCATAGTAAATATTTATAGTTGACCAGTCTGAGATTTAAATTTCTGCATAAACAATTTATACGAAGTAATTGAATCTTTTGGTTGCTCAAATTGTTGTAATCGTTCCAATGAGACGTCTGGCATGTCGGGCCAATCTCTTCCACGAGACGGCATAAATGCGTGTGCTTCAATTTTCTGAGCAATTCTATCAGCCCGCTTAATAAGCTCTTCTTCTTCCTTACTTGGTGGTTCAATGTCAAAAGATGAATAGATTGCAGCCATTAATTTTGCTTCTAGTGCTTTAATGTGCGGGCGCAATTCTGGTATTCGCTTAATTGGACTAGGCAAATCTCCAGTATACACTTCAGCAGCATCATGCAATAATCCAAGCAATACAAGTCTGCATCTGTCTATACTTTGATCTTCAATCTCGGTGTTTAGTAACAACTCATCTGCAACGAAAATTGAGTGCTGTGCTACATTGTATGGTACTGCGGTAATAGTGTGACCACAAAAACGTGCCATTCTTGATAACCCCCACGCAATGTCTTCAATGAAGATTGAGTCTGGGTCAGGGTCAGACACGTCAACTAATCTGCCAGTAACAGTTTCTAAGAACATTTTCGTACACCAAGTTGATGGAAAATATGTTGGACACCTACTGCTTGGGAATATGCATCAGCTAACGCATTATGCGCGTCTTTGTTGCCAGTTTTAGCTGAGTAGTCACCCATGTCGCCAATGGTACGGGAATCTCGTATTTGCCAATATTGCCAAGGTACGGGTTTACCCAACGTCTTATAAAAGTTTTCCAGTATGCAAATGTCAAACAACGGACCTTGAGCCCATATTTTGTCAACTCCCACCAAGTAGCGGCTAAGTTGGTTAGTAGCTTCGTCCATACTAACACGGTCGCCGTCGTCACCCATTGCTTCATCTTGTGACTCTTGGCTTTGTTTGCCCCACCATTCTACTGTTGAATCATCAACTGTGCGGCCACGCTCAGTTTGTTCGTCTACGTTTATTCTAAAGTAAAGTGGCGATGTAGGATCTTGCCTATCATACGGATTAAACTTTACTGCACCCAGCGTCAATACAACGCACCCATGAGTAAACCCAAGGGTTTCAATATCAATCATGCAATGCATGTTAAACCACTGGCTCAAGTCTGATTAATAGAGGAAATCCATTATTTCGAGCAAGGACTGTTGCCTCAACTCCTTTTTGCTCCGCCAATTCATATGGCAGCACTGCTACCACTGCCGATCCAAATTCGTGAACAGCAGTACACAATTTCATCGCGTCTTCTTCTGAGTGATTAAACACTTCAGTCAAACTTGCAATTACGAACTCCATTGTAGTCACGTCATCGTTCATGTAGATAACATTAAACATGCTTGGAGGCATAAGCCCTGTTTTAGGGACAATTTTTTCTTTTACAACTGGTTCTGCTGACGACATTTTATTTCCTATTTAATAGGGCAGAGAAGATCCCTGCCCTTACCCTACATTATACTGTTATTTGCTTTGTAGTGCTACTCTGAATGGCAATCTTGCGGGGTTTTAATTCCTCAGGTACCACAATTTCGACACCAATAATTAGCAACCCGTTTTCAAACTTTGCATCTCGAACAACTACATGTTCCGCAAGACTTAAAGTTTTCGTAAACGATTTTGAGCTAATGCCGTGGTATAGATAATCACGCTCTGGCCTTGCCTTTTGCTCACCAGTAATCGTTAGCACATTGCTATCGAGCGAAATGGTTAACTCGTCCTCACTAAATCCAGCCGCAGCAAGCTCAATTGTATATTGCGTGTCACTGTGACGGACAATGTCGTGTGGTGGATAGTTAGTTGCGTTTGGTAAAACCGATGCAGTTCTATTTAATGTGTCAAACATTCTGTCGAACCCAATGGTCGCGCGGTTTAAATGTGCCAGCAAAGATGGGAAATCTGTGGCGGTCGTAAGATAACGTTGATTCATAATTTTCTCCTTTAATAAGCAAGAATCATTGCAAAGCCCGATTATCGGCACCTTGCATAGTATTTATTATACAGAAAGGAGAATTAAAATAAATTATTTTGGCTGATCTTGTTGAACAAAATAGTCAATTGGTTTTTCTAATCGTTGGTTGTTCATAAGAAAATTCTTCGGACCGTAGTACCATGATTTTTTATGCACAGCCAATTTATCCTTAAACCCGCTTTGACCGTTTTGCACTGTATTAACAATAATCGATGTAGATATATTTGAAACTTCTGACAACCATTCATTGTTGCCCATATCACTACGGTACAAATATACAGTGTAGATGTTTGGCGACGTCTTTAAGTAAAACGCCAAATCTTCTATTTCTGACACTTCTGGGTCAATGATTACCACAGTGTGCGCAACAGTGTTGACTAAATCTGGTGGCGTGACTATATTACTAAACTGTTCTTTAGTGTCGATATCCATGTAAATTCCTTTAATTAAGTTGATGTTTTGCGAAGATATTCAGCAATTTGCTCTTGCTCAGTAGGGTTAAGATCATCTATGTCATATTCCCCATTGCCTACTTTTTCTACTAACAACTTTATATATTCTTCGTCATACGCAAATGCGTCAGTATTGGTTTTATCAATTTCAATCCAACGTGTGCCTACCCACTTAAACAACTTGCTTGGCAAAAAGTCTACTCGTAAAAACAAATCTCCACGAATTGGGTTAGATGGAAATTGAGTCCCAAAACTTGCATTGCCACCCATTGGGAATGTGTCTACTTTTGCAGTAAAATCTGGTAAACTTACTGTTTTTTTGCTTGGTAGTAACGGACCTGACGCAAGAACGTGTGGTGGCTGTACATGTGCAATAACCTTTTCTTCCATTGGTTCAACTGGCTGTTCTACCACTGGCGGTGCAATTTCTACCTCATCAAATTGAGCAATAATTTCAGGTGGGGTAACTTCAACTGGTGGAAGTTCTACAACTTCTTCAATTACTTCTTCAATTATTGGCTCAACTACTGGCAAAATTTCTTCTATTTCTGCTACAGCTTGTGCTTCTTGTTTAATGAAGTATTTTGGCTTATCGTAAAAATAAACTGCCTCGAACGCTTTTTTTGCCACTTCAGGATTAGTTAATGTTCCACTCAGTGGCTGTTCTTCAATTATCAGCTCTACTACAGGTTCTACTACAGGAGCAACTTCTTCATTAACTTCAACTGGCGGGGCAATTTCGGTAATAAAATCTGAATAATCAATGTCATCGCTACTTGCTGCGAATGCTGTATCTGCTATAGTAACAGTCACAGGCATAGCATCAAGTTTAGTTTTTTCTACCGTATTTGTTAATTCTGCAATGAGAGAGGTAAGTTGTGAAATAGTATTTGACGATGTTGCTAATTTACTATCAAGTTTTGCTATCGCAGCAGACAACCCTTGCCGCTCCATTGTCGCAGTCTCTTTTGCTGACGCTAATTCTTGCTCAACTGTTGCCTTTAACGCTACTAACTCATCATACTCAGAAATAAGAACTGCCAATTCTTTAGTTAGTGTTTCATTTTCAGATAAGTGCGCGGAGCATTCTTCTTCTATTGCTGATTTTTCTTTTGACAAATCGTCAGACAATTTTAATATATCTGCAAGCACTAAATTAGCTGCCAATAACTCTTGTGTGGCTTTTTCTTTGGCAATAATTTGCTCTTGGATAATGGCGTCACGAAGTTTTTGCTCTGCCTCATTAGATTCAGCTGCAATAGCAGAGAACCTATTCCATTCATCTAGTTTAACTTTTTCGTACTCAGCAGCACATTCTGCTTTGGTTACTTCAATAGCATTGTGCACTTTTTGTTGAATATTTATTTCAAGCTCTGCTATATCTTCTTCTTCATCTATTCGTTTTCTATCAATTTTAGACCAGTCGATAGACGTAGTTGCAGCTAGGATAAGGACAATAGCAAGCGGGTCAAACACAAACACAATAATAATAATGACCCATCTTACTGCGTCTTCTAACATATTTTGATCGGCGTTGTTTCCATAAATTAACGCTGCTATGTATTTTATAGGTCCAACCTCTGCTTCAACTTTGCGATACTGACTAGCAATAGGTGCCCGTTTCTCTTGAAGGACTGCAATTTCTTTTTGTGCTAAATCTATGTCACCCTGTAACTTAGCTCGTTCCTTTTGCTGTGATCTACGAAGATTTGCTGCCTTAGTAGCTCCTGTTTCATCAGTAGTACGCGCAAGTAATTGATCCACTGCGCCATCCATCTGCACTAATGCCTTGCGGGATGCATCAATATTATCTCGTTGCGTTTTTATTTTCTCATCAAACAATGATACTTGTGCTTGAATATCACCAGTTGGGGTTGCTTGATCTAAGTGAGCTTTACTTAGGTAACCAAAAATGCCCATGCTTGTAATTAGCATTAGCACACCAACCGCAGTAACAAGGTACGCTTTTATCTTATACGAAGCCCGATCCCAGTTATAGTGTAGCCACAATGTTGTCACTACTTTGCCTGCTTCCAATACTGCACCCATGGTGACGATTGGCCAGAAGGCACCTGCGAAAATTGCAGTTAAACCTACTATGCTGTAATACGCTGCGATGCCAGATATGCAAAGAGCAGTGAGAAGAGTTGTAAAACCTAGAAACATTGAATATTTATCCTTGCTAACTTAACATTTTAGCAAGAGATAACTTATAAATCAAATGCAATGAGTTTATTTCCAAGGTCGACCTTGGATTGGTGACTTGAGCGAAGTGTCAAGAGTATGTAGTGGGCGGTAACCTGGTGTTCCTACTGCGCTTCGTTTTGTTTTAGCCAGCGCGAGTTTGGCTGCTTTACGAGCAGCCTTTGATGGTAATGTTGATATTCCGTTTTGCGACATGTAGGTAATCTCCTACATGTATTTATTACTTTTTAAGTAACCACAACATTACTACAACCACGTTATCTTACCTTGTTAGCAAGAGTGGCATACATTAGACGCTTATCAACCTCATCAGCAAAATCTGGAAATATAGCAAACAGTTGAAATGCATCAACCTCTTTATACTTTGATTCTTTTGTGCGCTTTACCTTCATCAGTGAAAACTGGGAATCGTGCTTTTTAAAACTAATTGCTTTGCCACGTGCTCCCCAGCCAGCGTACCACGATCCGCCAGCTTTAAATGCGGCCCATACCTTATCGTGTTTGTGGCCAGCAACTTCTTCGTTGCACCACCCAATATAATCAAAATCAATGCTCACTCTATCACCCCAATGTAAATTTCCGTAAGTATTCGCTGGCGTCTGACACGTCTAAGTCCGCATCCCAAATCTCGTTGTCTTGCGCATCCTGGATTAAAAAATCAGTGCCTGGATGCGTGTTAGCAAAAGTCGGCACTTTGGCAATAAGCCCAATGGATATCAAATATCCAAGCAATTCTCTGTCTTTGTCATTCATTCTGTGTCCTCACTGAGCAACTCAAACAACCCAGCCAACGCTTCTTTCTCAGCAACAGTAGTTGAAAAATCAACGGCTGGACGACCAGAAATAAGTGATTGAACAATGGATTCAAATGCAGTCATAATATACTCCTTAATACCGTTTTATCTACAGTTCATATTATAATGCCATCTAATCAAAAAGTCAACTATTTAATTCTTTGACTACAGTCTCAACTCTGTGCCCTTGCGGGCCAGATAGCAACGTGTATTTCGTATCAGTATATTGTAGCATTTTTACAACAAAATCATGCCCTTTTTGTCTAAACACTTCATCTTGCCGTGTGCCATCTTGCACCATCGGAAAGTCAGGAGCGCATACAAACACTTTATCATAGCGGGAAAATGACTCCATAGCCAAAAAACGCAATTCCTTAGACACAGAGGAAAACCATTCTTGTGAGTAAAACATAGTAGTTAACGCTGAGGAGTCGCATAGCAGCGGAGTATCAACTCTGCCTAACGCTAATTCTCTTTCTTCACGAGCAATTTGTGATTCTGCAATAAACTGCATTTGCTCGTATTCTAAATGGTGATCACAAAAATCATAATAATCTCTACCAAATTCGTATGCTGCGTTAGTAGATAGAAAATCAGTTAAGTATTTGATGATGGAAGTTTTTCCGGTTGATTCTCCACCCAAAAACACAACTTTTTTCCTAAAAGATGGCAACACATACGACGGCAACATCTCTGTTATTAACTTAGTTTCAAAGTTTGATTCTCTTAATTGCGTCCCTGAAACATTAAATTCAGTTCTTTCTATATCAATTATAAGATGCTTTACACTAAACTCTTTATTGAACTTATTTGTAAAGTATGTTGACAGAAATTGAGCAAATCCTGGTATATAAGATTCAGACCCGAATACTATTTGTACACTAGTGTTTAACTCGTTAAACAAATAATCTGCACAGAATTGTCGGTGTGATAATTCTGAGTCATTGTCGTTAGGAATTTTAGTGGCTAATGGGTCAATTACAACTATTTTAACACGGTGTTCTACTTTGTGATGCTTAGTAAATTTTATCAGCCAGCTTTTTCGCTCATCTGCGCTGCACTTATCTACAATCAACGACGTGTAGCTCATCACAATAAGATTGTCGCAGACACCAAGGGCGTCAGACAATACTTTTTCGTGCCCTTTGTGAAATGGGGCAAATTTCCCTACAACTAATCCAGTATGGTAATTCATGCCATCATTGTAGTACATTGCGAGGAAATCCGCAATCACCAATTAAATCATTTATTTTCTATTTTAGCAATTAGTTCGCGCATTTGTGTAATTGCTATTGCTGCATCCTCGAGAAGGTCAGCAATTCTGTCTGGCTTTCCCTCTTGCACAGACTTTCGTGTAGAGATTTGCCGACGAATTTCAGCTCGCTTGTTCAAGCGGTAAACAATATCGTTTTCATCCATATTCAAGTAATATTTTTAAAATAAAGATAAAATACATACATCCACGCAATGCCCACTAGGCTACCAAATGCGAGGAATATAAATTGTGATAAGGATAAATCAAACATATTTTATGTAATGTTATAATAACTGCTATTGTAGCATTACAATGTGTAAAAATCAAATAATTTGATTAGAATGTAATTGTCCAAGTGCCTGGTGTAAGCCATTGGTAAATCTTATTACCACCGACATTGGTAATCGTTGGAGATCCTGTTACACTCACTGGATCTTTGTATGTATTGGGATAGGTAATAATAACAATTCCAGACCCTCCATTACCGCCAACGTTCTGACCGTATCCAGCACCTCCACCACTACCGGTGTTGGCAGATCCTGGTAAGCCATTATACCCCCCACTAGTATAGGCTATGCCCCACCCTACTCCATAAAACCCAGCACCACCTGCAGCATAATACACAACTGACCCTGTTATAGTTAGTTCTAAACTTTCACCACCATTGCCTCCACCTACTCCGTACACTGTACTAGTTCCTGCTGTTTTAGCTCCACCGCCTCCACCACCACCACCCGCAGATGATCCCCCACCTCCACCATATCCTTGGCCAGAACTACCTGTGCCACCTACACTGCCGGCACCACGTCCGCCGCCACCAGAACCACCTGCCGCACCATTATTAGATACTGTAGTATAACAGCCACCCCCACCCCCACCAATGCATTCTATAGTAACATGGTTCCCAGACAATAAAGAGTTGGCCCCGTTATCCCCTCGCGCCGCCTGGTTACCATTTTTCCCAGCACCGCCGCCCCCAACAGTTACAGTATAAGCAATGCCAGCAACAATATTTGACATAGTGCCTTGTAAAAGACCTCCTGCCCCACCACCTCCACCGCTAGTACCAGAAGGACTTCCACCACCCCCACCCCCACCCCCAGCAACTACTAAGTAATTTATAGAAGGTGTGGCCATTGATTTTCCATGCCCATTGCTCATAGAAATAGCGCCACTGGCTATCCCAAACAGAGTACGGACATTTGTTTGATTTAACGAAATTGCTGTAGTTGATGCTAGTCCAAGTTCTGTGTTTACTTGTGATAATGAAATTGATCCTGATGCTGGTAACGCCATATGATATCCTTTTGGTCACCAGTATTTATTTGATCATTCATTTATAGCTCGTGTCCACAATGTGGACATTTATTTCTCTTTCCTTGCAACAGCTTTTTCAATTTCCTGCAATCTGATACGAGATCTTTTATAATCTTCCTTGACCTATCTTTTTTAGATTTTTGCAGTTCTTGCTTTAGTTTATCCTTCATTTTAGCAAGCTTAGTTTCAAAGATTTGTATGTAACCAGTTAAATCGCTCATGCAGTTTCCTTAATTTTTTGCCATACTTTATACAACACCCTCATTGAGATAGCGTCTGGATGTTCAGGTGAATGGTCTACACTATCACAATATATTGGCTCCCATGAATACTGCCAAAGCTTAAAGTGATTCCTAATGTGGGCGCACAAAGAAAAATGATAGTCGTGCAAATCTTTAAACGACGAATTCTTAAATACAATTTGCTCATCGACTGTTGCTTCGTCTAACCACTTCAAGACTTCAACAACCATTTCGTCATCTGTTGGTCTACTCATTATTAATGCCAAGTGTGTCAGGCGAATGGTCAAGCAAGGTGACGCCTTCACTGATGTAAAAAGCCGCATCTTCATCACAAATCGTTACTGTTAAATCAGAGTGAAGCAAATCATAGTCAATAAACGACTTGTCATCATCTGAATATACACGAAAACGATATTTACCGTCCATACAGTAAATTAGTTGTCCGGTGGCTCCATTTGCAGTTTCAATTTTCATTTTTATCTCCACAATCCATACGCCATGGGCAAGTTGATAAAGCTTGCGTAGAGCAGTCATCTAACCCGTAGCAATGTGGAGGCTCAGTGCCTCTAATCTCAATAATTTGCTTGACAATCATTGCTCGCGTGTTACCCAACGTTGCTTCTGTATCAAGTAGAGTTTGCATAACATCCATCTTATTCTCCGTATTCCGCAAAAAATCTCTCTATATTTGCTTTTGCTTTTGCTTCAACATGCGTCCGCATAAAATCAGTGTGGTAAATGTGCTCGCGGCAATGGAGGAAGTTAACCAGAAAATTAGCGCACTTTTTTCTGTCCTCGTTAATGTTACCGCCGTATTCTTTGATGATGTTGTCCTGGTGCCTAATAAAGTCATCCCAAGGATCAGCTAGCCTGCACAGGTCAGAGTCTAGCAGTGTAGCAATATCACCACGTAATGGCAATGAGTTTAAGTGCGTCTCAATCGTTGTGTATTCAATTAACTGGCAGGCTCGTGCAATTACATTACGGCTAATGTTAAACCGTGCTGAATCATTTTTAAGTGCGGCAGATGAACAATACTCATTTGCACCGCAGTTTGCACCTGGAATGTAAATTGCATCGTGCCAGTGTGCAGCTAAACAAAGTTCATCCGTCACTGTGTCAATCTTTAGTGCATTGCGATACACATCCACCGCATGATCCCAGTTGTGGTAAGGGCGGTAATTAAAATTATACCAACGCTCTGCAACCATGCAAAGCTGTTCAATTTCTTTGTTCATATTATTTCAGGTAACTCCCATTTTCCACTTTTAACAATACCATCTAAGATATGCGGCAACGGTAGCCGTTTTCGTTTTTTGCAGCACCACACGATTGGACCATACATCTCATCTTTGGCATAATGGTCATACAGGTCTTGAAGATCCTCGTAGTTAATACTTTCTGCATCTGCACACCTGTCAAACGTATCGTTACAATTTACTGCAATAGCAAACGTTTTTTGAGCGTCAGTTGGCCAACTTTCTTTCCACCAATGTTCATTTAAAATGATAACTTCATTTGCAAGAAGAATTGCTAGAGCATTAGTTTCTTCAAATATAAGTTCACTATCTGGTTTGTCTGGGTATAACCGTGTACCATCCGCTTTGCAGCGAGACCAATCCATTGCAAAATACGCAGACTTTATACTAGTATTCATTACTTATAATCCTTTGGAATTGGTACGCCAATTATTTTGCATTTTTGATCTCGTGGTAAAGATTTTTCACATTCTGCGATAGCGTTATTATACACATTTCTTGTTGACGTTGGCACGTATTCTGACAATGTGGCAGCGCCAACAAAACCAGCAAGAATACCCCAACAAAATATTAAAAATCCATCTCTCATTTTAATTTCCACGTAGTTAATTGTTCAGCATACAACCGTTTCCAGTGCTGCATAGACACAATAGCGTTAATCCAAAACGCACCATACAAGATGGAAGTCAAATACAATTCCCTTGACCAAAATAGCGGAACAGACAACGTGTTAACTAAAATCCAAATCTTCCATGTTTGAGCACTACGCGACATAAGCAATAACTGTGCTACTACAGAAAATGCCAAAACGGTTGAGTCTACCCATGGCGCATACGCATTAGTAAATTTAGATAACAAGAAACCATATACAACTGTCACAAGCAATGCTACTGCAATATATATTGCCATTGTTTTAGTTGGCGCATAATTGATTGGCAACGACTTTCGACTATTGCTATCTTCATACCCGTATAGCCACTTTACCCAGCCAAGCACACCAGTGACAAGAAAGAAAATTTGCAATGTAGCGTCTGCATACAATTGCACATTGTAAAACATAATCCCATATAAAATGCATCCCACAATACCAGTCCACCAAGTGTGGATATTGTTGCGACCTGCAAGAACAATGCAAACAACTGTAAAAAAGTTTGCAGCAAGTTCTAGTGGTGTCCAAGTAAACCAGTTCATAGTCAATCCTTAATTCTTTCAAATTTACTAACATACCCCGCATACTCAGACGCTGGTATACGATACGAATCTGCATCTTTGCAAATGTTAACACATTCAGCAATAATTAATTTTGCAAACTGATTAGCAAACTCATACGGGATATACATACGGTCCATGTCTCCGTCTGGATCAGGACCATTCATGGCGTCACACATTGCTTTTGCCATTATAGATTTAATTTTTTTGTTCATTTTGTTTTACACACCGCCGGAGTTTGATTAAACAATACATCAACAGTTGTGGATACCCCAACTGCAAATATAATTAGCATTAGCGCCGTGCCAACTCCTTTGGCAAAATAAGGAATTATGGTTCTGTCCATTGTTTTTTCTCCTCTGGACAATAATCAATTACTGGACACTGGTCACAAGTCCACACGTTGCCCAACTTAGCTGCTGACAACATACACCCCCACGCTCGGTCTGATTCTTTGCTAGGTGACGAATCGCATACTCGAGTACACAATTCTTGCAACTTCTTCTCTGCATACAATGCTCTTGCGAGTTTTGCATTTACGAGTGATTGATACTCGTCTTCATTTAAAATGTATTGCATATTACAGTTTACTCTTAATGCAACGGTATTTTTCAGTAGGTATGGCTAAGGTGCGGGCCGCATCTTCACACAGAACTTTTGATGAAGTGTATCCTGGAGCACCAGTAAATTCTCCCATTGGCCGCCAATCATAATTTTTGTTATACTGGCCACTTACTGCCACTACTGTCCAAATTACCAAAATATAACTACCCATTATTTTTTACTCCATACGCTGTATGCCGGTTTAAATTTACTTGCTTGCAAAATTTTAAGCGGAACTCTACGATAGTCATACCAATCGTTGTTGTCAAGCATAGGATGTGGATGCGCCTTGTTAATTAACTGGTTGTTAATTATATACGCATGCGCAGCCAATGGGTTAGCAAATTGAACTAGCCGCTTGCCATCAGTTACAAGTCGCAAATCTTTAGTAAACATAACACGAATACAAAATGACATGATAATCTCTTTTCACAGTGAGTTAATTAATGCAATCAGTTCAGCTTTGTCTGCGTCGGTAACTTCACACATATGACCATAACCATTCTTCATGCCAGCGAACTTTTGTTCAACTGCGCTAACAATTGAATTTTTACGTTGACGTTCAACATTTGCCGCTTTTTCAGCATACACATATTTTGCTTCAACCAGTCGCATTCCGCTGTATGATTTGCCAGCAGTGCGTTTGCTACCATGCTTGTCATACACATCGCCGTTGTCAAGATAAATGTGGCCGTGGCCGTTGATTTTTGTGACTTTGCAGATGTTAGCTGACAAGTAGCTATGCGAACTAGACCAAACAGTACCAACTTCATCGCCAACTTTAACTGCAAACATGTAAACTCCAATAATTTCTGTGTATGCGAGTATTATACAGCCAAAAGGCTTGACTGTCAAGCAACGATGTTGCTGAAATACTACTATTCTAATTCGTTAATCGTCTCAAACCCAACTGTTTGCACTAGTTGATAACTTGAAATTATTCGTTCATCAAGCAACCGCTCACCCATCGTGAGCAACAATTCTCGATTGTCCTCTGTTGCTGCAACTGCTCTACTACCAGTGTTCATAAGAACTTGATTAGTAGAACCAGGGTATGTGATAATTAAGTAATATTTCATAATTTAAGGTTATACATTGGTCAAAATGTATAAAGTTTCATTTATAGTTGAATCAAATGCAATTCTTACTGGCATTGGCATTTCCAGATATCGTTCAAACCGTACGCCAGCAGGTGTAATATGAATTACTTTTTCAAAAAACGAATCCAAATCTAAATCCATTGACGTTCGTAAAATCCACGTAATACCAGTGGTATGATCATAACACTGAGTTTCAACTGCCGCCGTAAAACCATCATTTTGTACTAATACAGGATTGGTAGCTTCAAATTTACGCTGATTAACCAGCATGCCAGAATTGATCATCATAATTTAATCCTCACTTTCATACACTGCATTAATGCTCATCTCAGCAATGGCAACAATTCTGTCAATAGAACCGCAAAACATAGCATCAATTTCTTCTTCAGTCCTTGAAGGGAATGCCTTCATTATAAGTTCTTTTGACTCTTCAAGTTTCCAGATTGCTTGCTGCAAATCTGATATCATTTGTTGTCTTACTGTTGCCATTATAGTCCAAGCAAAGTACGCTCTTCGCTGTTAAGTTTCGCAAGTGCAGCGGTGCGAACATTAGCTCTGCGCTGTGCTTCTTCTTTTTCTGCATTAGCATATCGCAGGAAACCCTCTACCCGCTCCATGTCATATTGCACTTCCCACACTGGATTAGCTGGCGCAGTTGTTTTGAGCACTACTGATTCGTAATCATATCTAAACTCATACGTTTCAGCATCAAGTTTGGTGACTGAAAACTCAGGATTGCTAACCATTTCATACATCAATGCAGCAAATCGAGTTGGGTACTCTGCTGAAAACAGAGCCCAATCTGCAAATTTTTCAGCATATTCACGCGCTTGGCGTTGTGCTTTTGTTTCTTTTGCCATATAAATCCTTAAAATTCCACTGATGCATGCATTATACAGCCAAATAAGTGAAATGTCAATCAAAAGAATGCCCTGTAATTTCAGGGCATTCTTTGTCAAATTACACTTTTGGCAGCGGCCACGGTTTCCATTGCTGCTTCATTGCGCCGCTGCCTGCTGCGGCGCGTTTAGCAGCACGTTGAGCACGTTTACGAATGGCATTTGGTGTCATTGACAATGAGTTACCGTTTTTGTCATAATCTTGAGTCGTCGCCGCAGCTACGACTGGGCCGCGATTTACTTCAGGTGCTACGCTACCAACTGCTGTCACTTGCACTGGCTTATCAAAAGCATCCTGCGGCGCAACTGCAAGCTCGCTGATTACTTCGTACTTACATGCTCGGCCCTTGGCGTCGTTGTAGTCACTTGGAATAGAGACCACGTCACGTGGATTAATCTTAAGGATCATTGTCCTGTCGCCACCAAAACTTGACAAATAACTAATGCTGCAAAAATGCAAACCCGCAGAGCAAGTACGATCTTTGTCGTCATCAACTGCATTCCGTTCCATTGACAGCACTTTACCAACGCTATTATCCATCGTGCCAGAGTGGCAATCAAAATAGTTAGCGCGAACTTTTTTGTACGCCAAAAAGTGACCATCAGGAGTGATAGGCAAATTGCTCTTTTCCAAGAAAGGATACAACTCAGTTACTGCTCGTTTGCTTGGGTTTTGCATCAAGTTTTCCATAAATGCAACCATTGGGTCAATTGAAAAACCTTCTTTGAGCATTTCAATCATTCTACGAGCAAGCGAAGTATCAAACACTTCACCTTTCCAGTAAAAGGTATCGCCGTCAATGGTAACATTGCCAGCACCAAATTTCACAACTGCCTTCTTAGGTTCAATCAAATCTTTGACCAAATCCCAGTCGTTAGTTTTAATAGCATCCACTAACCGTTGATAAGTTGGGTGGCTCTTGCCAAATGTATGCGGCACGTTATCAATTACTACGACAACATTACCACCTTGCACAATATACGGGTATGACATTTTAAATCCTTAAAGTTAAGTTACTACAATAAAATTATTTTACGCTTCTTTTGCCACGGAGTCTACTAAATTGATGTAATCAGCGATTGTCTGTGTATGATATGTCATTGTATTGCTGCTAAGAATGCTTAGTAACGGATAATTTGACAGTACATGTTTAAATTCTTTAGTTAACTCATTTGTCACGTTGGTAACAGTAGTAAACAAATCTGTCGAATTATTTTTCTTATACCTAGACAAAAGCCAGCGCATAGCTGTTTCATCAACGTCTGATTTAACTGCACCAGTCAACTTAGCTAAGAACGAGCCGCAAACTCCATCTTGTGCAATAAGAAATGGGAGGACTGAACTATGATTCTTAATAATCCCGCACATTGCGTCAATTCGTAGTAGCGAGTTAAATGCCATTTTGATAACGCTTTTGTCATCAATAGCAGCCAATCGTTTTTCAATTTCATATTCTAAGTTAATCCAATTTGGCAATTTTTTAACTGCTTCCAAATCATTTTTACGGACTCCGTATATAGTATCTGTCAAAATTTTAGAAGAACGCAACTGGTCAGTCAACGTTGTCATATCACTGATATGAACTTTAGTAACTGGTGTAAATCCAGAAAGTGGCAAGTAGTAATATTTTGCACTACTGTCAAAGTCAGACACTGTCCCAGCGTCACGCCATACCATTTTATGACCACCGAGACGGTTATGATATGACTGAGATTCATCTTTGCGTCGAGATTGTAAGATAGTTACGTTTTTTGCACGTTCAGCACCATCACGCTCACGCTTTTCAAGTTTGTCAGCAGTCAAAATGTGAGACTCCGGAGGAGTCATCAGCAATTTGAAAAAACTTTTCGTGTCAACAGGTTTCTTTTTATCTGCTGCATCAATGACATACACTGAATTATGATGACTACGTTGAGCAGCAATATCCTTGTTTGTCCGCCAGTGATGTTTGGCACGTGACAGAGCACCTACTTTTAACGTGTTAACAACAAAGTATGTGTCCATACTTGGACTAATGTCATAAAATGTATCTGCTACTTTGCCCTGTGAATCATATGTATTTCGAGGGGAAATAGTTTTGCCAGTGGATGCGTTGTATATTTTAGAAAATGCACTCAACTTTATATTGTATTTTGACGCAAGAACCGCAACATCAAGTTTAAATGAGACATATGAGACATATGATGTCGAAAGAGTAGTACGAGTAATTAGAGGAAATTCAGTATCAACTATATATTTCGTGACTGCTGGCCGCCACAGAGCAGTATTTCTTTTACCGAATAAATAATGGGCACGTTCCCACAGATTATCAATTTTATTTGCTTCGTCAGCAATATGCACAGCAAGTTGAGCGTTCAGTTGTTCCAACTTAGATTTAATTGCTTGCACAGTTTGCGGAATATAAGATAGCCCCTCCCGTGATGCTTGAAAATCAAGCTCACCAATGCCAAAGTTCATCTCCAACCCACAATCAAGCAATGCACGAAGTTCTCCCAGCGACTTGTCGCTTTGTGGAATTTCAATTGGGTACGCAATATTGCCCATAATTGCGGTACTTAGGTGGCCACCAATATGGCTTACGCCAGGAATAATATTCTCTGTTTCGTAAGTACGTGTTCGAATCTCAAAATTGTTAACACCAGTGACAACTGGACGCAAAGAAAAATATTGATATACTGCTGATGCTTCTTGCTTAAACTTTCCGAAATCTGAATAATCGTTTACAGAAAACTTAACTTCAACTCCTGACGGCTCATCAGTCTTCCCATCAGTCATCAACGCGATGCTTGGCACACCGCTTTCATTAATGAACGCTGTATAAATACCGCGAACGCCATCTTTGATAGCTGTTACAGTAAAATTGTCAGTGTATGAGAATGGAGATTTTGATCCAAGACCCAACGCACCAATGTATTCATTGCTGTCTGTTTTCGTAGATTCAAAATAGGTTGTGTAAATGTTAGTTACTTGATCATGTGACAACCCAGTGCCATAATCACGGATTGAGAACCAGGGCTCGAGTTGGGATGGCAGATGAACGTCAAACGGTGTACCTTGCTTACCAGCTGCAATATGTGAGTCCACGGCATTGCAACTTAGCTCACGCACAATTGCCTTGACCTTGTTAGCATACAGGCCAGAGCTTAGAATATTGAACGCTTTGGCAGAGTTACGAATACGGAATTCGCCAACTGCACCAACATTGGAAAGAATTGCTTCGTTTTGGGGAGTAGAGTTTAAAATCATCAGTAAGTCTTTCTACGCTAAAATTGTATTATAACATCATTATCTTAAAGAGTCAACTAGAAGAATGCTCGTATGTGTCGGCAATTTAGTTAAATTCCGCAAGTTATTTTAACGATTTCAGCTCGGAAAGTCAATGATTCTGGTGAACCACGTTGACTTCATTGAGGAAATACGTTATAATACATGCATGGAACAAAACAACACTACCGTCAAACGCAAAGCACGTACAGATCGCAACCATGCTATCTACGTTATCACTTGCGAAGTTACTGGCGAGCAGTACGTTGGTATTACAGTTGCTTCTGGCAACATTAAGATGCGTCTCAAAGTCCGTATGCAAAAGCATGCTGAACGTGCACGTAACGAAAGCAAAAACTGGGGCTTGTGCAATGCACTCCGTACACACGGCCCAGCTAACTTTACATACGGGTTGTTGGAAGTTGTGCGCGGTAAGCTTGCTGCTCACCAACGTGAAAACGACATTATCCGTGCTTATGTCCCAGCATTGAATACCGCTTACTACATTTAAGGGCTATACATTATGATGATGGAACTCAAGGTAGTTAACTGCATTGGCGATATTATGTTTATTGCCCAAGTTAGCGACATTTACGTTAACGCATTTATGCCACATGTAACTGCTTTTGTTAAAGACGTGCGCAAAGTTGAAGCGGGCACGGGCAACAGCGGCAAAAACAACGAGTATGAAACAACGTATTCAGGCAATGCAATTAAGTATCCAGAATTTGTTAAGTTAATGAACAATATCGAGCTGTAGTACGCACATCGTTAATGTGAGCATGGTAAATTAAAACAGGCATAAATACTCAAAAGAGAGTATTATTATGGCGTTAGTATTAATTGTTGATGATAATCCCGTAATAAGGAAGTTTATTTACGAGATTTTAATCAAAGACTTTAACGTAATTGAAGCTTCAAACGGCAAAGATGCCATAAACATTGCTACATTGCGAAAGCCAGACGTTATGGTTCTTGATGTAACCATGCCTGGTGGTCCTGACGGGATCAAAGTATTAGAGACTATCAAATCTGACCCGGTGCTCACGCGCATAAAAGTGATAATGGTAACTGGGCAAGACTTTTTTGAAATATCACACTGCATTAGCAAAGGTGCAGTTGATTTTTTTACAAAACCATTTAAACCACAACATCTAATCAAATCAATTAGGAAAGCATTACAAGAAGAATGCGTGAGCTAGACTTAAACCCACAATTTGTAATTGTTATAGGCGGAGCAGGTTCTGGTAAAAATTATTTTATAGAACATGACTCGCAGTTATCAACGTATAAGCTTGTTGATGTGGATGCAATCAAAGGCGAGATAGGTGTGTCTGCTGCAATTACAGCAATTAAACCTATGTTGCTGTCAGCATTTGCAAATAAAGAAAACGTAGTCCATCCTACAACTGCATCAAATCTAACTGCACAAAAGAATAAAATTAATGCTGCAAAATCAGCTGGATACACTGTAACGCTAATACTGCGAGATACGCCAGTTGATCAAGCTCTTGCTCAAGTTCGTAAACGAGTCACTGGTGGCGGGCACGATGTTGATATAAGCAAAATTGTGTCGTCTAACACTGCTGCAAGAAATAATTTTAATTTGTTATCGCCACTTGTAGACGCATCCAAAATCGTTTAATGCAATTTATGAGTTACATAAGTTGTTGGGTCGCCAATTTCTAAAAGTTGAAATATTTTAGCAATCACTGGCGGGACAGACATAATTTCTGCCGGCATAATTAACGCTTTTATGTCCCCTGCTCCGTCAAGGATAAACCCGTAGTCTGACTCATTTAAATCAAAGTCAAAGTTACTAGTCTCCTCCTCAGGAGAGGGCTCATCGCTAACGAGTTGTGCAATTTTGTCTAATTCTTTTCTGATTTTAGACGTCAGTTTCTTTTTAGATTTTGGCATGTAATTTAGATGATAGGTTTTCGAAATACTTTACTGAATATCCTACTAGATGGTTTAGCACAATGTGATTTGCACCAAACGCATCCAAGTAAGTTTTAAATACTTGTGACTCAGCAATGTGCTTGCTGTACAACTTCTTAGGAAAATGCTTTAAGTAAACTTCTGTAGCAATACTGTAGCCATATGCTTCAATTTCATCAGGGTTTCCTAAGTATTCTTGCAATTCTCGTCTCTCAGCATCATCACTCTTAGAGCCAAACACAATTGGCGATACATCAAAATTTCTTGATCTGTACTGCGTTTGATGAATAATTTCATGCCCAACGCACTCAATTAGATCAATGCATAATTGATACCAATCAATATCAGTAATTCTAACTATTTTTTGCTGCGGATTATAATTTACATACACTGTAATTGATGGCAGCCCGTCCTCGTCGTCATCACGATCGTACATACCACTAATTATAATTTGATCCAAATCTACGTTAGCATCGCGTGATGTTTTTAACCTAATATCATTAGATCCAACAAAATTTCGTAAAAATTTAGTAAACTCACTAACTGTGAAAGAACTGGAGTTTGGCGCTTTTGCAAACGCCACCATTTGCGTGAACAAATCTTTGGTAGTTAGTGTAGTTTCCACTTATGAATGCTTATAAAAAATATGGTTATCGATTTTAGTTACCAACCGCAATGTCTTAGCCCATGGTGGTTTTACATAATCTGCATGATAGTTAGTTGCACCTTCAGTGATGTCAACAATGGTATCTTGCTTAAACAACAATTCGCTTGCTGCTTTCATACTCTGTGCCCACATAGACCCGCCTTTGTCTATATTTAATCTGTCAGCGCAAGTCCAACTAAATTGACATGTCGAAGTTTTTGTGTTTTGACTTCCATCATAAATTACACCGCAAATAGTATTTGGGTATCCATTTGCTCTAGTGCGGTTTATAACCACTTGGCCAACTGCTAATTTTCCAACGTAGCTTTGATTTCCAGCTTCGTAGTAAATATTTTCAGCCATGCACTGTAAATCGTCCTTAGGGATAACTGCTTTCGGTGAAGCAGGCAACAGTGCATTTACTGCCATTGCTTTAGCATTAGTGTATGCTGTGGGCAAGTTTAAAAATGATAAGTTTAATTTGTTTTCAAAGTTTTTAAATGATTGACTAATATTGCCGGTATATAATGTTACGGCCATCCATAAAAAAACTGCAAATGATAACTTGTTTAGGAAAAAATTTCTTTCCATAATATGGGTCTCCTTGTTTGCAATTAACACAGGCTCGATTAACGAGCCTGTTACTTATTTAACATAAATGCGTCAGTGTATATAATAACACACTACCAGGGGTAAATCAAATATTTTGAATACCATTAATCCCCTGCAAATACAGTTGGGGAACCTGCCCCTGCTGTATCTTCACAATCTATAGCATCCCCAATTCTATGCACATTTTTAAAATTTGCAAAAACTGTTTTTGACCCTCCTGATGCTCTACCATCATGGCATGGTGGGGGTGGGGGTGGTTCTTCTTCAGAAAGTGGGTCAGGCGGAGGTGGTCCACAGCAATGTTCAGGATAATAATCACCAATTCGTGTAATGCTAATTAAATCAGCAAATACATCAGGAGATCCTGTTGATGCAGGGCGCGGCTCAAAACAGTGGCCTGCACTATCATCAACACCAACTCTAGTAAGTCCTGGCATTAGTTACTCCTATGTGTTAATTCACGCAGAATTTTATTTTGCGAAGCCCAGTCGTACACTATGTTTAACTCAAGCCACACAGATTCGCCTCTATCAAAATGAATTTTGATCATTGGTCTTAAAAATTGCTCTTTTGGAGCAACAAACTTCACTAGCTCAGCGGTAGATGGAAAATTTTTAGCTAAACTTGATAGGCTAGAGGCAACTGTATGCATTTCTAAATCTTCAGTGATATATGATACGCTCATTCCAAATAAAGCAGATACATTTCCCTTAACCCAAACTGTATTGCCAGAATGGTAAAAGAATAAATCATCAAGATCCCTAACAAAATCTGGGATTATCATTGCTTTAATAAAATTAGGCGCAAGACTTGGGTTGCAATACGGGTTAGGAGGATCTACCCAGCCTTCAATGGGGATTGGCCCGTCACTTTGATCTGCTTCTGATAAAATAGGGTTAAACGGCAGTGGCGGTGGTGGAGGTTTTAGTAGCTCTCCATCATCGCCATACGGCCATGGGTCAGGCTGCATAAACGGGACAATAAAAATAGACGCAGACTCTGCGTCTGTTAAAATCTCAGCCATTAAACAATAATCCGAGTTTCGTTCCGAACAGTTTTAATCCCAGTTGTTAGCTCACGATAGTGGTCAGCAATTTGGTCAGCAGTTTTGCAATGAAGCATAACGTGTGACTTCTCTAATTTAAAATCAGATTTTGGATCAACTGAAAACATTGACTGCATAAGCCCAATTCCTTTTTGTGATGGCATAACTGACATGGGCTGAGAAATACCGTACGAGTCTGGATGGTCGTATACTATACGGCCAACTAACTCATCACCATTTAAAATTTTAAACGACACGATATCGTTTACGTCATATCGTTTTGTTTCAACTAGCATAATGCATATCCTTTTCTAATGCGTCTAGGCGTGCTGGGTCTACATTTAGCAATCCAATAAACCCACCTACCGCAAATACTTTACTACCCTCGTAAATTTGCGGGACAGTGCGATGGCCTTCTTGTTTAATAAAATCCATTGCATCTTTGTCCTCGTCAATTTTGATTTCTGTGAACGCGATGTGTCGCTTATTTAAAAACTCTTTTGCTTGAGTGCAATAAGAACAATTGTTTTTAGAGTAAATAGTTAGCATTTTGTTTCCTTAGTTAATTAAATTTCGCACCCACCTGCTGCGCATGACAACATTTGGGCACCTTCAACATTGTCGGTTGCTTCTATAAATTCGTCCCACATAATGTCAGGCATTTGAGCAAGCAATGCATTGTATTTTTCTTCAGTTACTTCTTGATATGGTGCTTGGCGATAGCTGTGATCACTGTGCGGTAAGAAGGACACACCACCAATGTCATCAAAATTCTTATAAACCCAAGAACCCACTTCTAACCACTCTTTTTCTCTTACATATACAGTAATAGAGGGGTTATGCTCACACCAGTTCTTTTTGTACACCAAATAGTGCTCTAATTGCTCGATTGCTGTCATATCATTGCGAAAAACAGCAGTTTCTGGCGCTTTTTGTGGGAAAGAGAACACCCAAGTTGACTCAGGCTTCATTACATCGTCTTCACACGGAACACCTGCGTCTTTAAGAAACTTGCCTAATGGATCCTTTTTATCTTGACGCACAGTACGAATATAATATTGCGAATAACGTGCATGAATGCCAGATGCTGAGTCAACTAACTGCGACACAGTGCCTGATGGCTTAATTGTTGTAATGGCAACGGACTGGTTAATGCCTAATTTCTCTGCCCATTCCTTGTTAGTGTCAATTGCAACTTGGCGTAAAATGTTTAACCAATCTGCAAGTTTAACATTGCCCTCGCGACCACTCATTACAACGTGGTCCATAATACCAGTAAGCGACACGCCCAACAATCTTTCTTCTTCGCAATTCTTTTTCCAAATGTTACGGATGTATTTAAAATCCACCAATGTAGCTTGGAATGTTCCAAGAATCGTAGCATACTTAACTTTTTCTTTAAGACGCTCTAAAGAATCGCCGTTACGAATAACTACTTCGCTAAGATTGCAAAATTCATTTGGGCGCAATAAAATCTCGCCACATGGATTAGTGCCAAATTCAATACCTTCAATTTCACGACGTCCAGTAATTTTTGCTTGTTTATTTGCTGACACACGATTAAAAATTCCACGCTCACCAGACTTGCTTTCGTATAATGCCAACCATTCCTTCATGAACACGCCAATTTCTGGCTTTTCTGTGTATGCTACACTGTTGTTAGCAAGAGAACGATGAGCAAAATCTTCCCACCATTGGCCAGTTTTTGCTCCACGCATACGTTCATCTGACAAGTTAGACAACGAAATTAATGCACTACGACGAACACCGCCAACTACTACAATTTCTCCAATCTTGCACATAATGTCATGGCATTCAAGAGAATTTAGCTTACGGCCCGCTGCTTTTCTAATAACAGAGATCACAAACATAAACAAGTCGTTAAGTGGGATTGGGCCTGAGCTACGACCACCAAATGTTTTGAGTCTTGCACCAGCAGGGCGCAATTTAGACAAGTCCCAACGTGGAATTTTACCTTGATACAGCAAAGTAACTAATTCGTGTAATGATGTTGCCCACCCTAACTTGCTGTCTTTAACAAAAATTGTTGTGTCAGTTTCGTAAAAATCTTCAGCCACAATTGGTAGTTGGTTTACATATTGGCGTTCCACAGAAAACCCTAGCCCAGTGCCATTCATCAAAATGTACAATGCTTCGCTAAACGATTTAAGGTTGTCAATTGCAATATATGAACAATTATATCCAGAGATGTTGTCACGCTCTAACGCTGGTCCAGCAGTCATTAGTGACCGCATAGATGGCATAACTTCCATGTCTAAGATATTTGAGCGAATACCATTCCCCAACACTGATGCATAATCTGGGAATTTATGACTGTAAAAATCTATTAGTCGTTGAACTGTTTCATCCCAGTTTTCTCGTCTTGATTTTTCATCAATAAACCTTGCATAACGTGACTTGTGAATGTATTTGCGATAATTGTCCATTTTATATTTCCTTCTTGTAATGTTTAAATCGTGAGCGTAACTTATTTACCAGTGGTGGGTGTCCCCAAAAGTATTTGTGACCGTTTTGTGTTTAGTATTTTCCTAATTGCAGATCGGAATCTGAATATGATTGAATGACTTCTACCTCTGTATCAATCTGTGTTTTACTTATTACCTCGTCAAAGGTGTAATTAAGTATATATTTCTCATCGTCGATCGAGACTAAATTGTAATTTTCAAGTCCAGAACTTGCTTTTACTTTTAGAAGTTTAAATTTATGGCTTGCGCCATGTTTTGATAAATGAAGGGTATAGAGCATACCTAATGCTTTGGCTACATCATCATAGTTATTGTCAGACAATAATTCCCATGGTGTCGGCCAATCTTTTGGTTCGCTATGATCCAAATAATGATTTATAAACGGAGCATAACTCCACAAGTGTACAGTTTTTGCAACTGCTTCGTCAAATGGAAGATCCCCAATCATTTTGCGAAAGGCCTTCCACTCTTTAAGACGATCGTCAGATCGTAAAGTCCACATTTAAGATATGATTAAAATTGGTTAAAATTACCAAAACTTTGTGATATTATTTACAAAGTAGGGGTTATGCTATTTGAAACAATTGATTCTGGCCCGTCGCCAGTGGAATTAGTCGCATGAACTGTAAATGTATACGAAGTTCCATTTGTTAATCCAGTGACTGTAATAGGTGATGCGGGTCCAGTGGCAGTAATTCCCTCAGGGTCACTTGTTACAGTGTAGCTAGTGACTACTGATCCGCCATCACTAAGTGGCGGATCAAATGAAACTGTAGACTGTTGACTAGCCATAACTTAGCCTAGTTAAACTGCTACTACGTTAGTTGGTGCGCCTGGTACATCAGCAGTCGGAGTTACTGCATTAGATGGAGCAGATTCTGCACTGTTTCCAGCTGAGTTAGTTGCGTGGACTGTAAATGTGTATGATACACCGTTTGTTAATCCAGTCACAGTAATAGGGGATGCAGCGCCAGACATTGTCGTAGATGCAACTGTTGCGTTGCCCTCAAATGCTGATACTGTGTATTCTGTAATAGGGGATCCTCCATCATTCACTGGTGCGTCAAATGATACTGTTGCTTGTGCGTTTGCCATTGTAATTTCCTTAAAATATTTATATAAAAAGTAACTGTTACTTTCTATACTGCTAACACGTTAGTAGGACTGTCAGGACGTCCTACTGAAATTGCCACTACATTCGTAGGGCTGTCTGGTCGGCTTATTGAAATAGCCACTACGTTAGTAGGAACGTCTGGCACTGCGATTGGCAGTGCAGTTGGTGCCCTATCACCTACTAAAGTTCTGCTAGTTAATTTTAGCACAGCATGCTTATGTAGTAACGTAGTTTTATATTTTAATTCTACCGTATTAGTATTTAGCGTCGGTAGTAAAGTAACCCCAACATCATTAGTTTCTACATAATCATCTGAAAAGATAACTGTTGATCCAATTGTAGAAATATGAATAGTGCCATTACGTTGCTCATCACCACGCAGAATTGAGTATTCTAAAATAGTAGGGTAGTCCGCAAAACCAACTACACTAGCTAACGTAGATGTAGATAAGTTGTCAGACAATTGAATGTCAACTCCACCAACTGAGTACTGTTTACCTAGCATAGTTCTGCCGTCTGACAGAGTTGCAAAACTTGCTCTACCGTTTAACTTAATCGCCGGAACAGTTGATGCAGCAGATCTGTCAACCATGTCGCCAATGCTATAGCAATTATTTCCACCTAAACTAACAATAGGAGTTACATCTACGTTTGTAGATAATCCCTTGCCAACATTTGTAAAAGTGTTAAATGCGCTTACAACGTGAGACACCCCACCATAAAAACTTGCCTCGCCATAGATTGCTTCAGCTGCAATATTAGAAAATGTTGATCCAGTTACTTTGATTGAAGTTGGGAATGGAGCACCATCATTGCTTTGACCTAAATTTAACCCTCGATACAATCTATCAAACGAGCAATTAGCAAACGTAACATTCTCAACTTTGCTGTCAGCATAATATGCGTACACCTTACCAGAAAAATCACATTCTGTAAACACTAATCTTTCTGAAGAAACAGCATTGGTTTGTGACGACGCCATGCGAACACAAGTTTGTGGATTTGGACTAGCACCAACTGACGTTGGACTAGCTGTATCAGATCCGTAAAAACCAACTCGGGTAAACCTTACATCAGTAACAGTGTTAAGATACATGATGTCTTTGTTGTTAATATTAACTAACGACAAATCTTCTATCTCTGCATACCCTGGCATTATTGCAGGTGGGCTACCAGAGCCAACTATATTTGAATCTATTGTAGTTGCGTTAACAAAATCGTAAGTAAACCCAGTATGCAACTTTGAATCACATGAACTGATCAGGCACGGTTGAGTAGAATCAACTTGAATCAAAAATGTCGAGTTTTTGCCATCACCTTTAAGGCGTACATACGGCATCAATCGTATGAAATCACCAAATATTAAATAAGTACCTGCAGGAATATGTATTGTTCTGCGTGTTCTAGCTTCAGTGCCAAGTAACGATGCTTTATACAGCTCAATAATTGCACGGTTAATAGATCGAACTTCAAGAAGTCCATCACCTTCACCATTGCCTGATGTATCATGTAACTTGCTATCCCCTATCCCACCAAAATCACGTAAATTAGCAAAGTCATCAAACTTATCTTGCATTGACCGTGTAGTAGGAGACAACGTGCTTAGACCAGTCAGTGCAATGTAACCAGCAGCCAGTCCTTTAAACGTGTAAACACCACTTAGACTAAAAATATCGCTGTATTGAGTTAAGATTTCAGTATTACCAAGGCTTGGAGCACCTTCTTCCGTAGTACCATTGCCAATGTATAACTTTCGAGTATCTATTGCCCAGCCTAATTCAGCACTTGCTAACTGCGGTAGGTCTTCTTGTAGTCCTCTACGGTGTTGTATGCGTGAGATTTGAATTATCGCCAATTTGCTCTTCCTTGATCTATTATGTATTTATGCGGTAATATCTTTCTACTCGGTCCCACCATTGGTTAGTCCAGTACTCAAAATCAGCGCCCTCTACTACGAACTCTTGATATTCGCATGCCCTACTACACATTAACACCACGCCTTGCTGAATGTTGGTGCCATGTACATAGTTATGTGCTGCGGCGTAGGCCGCAAGTTGAATTTTGTAATCCTCAATCCATTCTTCTTTTTTAGGCTTGTTAGTTTGTTTAAAGTCTAAAATTGATTCCTTATTCTTCCACACACCTGCTAAGTCTGTAGTCCCTGCATACAATCCTGGATAATATAATGGAAGTTCAGTGCCCCAAACTTCATTCATGTGCACTAACCCGTTTTGAATAATCTGCTGAGCCATTGGGTGTGCTATTTTTTGCACGTTGTTTGTGCCTGGAGGTTTTGCTTTACCTAAGCAATGCTCTTCTAGCATTTTGTGCATTACTGTGCCAACGCCTGCCGCTTCAGTGGTAATGACTTGAGCATTTGCATGCCCAACTCTATTGCGCCAATTCATTAACGCATCTATTTTGTCTTGAGGTTTAGTTTTATCGAGGATAGACGTCACACTAGGCAACTTGCGGCCATCCGGAGTTAAATATTTCCTCACTCCATCTTCATTTGCTCTAGACAGGGCCGCATATATGAATTTTTTAGTTACCACTTAGTTTCTTAGCCTTATATTCAGTTGTGTTAAGTGCCGTAGCGGCTGCTTTAATTGATTCGTACGTCGTCTCATTTATAGTTATTGGCTTACTATTAGGAGGAGGCAGCATACTTTTCTTTCGACGAATTTCATCTGCCATTTCTTTCCCGTAAATTTCTTCATTTGTTTTCCCTATTCTCCAAGATTTACTTAGTATAGCAGATTGAGACTGCTTTAGTCTAGTATCAGCAGTAACTATTTTTCCGGTATGAGTTCGTTTTGCTGCTTCTCGCATCTTATCTGTTACTACTCTACTTCCAGATTGATATGCATTGCACAACGATTCGGCACGGACTTTCCTTTCAGCGTCTGATTGTACTCGACCCTTGTTAATCGTATTACCTAGCATCATAATTCTATATTTTTCTCTTCTGGCAGGTGAAAATATTGCCTTAGCCCGTTGAATGTTTATACCAAGTCCTGTTTCAATTTGATGATTTGCCCAATCCCTTGAGTTAACAATGTCGTGCGACCTAGAAAACGCCGTTGCTTCCTCAAATAACTCATCTTTGTCAGTAAACAAGTGACACCAAATAGTAGTAACATTATTTCCGTGCTTTTGTAGATGACTAAGCCAATGGACACCAGACCCTTTATACTTAGAAGGGTTATCACTAACAGTTTTCCCAAAATACATTAACCCAGTATCGATATGTTTTTTAATGTAAAGCCAAGTTGGTTTGAAATTAGCGTATTTGTTCATGCCATCGTTTCCTGTTACTACTATATTTAGTAAAACTAAATTTTAGTTAAAGAAAAAGATGCATGGTGCATCGTTTTCAGATTGACGCAAATACTACATGCGTTTGTTTGTTGCCCGTTTAGCCATTTGATCAACTGTATCCTCTGGATTTTGCGCAACATTAGATTCATCACCATGCATTTCATTGTCATCATCTGTATCAAAATCTGATTTAAGGATGACTTCATTTTCATTGAAACTTTTAATTAGTTCTTTAACTGCTTCATCAGACTCATGTGCCGCAACTAACGTCTCATAATCAAAGGTAACATCACCAGCGTTTTTAACAAGGCGAATTAAACTGTCAGTTCTAAGCTTAGGGGTTAGTTCTTTGTCTTCACTTCTGTTTCGCAAAAACATTAGCACAGGAACTAAATTTGCAGAAAGAGATGAGCTAGACAATTGCTCGCTAGCACTTACATCTTCGTTAATGATTTCACTTATTTTCATTATACTCCGCGGCTGCGGCCCGCTGCTCGTCCTGCCATTGCGCCAACGGTTGCATCTTTTTTGTCAGCTGCTTTATTTGGGTCTTCATTTTTAACTGACATATTTTTAAACTTAACTTTTTTCTCGTCAATACTGTCAATCATACTTTGAATTTCTTGTGACTTTTTGTTAATAGCAATTAAGTCAGCTAAGTTAACAGGCTTTCCAGCAATTTCAATTACTTTAGTTAAGAACGGCAGCAATTCAACTTGAGCGTGTCCTTGCCCTTTGTACATGTCACAAACTTTTTTAACTGCATTGATCATCTTAGTATCAGCGTTGGAAGATAATTCCATCTCTAATTCTTTATCACCTGCCCAGTCCGAATCCATTCCATCGTGACCCATCACGCCGTGATCAAAATCACGGAATCCTTCAGTAATAATTTCATTTATTTTCATATTAACGACGTTCCCGTCCCAATTCTTCAGTGCCACCAGCTGCTGCGTCTGCACCGCCAAATTCATCAGGAGGAGCCTCTGCGCCTAAATCATCCATGCCGCCATCATCTAATGCAGGGTCAGCAGGTACATCACCCATCTCACCACCTGGGACTGGACCACCTGGCATTGGCATTGCTGCATCCTGTTCTCCAGTCAATGCACGGGCGCCACTGTCTAACGATTCGCGTCCTTGACCAAGCTGTTGAGACAATGTAGTTAACGCCATGCCTACAGAATTTTTAAATGCATCAGCTTGTGCGCTACCAATTTGGTCACGAATAGAGTCAATTAATGCTGGCAATTGCTCATTTTGCATTTTGCCAACTTTCTCAATCATATCCTGCACTGTGTCAACCATGTCTTTTGCAGCTAAGATTGCCTCAGCCTGCCCTAACTCACCTTCTTTTAATTTACGACGTGTTTGCTGCTCTTTATAAGCATCAATCCAACGCGACAGCCCTTCATATACAACAAGCATTTCTAAATACTTAGGATTTTTCTCTGCTGTATGTACTGCACTGCTATTGCGGATACTGGTAACAGTTTCATAAATTTTGCTTCTCATTGCCTGGGCTTTTGGCAAAGTAATTGAATTATAATCAATATTAACTCCGAATCTAGATTCGGCAATTTTGTTAAGTTTTTGTAAAGATGGTTTGCGGATCATGTTTGATAATTTCATTGTCTATTCCTCAAGAGTTGACTTGTATATATTTAGCCGTTGTAATAATTTTTTCCAAATCTTTTTTAGCTGCGGCTAAATTACGTTTTGATTCGTCAAACCGACTTTGTAATAAGTCAATTCTAAAATTGTCACGTTTCTCATGTGCAGCGTCTAATCGAGATCTAAAAATTGTTTTGTCTATGTCAAATTTTGACACACGCTGATCAATAGCATACATTGCATCTGCTTCCTTAATCATGCATCGATGCTTTAGTGCACAATAAAAAATTGCACTACGTTTGTCAGCAAATTCCTTATCACCAACTCTCCATACAGTTTGCGCTAATTTTTCAACCAAATACGTCGCGACCTTGTAACCGCCATTGCTAAGAGGCACTACAATAGGCAGTTTGCTTGATTGTTGTAAGTCAGTTAACTCAGCGTGAGCCCAGTTTACTACATACCGCAATCCTTCATCTACGATAGAGTTTAAAATCTTATCGGATTTTTTTCGCAAAGGTAAGTTTACCTTCACTGTTTTTGGTGCGTTTAAGGACATCTTTAGTTACCAGGTTATTAGCCAGCAGTTGTTCCCTAGGATCTAGGTCTGCTTTAAGTATAACACCACCCTCGTTAAACTTACTAAGAATTGACGCTTCTTCGTTAGTTAAGGGGATGCTGATATTGTTAAGGAGTTCTACTATTTTCATTTAAATATTTATCAAAATTTAAGTTGTTCAAAGTATATGTTTTTATGCGGCCCAGTGACAACAAAAATAGGCTGTGGTATAATTGTTGTCTCGTCTAACCCAGTGATGATTGGCACATTAATAAAATCGCTCTCTAATGTACCATGTGAACTATTTTGATTTGCAAAAACTGCTTCCTGCTCTACGCCAAAGGTAAATGACCAAACTTTATGCTTGCCTTTATATGCTACACCAAAATTAGTTGTAGCAGTGTCAACTTCCTTCATATCTGGTGTGCTTAGTGTTATTAACTGTGCACGAAGACCTAATACCTGCACCAAAGTCTCCCAATTCCGTTGTTGATGGCGGGCTTTGTTGTTTGCTATTCCAGATACCTCGTTGGTTTTAGTTATGTCGATCAACGTGTATCCTATAGAAAGACGCAATGTTGATGAAGAGTCGTTCATGCAGTATTTATAAACACGAGTTTTCAGTCATAAAAATAGGGACCTAAGTCCCTATTTTTAAGTTAAAATTTAACTATTAAGCAAGTTTCAAGCCACCAGCTGAAGTTACAGTTGTACCTGCACCTAAAACCAATACCATTGCTGCTTCTAAGTCAGCATCAACCCAGCCAGTTGCGTCAACAACAATGCTCAATTGTGCGTCATCAACTTGGTAAGCCAATGTAGATGCTGCGATTTGCAATGTGCGAATTGCTGTTTCAACTTTACCACCAACGCCCATCTCAGCTACCAACGATGCTGGTGCTACGATTTTGTATGCGGTTGGGTGACGGCCAATACCATTGCTGATAATTTTACCAACTGAAGATACGCCATGAATGCTAATGTCATAATTAACGATACCATTTGCATCGCCATTTACTCGTGCTACGTTTGCCATTTTAAATACTCCTAATAATGTTACAAGACACTTTGTTCCTGCATATATTTATTTATACAGGTTGCTAAAAATTAGCAAATTACTTGCTGTGATCCTTTTGCGACCAAAACTGTTTCCCCATGCTTGTCTGTAACTTAGAAGGGGCAATGTCGTTACCTAATTCACGTGCCATTTTATACATTTCAGTTGCAATACCTTTTCTGCGATGAGCTGGCTGTATAGACAAGTCCAATGCTTCCAACTTGCCATCGTGCACTTCAAAGTTTACCCAGCCACACTCTACACCTTTTTCTGTGCGGGCAGTAATACGAAACTGGTCGCTCTTATGTGAGTTTTTAGAGCCATACGACACATACCCAGCAGTGGCAGTTAACGTATAAGCACCATTCAAGATAGGTTTCTTTTGATTAAAGTCTGTGTAAAAGACTTTATCATTTACTTTTTCATCTACAATTTCAGTTGCTCGCATATTATTTTTTAGAACTTATCAATGATTGCAAGATAAACATTAAAAATCTCCCTAGATTTAACGCTAAGTTTTTTAACGCATTATCTCTGTCACGCTGCGGTATACTACGCCATCTTTCAACAAACGCCCTAGCAAAATAAGTTAAATATGGTACTATTTTTTCAATGACAGTTCGATTAGCTTCTGCCGCCTCCGCCGCCAATCGTTTAGCACGTTCACCTTCCATAAATTTTGCAACTAGTATTGCAGCAACATCATCTGGTAAATTTGTTGGTGCTCTTTTTCGTGCCATCTCAATATCCATCGGCCTTGGTTTTGGCACATTTAAAAAATCATCTATTTTTTTAAATATATAATCGCCTAACCCTTCTGAGATAATCTCAGACTCATTAATAAATTCTATTGATTTCATTTTATTTCTCCGCAAACCAAGGATCAACAATCACTAACTGACCGTTACTGCGTTGCATTACATTTTCTGTATGTAAATCCCACCACATGTCATTAATTTTACCTGTTGCAAAAAGCATTTGCATCACATTAAATAAAATACCATAAGTGGAGTTAAACTTAGGATTAGTTGCCATTTTCTTAATAACAGTCCCAAAGTCATCGAGTTCTATACCAGGAAAATCATTCCAAAATGGTGACCACGACATTCTCGAAACTGCATTTTCCCATCTGTCTATAGTATCATCAGCTGCCAAGTCTGATAACGCCCACACTAGTTTCTCTTCAATTGACCCACTTTTAATATGTGATAGCCGTTCCATTGCAATCTGCCTATATTGTGTGTTCCCAATTGTGAACGGTGCATGGTGTAATCCCTGCACCTCTCTAAATTTTGGCAAGCATGGGACATTTTGATGAGCCATGCAAAACTCGTAAAATCCTAGGAAAATACGCTCTGCTTCACCTACTGATGGATCGTTGGGCATGAGTATCTTAATAACTGTTGCTTCGTCCTTGGCCCACACTGTAGCATCAGCACCGCTGCCCAATTTTTTATATCCTAGCGCCTTAAGTTTAGCGTATATTATTTTTGCATTTGGAGTACCAACCTCTGATTCGTCAACAGGCTCTTCTTTCATTAGGTGCTCTGCATCACCTCTTTTCCGCCATGATCTCCACATGTTTCTACCATCAGGTAATTGATGCCCACTGGGTTCAATAGTATTGCCTAACATTCTAGCATACGCATACATAGTAGACGCTATACCTTGCCGTTGATAGAGCGGGTCAACAGAGGTTAATGCACTGATCAATGATTCTCCGTATGCAGAGTAAAACTGAGCTTCACCAACTTTGGTTTCTCCGTCAAAGCATCGCACAATAAGTTGCGGTGTTTTGCTATAACCAGCAACTTGCATGTGGGCCGTATATCGATAATCCCCAATCTCCTGCTCGTCCTTAAATCGTGGATCAAGAATGTCAGGGTTAATTTCTTCCTTCATTAACTTAGTAACACGCGGTTTAAACAACTGCACATCGCCTTTGTTTGTTTTTAACACTGGCTGATTGTGCTTATCTTTCTTAAAGCCTTTGATCTCTGCGGGAGAGTTTTTAAACTTGCCCTTGAGAATTTTATCCCCAACTTCAAGTGATGGAGGCTGATAGGTTTCACTCTCAGCAACACCTAGTGTTTTGTTATCCCAATGTTTATCCCATGCTTTACCAACTAAGTCTTCTTCTTTAGCCCAAGTGCCCAATGGTTTCCACCCTGCAGATGGCCCATACCGCTTTTCATTTTCGTTTGGTTCTTTGTCGCGATGATATTTGTATGCTTGCACAACTTTAGTGCCACCATACGAGAATGTAAACTCTACCATAATTAGTGGACGAATTTTTCCTTCAGCAGTTCTATGTATTTCAGGAAAAAACGAGAATACATCAACCTTAGTAAACCCAACACTTGACACTCCATGCTTATAAGCGTGGTGATAGTTGCGATACTCTTGGAACCACGGATGTTTAATTAAGGAATTCATTTTGCCTTTTCCTAGCAATTTCTGTAACTCTTGGTCAGTACATTGCGTCATTGGCTTCTCAGCACCTTCAGTAATAAATTGTTTTGATCTCATTCAATCCACCTTGCTAGCATTGATGTTCTCCATAATCCACCTATTGGGCTATAACTGTTGTGATACACGTCAATACTGTTTTTAATTGTAGCTGCTAACTCTTGCTTAGTGACCTTCAACGGAAAGATAAACCAATGCTTGTCTTTGAACTTCCCTTGATAATCGCACCCAATTGACATAAGGTCGTTAACAATCTTGCCCACTTTGTCATTATGCTTCTTTTTAACTGCTGGGCTTTCCTGTGGCTTAGGGTCAGTAAAGTGCCAATCGCCAATTTCTAATGCTCCTACTACTTCACACCCTGGGATCTTAGATAAACTAACCCAGTTCCGCCTACCGTCTGGAGTCTGTGAGCTACCAGATTGTAAATTCATGCGTTTAACTGTCAATGCAATACCGTAAAGTGCTTTAGCAAGTCCACGCCCACGGTAATCTTCGTCTACTGTAATAACACCAACTGAATAAGTGTTAGGTAGAAAAAAGTTACGAACTTTATGCAAAATCAACTTACCAACAACTTTATTCGTGTCAACAATGTAAATTGTAAGATCCCCATGCATATTACTGTAAAAACCATATACTAAACCACTCCCACCTGGAAGCGGGTATGTTTTAGTAGGCTTCCCATCATGCCGTAAACTTTGCTTGCCACCCTCATAATCGTACGAGTTTAATCGCTCTATTTCTGTAATAAATTGAGTTGAAAGCATCCTATACCTTTATAATAGAAAAATAATCATCAGATGATCCATGATCAGTAATGACTGAATGTGTATACCCTGGAACTTTGATTTTAGACAGCATACGCTTATACAACTTTGTTCTATTACCGTCTGCTTTGTGCGAGCTAAATGTAATTTCGTCAGGTGAAAATCGAGCAATAAGCTCATTGATTGACGCTATAGCAAATGAAAACACTTGCATTTCTCCACCGCTGCCAGTTTTAGCAAAAGTAGCGCCAGGATGATCTTTAGCTTTTTCTGAAAAATCAACTTCCCAAATTGTCCTGCCATTGTTATCACTATAACTAGCACAATTTACAGTTATAAACCTACCATTTATTTCTGCTCGTGTCGTAAACAAGTCGCTACTAGAGCGAACAATTTGCATTGGTACTTGACTTGAAAACGACTCTAATATAAATTCAAGTGATCTCATTGCATTGCCTGCGTTAATATTTCAATGTAATCATAAGTTTTTACTTGAAGTAAGTAGTATTTTTCACATTTAACCATTATTTCATGCTGTGCGTTAATTGCTGCTTGAAGGTCAGTAACACGAAAATCGCCATCTTCTAAAATTTTAATTATAGCTGGTGCTCGCTCACTTGAGTCAAGAGGAATATCTTTTACTCTTGGTACTGCGTCAGTTAAATCTTTGATTTTAGGAGACCAACAAAAAGAAAAATTACCAATGGGAACAAACCGATGTAAATCACCATACGATCCTGCAGACTTAAAGTTACCAGAACAAAATGCAACTCTATCGCTTCTAAATGCAATACCAAATTTTTGTTTAAACCAAGCATCAACGACTTGCTGATCTGGCTTGTAAGAGTCCAATGGCTCTCTATATGATCTAGTAGTCCCTATTTTAACACGCGGAGTTACTTCAAATAAAGGAGTACCATAGCCAACACCTCGGTACAAAGAGTCAGAGGACCCTCGCATCTCTGTCAAAAACGGCTGGCAATGTTGTTTCAACATTACTGCTATCTCGTTGATTTGGTCGTCCAACCTATTTTCAAGTAAAATCTCATTTATTCTCATCGAGTATTTATTACAGATAAGAAAAGCGACAAAAGTCGCTTTTCTAAGTTCAATCTATTGGTTCTTAGAACGAATATTTTGCACCAATGGACACTGTGTTTCCACTGTATTCAGTGACACGTTGTTGACCAATCTTATAAGCATAATCTGCCACTAAGCTGACTTGCTTAGTAATAGGCAACGATGCCCCAACGCCTACTGTCAATGCATAACCGTTAACGCCAACAGTTGGATCAATAAATGAGCCGCCAACTTTAGCTGCAAACGTAGTGCCATACCCGGTAGCGACTGGGTAAGACCCAGTTAACGAGTATTCGCTAACTGATGTAGCACCAACCATTGCGCGGTCGTATGCAAGTTCAGCGCCAAAAGCACCAAGCTTAGTGCCCAACGTTACACCAGTTGCAGTGATGCCAGCATTGTTTGGCTCATGACCGCCGCTGCGGCTAACGCGAAGCCCAATGTCTGTTGCTGATGCTGCCATTGTAGCAGTAGCCAATAATGCAATAATTGCTAATTTCTTCATAAGTTTTCCTTTGTTTTAAAATAAGCTCCTTAAAGAAGCCAGAATAATATTTACCTCACCAAACTGGTTTAGTTATATTATGTTATCGAAAAAGATAGGGCCGAAGCCCTATACTTTTGATTATGTTGGTTTACAAGGCCTTTTCTGCCCCGCTGGTTTCGCTGTTTAGGCGAAAGCTGCTTCAGTTGCAGCAACTTTGGAACCGCCGAAACGGAAGCCTTTAGCTACTGTCATCTTCACACCAGATGTTACATTTGCGTTTGCATTTGCTTTGGTTTTGCTTTTTCGACTAGGTTACCCCAATCCTACGGCTTTCACATTGCCGAGCGATAAAATCCGTACTTAGTGTTTGGGCGATTCCGGATGTGCCCCATCAAAAACACACTGCCAATTAGTCTTTCGACATTATCTGAAACGACCTGGCATATGACCCCCAGGCTCAATGTGTTGTTGGTGGAGCACAGGAGATTCGAACTCCTTTGTCAACCACTGTTCTCTATTTTACTTTACGCTGTTACTAACTATTTATGCTATCTTTTGGCTCTTCACAATTCTTCTGTTATCTAGGTCAATATCACGATTCTTTGTTGTCTCGCGTTTATCATATTCCTTTTTGCCTCGGGCAACCCCAATTGACAATTTAAACTTGCCGTTCTTTTGGTAAATACGTAACGGAACTAAGGTTAACCCTTTCTCTTTCACTTTACCAACTAACCGTGCAATTTCTTTCTTATGCAGCAACAACGTTCGTGACCGTTGCATGTCATTATCTGACGACCCAATGTTTGCCCCAACTAATATTACTACATCGTCTTTAATTATACAATGCGATCCTGCGATAGAGCAAGAGTTCTGAGCAATCGCTTTAACTTCCCAAGCCTCAAGTTTCATGCCGCTCTCATATTCTTCAATAATTTCATAATCAAAAAATGCTTTTTTATTGGATATCATGCAGTATGATAACACGGTCAAAGCCCACCTGCAACTATTTTGATTAAGTAGTGGTCAATTTCTTCCACCCAACATACAGACCAAGAGTGCCAGTTAGTAAAGCAATCAATTTAGTTAAATTTTCAAGGAATGAGCTACTATTCACCACAACTGTCTTGCTTTGAATTTCCCCTGCCTCGTTGTACACTAAAGTAACTGTCTCATTTTTAGTTGCTGCAACTGCTGACGTCATAACTGCGTCAGTAACTTTTTTGGCCACTTTAGACATAGTATACACAGGCTTAGAAGCTGGGGGTACACTAGTTATTGGTCTTGCCTTAATATCCCCACCGTAAGTTAAGGTACCAATTGTTGTTTCATCCAATGGCATAAATGCAAAAGCTGGTGGTACTGACGACATTCCCGGAGTACGATCACGGATAGCTTCTTCTGCTAAGTTAACAGGAACCTCTGTCACTACTGGAGGTTCTGACATAACAGGCATCGTAACTGAGGCACACCCTGCCAATACAGTTACATAGCTAAGTAATAAAATTTTAATCATGTTGGTGCTCTAACGTTAATTCATCATTCTCCATGTTACTCTCGTAGTCAGATAGTAAATCAAAATATCCATTGTTACGAACTGCTTTGTATGCTAAATTCTCAACGCTAAACTCCCCGCCGCTCTCTAACCCAGATTTTCTCATCTTCTTCAAATGATCCCAAATCTTAGCTATCTCTGCTGGAGTAGCATCATTATCACGTATAATTGAGTCAATGTGATGCATGATGCTTTCTGCTTTAGCACTTACTGCATTGTCATCAGTTTGCACATTAGTATGCTGCGGTTCTTTAATCCACTTATCTTGCAGCAATGAGTATATACCAGTGGCAACTAACTTTGAATCCGGATTATTTAAATCTTCAGCATACAACTCAACGTCAAACCCTTTGACTGTTATATCGTGTTCTGAATTCCATAATGATTTTTTGGCTCGCAGAAACGGATCAAGTAACGGAGTATCGTCCAACATTGACGCATCCACTAATACGTGCAAATCAATGTCTGACTGAGAAGTATAGTTATACGCACAATTACTACCTGTAATAATGTAATCAACTATTTGAATCTCATGGACGTCCACAAAATCAGAAAATCGATTTGCAATCTTTGATAATGCTTTTTTAACGTCTAACCGTAACTCTGTGCCATCCCACAACGCTGGATTTAACTCATTGTGATACGACAATTTCGTATCAATGCTTTCACCAATGGATTCTTTAATTCTAAAATTGGCACGATACCATTGGAATATGTCAGCAGAGGATGAAGAACTATTCATTTCTCTACGCAGTAGGTTGTCAATTTGGATTTTAGATGCACGATTTAAATTTTCCCAGTCCCCAACATCTCTACGCAATTGCCTCATTACTCCACTGCTATACGCTTTCAAATAATCCTCTAACCTGTAGAAAAATTGGCAATCTTCATTGTGACTGCGTATACTTCCTGAACGCACTGATGACAAATAGCGGTTAATTTGAAACATTGGTACCGAAATACTTTTGTTTACTTTAATGTTATCTTTAAATGTATTCTGAAAATTCAACACCGCAAGCAAATTTGCTAAATCAGTGCCAGCATAATGCATATTTTCATATGGACTATACCGCATTGTGTCCTCTGCGTAGTGAGCAGCAAAACTTGGATTTATATATCTGCTAACCTCCAATGCCATAACCATTACATAAACAATCTGTGCAAGATCGTCAGCAGACTTATTTTTCAGATCAGTTGGCTTCTGAAAAAGTCGTGCTTCGGTTAATTCTTGGAGGAAAGGAAAGTTTTTCATTTAATGGCCTTGCAATTATCAAAATGCCACCGTGCCATATTTGCAAGATTGCCTGTCTTATTGCAATGAGGGCAAACCGCAGATGGGTGCGGATGTGGACGACCCATGAGAATTTCTGAATGTTTTCTCTTCCATTCTTCTGTATGTGGCTTGCGAGGGATGCCTCGCTGTGCTGCTCCAATTTTTTCTTTATGATCGTCAGAATGGGGGCCACGCTTCAATCCAAGCTGCGAGGCTGAATTTTTTGCTCGTCGCTCTGCTGTATGTGGGCCAAGTACCTTGCCTTTGTTGCTACCCTTGTTGCGAATTTTCTTTATCCCATCAAATTGATAATTTGCATTTAGCAACAGTGGATTATGCCAATTATCCCTAATCAATGATTGTTCAAAAACCCATGCGTCATCTCCATTAAAAAATTCTGCTAAAATAGTCCAATCAAAATTTTCAAATTGTTGTCTTACAAGTTTTGACGATGTTTTATATTTTGGAAAATCATCCGTGGACGGTCGATTGCGTTTTACATTTGCTTCTCTATAGCCAATATAAAATTCGCCAGTAACCTTGTCTACACATTGGTAGACGTATGGCATAGCACGAGTTGATGAAAAGTTTCCCATCAACTATTTATCACATTAGCCGTTGGCTGCAAAATTGGCTTGGCTAAATCCTAGTCTGTTTACTAGTTTTATTGGCCCACCATTATCTGTTGAGACATAGCCTTCTCCACCGCGTTGTCCTGCTACGTGAGCAATAACTGGTCCTTCATGTGCGTCTAACTGCTGTATAACATCTAATTTAAGGTTGGATACCCCGTCAAACACATCAAACACTGCTTTTAGCCCGACTTGATTTGCCTTAACATAATCGCTTACTTTTTGTATCATCACTTTAGACATTTTTGGATTAGATACTAACCATGGCATGAACCGTTCAAACAGCAATGATAAATCTTGTGTCTTAGTTTGTGCGTTTACATACGTGTAAAGTACATCTGGAAAACCAGTCATTTTAAGTTCAGATAATGTAACTGCATCAAGCAAACTATCTATTGATTTAGCATGTTTTTTAATAAATTGTATCATGCTTTTTGCTTTAACTTTATCTTGTTGCAATGGTGCTTCGTTCTTAATTTCTGGACCTAGAACACATAAATTGCTGTTGACGTTCAATCCTGCTGTATCACGCAATGCTTGCCCTTCTGCTCCATGCTCTGCAAAAAAAGTATGGACTGCTACGCCTGCTTTACCCTGGCCAACTCGATGCCCTAATGTTGAACTTTTTTCTACTTCATACGTCACTGTATTTGGAGTAAAGACATAGCGTTTACCATTATCTTTAACTTCACCAGGAAACCACATAATGTCTCCGAGAATAAATCCCCTATACGCCGACGGAGTTGCCGCTTCAAAGATTGGCCACACGCTAGCTATTTTTGCTAGATATCCTTCATCTCCACCTTTACTTTGTTTCTGCTTAATAAATTCTTTTGCTGATTTGTAAAGTCCATTGTACCCCTTGGCTCCCCAGCCAGCCTTATCTGTAAAGATAAACTGACCATCCGCGCCACGACCAAAAACAACTGCTGGCCTACCATCCCATTTAATGGACAACGTATCTCTATTCTTATGTAACCCGACAATATTGTTTACTGCACGAATTGCGCCTGCACTACCCTCAAAGAAGACCAAGTCTTCTGCGTGAGCAATTCGTGCGCCCTCAGTGAGTGCAATTGATGTTTGCTTATGCTTGTAAGACTCGCTGATTATTTCATGTATTTTCATTTATATATTTAACCAATAAATTACCTACGACCTTTGACAACGTCAAGCACGTCATGGTACATATCTACGTCAAGCATGTAGTATTGTTTACATGCAATCATAATTTCACTGTCACTGGCAATAGCCCCAGCTAAATCAGTAGTCTGATATTCCGCTGCTTCCATTTTATCTATTAAAATCTGTTCAATTTCAGGTGTAATAGGTTTATTATTTACATCGCTAACCTCAATAAACATGTCGCGAACTAAAGGGGACCAGCAAAACGTAAAATCACCAATTGGGAATACTGCATAAAGATTTCCATAACTTGCTGCTACATTTGGGTCTCCAACTGCAAAAATGGCATTTGATCTAAACTTAGTGCCGCAGTTTTTCAAAAACCAATTATCTAATATTGCACTAATTTTTGGATTAGTAGTTACTGGTTTGCGTCCACCAAAATTTTGATACAATTCAAATGATTTTAGCGTATGCTCCACACCACGATATAATGTTTCGTGCCATCCTGCTTGCGCAAAAAATGGTTTGCAATTTTGTTGCAATAGCATTGCTGCATGTTCAGGTGATGCCATCTTTGTGGATTCTGTTAAAAATTCAATACTTTTCATCTATATATTTACCCCATTGTTATGTGGCCAATGGTTGTCCACGCCGCTCAAGTATCCGAGGAACAATATTCTTTGTATAAAACGATTCTGTAAATGCGTAAAATTCCAATGTTGAATAATCATCTGGATACAGCATAATTTCATGGTTGGACAAAATTGCAGCTTCAACTATACCTGTCCCAGCAACATACTTACCTTCTATAAATTTTTTTCTAACTACTTTTTCTAACGCTGGATCTGCATCACCCTGCGAAACATGCAATGCATTACATATCTGCATATACCGGAGAGTAACACGCTATGTATCCATTGCACGGCACAATAATATTAGCTCTACCATACTCTGACGCTGTACTCATGCTACCAGTGCACATAACCCCACTTCTAAAAGGAAATTTTACAGTCGATGCAAGCAAGTCATTTACTATGCTATGCACTATTTCATCTGTATCTACTGGCTGCCTTCCTTCTATTACATTTCGTGTATTTTTTAAGAAATTGTCAACGCTTAAATATTTTCTATCCCCACGATACATTGTATTGTGTGGATTTTTAATATGCGAGAAATATTCAGTTGTATCTGCAAAAAATTGAGCGAAAGCATCAGTGTTCTCTTTAAGAAATTCAAAAGATTTCATTTAAATTTACCAAACAAATTCCATAACTTGATCTGCATACTGCGCGTCTAGTAGATAATATTCGTCACAATGAATCATAATTTCATGACTAGATTTTATTGCTCGTTTTAAATCAGTAGTTTGATACATAGCATGATTTATCTCATCTACTATCATCTTATCTACTTCATCTTCAGCAGTTTGGTATACATTTATTGCATCCATTATTGAGTCTGATATGTCAAGAGTAAAATCTGCAATCATTGGTGACCAGCAAAACTTAAAGTTACCAACTGGGAAAGCAGCAAACATATTACCATACGATCTTGCTTGTCTAGCAGAACCAGTCGCAAACATTGCATCTTCTCGATAATTTACACCAAAAGTTTCAACAAACCAAGCACCAGCCACATTGTGGACATTAACGTTGGTGTCTCGTGGCTTTCTACCACGTGGGCAAGGGTGTTTACTAAATGGAGGCAGTGTTGCTCCTATCCCTATTCCACGCCACATTAAATTTTTAGTTAAGCTAAAGTATGGAGAACAATTGGCACGAAGAGTATCGGCCCACATTTTAAGTTGGGCCGATTGCTCATTACTAGACGAATCTATTTCGTATAGTCTCATGTTACCATGTAGTATTAAGTAACGTTCGTGTCCAAATATCAGTTAACCCGTCAACATACGTTGCAGTACAGACATACAAGTAAGTTGCATCAACAGCTACCATTCCAACGGTGTCACCTTCAGCGCCAATTGCTGATGCAGGTGCTGCTCTCAACCCTGTTCCTGGAATTCCTTGCGCTCCTTGAACACCTTGTGGTCCCATTGGGCCAATTTCCCCTTGAATTCCTTGCAATCCTTGTGGACCTTGTGGACCTGTGTCACCAGTTAAACCTTGCAAGCCTTGTGGACCAGCAACCGTTGATGCTTCTCCCTGTGGTCCTTGTGGGCCTGCTGGGCCAGTGTCACCTTGAATACCTTGTGGACCAGCAACCGTTGATGCTTCGCCTTGAGGTCCTTGTGGTCCTGCTGGGCCAATGTCACCTTGAATACCCTGAATCCCTTGTGGTCCAGCGTCTCCTTGGATCCCCTGTGGTCCCATTGGACCTACTTCACCTTGTGGACCAGCAACTGTTGATGCTTCTCCCTGAGGTCCTTGTGGTCCCATTGGACCTACTTCACCTTGTGGACCAGCAACTGTTGATGCTTCTCCCTGAGGTCCTGCTGGGCCAGTAAGTCCTTGTGGACCCATTGGACCTACTTCACCTTGAATACCTTGAAGCCCCTGTGGACCTGCTGGTCCTTGAAGCCCCTGTGGACCTGCAACTGTTGAATCTGCGCCGGCAGGTCCTGCTGCTCCCTGTGGTCCCGCTGGACCCATTTCACCTTGGGCTCCACGCAATGCAGTTAACGCACCAGGAATCCATTCTGTCCATACACCTGGGGAAACATATAACCAAATTGTTTGAGTATCGTTAACAAAGTATGCATCGCCAAGTGTAAATCCACCGCCTGCTGGTAATCCACTAAGTGAAGATATCGTAGCTAGTAAATTAATTCCCTTAACTCCCTGAGGGCCCATTGGACCTTCTGGACCTTGTGGACCAGCTGGGCCCATTGGACCTTCTGGACCACCAGCTGGACCTTGATCTCCCACTAATCCTTGTGGACCTTGATCTCCCACTAATCCCTTATCGCCTGGTTCGCCCTTGTCACCCGTTGGTCCCTTGTCACCAACTGGCCCTTGCACCCCAGTTGGACCTTGTACACCTGCTGGACCTTGAACTCCAGCAATACCTTGCGGCCCTTGCAACCCTACGTCACCAGTAGCACCTTTGTCACCAGTAGCACCTTTGTCACCAGTAGCACCTTTGTCACCAGTAGCACCTTTGTCACCAAAATCTAATCACTGGACGATTAAGTACCGGTAATGTAGTTGTATTTGAAGGCCCAACGTCTACTCCGTCAAATTGATTTGATTGAGCATCTGTCAAGACATCGAATCCGTTAAACCCAGTTGGTTGAAATGCATTTGCCATATTATTTCCTTTATATTGTTATGTTATTAAATTACTCATGGTCCTAAACCATATTGCCGACCCAGGAGTAGCTGATTCAGGTAAATTAATTAGCCCTTTTTTAGCATCTTCCCTTGCTTGTGCCAACTTAGCTTCTTTATTTGGATCGTTAGCTAAAGCTCGCATAATTGTTTTAACTGATGCCAAATCTGCAGATGTTGCTTGTGGCCCAATTAAAATTTTTGCTACATCATCTTTATTATCAGCAACTAGTTTGTTTGTCGTCCTGTCAACTAATTTACCTTCAAATGGGCTAAATTTTAACCCAAGTGCTTTTGCCAATGACGAGTACATTATAAATAACTGCCCTCCTTTAAATTCTGGATCAGCATACTGTCCAGGAAGGTTGTTTTTAAAATCTCCATGTTGATGAAAAGGTGCAACTCGCTGTGCGTCAGGAATTACCATAACGTCAACTTGAACAAAAGTTCCGCCAGGCACTGGCATCCTTACATGCACATTTCTACCAGATAACGCGCATTGATACCCTTTTGCTTCAATATATTTTTTTAATTCTACTTTGGCAACTTTGTCATCTTTTGCTTTAAAATACTCTGCAATTAATGCAGCATCAACAAACACATCCATATCACCTGACTGTACTTTAAACCCAGCACTGCCAATATGGGGAATAATTTTAATTCCAGGTGGCATTAATTTTTGGATTGTTGTTATTATTCCCGGCACATATTCTTTTTTAATTGCCGTTACGTCATCAAAAACGTTCCCGCCCTCTGCAAGAATAGATTCTATTAGTTTGTGAGTTTGCGCATTAATAGATTCTGTCGTTTTCCCAGTTGCTGCTCGTTGCGCTCTAGCGGCGGCAATAAGATCCAATGTCTTTTTGTCACCAGATTTTGTAGCTTGATTGAACGCTGGAGTAAGATCATCTTGCACTGTGCTAGTTGATGTGCCTGAGTCAGGGGAAGCAGGAGTTGTGTTACTAATTGACCATCCATTTTGCAACCATGATTGAACTGTAGACGAATGCACATAGCGGTATTGAGTTTCTAACCCATTGCGTTTCAATTCAATTGTTTCAAACCCTGCCGGGGGGCCAGTTAAATTAGAATGCTTTGGCACTATAACGTCGTCTGGTGAAGGTGAAGGGCCAGGTGAAGGGCCAGGTGAAGGTGAAGGGCCAGGTGAAGGTGAAGGTGTTGACCCACCATTGGTTACAGTGATCCCTAACGATTTAAGTCGGTCAGACAAAGTAAACGTCAAATCACGATGCTTTTGCATAGTAGAACTGCGTAACAACTTACTTACTGCATCATAAATATCAGATAATTCAATTGAATTTCCATTTCGTGTAGCTTTAGATACCAAAACTTGTTGCAATCTCTTTACCTTAGGAGAATCTTCAAACGGAGTCGGAAACTTATATGGAGAAAATGCGTTTCCTCCTGTGCGAGGAGCTAAGTTATCTTGAGAATTGTTTGCTGAAGCTTTTAATTGGTTAGCAAAATTTGTCGCGCCTAGGCCAGCCGCAAGGCTATCCCAAAATCCCTCAGTAACAACTTCGTTAATTTTCATTTTTTAATTTACGGATACCTCGCACAAATTTAGCAGTATCCTGGCCCTTAATGCTATTTATTAGTCTTCGCTCTAATTCAGAAGCAGTCTCAGCATCATAGTTTTCCCGCAATGTGTTTATTAAATTTATAGCACCTTGTATAATATGAGTTGCTCTTGATTCTATTAAATGTTCCTTATCGCGATGGATAAGAAAACTATCTAATTCATCAAGTATTGACCGTGTTTTCTTCTGCAATTTGTTACTCCAATGTGCATTA